>Ga0209656_10000018_pt1 | contig 128618 bp, 115 predicted proteins | sample BogFormECP12_OM2_FD_188239 | JGI IMG/M metagenome (GOLD analysis project Ga0209656, IMG submission 188239) | Bog forest soil microbial communities from Calvert Island, British Columbia, Canada - ECP12_OM2 (SPAdes) (version 2) | ecosystem: Environmental > Aquatic > Freshwater > Wetlands > Bog ...
CATCCCCAAAATCAACCCAACCCAAACGGCGAGGGCACAACTTTGAAACCGGACATTTCACTTGCTACAAAAACCGGACATTTTAACTTGCTACGGACATCGCAAGAGATTCTTGGTTACGAAACACGAACAAATAATCTCTTGTTTTTTTCATAGATTGTCGGAGGCGCTGGGCGCAACCGTCCAAGCGGCTATGTTCGCTTGATGACGAATACCGTTTTGTCGTCGATGAGATCTACTTCACCATTTTGTCTGCGAACATCGTCTTGCCTCACTGCGTACTCTAGCAGCGCATTACAAAGGTCTCTTGCGGGCTGCCGATAATGCTCGCGGATGATGTCTTCGAGTTGCTGCTGTTCTTGTTCGTCATAGCCGTCATAGACACCGTCCGTATAAAGGAACAAGATATCTCCCGGAGCCATCAGCGTGAGTTCGGCGACGTCGGCAGAAGATAACTCTCGGTTCCGAGGATCCATCGAGAAGTATCTGTTGTGGTCCGGATGATTTTCGGGAACGTGCAGGCCCAGGGCGAGGAATTGGACCATGCGGTCTCTGGGGAACTTCATGAACTTGAGATGCTCAGCTGAGAAAACGAGCGGGGGAGGATGTCCAAAATTCACGAAACGAAAATACCCGTGAGGGTGTATTTCTCCATACAGCATGGTGGCGATCTCGCGCGCGTTGTCTCCTTCAGTTATGCCCAGCGCATTGCGGGCGGTGACCGATTCCGCCAGCCGCAGGTTTAGGTTTTGAAATAGCTCACGTGTAGTCCTACCGCGTCGGTCAAGGGCGGAAAGCATCAGAGCATGAAAAGTGTCGTGCACGGTGGATGCAATCTTTGCTGAGATGATGCCGTGTCCTTGCGCGTCCACCACGAGGACTCCAGCCGTCGTGAAGAGCCCACGCAAGTCTTCCGCAACGCGCACCTGCTCCGAGCTCCTCGCCGACCTATAGTTAGTTTCCATCTCTGGCATATAGTTCGGCCTCGATTTCAGCCATCCCACATGGTCGTCCACTGAATTGTGCGGGGGTGCGGCGGGGGGAAGCGGTTTGAGAAACTCCACCGACAGAGCGTTTGCCCGTCGAATGCGTGCATCGAGGTCGTAACGCTGCTGAAAATTGATGTACTCAAATAGATCGCCACCGACGGTGCCGGCGGGCACAGAATTTCCGTACATATCAATGCCTGGTATCTGTGGAATTGAACCTTCCACCGGCATCAGCCGCTGGCGCAAATACTGATCAATACCCGGCTCTATATCGGGCTTGCTCATGGGAGAACTCTGCAACACTACACATTTCCGGGCTTCCTGCTGCCATCACTCTGCAGGAGTGTTTCGAATGCGTCCGAGGCCAGCTGATCCAGTGACCGCACTACAAGGTCAGCGGGCAGTTGCTCCCCGTCGTGACTGACCCCGATGCTCTTCATGCCGGCGCTGCGCGCGCCCTGGACGCCGGCAACGGCGTCCTCCACCACGATGCACCGGTCGGGTGATACTCCGACGCGCGCGCCAGCGGTCAGATAAACTTCCGGATCCGGCTTGCCTCGGTGTACATCTTCGGCAGAGACGATGGCTTGAAAGATGCGGGTAGCTGACAAAGCTTCAAGAATTGCATCGATATTCGCACGCGGCGCCGCTGAGGCGATGGCCTGCTGCCATCCCTCTCGGTGAAGCCGGTGCAACCAGTGTTCAACTCCAGGCAGTGGCGAGATGCCGTCTCTGCGCACCAGATGACGGTACAATTCCTCTTTAGCGTTGGCGATTCTCTCGATGCGTTCGGGAGTCGACGCAGCGCCAAGCCATTGCGGGATAATGGAGTCGTTGCGCTGTCCGAAGGAGGAAAGAAACTGCTCGCGAGTGATGGGGATGCTCTCACTTGCCATCGTGTTCCGCCAGGCAATCCAGTGGAGCTGTTCTGAGTCAATCAAGGTTCCATCCATGTCCCAGAGAACTGCTCGACCAGCATTCATCGGAAATCTCCGTCGCAGATATCTTTCAAGAAAAGTCCCGCAGTAATTGTTCGGCCAACGAGCGCCGTCGCTCAGGACGATGCGGTGCGGCTCGATCTGGCTAAGCCGCACCTTTCGCTGGGGCCACTACTCACCCGACTTTTTCGGCAACCTGGGAGAGCGCGTACTCCTCCAAGTGGCGGGCGTCGCTATTAAATTTGCGAATGCCCTCTGCCAGTTTCTCTGTCGCCATAGCGTCTTCATTGTGCATCCAGCGGAATGTCTTTTCGTCCAGGTGCAGTCGTTCGTCTTTGCTGGCCTTCGCCAGCGTCGGATCGAGCCGGCGCTCGAGCGTTCCCTCAGTCTGCTCGAGTTGGCTAAGCAGGTCCGGACTGATGGTGAGCAAGTCGCATCCGGCCAGGCGAACGATCTGGTTCAGATTTCGGAAACTGGCGCCCATCACCTGGGTCTTATAGCCGAACTTCTTGTAGTAGTTGTAGATGCGAGTGACGGACGAAACGCCGGGATCCTGATCCGGGGGAATTTCGGCGCCTCCCTTTTCTTTTTTATACCAGTCGTAAATGCGGCCCACGAAAGGCGAGATCAAGGTGACTCCAGCCTCGGCACATCCCACGGCCTGCGCGAAGCTGAACAAAAGCGTCAGATTGCAATGGATGCCTTCCTTCTCCAGCGTCTCGGCCGCGCGAATGCCCTCCCAGGTGCTGGCGATTTTGATCAGGATCCGTTCCCGCCCAACACCCTGCTTTTCATAGAGCGAAATGAGTTTGCGGGCCTTCGCCATCGTGCCGTTGGTGTCGAAACTCAGGCTGGCGGCAACCTCAGTCGATACGCGGCCCGGAACCACTTTGAGAATCTCGCATCCGAAGAGGACAAAGAGGCGATCGATGAACTCCGCCGCCATCTCTTCGTGACCGCCTCCGCTCTTAAGCGCGAGTTGGGTGGCTTCTTCCACGAGTGGCTTGTAGGCGGGCATCTGGGCGGCATGAAAAAGAAGCGAGGGATTGGTTGTGGCATCTTGAGGCCGGTGCTTGGCAATGGCTTCAATATCACCCGTGTCCGCGACAACAGTTGTGTATTTTTTCAAAGACTCGAGCAACGTCATTGTCTTCTCCTAATTCTCTTCTGGACCAACGGCTTGGAACTCCGGGTGATCGCCGGCAAAGGTGCTTCTGTAGGCTTCGAGTTCGGTAACCTTTGCCAGTCGACGGCGATGCCGATCTGCCCCGCTAAACTTGGCGCCGAGAAAGTTCTTCGTGCAATCCCAGGCCACCGCGATACCCGTGGTTCGGCCTCCGAAGCAGATCACGTTCATGTTGTCGTCTTCTACTCCCTGACGAGCCGAAAAGTCATCGTGGCACAGCGCAGCGCGAACACCGACAACCTTGTTGGCGGCGACAGAAGCACCGACGCCACTTCCGCATATTAGAACGCCGCGCTCCACATCTCCCCGTGCCACAGCACGCGCCAGCGGGATGGCAAAGTCAGGGTAGTCATCATTGTTATCGTAAACCTTGTCGCCGAAGTCGATGACCTCGTGGCCTTCAGCAGACAGCAACTTCGTTAGTTGCTCTTTCATTTGAAATCCGCCATGATCGGCGCCGATACCTACTTTCATTTCGTGCTCCCGTGCCGCGCGATCTGGCTCTTGGCGGCGGCGACAACGTGTTCGACGGTGAAGCCGAACTTCTTCAACAACTGCTTCAGAGGCGCCGAGGCTCCAAAGGTGTCAATACAGATATTCTGCCCTTCTGAGCCGGTATATTTGCTCCAGCCGAAATCTGAAGCCTGTTCCACCGACACCCGCGCCTTCACGCTGGGAGGCAGAACCGATTCCCGGTAGTCCTTGTCCTGATCGTCAAACAGCTCCCACGAAGGCATGCTGACGACTCGTGTCCGGATGCCTTCCTTGGTCAGTTGCTCGTAGGCCTCGAGACACAGCGCAACCTCGCTGCCCGTGCCGATAAGAATGACCTCGGGATCCCCGCCGGTGGCATCGGCAAGAATGTAGGCGCCGCGGGCCAGGCCCGCTGCCGGGGCGTATTTCGTGCGATCGATGGTGGGCACAGCTTGGCGGGTGAGTACCAGCACCGCCGGGGGGTGATGCAGTTGCAGGATGACCTTCCAGGCTTCGGTTACTTCATTTGCGTCCGCGGGACGAATCACGACCAGGCCGGGGATGGAGCGCATATGGGCAAGCTGCTCGATGGGCTGGTGCGTGGGTCCGTCCTCGCCGACCCCGATCGAGTCATGAGTAAAGATGTAGATGACCGGGACCTCCATGAGCGCACTCAGGCGGAGAGAGCCGCGCATGTAATCGACGAAGATGAAGAATCCGGATCCGAAAGGCCGCAGTTTTACCAGGCTCATTCCGTTGAGAATGGCGCCCATCGCGTGTTCGCGGATTCCGAAGTGAAAATTGCGTCCCGCATAGTTCTCCGCTGAAAAGTCGCCGGCTCCTTCGAAGACAAGGCGCGTCTTGGTGGAGGGAGCGAGGTCGGCTGCTCCTCCAATGAGCCAGGGGATGTTCTTGGCGGCCGCGTTCAGCACTTTTCCCGATGACTCGCGAGTCCCCATACCTTTCGGATCGGCAGGGAAGTTGGGCAAGTCCCGGTCCCAACCCTCCGGAAGCTGACGGTGTTGCATGCGGAAAAGTTCGTCGGCAAGGTCGGGGTAAACCCGGCCATATTCCTGTATGCGACGGAACCACGCATCCCGCAACTCCTTGCCGCGTGTTCCGATGCCTTGACGGAAGTGGTCGTAAACGCCCTCTGGCACGTAAAACTTTTTGTCTTCCGGCCAGCCGTAGTTGCGCTTGGCAAGTCGAATCTCGTCTTCGCCCAGAGGCTCGCCGTGGGCAGCGCTGGTGTCTTGCTTGTGAGGGGCGCCGTAACCGATGTGGCTGTCCACGATGATCAATGTGGGGCCATCCTTATTGTCATGAAAACGCTGGAAAGCGCGTCGCAGCATGTCGAGGTCGTTGGCGTCGCTGACGCGCGTTACATTCCAGCCGTATCCGAAGAATCTTGTGGCTACGTCTTCGGTAAAGGCCAGGGAAGTATTGCCTTCGATCGTGATGTGGTTGTTGTCGTAAATCCAGCAGAGATTCGGAAGGCGCAAGTGGCCGGCGAGGGAAGCGGCCTCGCCCGAAATGCCTTCCATCATGCATCCATCTCCGCAGAGAGCGTAGACATTGAAGTCAAACAGATTTTGGAAGCCTGGGATTTCCTTGTTGTAACGCGCTGCCAACCACTCTCGTGCGATGGCCATACCGACGCTGGTGGCCAGTCCCTGGCCCAGAGGCCCGGTCGTGGTTTCCACGCCCGATGTCCAGCGGTACTCCGGATGCCCGGGACAGCGGCTGTCCAGCTGACGAAACGACTTGATCGCATCGAGCGTCACGGACGGTTCACCGAGAGTTTCGTAGTCCTTGCTGACGGCGCGTACTCCGGCCAAATGCAGAAGCGAATACAACAGCATGGAAGCGTGGCCGTTCGAGAGAATAAAACGGTCCCGGTTGGGCCACACGGGATCCTGCGGATCGAAGCGCAGGAACTCCTGCCAGAGAGTGTAGGCTACCGGCGCCAACGCCATGGGAGTTCCCGGGTGTCCGGAATTGGCTGCCTGGACCGCATCCATGGACAAGGTGCGGATGGTGTTGATGCAGGTCAGATCCATGTTTTTCGGATCTATGTTTTTCAGATCGATGTTCTTCAGATCGATGTTCTTCAGATCCATGTTCTTCAGATCCATGTTCTGCTGCACTGGGGTTAGAGGAGGTACGGTTACAACGCTCATTCAAAGTCCTTTCGCCCTGCTGTTCGCTGGCAGGCCTCTGTGGCAAACAAAAAATTGTGGTGGCCGGCGCGAGGGAACCGGCCACCGCTCATGCCCGCTCCAGTCACTCGGAGCGGTACGGCCACCTCCATCCGGTAATTTCCGGAGCATCGATGCCATTTTTGTATGCGTAAGCCCGGCATTCGATCTGCTTGTTCCGGAACTTCTCCTTGGCGTGCGCCCCGATCCTCTGGAGCCTCGGTATCCGGTCGATGGCGTCGATCGCCAGCGTATAGCGATCGATCTCGTTATTCATGGCCAGCTCCATCGGGGTATTGATGTTGCCCTTTTCCTTGTAGCCACGCACGTGTATGTCCCGGTTGGTGCGAGCGTAGGTCAGGCGGTGAATCAGGTAAGGATAGCCGTGGAAATTGAAGATGATCGGCTTGTCCACGGTAAAGAGAGAATCGTAATCCGGATCAGTAAGCCCGTGCGGATGGTTCTTGCTTGGTTCCAGCTTGAAGAGATCCACGACGTTGACGAAACGGATTTTTATGTCGGGGAACTGTTCGCGCAGCAATACGGTCGCGGCCAGCGCCTCTTGAGTCGGAATGTCGCCGGCCGAGGCCATTACCAGATCGGGTTCCACGCCCTGGTCGTTGCTGGCCCAGTCCCAGATGCCGATGCCCTTGGTGCAGTGCTCGATCGCGGCGTCCATATTCAGATACTGCAGGTGCAACTGTTTGTCGGAAACGATCACGTTGACGTAGTTCTCGCTTCGCAGGCAGTGGTTGGCTACCGACAACAGGCAGTTGGCGTCGGGGGGAAGGTAGATGCGGGTGACGGCCGCGCTCTTGTTCAGAACAACGTCGAGGAAGCCGGGATCCTGGTGCGTGAAACCGTTGTGATCCTGTCGCCAGACCGTTGACGTGATTAGAAGATTCAGGGAAGCGATCTTTTGGCGCCATGACAGGGTATTGCAGATCGAGAGCCATTTCGCATGTTGGTTGAACATGGAATCGATCACGTGGACAAAGGCCTCGTAAGAGGAGAAAAAGCCGTTTCTCCCCGTTAACAGATAGCCTTCGAGCATGCCTTCCATGGTGTGCTCGCTGAGCATTTCGACGACGCGCCCATCGGTCGCCAGTTCGCCGCCATCCTGATCTTCTGGGAAATACTCTTCGAGCCAGAATTTCTTCGACACCTGGTAAACGGCTTGTAGTTTGTTGGATGTAGTTTCATCTGGTCCGAAGACGCGGAAGTTGGTCATGTTTTCCTGCATCACATCGCGAAGAAAATTGCCCAGAGGTGGAACGTTCTCGACTTCAATCCCGCCAGGCTGGTCCACTTTCACGGCGTAATCGGCGAACTCAGGCAAACGCAGGGCCTTCCTGATTCGTCCACCGTTGGCATGAGGATTGGCGCTCATGCGGCGGTCGCCGGTTGGCGCCAGTGCTTTGAGCTCCGGAATGAACTTGCCGTTCTGATCGAACAGTTCCTCCGGTTTCAGGCTCCGCATCCACTGCTCAAGCATGCGAAACTGCTCGGGGTCCTTCTTGACATCGGTCAAAGGCACCTGATGAGCGCGCCAGAAACCTTCAAGATAATGACCCTCCAGCTTTCGCGGGGCGCCCCAGCCCTTGGGAGAACGCAACACGATCATGGGCCAGCGCGGCCGCTTGGCAACGCCGCTGGTTCGGCACTCCTGCTGATGGGCTCGAATTTCTGTGATGCAGTGTTCCACCGTTGCCGCCATGGCCTGGTGCATGCTTTCGGGATCCGATCCCTCAACAAAGTAGGGGGTCCAGCCGTAACCGCGCATCAGGTTTTCGAGTTCTTCATGGCTGATGCGCGCGAGCAGAGTCGGGTTATTGATCTTGTAGCCGTTTAAGTGAAGGATGGGCAGCACGGCTCCATCGCGAATAGGATTCAGGAATTTGTTGATGTGCCACGCGGTCGCCAGCGGTCCGGTTTCCGATTCACCGTCCCCGACCACGGCCGAGACGATCAGGTCAGGATTGTCGAACGCCGCGCCGCAGGCGTGCGAGAGCACGTATCCTAGTTCACCGCCTTCATGAATCGAGCCGGGAGTCTCGGGCGTGCAGTGGCTGCCGATGCCGCCCGGGAAAGAGAACTGTTTGAAGAACTCGTGCAGGCCGCGTTCGTCTTCGCTTTTTTCCGGGTAGATCTCGGAGTACGTTCCTTCGAGATATCCCGGAGCCAGGACTCCGGGCGCGCCGTGCCCAGGTCCTGCCATGAAAATCATGTCGAGGCCGAACTTCTTGATCAGGCGATTCAGGTGAATGTAGATGAAAGACAGGCCGGGGCTGGAGCCCCAATGTCCCAGCAGCCGGTTCTTGATTTGCTCAGGTTTGAGCGGTTCCCTCAGGAGTGGATTGGCCTGAAGATATATCATGCCAAGCGCCAGATACTTGCACGCTCGCCAATAGGCGTCAGTCTTCCTTAGTTCGTCTAGAGTCAGCGGCGATCCTTGAATGGTGGACCTTGCGGTTCCATAAGCTTTCAGCGAGAGGGTGGATGGTTCTACTGCTTCCAGGACAGGCGTCATTTTTTAAGCTCCTTGTGTCCCCGCGGTGGAGTCGGAACGGATCTTCATTTCGGCGCAGTGGTTGGCTCTTGCTACTCGAGGTGGCGAAAGCGGGTTATAAAGTGCAATCCTCGGGCCACTTGTAGGCCTTGAAAATTGAACCGCCCTTGCCTGGTCGGGTCACGCTGATAGCAAGCGACAAATACTTGAAGAGAAAGCAATTGAGCGTGAGGAGTGACTACCTGCTTCGACAGAGGCCGACTTGATTGACCATGAAAAGTGGCAGGCGATTCCCTTCCTGCAAGAATCCGGCCCCGACCTTCCGCGGGCAGCGCCATGGGCAGCATCGATTGACGGGCGGTCAGGCCTGGGTCTGTAGCGTTTCACCGACGCTCAGTCTGGATGCATCCGGCCAAGCCTGGCGTTTCTGTTGTTCGTCGGGGCCCGGGCATCCTCGCTTGAATCGACGGTGTGCTGTGTAGGTCGCGGTGTTCGTTTGTCGTCGCCTTTTCGGAAGCAGTGTCAGTAATTTGACTTTTGACATACGAAGAGTCTGGCATCGCCCCGATGACTGTAAGTCCTGCTGTTGTTCATTTATTAGCGGCTGGCAGCGTCATGTGATTTGGCGCGTGGCGTGCTGAGACCAGACCGATCACTGCGTTAATGAAGATCCTTGTCCTCAACTCGGGTTCGAGCACCCAAAAGGCTTGCCTGTACGAAATCGGTGAGACTGTTCCCGATCATCCTCCCCGTTCCCTGTGGGAGGGGAGAATCGAGTTTGGCGGCGATACGGCGACGATTACGGCGCAGAACTCAGAGGGACAGGCTCTCAAAGAACGACTGCAAATCTCCTCGCGTGAGGACGTTATCAGGCATTTGCTGAGGACCGCGGTTGATGGAAAGACGAGTGCCATTGCTGCTGTTTCCGAGATCGACGTAGTGGGGCACCGCGTGGTTCATGGCGGCCCTCATTTCGAAGACCCCGTGCTGGTCACGCCCGAGGTGCGTTCCACCATCGCCAGCGTTTCCTCGCTCGCGCCGCTGCATATTGGCGCCGAACTGGAAGGGATGGAGGTTGTCGAAACCGTTCTGGGGGCGGTTCCACAGATCGCCGTGTTCGATACCGGCTTTTATCGCCAAATGCCGCTGGCGGCAGCGGTCTATCCCGGTCCCTATAGCTGGCTCGAAAAAAATATTCGCCGCTATGGATTCCACGGCATCAACCATCAATACTGCGCCAGGCGGGCCGCTCAACTGCTGAAGAAGGATGCAAATTCGCTCAAGCTGGTTACTTGCCATCTAGGCAACGGGTGTTCCATGACGGCAATTCAGGGAGGCCGTGGCGTTAATACAACGATGGGTTTCACTCCTTTAGAAGGCCTGATGATGGGAACACGATCGGGCTCGGTAGATCCCGGCATTTTGACTTTCCTGATGCGCCAGGAACACCTAGATAGTCAGCGGATCGATGAAATGCTAAATCAAGAATCGGGTCTGTTGGGGATTTCCGGCTTTTCGAATGACATGCGCGACATTCTGGCCGCTATTCAACAGAAGCACGAGCGAGCGAAGCTGGCATTCGATATCTACATACACCGGCTGCGAGAAGCGATCGGCAGTATGGCCGCCGTGCTGGGAGGAATGGATGCCCTGGTGTTCAGCGCAGGTGTAGGCGAGAACTCGCCCGAGGTACGAGCGGCAGCATGCCGCCCAATGAAATTCCTCGGCCTCAAACTCGACCGCGAGCTGAATGCGCGGCCGTTCCTCGACTGCGACATTTCTACGTCAGATTCCAGGGTTCGGGTGCTCGTGATTCGGGCGGAGGAAGACTGGGCCATTGCAACGGAATGCTGGAAGCTTACGCACGCCAGCGCATCAGCGGCCGCCGCAGACTGAAGCATCAGCGGAAAGGTTAAGTCGAGAACTCGTGTGGACGGTTCAGCACTTGTCAGTTGGCAAGCTGTTGTCATAGGGGGAGACCTGTTTAGGTCAATTCAAATTCTACGAACAGACCGAGTTGGAACTCTGGATGCTTAGGTTATGAACAGGAGAGAGGCAGCATGAGCGAAGTTCTCCCAGTGGTGTATCTAGCGCGACACGGTGAAACCGCCTGGACTATTTCGGGCCAGCATACAGGTCTCACCGACTTGCCGCTGACTCCAAGGGGCGAGGTTAACGCCCAGCGCCTTGGAGAACGTCTGAAGGGCATGAAATTTGCCAAGGTATTTACCAGTCCGCTGCAACGTGCCGCCAGAACTTGCGAACTGGCGGGCTTCAAGGCCGTCGCCGAAACTGATGCTGACCTGGTGGAATGGAACTACGGTGAATACGAAGGACTTCGCCTAGACCAGATCCTTAAAAAACGCCCGGACTGGCAGATCTTCCGGGACGGTTGTCCGGGAGGAGAGTCGGTAGCGCAAATCGGCCAGCGGGCGGAGCGTGTGGTCGAGCGCGTCCGCGGAGTTTCGGGAAACGTACTGCTTTTTTCCAGCAGTCACTTCCTTCGGGTTCTGGCTTCCGTCTGGCTGGGATTGGGGCCGGGAGGTGCCGGCTGGTATTTGATGCTGAGCACGGCGAGTTTGAGCGCGCTTGGCTACGAACACGGCCTTTCGCAGCCCGTGATCCGGCTTTGGAATGAAGATCATCATGTGGTCAATGAGTCGACCACCAAATAGCAACCGGCGACTTTTGCCGGCAACACTGTTCACGGATAACTCAGACTGGAAGGATCTTCAATGAGCACAGAGAGTGTGGCGCGCCCCAACTCCGCGAAAGTCGTTCCGATAGAAACGAAGGCACCCAGTTTTTCCGACCTTCTCCGGCAGTACGGATGCGGCCCGATTCCATTTGTGGGGACGGAAAACGCATTTTACGAGCGGCATCTGGTTTTTGATCGGGCGATTGACCCAAAGGTAGCGAGCGCCCGGGAGAAATTCGAGGCCATTGCCCATTCCGTGCGTGACGTCCTGGCGCAGCGCTGGGTGAAAACAAAAGCCACTTATGAGCAGCGGAATGCCAAACGTATCTATTACCTCTCTATGGAGTTTCTCCTGGGACGTTCGCTGGCCAATAACATCACGAACTTGTTGCTCGATCCCTTTGTGCGACAAGCCAATCAGGAGAGAGGAATCGATTGGCTGGAATCGATCGAACAGGAACCCGATGCCGGCCTGGGGAATGGAGGCCTGGGCCGTCTGGCGGCGTGTTTCCTCGACTCGATGGCCACCATGCAGCTTCCAGCCACGGGCTACGGTCTGCGCTATGAATACGGCATGTTCAAGCAATCGATCGAAAATGGCTGGCAAAAGGAGAGCGCCGACAATTGGCTGCGCGACGGCGATCCCTGGGAGATCGCCCGCCCGCACGAGAAGGTGGAAGTGAAGCTGAACTGTTCCTTCGCGCTGCAAGACGGTAATTTCAAAGTCATTCCCGGACGCCCGTCGAGCCTGATCGGCATACCTTTTGATCGTCCAATCGTGGGCTACGGAGGAAAGACGGTCAACACTCTCCGGCTTTGGGCTGCGGCCGCGCCTGACTACTTCAACTTTCAGGAGTTCGGCACCGGAGATTTCGTCGGCGCGCTAAGCGACACTCTGGAAGCTGAATCCCTCACCGAAGTGCTGTACCCCGATGATTCCACGACTGTCGGGAAGGGCCTGCGCTTCCTCCAGGAGTACTTCCTGGTCGCTTGTTCTCTGGCCGACCTGGTGCGGCGGTTCCAGCGACATAACGCGGATTGGGACCAGTTGCCCGCCAAGGTCGCCATTCAACTCAACGATACCCATCCATCCATGTCGGTTGCAGAGCTGATGCGCATCCTGCTGGATGACGCGCACTTGGGATGGGATAAAGCCTGGGAGCTTACCAAGAATACTCTCGCCTACACCAATCACACGCTTTTGCCGGAAGTACTCGAGAAATGGCCCGTGGAGTGGTTTGAGGTCCTTTTGCCGCGGCATCTCGAGATCATCTATGAAATCAACCGGCGGCTTCTCGACGAGGTTCGCCTGCGCTTCCCTGGCGACGAGGGGCGCGCGGAGCGGGTGAGCCTGGTGGAAGAGGACAACCCGCGCCAGATCCGCATGGCGAACCTGGCGATTGTCGGCTCGCACAGTACTAATGGAGTCGCCGCCATCCATTCGAAGCTGTTGCGAACCATGACGGTCAAGGACCTGGCGGAAATGTTTCCCGAACGGTTCAGCAACAAAACGAATGGAGTAACGCCGCGCCGCTGGTTGCTGGAAGCCAATCCCGCGCTAGCTGGGGCCATCACGCAGGTTATCGGCGACCAGTGGATTACCGACCTGAGTCAGCTCAAAGAGCTCAAGCCATTCGCCCAGGATCCCATCGCTCGCGAACTGTTTCTCAAGTCTAAACGGGAAGCCAAAGTTCGCTTCGCCAATTGGCTTAAGTCTACATCGGGCGAGAGTGTAGACCCCGATTCGATCTTCGACTGTCAGATCAAGCGCATCCACGAATACAAGCGGCAGCTGCTAAACGCACTGCGGATCGTTGTTATTTATAACCGGCTGCGGGAAAATCCCGACATGGAAATGGTGCCGCGCACGTTCTTTTTCGCCGGTAAAGCGGCACCAGCCTATCGCCTGGCTAAGGTGATCATAAAATTCATCAACAACCTGGCAGGCACGATTGACGGCGATCCTATAGTGCGCGGACGAATCAAGGTCGTTTTTCTTCCGGAATACAATGTTTCCTTGGCCGAACGCCTGATTCCGGCAAGCGACGTATCCAATCAGATTTCGACCGCCGGATACGAGGCGAGCGGAACCAGCAACATGAAGTTCATGATGAATGGAGCTCTGACTGTCGGCACCCGGGATGGTGCGACTATCGAGATGGCAGAGGAGGCCGGGGAAGAAAATATGTTCATGTTCGGACTCACCGTCGAACAAGTCGAGAACAGCCAATCCTGGTACAGTTCGAACTGGCACTACGAACATGAACCCGAGACGCGGGCGGCCCTGGACCTTATCTTCTCCGACTACTTCAGCCGCTACGAACCGGGAGTATTCGCTCCGCTGCGCGATATGCTGCTGCTCTTCGGCGATCACTATATGCACCTGGCGGACCTGACCTCCTACGTCCAAACCCAGGAGCGTCTCGGGGCGCTGTATCGCGATCCGGGCGCCTGGGCGCAGAAGGCAATCCTGAACGTGGCCAGCTCCGGTAAGTTTTCGAGCGACCGCACCATTCACGAATATGCGACCGAAATCTGGAAGGCGGAACCATGCCCGATACCCTAGAAACAAAGCCGGTAGTCAATGGTCCGACTCTTTCGCCGCTCGCCGGCAAGCCTGCGCCCAAGGAGATGTTGATTGACCCGGCGCGTTTGGTGAGAGAGTACTTCGACCGTAAGCCCGACGTGAGCGACCGTAATCAACTCGTCGCGTTCGGCACCAGCGGACACCGTGGGTCTGCCCTGCACGGTACTTTCAATGAAGCGCATATCCTGGCGATTACCCAGGCCATCTGCGAATACCGCAAGGGACAAGGGATCGACGGTCCTTTATACATGGGGAAGGATACGCACGCGGTTTCCGCGCCGGCGCAGGGCACGGCTCTCGAAGTCCTGGCCGCGAATGGCGTTGAGACGATTATCCAGGAGAACGACGGCGTAACTCCGACTCCGGTTATCTCGCGAGCCATCCTCGTTTATAACCGGAGTCGCAAGGAGCACCTCGCCGATGGCATCGTCGTTACGCCATCTCACAATCCGCCTGAGGATGGGGGCTTCAAGTACAACCCGCCCAATGGCGGCCCTGCCGATACCGACGTGACGGGCTGGGTTCAGGACCGGGCGAACGAACTTCTGCGAGCCGGAAATCTTGGAGTAAAACGCATTCCGTTCGACAAAGCGATCCGGGCCGCGAGCACGCACCAGGAAGACTTTGTCCTGCCCTACGTTCGCGATCTCAAGAATGTCGTGGACATCGACGCCATTCGTGGCGCGCACCTCAAACTGGGTGTGGACCCCCTGGGCGGAGCCTCGCAGCCGTATTGGGGACCGATCAACTCGATTTACGGATTGGACGTCACTGTCGTCAATCCCATCATCGACCCGACCTTCTCATTCATGACCGTGGACCACGACGGAAAGATTCGCATGGACTGTTCCAGTCCTTATGCGATGGAGAGGCTGGTAGGCCTGAAGGACCAGTACCAGGTTGCTTTTGCGAACGATACCGACTCCGACCGGCACGGAATTGTCACACCTGTCGCCGGGTTGATGAACCCGAACCACTATCTCGCAGTAGCCATCCGATACCTGCTCACGCACCGTCCGCAGTGGCGTCAAGACTCTGCCGTAGGAAAGACGCTGGTGAGCAGCAGCATGATTGACCGGGTTGTTAAGAAACTCGGACGCAAACTGGCGGAGGTGCCGGTAGGTTTCAAATGGTTCGTGTCGGGACTTGTGGATGGCTCGTTCTGCTTCGGCGGGGAAGAAAGTGCGGGAGCAAGTTTTCTCCGTCTGGATGGAACCGTATGGACGACGGACAAGGATGGGCTGATCATGGACTTGCTGGCCGCCGAGATTACCGCCCGCACCGGAAAGGATCCCGGACAGCACTACCTTGAACTGACCGCGGAATTCGGTACTCCGTATTACACGCGCATCGATGCCCCGGCCACGCCCGAACAGAAAGCAAAGCTGCAAAAGCTCTCGCCGGACGCGGTCAAAGAATCGGATCTGGCAGGCGAGACCATCATCGCCAAACTGACGAAAGCTCCGGGGAATCAAGCTCCGATTGGCGGGCTGAAAGTTGTGGCCAACAGCGGCTGGTTTGCGGCCCGGCCTTCCGGCACGGAGAATATCTACAAGATCTATGCCGAGAGTTTCAAGAACACGTCACATCTCGATTCGATCGTGGCGGAAGCGCAGCAGATCGTCAACAACGCGCTTGCCTCCGGAGTTCGGCAGTGAGCAGCAATGGCGAGCACGCGAGTGTACCGCCATTTCCCCCGGATTATCGTGCTTCCGGCTTGTTATTGCATGCCACGTCGCTGCCATCGCCATATGGCATTGGTGATCTGGGATCGTCAGCCTATTCGTGGGTGAATCGTCTTCATGACGCTGGCCAGAGCTGGTGGCAGTCGTTGCCGCTCGGTCCGACTGGTTATGGGAATTCTCCGTATCAGTCGATGTCGTCATTCGCCGGCAACGACATGCTGATCAGTCCCGGGAGTCTGATTTTGGACGGGCTGCTCAAGGCGACGGACTGTGAGGCCAAATTCCCTTGTGATGTTGTCGATTACGAGCGCGTCATCCCCTTCAAGAACCGTCTCCTGGAAACGGCGTGGACAAACTTCAAAGCCGGAGAGCGCAAGGATCTGCGGCCCGCGTTCGATGAGTTTTGCAGCCAGCAGGAACATTGGCTGGAGGATTATGCACTGTTCCGGGCGCTAAAAACCAAGTATCACGGCGCATATTACCTCGATTGGCCAGCGGAGTTGGTTCAGCGCAATGCCGAAGCTCTGGGCAGTGCGCGCCGAGAGCTGGCGAATCAAGTCGACCAGGTCCGCTTCGCGCAATTTCTCCTGTTTCGCCAGGGCGATCAACTCAAGACGTATGCGAATTCCAAAGGTGTTGCCCTAATCGGCGACCTGGCATTTTTTGTTTCCCCTGATTCCAGCGATGTCTGGGCGAACCCGGAATTATTCCTGCTGGACGAGCATCGCCACCCACGCTTCGTAGCGGGTGTGCCTCCCGACTATTTCAGTGCTCAGGGACAGTTGTGGGGCAATCCGGTTTACAACTGGGACGCGCTGCGCGCAACCGGTTATCGGTGGTCGATCGATCGCCTGCGCGCTCTGCTCGCTCATGTAGACGCAATTCGCCTCGATCATTTTCGCGGGTTCGCAGCCGCGTGGCACGTTCCCGCCGGAGCACCGACGGCTCAGTCCGGACAGTGGGTGCCGGGCCCGGGTGCTGGCTTCTTTGGAGCGGTGCGGAACGAACTGGGCGACCTGCCTTTCATCGCCGAAGATCTCGGTTTTATCACTTCCGACGTATACGCGCTGCGTGATCAATTTCAAATTCCTGGGACCAGGGTTTTGCAGTTTGCCTTCGATGGCCATTCCGACAATCCGTATCTGCCGCACAACTTCGTTCCTAATACGGTCGTCTATACCGGCACGCATGACAATGCTCCCACCCGGGAGTGGTACCAGGAATTGCCCGATTACCAGCGGCAGAACTTCCGCAATTATCTTCAGCGCACGTCGGTTGGAAATGATGAGGCTGCTCCGGTACTGATTGATCTAGCATGGTCATCGAAGGCGGCGCTGGCAATCGCTCCGCTCCAGGATCTTCTCAACCTGGGCGCGGAAAGTCGGATGAATGTACCCGGCCGCGCTGATGGAAACTGGCGCTGGCGTTTTCCTGCAGAGATGCTGTCGCTCCCGGCCTTTGCATGGTTGCAAGAGCTGACGAATCGCACCAAGCGATCGGATCCATGCATCCCAGTGTCGGCTCCGGGAGCGGCGCATATATCCGAAGTTCACAATCACGGCTGAGACCGCCACTTTACGAAGCGCCCGACCTACCTCGTCTCTTCATTGAAAACCGAGTGGCGTTCGACACTCAGTGTCCAGCAAGTAACAGCTTCATGAAAAGAACCAAAACCGGGTGTCAAGCACTCGACAGGGCGGCGAAATCTGGCCACAGCTCAATCATCGAGCCGCCAACAGACTGACGCTGGAAGAGGCGGTACTCTTGCTGCGCCGTGCCGAAGGAAATGGAGATCGGCTTGCTGGCACAAGAAAAGTCGAGCCACTGCATGTGCTTCAAGTAACACCGGAGACAACCGTGGCAGGCAAGACCAGCGGGTAAATCATGATTGTCAGTTCACGCGGTAATTGGAAGCAGCCACTTCGATGGTTCACATGGGTCATCGTAGTCGTTTCATTTGGGGCTTTGACCGCTGCCGGTCAACAAGCTGACGACCATCTACAGGAGCAACTGCAGCAACTAAAACAGCAATACGAGCAGTCGACGCAAGAGATGCAACGGCGGATCGCCGCCCTGGAACAGCAAATCGAGCAAGAGAAAACGGAGAGACAGAAGAAAGAAGACGAAGCCAAGGAGAAGGCAAAGGAAGAATCGAAGACAATTTCGGCGATGGCACTCGCTGCGGAACAGACGGAAAAATCTGTACTTGGACAGTCCAACGAGGTCGGCGGAAAGTTTCAGGGCCGGTTGCCCCAAGAACCCACCTACGATTTTCTAAGGGAAGCCGATACGAAGATCCAAGAACTGCAGAAAGAAGTGAGCATATTCGAATTCCACGGGTACTTCCGTTCCGGTTACGGTCTCAACAGCGTGGGTGGACAACAAGTTGCCTTCCAGTCGCCGGGGGCGGAAGCCAAATTCCGTTTGGGCAATGAGGCCGAAACCTATGCCGAACTGATCCTGATCAACAATTGGATCAACCCCGAACACAGGCCCGATAGCCCTTGGATGAAGACTGAGTTCATGGTAGAAGCCAACACTTCGAACTCTCAAAGTTATACGAGCTTTTCGAATGGCGTTGGCAACGACCAGTACCGTCTTCGCGAGGCGTTCGTTCGAATGGGCAACATGTTTGACAGTCAACCGAACGCAAAGTTCTGGGCCGGTGAGCGGTATTACCGGCGGCAACACGTCGACATCAACGATTTCTATCCGCTTGATCTGAGTGGCTATGGTGCGGGCGTGGAGGATTGGGATCTCGGTATCGGCAAGCTGGCCGTGGGCTTCCTGGCAGGAGCGCGGCCGGATATCGTTACTCAAAACGGAAACCTGTCGAAGACGAACATTGATGTGCGGTTTTACGATTTCAAGGGCCCTGCCGGGCTCTGGGCCGCATGGTTCGATTACGCCCGGGAAAAAGGTGGCACGGATTCGACGACGCAAACGCTGCTCCCCACCAGCAACGGATTTGCGTTCGGGCTCCGCCATCAGCGTCTGGAATGGCATGGCGGTTTCCATTCATTCTCCATTCAGTATGGCACCGGAGCAGCAAGCAACTTCAGCTCTAACGGAAGCGGCACTGTCGTTGCGAACCCGAACCCGTACCTCAACAGCAGCGCGCAGCTTCTCGCCGTTGAACAATTGCTCATACAGCCGACCGACAAGTTCGCGATCATGCCCATCTTCGTCTACCAGCGGAGCAAGGACGGAAACCCGCTTCATGGCTGGGACCAGTGGGTCTCGTTTGGAGCCAGACCTGAGGTTTTCTTTACTAAGCATATCTCTCTCGCAGTTGAGGGTGGGTTCGACCACACGCATAGCCTCAGTGGTGGATACGACGGATGGCTGCGAAAGATCACGATCGCACCGCAAATCGGTGCCGGTCGAAAGTTCTTCGACCGCCCTCTGCTACGCGCCTTCCTAACTTATGGAGACTGGTCAGACGGCCTGCGCGGTTTTGTGGGGGGCACTCCGTTTGCCACCAAGACGAATGGCTTCACCTACGGAGTTCAGGCGGAACATTGGTGGTAGCCGCCTCGGAAGACGATCGATTCGACGGTGCTCTAGGAAGCTAGTGAAACTGCAGCACGGAAAACTCGCTTGGGAATATGAGGTAAAAACGAAATGGCAACTCGAGAAGTAACTGCTCAGTCCAGACCCGGTCCGAGTCTGGTGGTAGCTTCAGCGACGCCCAACTACTCGCGGCCTCTGGCTGTCGTCACCACGCTCTTCTTTATGTGGGGATTTCTGACCTGCCTGAATGACATTCTTGTCCCGCATTTGAAGTCGATCTTTGACCTGAGTTACGCACGAGTCATGCTGATCCAGTTTGCGTTCTTCTCGGCCTATTGTTTGTTTTCGATCCCATGGTCGAGGGTTGTGAACGCGATCGGCTACCAGCGAACCATGGTGGTCGGCCTGCTCACCATGGCTTTCGGATCATTTCTGTTCTTGCCTGCGGCATCGGCTGCTTCGTACCCGCTGTTCCTGACCGCGCTGCTCACTCTTGCGGCGGGAATTACTGGTCTTCAAGTGGCAGCCAATCCCTATGTAAGTTTGTTGGGCAGGCCTGAAACAGCCTCGAGCCGGCTGGATCTGACGCAGGCATTCAATTCTCTCGGCACCACGATCGCCCCGAAAGTCGGGGGTTTGCTCATTCTGGCCGCCGCGCCGCTGGCCATGGAACAGTTACGGCAGCTCACGCCTCAAGCTCTTCAGGCGTACCGCGTGCACCAAGCAGCCTCCGTCAAGATGCCATACACCGTGATCGGGATTGCGCTGGTCTTACTGGCAATTGTGATTGGCACTTTCAAGCTGCCAACAATTGAAGCGGCGCACAGCCCGGGACAAAAACTCGACGATTCGATCTGGAAACATCCGAACCTCTTTCTGGGCGCAATTGGAATCTTCAGTTACGTGGGCGCGGAGGTATCCATTGGAAGCTTCCTGGTGAACTACTTCGGCTTGCCCGAGATTGCAAACTTCTCTGCCAAGACTGCAGCAGGCTTTGTGTCCTTCTACTGGGGTGGCGCCATGGTGGGAAGATTTCTGGGTGCTGGACTTCTGCGCAAGTTCAGACCTAGATCTCTGCTAGCGTTGTGCGCGGTCTTGGCCGCGACGCTGGTTACCGCTTCGATGTTGTTAGGCGGCCACACGGCGATGTGGACGATTCTCGCAGTCGGGTTCTTCAATTCCATCATGTTCCCGACGATTTTCAGTCTGGGCGTAGCCGAACTTGGCCCTCTCACTGGGAATGGTTCCGGGCTTTTGAACCTGGCCATCGTGGGCGGTGCAATCTTGCCCGTGGTCCAGGGCTTTATTGCCGACCGTGTTGGCATTCATCACGCATTCATTTTGCCGGTGCTTTGCTACCTGTACATCCTGTACTACGGGCTGAGTGGATCGAGGCCGAACAGCGAGCGCTACGCAAGAGCCTGAAAGTACTAACCCAGGAGGCGACAAATGTTAATCGCAGGAGACATCGGCGGCACGAAGACAGACCTGGCGATCTTTTCGAGCGCCGCCGGTCCGCACGCTCCGCTCGCCGAGGCAAGAGTGCACAGCGCGGATTATCCCAGCTTGCAGGCGATGGTGAAGGAGTTTCTGGCCAAGGCTCAGAAGCCGGTCGATCGAGCCTGTTTTGCCGTAGCAGGGCCAGTGATCGGCGGGCGGGTCAAGACTACGAACCTGCCCTGGGTGATTGAAGAGAGCGCGCTCGCACACGAACTGAATTTGAACCTCAATGCCGTTCATTTGATCAATGATCTGGAGGCGATTGCCCGTGCGGTTCCTATCCTGCGGCCGAGCGACGTGGTCACCGTTAACGCCGGTGAACCGGTGCCGGAGGGAACGATCGCGGTAATCGCGCCCGGCACGGGGCTGGGCGAGTCGTTTCTGACATGGGAGGGCTCACGCTATCTGGCGCACAGCTCCGAGGGTGGTCATGCGGATTTCGCTCCCACCGATGCCAGGCAGATCCGTTTGCTCGAATACATGTTCAAGAAGTTCGATCACGTCAGCTTCGAGCACGTGTGCTCGGGAATCGGGATTCCCAATATTTACGAATTCCTGCGCGATGTCGAGGGCATTCCAGAGACGCCCGAAGTCGCTGCCCTCGTTGCATCAGCCGGCGATCGTTCGGTCGTGATTATTAGTCAAGCCGTCGATTCTAAGAATTCGAGCAAGTTGTGTGCAGCGACCATCGACATGTTTATTTCGATTTTGGCGGCCGAGGCCAGCAATCTCGCGGTAAAGTTCCTGGCTACTGGGGGAGTCTATGTGGCGGGTGGAGTCGCGATACACACGCTGCCCATCATCAAGCAACCGGCCTTCATGGAGCGCTTCAAGCGCAAGGGACGTTTCGCGGATCTCCTGGGGCGCATCCCGCTGCACGTTGTGATCACTCCGGCTGGATTAGCGGGCGCGGCCCAATGTGGGCTGGAGAATTCTAATATCCCATAGCAAAATAATTTCATTGTGGAAGAGGAAAGACGGGCGCATTCTTTTGATTGCCACAGGATCGATTTCAAGAACGCAGAGTACATGAAAGGACGACGAACATGGCAACACACGTGAAAGCAACGACCATCCCTCCAACGGTGAAGCGCCCGGCGTGGAAGGAACTGGGGACACACTATAAAGAGATTCGGAACGTACACCTGCGACAGCTCTTTGCGGACGATCCCCAGCGGGGAACGCGTCTGGCAGTCGAAGCGCTCGGGCTTTATCTCGACTACTCGAAGAATCGCATCACGGACGAAACAGTGAAACTGCTGATCAAACTGGCCGAGGAATCCGGCCTGCGGGAAAGAATCGACGCCATGTTTCGCGGGGACAAGATTAACGTCACCGAAAAACGAGCGGTCTTGCATACCGCCCTGCGAGCACCGCGAGAGGCGTCAATCTTTGTGGATGGCGAGAACGTGGTTCCCAAGGTGCATGCCGTACTCGACCGGATGGCCGACTTCGCAAACCGCCTGCGAAATGGCGAATGGAAGGGGCACACCGGCAAGCGCATTCGTAACGTGATCAACGTCGGCATCGGCGGCTCCGACTTGGGCCCGGTAATGGCCTACGAGGCGTTGAAGTTTTACACCGATCGAAGCATGACGTTTCGTTTCGTATCGAATGTTGACGGCACTGACTTTGCCGAAGCCGTACGCGACCTTGATCCCTCGGAAACACTCTTCATCATCTCTTCGAAAACTTTTACCACTCTGGAAACGATGACGAACGCCCAAACCGCCCGGGCATGGTCGCTCGCAGGTCTGGGGGGCGACGAAAAATCAGTCGCGAAGCATTTTGTCGCGGTTTCGACCAATACATCCGAGGTTCAGAAGTTTGGCATCGATACCGCCAACATGTTTGAGTTCTGGGACTGGGTGGGCGGGCGCTACTCGATGGACTCGGCCATCGGCCTTTCGACGATGGTTGCCATCGGTCCGGACAACTTTTACGCGCTGCTGAGTGGTTTCCATCAGATGGACGAACACTTCCGCACCACTCCCTTCGAGCGGAATCTGCCCGTGCTTATGGGGCTTCTGGGCGTTTGGTACAGCGATTTCTTCGAAGCGCAGACCCTGGCTGTGTTGCCCTACGAGCAATATCTGAAACGGTTTCCCGCCTACCTGCAGCAACTGACGATGGAGAGCAATGGCAAGCATGTCACCCTGGAAGGGAAGAAGGTGACGTACCAGACCTCTCCAATTTATTGGGGTGAGCCGGGAACCAACGGCCAACACTCGTTCTACCAATTGATTCATCAGGGAACCCGGCTCATTCCCTGCGACTTTATCGGGTTTTCGAAATCGCTGAATCCGCTTGGGCGGCACCATGACATGCTGATCGCCAACGTTTGCGCGCAGACCGAAGCCCTCGCGTTCGGCAAGACTCCGGAGCAGGTCAGAGCGGAGGGAACACCACGGTGGCTCGTCCCTCATCGGGTGTTCGAGGGCAATCGTCCGTCCAATACGATTCTGGCGGAACAACTCACGCCGGAAATCTTGGGGAAACTGGTGGCCCTTTATGAACACTCCGTGTTCACCCAGGGCACAATCTGGAGCATCGACTCGTTCGACCAGTGGGGCGTGGAACTAGGGAAAGCCCTGGCGCAGCGCATCATTCCTGAACTTGAGAGCGCGGAGGAACCGAAGCTCGCGCATGACAGTTCAACCAACGAGTTGATCCGTTATTACCGCAAGTCCAAGGAGACTGCATGATCACTCTCGGCTTTGACAAGCCCCTGTACATTCTGCCCTTTGACCACCGGGGCTCGTTCCAGAAAAAGATGTTTGGATGGGACGGTGCGTTGAGCCCGCAACAGACGGCCGAGATCGCCGCAGCCAAGCGCGTCATCTATGACGCCTTTACCGCCGCCGTGCGCGCGGGCGTGCCCAAAGAAAAGGCCGGCATACTGGTGGACGAACAGTTTGGCGCGTCGATTCTGCGCGACGCCAGTGCGGCAGGATACACGACTTGTTGCCCGGCCGAGAAGAGCGGACAGGACGAGTTTGATTTGGAGTACGGAGAAAACTTCGCTACGCACATTGAGGTGTTCCACCCGACCTTCTGCAAAGTCCTGGTGCGTTACAACCCTGAAGGCGATGCCGAACTCAATCGACGCCAGTCGGCGCGTCTAAAGCGCCTGTCGCAATATCTGCACGGCGACCCCAGCCGCAGCCGGTTCATGTTCGAACTGCTGGTGCCGGCGGAGAAGGTCCAACTCGATCGCTTTGGAGGCGACAAGAAGGCCTACGATCTCAAACTGCGTCCCCGACTGATGGTGCAAACTATTGAGCAACTGCAGGACGCAGGCGTCGAGCCGGACGTGTGGAAGATCGAAGGGCTTGACCGCCGGGAAGACTGCGAAAAAGTCGTGGCTGCGGCCCGCCGCGGTGGGCGCAGTCAGGTCGGCTGCATCATCCTGGGACGCGGCGAAGATGACCGCAAAGTCCGCGAATGGCTCACGACCGCGGCAGGCGTGCCGGGCTTCATCGGCTTTGCCGTCGGCCGGACCAGCTTCTGGGATCCACTGGTCGACTGGCGCGGCAAGAAGATCACCCGCGATGCGGCGGTGGCTGAGATTGCGCGTCGTTATCAGGAGTTCGTCGAGATTTTCGAAACTCAAAACAAAACTGTTCATGCATAGAGACGGACCGAATTGAAAACAGTGGGAAATATCGTGAAGCTTGCACCCTCAATCCTGGCCGCGGACTTCGCTCGTCTGGGGGAGCAGGTGGCGGAGGCGGAGAAGGCCGGCGCGAACCGGATTCACGTGGACGTGATGGACGGACACTTTGTGCCCAATCTCTCGATGGGAGCGCCGGTTGTGCAGTCGCTTCGGCGTGTCACCAGTCTCCCACTCGAGGTCCACATGATGATCACCAATCCGGACCTATTTCTGGAAGAGTTTGTCGCCGCCGGCGCCGACTCATTCCTCGTCCACTGGGAGGGTAACTACAACTTGGATCGTACCGTGCGGACGATCAAGGACCTGGGCAGACGCGCCGGGGTTGTCATCAATCCGGCAACTCCCGCCGCAGTTCTCGAAGAAATTCTGCCAGAGGTGGACCAGGTGTTGATTATGACAGTCAATCCCGGTTTCGGGCACCAGCATTTTCTCCGCAGCATGCTGGCAAAAATACATCGTGTTCGCCGGATGGTGGAACGAATGAACCTCAGCTGCGAGGTGGAAGTGGACGGAGGCGTGGACCAACAAACTGCGCCGTGGGCTGTAGAGGCAGGCGCCGACGTGCTTGTAGCTGGGTCGTCTATCTTTGGCGATGAAGCTGGAGTCACCGCAGCCATCGTCAAGCTGCGCACCAACATTGCGCAGTACCAGAGTGTCACGCGCACTTAAGCAATTTTGCTTTCCATGGGGAGAAATCAATGCAACTTGGAATGATCGGTTTGGGAAGAATGGGCGCCAATATGGTACGGCGCCTCATCAACAAAGGTCACAACTGCGTGGTCTTCGACAGGTCGGCACAAGCGGTGAGCGAGTTAGTGAAGGACAAGGCGACCGGCGCGGTTTCGCTTGCCGAGATGGTAAAGAAACTCGAGAAGCCACGAGCAATCTGGTTGATGGTACCGGCCGCTGTGGTTGACCAGACGATTCTCGACATCCTGCCCCACCTCGATCCAGGTGACGTGCTGATTGACGGGGGCAACTCTTATTACATTGACGATATACGGCGCGCCAAAGAGCTTGCTCCGAAGATCCACTACGTGGATGTAGGCACCAGCGGTGGGGTGTGGGGTCTGGAGCGCGGTTACTGCATGATGATCGGCGGCGAGAACGAGGTGATTCAGCGTCTCGACCCAATCTTCGCTGCCCTCGCTCCTGGAATGGGCGACATTCCACGCACACCGGGGCGGGAGAAGATCGAGGGTACTGCCGAACAAGGTTATCTGCACTGCGGTGCAAACGGCGCCGGCCATTTCGTCAAAATGGTGCACAACGGGATCGAGTACGGCGTCATGGCCGCATACGCAGAAGGGCTGAGCATCTTGCGTTCCGCAAATGTTGGAAAGCAGGCCGGCGGCGCAGTCGATGCTGAAACCACGCCCTTGCGCAATCCCGAAGAGTATCAGTTCGACCTGAACCTGCGAGATATCGCTGAGCTATGGCGACGTGGAAGCGTGATCGCCTCGTGGCTGCTCGATCTGACGGCGAGCGCCCTGCTGCAGGACCCCGCGCTCGCGAAATTTGCCGGGAGAGTGTCCGATTCCGGGGAAGGTCGCTGGACCATCAAAGCGGCAATCGATGAAGCGGTGCCCGCGCCGGTTCTGACGACGGCTCTTTACGAGCGATTCAGTTCGCGCGGCGAGGCGGATTTTGCCAACAAACTGTTATCGGCAATGCGATATCAATTCGGCGGACACCTGGAAAAGTCCGAAGGCACGTCCAAGGGGGCTTAGGGAGATGACTGTGGGCAATTCTCATTCCGATGCATTTGTTTTCTTCGGCGCAACTGGGGATCTCGCGTACAAGAAGATATTTCCCGCGTTGCAGGCAATGATCAAGCGCGGTCATCTCAACGTGCCGATCATCGGCGTTGCTAAAGCGGGTTGGAACCTGGATCAACTGAAGGCGCGGGCTCACGACAGCCTCGAGAAACACGGCGGAGTAGATCCGGCGGCCTTTGAGAAACTTTCCAGCTTGCTCCATTACGTGGATGGAGACTACCAGGATCCAGAAACGTTCAAGGCGCTGGGCAGGGAACTGAACTCGGCGCGGCGTCCGGCGCACTACCTTGCGATACCTCCCACCATGTTCGAGACAGTGCTCGAACAATTGGCGAATTGCGGCTGCACGACCAACGCCCGCATCATCGTCGAAAAGCCGTTCGGTCACGATCTGGAATCCGCACGGCATCTGAATCGGGTCCTGCTCCGAAAGTTCGATGAAGCTTCGATCTTCCGCATCGACCATTACCTCGGGAAGAGCCCGGTGAACAACATGGTTGTTTTCCGCTTCGCCAACGCGTTCATGGAGGCATTCTGGAACCGCAACTATGTCGAAAGCGTGCAAATCACCATGGCGGAGGATTTCGGCGTCCAGGGCCGGGGCGCATTCTACGATCAGACCGGAACCATCCGCGACGTGGTTCAGAATCATTTGTTCCAGATTCTGTGCAATCTGGCGATGGAAGCCCCGGTGGGAATCGACAGCGAGTCCATTCGTGACGAGAAGGTGAAAGTTCTTAAGGCAATTCCAGCGCTGGGAGAGAACAACATTGTGCGCGGTCAGTTTCGTGGTTACCTGGACGAGAAAGGCGTAGCTCCGGGCTCGAAGGTAGAGACGTTTGCTGCCCTTCGGTTGGAGGTGAATTCATGGCGCTGGCAGGGAGTCCCGTTCTACATCCGGGCAGGGAAGTTTTTGCCGGTGACCTGCACCGAAGTCGTTTGTCGGCTGCGCAAGCCTCCCACTATAATTCCCGCCGACGTATTGAAGTCGGACTATCTGCGGTTTCGCATCAGCCCGGATGTGATCATCGCGATGGGCATGACGGTGATGGCGCCAGAAGAGAAGTTAGTCGGTGAGTCGGCTGAGATGATTGCGAGCCACCAACCCAATGCGCAAGAGATGGATGCCTACGAACGAGTGCTGGGAGATGCCATGGCTGGAGACGCCACCCTGTTTGCGCGCGAAGACTATGTGGAGGAAGCCTGGAGAATCGTCGATCCGGTATTGAAGGGCGAGACTCCCGTCTATCCGTATGCCCCAAAAACCTGGGGGTCGAATGAAGTCGAGCAAGTAGCGCCCCCGGGTGGTTGGCACAATCCGGTTATCCAGAACGAGTCTTCAGCTCCTACCAAGGCTGCCTGAGAAGAACACATGAAAATCGAAGTGTTTCCTGATGATGAATCCACAGCTCGTGCGGCCGCGAAGTATATTGCCGCGGAGGCCGGGGCCGCCGTGTCCGCGCGCGGCAGGTTCGTGATGGCTGTCAGCGGCGGGCGGACTCCATGGCTCATGCTTCACGCGCTGGCCGGCGAAGAACTCCCTTGGGGGCACGTCCACGTGGTGCAGGTGGACGAACGCGTGGCGCCCGCCGGGGATCCGGATCGAAATCTCACGCACCTTCTGGAATCACTTGCCCATTCTCCGATTCGTGCTGAGCAGATCCACGCCATGCCCGTCGAGTTGCCCGATCTGGAAGCGGGAGTCGCCCAGTATGTTTTGACTCTGCGCGACTTGGCTGGATCTCCGCCCATCCTTGACCTGGTCCACCTGGGCCTGGGGCCGGATGGGCACACCGCTTCTTTGGTGCCCGGAGATCCGGTACTCAAGATCACGGATGCCGACGTAGCTCTGACAGGTGAGTACCAGCACAGACGACGAATGACCCTGACTTATCCGATGATCAATCGTGCTCGCCGAATCCTGTGGCTGGCTACGGGCAGTGAGAAGGCCGGCATGCTGGCCCGCTTGCGCCAGGGCGATCTGTCGATCCCCGCAGGAAAGATCAGTCAGGAGCGGGCGGTGATTTTTGCCGACCAAGCGGCAACTGAAGGCAAAGCAGCCTAAGGATTCAGCCCAAGAGTGCTAGCTGATGCGGAGGATTCATGGCGCCGGAAGAGACAGCCACTACCCGGAGCACTAGCCGCCCGACGTGGGCGCAGGCAGAAGGCAGCCCTCTGCCGCTTGGCGTCACCTGGATTGAACAAGAGCGGGCGTTCAACTTTGCCGTGCATTCGGAACATGCGGAGAGCGTCACGCTGTTGCTTTACGCTGCCACTGATTTGATTACGCCGCTTCGTACGTTTCGTTTCGACTTTCTGCGCAATAAGTCGGGACAAGTCTGGCATTGCCGTATACCACTCTCCGAAATCGGCGAAGCTGCTTATTACGCATACTCAGTGTCGGGTCAGGCCGTTTCCAGTATCCATAGCTTCGACGCACAAAAGGTTCTGCTCGATCCTTACGCGAGAGGAGTGTTTTTTCCCGCCGAGTTCGATCGCACTCTGGCAATGCGAGAAGGACCAGACGCAGGGCACGCACCACTGGGCATGCTGACTGCCCACCGTCCTGTTTTTGATTGGACGGGGGACCGGTCGCAGCATCACGAGTCGGATACAGTCATTTATGAACTGCACGTCAAGGGCTTCACGAAGAATCCCAACTCCGGCGTAGATCCGGCTCGGGCGGGAACCTACGCGGGCTTAGTCCAGAAGATCCCCTATCTGAAAGACCTGGGAATTACGGTTGTCGAGTTGATGCCGGTTTTTCAACGAGACCCACAAGAGGGCGATTACTGGGGCTACATGCCGCTGAACTTCTTCTCTCCCCACGCCCAGTACGCGAGTACTCGCGACGATGACGAGCAGCACCTTGAGTTCAGAAACATGGTGAAGGCGTTTCATCAGGCGGGCATCGGCGTGGTGATCGACGTTGTCTACAACCACACCTGCGAGGGAGATCACCGCGGCCCCATTTACAGCTACAAGGGCATCGACGGTGCTGGCTATTACATGATGTCATCGGACCCGGCGAACCCGTACGCCAATTATTCCGGTACCGGCAATACTTTGAATTTCGGCCAGGCACACGTGCGCAAGATGGTGATGGACAGCTTGCGCTATTGGAAACGGGAGATGCACGTTGATGGATTCCGCTTTGACTTAGCATCGGTGTTCAGCCGCAACACGGATGGATCAATCAACTGGGGGCACGCTCCCATTTTCAGCGAGATCGCGGCCGATCCACTGTTGGGGAAGTTACGGTTAATCGCGGAGCCATGGGATACCGGGGCCTATCAACTTGGCCGCGGATTCCCCGGCATAACCTGGCTCCAGTGGAATGGACGTTTCCGGGACGACCTCCGCCGATTTGTGAAGGGGGATCCCGGAATGGTTCCAGATCTGATGCGACGCATCTATGGCAGCGATGATTTCTTCCCCGACAGCCGCGCCGACGCATACCACGCCTACCAGAGCGTGAACTACATAAGTTCGCACGACGGCTTCACTCTGTACGATCTCGTCGCTTACAACCAGAAGCACAACTGGGCAAATGGCAACAACAACCAGGATGGTACCGACGACAATTACAGCTGGAACTGTGGGCACGAAGGGGACGAAGGTGCGCCGGCTGAGGTGCTGGCGCTCCGCCGCAAACAAGTCAAGAATTTCTTCTGCCTGCTCATGCTGTCGAACGGAACCCCGATGTTCCGCGCCGGCGATGAATTCCTGAACACTCAGTTTGGCAACAACAATCCTTACAACCAGGACAACACCACGGGATGGCTGGACTGGAGCCAGTTTCAAACGAATCAGGACACCTTCCGTTTCTTCAAGAACATGATTTCGTTCCGCAAGAGCCATCCTACGCTGAGCCGGAGCCGATTCTGGCGGGAGGATGTCGCCTGGTACGGACCCGGTCTAAGAGCCGACTTGTCGCATGACTCCCGCAGTCTGGCGTTCTGCCTCCACGGGGCGTCTGAGAACGATGACGACATCTACGTGATGATCAACGCCTACTGGGAGGAGTTGGAATTTCACATTCAGGAAGGTGCCCCGCGGGAGTGGACCAGAGTCGTGGACACGGCATTACCAAGCCGCAACGATTTCTGGGAGGATGGTGAACCTCTAAGCGGGCCGAGTTACCAGGTGGCGCCGCGATCGGTAGTCGTGCTGCTTCGAGCGCAGAATAAGAGGGCAGCAAGCGATTGACCCGAATGCATGAACGGCCCGGATCAACAACCATGCGCTACAGAAATAGAGCAGTAAGCTAATTCTTTGCGTACACAGGCCCGGCACTGCGAGATGGCGGATCAGAGATCGCCCGAATGTATGATATCAGCGCCTGGATGTCGGACTTGCTGAGTGTGTTTCCCCACGCCGGCATGAGCGCCGATTTGCTCAGAGCCGGGCCACCGTGGCCGATGATGGCCGTGAGGTCGGCGTCGCTGATCTTGTTCAGAGTGTCGCCCTCGGTGAAGGGATGCGGCTTGACTTCCAGGTTGTCGAAGTTCGAGACGCGTTCCACGGTCGATTCTGGATTGTGGCAGCGCTCGCAGTACTGGTCGTTGAGAAGGCGTCCCAGCGTTTGCTGATAGCCTAGGGCGATCTCTTCGATGTTGAGTTCGATTGCCTTATGAGACTTATCGCTCGTGGATGCGACGATTTCGTAGCGGCCGGCCATGCCCCCGAGAGAGACGTTAGTGGTGACCTGTCCGCTCGAATCGGTGAGGCCGTTGGGGGGAACGAAGGCCACTCCGGGAACAGCAGAGAATTCCACTAGCGCTCCGGCAACGGCGGCGCCCTGCGCGTCGTTCACCTGAACAACGACCGGTTGCGGCAGCAGGCTGCCGGTTTGCGCGGTCTGCTTGCCGCCGCTCAATTCGACAATGGCCGCGCCGAAGGCGGTCGGCTTGGGAACGATCACCGATACTGCTGCGCTGCGCGAACAGGATGTAGCTAGTGATGCAGCCAGCACAGCAAAGACTAACGAAACCATTGCCTGGTAGTGGCGCGTCATTTCTTGGCGACCTCCTGTGCGGGTGCCCCATTTCTCGCGCCCTTCGCGAGAAGTGGGGACTTCCCTCCGCCTTTCTGCGAGATTAGAAACGCAGTGAGCGCACGCGCATCTTCCTCACTCATAGCGCGATTCGGTTCGATGGTGCCCGGGCGCAGCGATTGCGGATTTTTCATCCACTGATAAATCCAGGCGGCGGTGAGGCGCGAACCAACATGAGTCAAAGTCGGGCCGATGTAGCCTTTGTCGGTCTTGCTGTCGACGATGTGGCATCCCTGGCAGCTATACTTGCCATAGAAGAGTTGTCGACCGAGTTCCACCTGGCCTTGCGAGTAGCCGCTCAGCGGCATGGAGTCGCGGTCAATCGCAGGATTCTGATAGACGGTCATGATGTAGTCGGTGAGGTCGTTGACTTCGCCGTCGGTCAAGTTGAATCGCGGCATGCGGCGAATGAGTGAGGGCCGCAGCGTTCCCGGATTCTTGAAGAATTGCACCAGCCACTCGCGCTGCACGGAGCTGCCTTCCCAGGTGAGGTCGGGCGCCATATCTCCGCCGTGGCCGTTGATGCGGTGGCAACTGAAACAGGCGAGATCGCTCATCAGCTTTCCGGCTTTCCCCGCGGGCTGATAATCCGATTCCGGGGTGGCCGCAACGGCCAGCGATGGCGGCAAAACGTGGGAACGATCATTCAATGAGAGCAGCGCGGTGGTCAGCGAATCGATCTGCGCGGGCGTCAAGGTGTATTGCGGCATCTTCAGGCCCGGGGAAAATTCGCGCGGCTGTTTGATTTTGCCAGCAATGTAGTCCGGCAGAGTGTGCGGCATCCCAGCCAGGAAAATCAGTTGCGTGACCGGCTTGCTTCCGACGCGGCTGAGTTCAGGTGCGAAGTTCTCCGGCTTCTTGATGCCCGCGATTTCATGGCAGGAGGCGCAGCCGTAGTCCGAAACCAGGCGCTTGCCGTGGGCGATCTGCTCGGGCGTTGCGGCGTCGAGATGTACGTTGGCGAGGAAGTCGGAATCGGCTTTGGACAGAAGGAATCCAGACAGCGTCGCGACTTGCCCATCGTTGAAGCGGTAGTGCGGCATGGCCGTTCCGGCATCGTAAGCACGGGGATTTTTCAGCCAGGCCTGCAGCCACTCGGCCTTGACCTTACTTCCAACCCGCGTCAACTCAGGGCCAACGTTGCCGCCAACCATATTTCCGGCGGCGTTCTGCACGGCGTGGCATGAGGCGCAGAAAGATTCTCCATAGAGGCTGGCGCCTGAGACGGGATCGGCTGAAGGCTTCGCGGAAAGCGTGCCTGTGTCTCCCGCCTGAGGCGTGCTGTTGGCGATGAGAAACGCGGACATGTCGCGTGCGTCGTCTTCGCTCAGCTTGAAGTTCGGCATCGTCGATGTGGAAGCGTAGGCTTGCGGGTCTTTGAGCCACGCGAAGACCCATTCGCGCGTGGTCTTGTCGGCAATGTGCGACAGCGACGGCGGATCGTCAGTGGCCTTCATCGTGCTGCCGTTCGGCAACTTCACGGTGTGGCAATGCACACAACCTTCGCGAGACAAGAGGCTGCGTCCTTGATTCAGTTGTGGGGTGCCCGGCAGCGGTCCACGGTGGCACTCGCCGCAGGACGATTCGATGTACTTGGCAGGCAGAATCGGCTGCTCCCAGGCGAGGGTGCTGTTGTGCGCTTCGCTGAGCGTGGTGGCCGCGCCCTGTCCGCGGTGGCAAACCGTGCATCCGAACTGGTCAAGCTTATGCGGAATGACCGGGTGCGTGCGGAATGGCTGGTTAGGAACGTCCGTGAGGCTCGCTTCTTTGAGGCCGACGTGGCAGCTTGTGCAACGGTCGACCACGCCGAGTTCCGGCAGCCAGATCTGCTGGATGCCGCCCTGGAAGTGGCGTTGCAGCGTGTTGGCATCGCTGCGGTTGCGGATCATCCGAAGATAGCCGTGCTGGTAGTGCCGCCATTCGCTGAAGAAGTTCTTGGCGGGAGCGATGGCCAGCGAGACCAGGAAGATCAGGCTCACCACGCCGAAGGCGCGCACACTATCCCCGAACAACTTTTGCCAGAGCGACGTAAGTTTCTCTTTCATGAGCGCCGCATCCTTATGAGCGTCTTTATAGACATCGCTATGAACCCTGCCACGGCCAGACGAAAGCCCAGCCCGGTCCACGGAAAAATGTGCCGATGGCGGTGAGCACCACAAGTTCGAATAAGAACCAGGTCATCACCCAGTAAGAAAGCGGCCTTCCCGCCAGATATCGGCGAAATGCCGAGGTCGACTGCGGAGAACTTTGCGCCGCCACCAGCATTACTCCGGCCATGATCAGCGTCGGCACCAGAGCCGCATAAACCTTGAACAAAAGCAGAAAAAGCGAGAGAAGGGTGGCGACGGCATAAAAGATGCGCAGGCGCCGCTGGCGGTCCTTCAGGAATAGTCCGTCCGCTTCAATGTTGACCTTGAAATATGGGATGACGATGAGCGCCATCACCACCAAGCCCGGCACAAGCACGCCCGCAACCACGGGCGGGAAGTAGTGCAGCATCTCTTGCAGACCGAGGAAGTACCACGGTGCTTTGGCGGGATTCGGCGTGTGCGAGGGATCGGCGAGACCTTCGAGCGGAGCGTTGAACATCAGGGCAATCCAGACCAGCACGACGGCCAGCGTCATAACCGCGACGGCCGCGCGGAACAACACTTCGGGAAAGGTCTGGATCTGATCTTCCGTTTCGACCTTTACCTGCGCCGAAGTGCGGCGCGTGATGAAGACGATGCGGCGCGGAGATTTTTTCGCGTTGGAGTCGATGCCGGCGATGAAGTCTTTGGAATCGGCCATAGCTATTGGGCCTCCTTCGCGGTGACGGCGTTGGTAGCGACGCTGGTCTTGGCCTTGGCTCGTACTGTCGCCGGTTCGCTGTCGTGCGAGTAGAGGCCCCCATCTTTACGGATTCGCCAGAAATGGATGGCCACGAAGAACATCGCCGCCAGCGGAAGAATCATGCAGTGCAGCACGTAGAAACGCAGCAGCGCGTTGGCATTAACAGCATTGCCGCCGAGCAGCAGGAAGTGAATCTTCTCGCCGATCACCGGGACGGCCGATGCAATGTTCGACCCCACGGTGATCGCCCAGTAGGCCAATTGATCCCAGGGCAGCAGGTAGCCGGTGTAGCTGAGTAGAAGCGTCATTAGCAGAAGGATGACGCCGATGACCCAGTTGAACTCGCGCGGCGCGCGGTAGGCTCCGCGATAAAAGACTTTGAACATGTGCGCGAACACCAGAAACACCATGGCATGCGCTGACCAGCGATGCAGGTTGCGCAGGAATAATCCCGACGACACCACGAACTGCAAGTCTTTAGTGTCGGCGTAGGCCTGCGGCACCGAGGGGTGGTAGTAGAACATCAGCGGAATGCCGGTTGCGACCAGGATTAGAAACGTGCCCAGCGTCAGGGTTCCCAGATACCAGGTCGCACTGAAACTCAGCATGCGCGAGCGCACCTTGGTGGAGAACAGGTGCAGAAACACGTTCTGCTGAATCGCGAGCGCGCGCTTCAGCGTGCTCGAACCAGTGCCGCTGCGGAAGATCGAACGCCACACTCGCGTGCCGCGCAGGTCGTCGAAATGCTGGTCTATGGTTTTGGCCATGGTTCAGACTCTCACAAAGGAATCCCGCGCCAGTGCCGGAACGTCGGTCGAGCGATCGACCAGCAGGTCGCCGTCGTCGTTCAGCCAAATGCGTTTCCATGGCAGGGGCTTGGGCGCCGGACCCTCGATCTTCTTGCCGTTCTGTTCGAACTTGCTGCCGTGGCAGGGGCAAGCGATCAAATTCAACTCCGGCTTCCAGGCAGTCATGCAGCCCAGGTGCGTGCAGACGGCGCTCAGCGAGAAGTAGCCCTCGTCGGAGTGAATGATGTAGATGCCCGAATTTACGTCGATGGTGACGCTGCCCAGCGGATAGCGATCGGGCTTGCCCTCGTTCACCACCGGCGAAGGTTCGTAGAGCACATTAGGATCGAGATATTGATACGCGAAAGCCGCCGTGCCCGCAGTGGCGATGCCCAGCGATCCCAGCCCCAGCGTCAAGAAAAATTGACGCCGGTTCACGTCGTTATTAAGGTCACCGATTGTTTTAGTTTCGTCTGCCATCTTTTCCTCTGCCACGACTGCCTCGTGCCTACTTCTGCAATCCCGCGCCGATTGATGCGACGGAGATCAATCCGGTCGGCTCGGCGGGAATCAGGTTATATGACTCCATCGTGATTGTTCCCACGGGACAGCGCATGGCGCACAGCCCGCAGCGGATGCACCGCGTTTCGTCCTTCAACATAGCGGCTCCAGTGACTACGCCCAACTCGTCGGCCGCGACTTCGTCGAACTCAACGCCGAACAATTCCTGGTTGTCTCGAATGTGCTGCACGGCTTCTGGCTCGAACGCGATGCGGTCGAGCGAAACCAGCTCCAGACACTTCTCCGGGCAAACATCCACGCATCCGCCGCACAGGATGCACATGCTGCCGTCTTCTGGAACACCCTCGAAAATGGTATTGACCCAGCAGTGCAGGCAGCGCTGGGCTTCGGCCATGGCGGCTGGCGCGTCATAACCGATTTCAACTTCTGTCACACCGGTGCGGCGTTCGAGCGGCAGCATCGGAACCGGTTGCCGGTTGAGATCGAGGTACCCGAGTGGCATGGAATGCCGTTTGAGTAGTTCGACTTCGATGACCGGTTCCGGATGCTTTCCGCCGCGCAGATACTCGTCAATGCCGACGGCTGCGCGTTTGCCGTCGCCGACGCTGTCGATAATCAGACGCGGACCAAACACGCAGTCGCCGCCCGCGAAGATTCCGGGTGAAGACGTCATGAGAGTCTGCGGATTCACCGCGATCAGTCCGCGCGGAGAGAGTTCAACCTTGTCTTCCGGCGTGAAGAAGTCCAGCCGCGGCGCCTGCCCGATCGCCATGATGATGGTGTCGCACTCGATCTGGGTTTCGCTGTTGTCGTAGAACGCGGGATTGAAACGCTTGTTCTGATCGAAAACCCACTTGGTCTTGAGAGTCTCGAGCGCCGTGACCTTGCCGTCCTTGCCGAGGATGCGCTTGGGACCAAGCCCGGGATGCATCTTGATTCCTTCCTCTTCGGCTTCGACGATTTCTTCGAGAGCGGCGGGCATTTCCTCGCGGCGTTCCAGGCAGACCAGGTTCACCTCGCGCGCGCCCATGCGCAACGCCGAAAGGGAGATATCAACCATTTCCTTCGTGGCGACCGCCGACACGTTTTCGTCGGAAGGCTCAAGATCTTCCACGCCTCCGGCATGCTGCTTGACCACTTCGCGCGCTGCGGAACGAGCCACGTCCATGGCGACGTTGCCGCCGCCAATCACGATGACTTTCTTGCCGATGGTGAATTTGTAGCCCAAGTTCACATTCAGCAGGAAGTCAATGCCCTTATACACGCCGTCGAGATCGACCCCCGGAATGCTGAGATCGCGACTGCGGTGCGCGCCCACGGCGACGAGAACCGCATCGAATCCCTGACGTCGCAGGTCGGAGATGGTGAAGTCCCGTCCCGCGGCCTGATTCAGTTTGAGAGTGATGTCACCGGTCTCGAGAATCTCGCGGACTTGCGCTTCGACTACATCGCGCGGCAGGCGGTATTCCGGAATCCCGAGATAAAGCATTCCGCCGGCAACCGGGGCGGCCTCGAAAATCGTGACCGCATAGCCCATCAGCGCGAGGTCATGCGCGGCCGAGAGTCCAACCGGACCTCCGCCGACCACGGCGACCTTGTAAGGAAGTTTTTTCTGGGCGCGCCCTTCATTCACGTTGATGGGGCGCTTCGATTCGGGCCCGTACTGCTCGGTCAGAAATCGCTTCAGGGCGCGGATGGAAATCGGCCGGTCGATCTCGCCGCGGCGGCAGGCGGTCTCGCAAGGATGCGCGCAGACTCGGCCGCAGATGCTGGCTAGAGGATTGGGCTCGCGCGCCAGGCGATACGCCTCTTCGAAGCGACCCTCGGCAATCAGACCTACATAGCGTCCGGCATTGGTGTGGGCCGGACAGGCCATCATGCAGGGGAAGTTGGTGTGCAGCCAGTCCCCATCGACCTTCTTGTGTTTGAATCGCTTCAGCATTCCGGTATTCCCAGGTCTGAACAGCGGCTGAAACTCGGCTTCGTTCGAGTTGAGAGATCGGGCGGGGGAGCGGTGCCCCAAGCGGAACCGCTCCTGTCGCCCGGCTTACCTGCTCTTATTTGGTCAGGGTGAAATCCGCTTTGCCCCCACCGGCTACGGTCACGGGCTTGGACTGATTCTTCGCTCCCTCATGCCATACCGCCAGGTTGTAGCTGCCGTCGGGAACGTCTTTGATCTTGTAATTGCCGCTGTCGTCCGTCTCGGCAAAATAGGGAGTGGGGCTGACGACAATGTATCCCGCCATTTCCGGATGCACATTGCAGAGCACGGGCACGACGCCCGGCTTGTCGAAGGTGAAAGATCGTTTTTCACCCTTGGGCCAGGTACCGAGATTGTGTCCGGCCTTCTTGTCGCCGCCGATGGCCGTCCAGAAGACGTTGTGCTGCACGGTATCGCTATTGAGGAAATCAACGGCCGTGCCTTGTAGTACGACCATAATGTGCGGAGCAAACATCAATCCTTTTTGGTCCATGACCGGGTGCTCTTTGGGAGCGGGGAAGGTTTTGCCGGCGATGACGTCGACGTAGACCACCGAGTGGCCCTTCATTCCGGTTACTTTGCCCTCGATGTCGCCAGCCCAGGCCGCGCTGCACAACGCTGCGGTCAGTAGTACGAGTACGAATGCCTTGCACTTCATTGTGTTTTCTCCTCTCGAATGTGAAATTGGTGATCCCGGGCGCGTATCAGAAAATGATCTTCGCGTCCAAATAGACTGTGTTGTTTGCACTGGCATTGCGACCCGAACCATCATAGTTGGTCGAGCCACCATTGAAGCGCGTGTAAGCAGTGTACTGCGCGCCCAGTTGCAGGTTTTGCCACGGCCAGTAGGAGACGTTGGCGATGTAGCCTGCGCCTCTCGGGTCTCCATTGGCGCTGCCAGTCAATGAGCCTGCCGGATAAAGCCCCGGATTGACTCTGCCGCCGGTATTGAACACGCCGAATGTGCCGGTGTAGTGGTTGCCGATGTGGTATTCGGCGTTGGCCATCACCGTGTTCAGATGGTTCGAGCCAAATCCGCTGGCCAATAAATCAGAGTTTTCATGGATAAACGTGCCCCGGAACGAGAGCACATCCGTCCGGAATAGGGTCCGATCGATCTGAGTGTCGAAGGCAAAGTCGGTGTACTCATCCCGGAGGCCGGGTCCGGTGAAAGCGGTGTTGCGGACGTGCATGCCATAAGTCCCGATCTCATACTGTGTTTTCCCGGTCAATTCCTGAAAAGCGAGGCGCCAGTAGGGCGCAACCCCGCGAATGTTGTTGGTAGAGCCGTCGCCCGGATTCGGTTGAGGCCCTCCCACGTGTTCCGAGCGATAGAGGGCTGCGTCCAGATAAATATGGTCATCCCACATGGCAAAGCCGCCGAAGCCGGCAACATCCTGGGCGAGACCGCCATTGATGAGGGGATGAGCCGTGGGAGTCGGTGCAAAATCGCTCTGAATCCAGGGGTAACCCCATGCCGGCGTACTGTTCCACAAGTCTTCGACGGTTGGGTTGTTGTTGAGGTCCAGTCCGTAAACCAGTTCCTTGCCGCCCAGTTTCGTTTTATTCGCGTAGCGGATATCGGTGTTGTCGCTGGTGAAGTGGTCGTCCTGGGTGTCGTACGTCACCTGCAGAAAGCTGCCGATGTTGCTGGTCCATGCCCCGGAAAGGAATAGGGAAATGTCTTGCGGAAACTCAAAATTGCCGTTCTGGCTGGTCGGTAGCGGAGACTTGGTGTTGGTAAATGAAGTCTCCAGCATGACAGAAAGAGGCAGCGAAGCCAGCAGGTCGAGGGCGGCGCGCTTCTTACCGCCATCGGTCTTTATGACTTTGGTTTCGTCCGCTTTATCCACGTAGCCGAGCAGCTTGAATCTGCGTCCGGCGGGGTTGAGTTCGGGAGGAGCGTAGTGGCAACCGCTGCAGGCCAATCCCGTCTGCCGCGCGTAGCTTGGGACCGCTGCCACTTCAGGCGGATTCATAGCGGCAAAGAACAGCAAGACCGTGATCGGAACTGCCACAAGCAAGACAACCGCCATCTTCTTCATCTCAATTCTCCTTGTCGATCTGCCGCTGCGCTCTTCGGGGCCGGAATATCGAGAATCCCCATCATTCGGCCAGTTCAACCGGCATCCAGTTGAATCGCCTCGGAACCATAAATTTCGAGAGGATGGTTCGCCTCTAGCCTTGTTTCAAGATGGGCCTGATACTAGCGGCGGTGGTCGCAGGTCTGCCGGATGTTGAATCACACTTAAATGTGATTTCAATCACAAATCGGAATGCTGCCGCGGAGCCGGTTCACTCCCGGAGTCGGCGGTTCTTGTCTGGGTCTTTGGATCTGCCTCACGCGGCGAGCGGAACGCCGAAGCTCCACGGAGTCAGGAGATAGAAGTCAGCAACGAAAAGATTTAGCAGGGAATTAGGAGGCGCGGGAGAGCCTTCCGGCCTGCCCCCTAGGCATGAGTTCGAGACATTGATGACCTCTGGCCCTGCTCCAATATCGGCTAGTCACGAACGACGGTTTTAGAAGTTCTTTCCGGGATGGTGATCACTATTGAGAGTGATGTCACTCACATTTTGAAGAACCATGGCTTGGTCCAAATCAGCCAGTTTCCGGTGCTCACGCGGGCGCGACCAGATGGATGAGCGCGCCTTTGGTTCGCGTTCGTTAGAGCAGACCGAATTCTTCGACGACCCTGTGGACTCGAGGGTAACGGTGCGAGCAGGGAGGTCGATATCTTCACTTTTTGTTCCCGTTTCCCCCTTGGAATCGGCAAGCGCCATCACTTCTTCTGGATCTCCGAGATTTGGTCAGAGAGATTGAGCGTCTTCAAGATTTGCGGGGAAGCCTCATCCATCGCCAACGGCGTATGGCAGGTAGTACAGTCTTGCGTAATTGTATTTTTTCCATCGCCAGTTGTATGTGACCCATCGTGGCAGCGGAAGCATCCGGGAAAATCCATATGGCCCAGGTTGTTGGGATAAGTGCCCCAGGTGACCTTCAACTCTGGAAATACATTCCGGTTGTAGATTGCCGCGATCTGGGTGCCGGCATTTGCGATGTCCTGGGAGCGTTGGGATGCGACGGCGGCGTAGTTTTGCTGATAGTAACGAGCTAATCCATCCGGAATGGCGCGCGAGGCTTCTTCGCTGCTCGAATAATTCGCTTTCAGTAGCTCCACCGCTTTTTTCTTGATGAAGGGTAGTGTCGTGGAAATCTGACCCAGGCCCATGGCCTCGTCCACGGCGCGTTCTGGAAGTTCGAAGGTGTGAGTCGGACGGTTGTGACAGTCCACACATTCCATCTGATGACGCGGCAGACTGGCGATGGATTGAGCATTGGAGCCATCGGCCAGGAAGGTTGTGGTCTCGCCGGTATTTCGATTTCGGTACTCCACCCAGGGAATGGTCTGACGTTTGGCATCGGCCGCTGCGTAATGGATCTCGACTCCAGGGCCCATATGTTTGCCGTGAATGCCGCCAAGAGTGCCGCCCCCCGTGAGCATCATTAAGACCGTCTGCGTCTGGGTATTCGCCGCATCGTCCTTAAAATGAAAAATTACACGCAGCTTTACGGCGTCGAACACCTGGGGCCAGTGGCACGTTTCGCAAGTCTCGCGAGCTGGGATCAGGCGGTTGCTTTCCATGGCCGATTCAATCGGGTAATGAACGCGTTTGAAAACCGTGTCAATCAACTGGCGGGTGCCGGCCTCCTTACTTTTCACCCAACCGGTTGCACCCGGAGCAACGTGGCATTCCACGCAGTCAACCCTCGCATGGGGCGAGTTCTGATGGGCGGTGAATTCCGGTTTCATGACGTGGCAGCTCTGCCCGCAGAACTGTGGCGTTTCCATGTAATCAACCGCACGATATGTACCTTGTGTTCCGATGACGATGTTAGCGGCGGTAGTCACTGCGAAGAAGATGGCGAGCTTCCGAATGTAAGCTCGCCGGTCCCCGGCTGCCCACAGCTCATGTTCGGCGCTACTGATGCGCCGCCGGGCGAGGAGCATCCCGAGCGCCATCAAGACGAGTCCGAGGACAAAGATAATCGGGATCAGAAGAAAGACGACGATGCCGATGTAGGGATTGCTGGTGTGCCCGCGAAGCTCAGTTGGTAGAACGAACAGCCATGAGAAGCCAGCAGTGGTTACCAGCGCGACGCCAAGCAGACTCACCCAGTGACTGGTGAGCAGTACGAGTATGGGACGTTTTGAATCGTCGCTCATAAGAATTTAAGTGACGGGCGTGTTGGTCACGCCCGTCTCGCCTTTCCGACCAGGGTACCTGGCGATTAGGCCACGCGGATCAGTTTCTTGTTCAAAAACTCACTAATGCCCAGATCGGAGAGTTCACGGCCGTAGCCGGAATTCTTCACGCCACCGAACGGAAGGTCGGGTGCGGTCCAGGTTGCCCGGTTGATGAAGACCATCCCGGTCTCGATCTGGCGGGCAATGCGTTTTCCGCGCTCGACGTCTTTGGTGATCACCGATCCGCCCAGCCCGTACGGAGAGTCGTTCGCAAGGGCGACGGCTTCTTGTTCATTCTTCACGCGGAAGATCAATGCCACGGGGGCGAAGAACTCCACATGAAAAGCCGGGTTGTCCGGAGTAATGTCAGTCAGGATTGTAGGCTCCAGAAACCAGCCTGGGCGGTTCAGCCGCTTGCCACCCAGAAGCACCTTTGCGCCACCATCGACCGCCATCTTGATCTGCTTCTCCACTAACTCCAGCGCACCCTGAGTGCATAGGGGGCCGAGGGAGGTCTTGGGGTCCATCGGATCACCGGGGACCAGAGCCGCCAGTTTCTTTTTAAACCGTTCCAGGAACGTGTCGGCGATGGTTTCGTGGAGGATGAACCTTTTTGCCGCCACGCAGCATTCGCCGGTGTTGTTCATTCGACCCCAGAGACCCCACTCGACGGCGGTATCCATGTCGGCATCGTCAAGGACGATGAACGCGTCGCTGCCCCCGAGTTCCATGGTTGTTTTCTTCAGAGCCTGCCCAGCTTCAGCGGCAACCGCCGAGCCCGCCCTCTCGCTGCCCGTTAATGCGACGCCTTTGATCCGAGGATCTGCAACTGCTTTCGCAGCCTGCTCGTTCGAAAGGAAGACGTTGGTGTAAACGCCCACCGGAGCGCCGGCATCGAGAAACAGCTTTTCGAACGCCAGCGCGCACTGCGGTACATTGGGCGCATGCTTGATGATCAGAACATTGCCCGACATCAGGTCCGGTCCGGCGACGCGTGCCAGCTGATAATACGGAAAATTCCACGGTTCCACGCAGAAGAGCACGCCCATCGGTTCGCTCTCCACGACGGCCTCCCCTTCAGCTACCTTGAGCTTACGGGGCGCCAGAAAGGTCGCGGCGTTATCGGCATAGTAGTCGAGTATGTCCGCGCTCAACGTGACCTCTGCCTGCGCCTCGCGGAACAGCTTTCCCATCTCGAGCGTGACGGGCTTTGCGAATGCATCAAGATTCTCCCGGAGGATCGCCGCAGCCTTCTTGACCACTGCTTTCCGCTCATGGATCGTCCTCAGCCTCCAGTCGCTCTCGTACACGGCTTCGGCTTTTGTAATAATCTCCTGCAATTGCGCATCCGTGTGTTGTGGAAATGTTTTGATTAATTCTTCTGTGTAAGGATTGATCGTTTGATACTGCAGCAAATGGCACCTCTCATAGTTTGAATGTAGTCCGCCCCCTGCGAGCGAGCGGAACCAGTTGTAAGTCCGGCCCTTAATGGACCATCGCAGCCTTTTATCGGTTACCCCCGTTGTCCGGCAATTTCCCGGCCCCCCATTAGTTGAGCGCACCTATCGTTGCTCGGATGAGATTGAGCAATGGCGCGGGGTACACCCCAAACCCTATGAGCAGAACTGCGAGTCCGCCGAGGACGAAGGCGCCGCCCCGCTCGAGTTCCTGCATCGAAAACTGTTGCTCCGGCACGTCTGAAAACAGCGTGACCACGATGCGCAAGTAATAGAACAGGCCGATGACGCTGGTGAGAACGAGGACAACCATCAGCGGCCACGCCGCAGCATTCGCGCCGGAGGCGAGAATATAAAACTTGCCGACGAAACCCATGGTGGCGGGGATGCCGGCGAGCGAGAGCAGCACCGCGGTGAAGACGCTCGCCAGCACCGGCCTCCGCCAGAAAAGACCGCGGTAATCTTCGAGATCGTCGGCATCGGCCTCCGAGGTCGAGAGGACCGTGATGATGCCGAAAGCCGCGAGTATGGTCACCGTATACGCCACCAGATAGAAGGCGACGGCGCCAGCGCCCATGGTTGTGCCGGCCAGAAACGCCACCAGGATGTATCCAAAGTGCGCGATCGAAGAGTAGGCCAGAATGCGCTTTACGTTGTTTTGCCGCAACGCTAGGAGATTGCCCGCACACATCGAGGCGACTGCAATGACCGAGAACAGGAAGAACACCGCCGGAGACTGGTGAGTCCCAGCGCCGAGAAATCGCAGCAGCAGCGCCACTACTGCGGTCTTAGACGTGGTTGCGACGAAGGCCGCTACCGGCGCGGGGGCGCCCTGATATACATCCGGTGTCCACAGATGGAAGGGAACTACGCCGAGTTTGAATCCAATGCCGGTGACGCTGAGTGCGATACCCGGCAGCAGGAGCGCGAGGTCAGACCCGCCGAGAGATAGATTCCGGATGCTCGAGAACGCCATTATGCCGGTAGCGGCGTAGATCAGCGCCATGCCGAAGAGAAGAAATGCCGCCGACGCCGAGGCGAGGATCAGATACTTGATACCAGCTTCGAGTGCCTGACCACGGCCCGTGAAATACGCAACCATGCCATATAACGAAACGCTAAGGATTTCGAGGCCGAGAAGAAACGATGCGAAATGGACGCTCGTCACCAGGACCCCGCAACCCAGGGTCGCCAGAAGCAGCAGCAGATAAAGTTCCTCGCGTTGGCCGTCGTGTTTCGCGAAGTACTGGAACGACAGCACTGCCACGACGGCAGCCGAAGCAATGATCAGCCCCAGGTAGAACAAAGCATAACCGTCGATCAGCAAGAGCGAGGTTACTTGCCGCGGAACCAGCGGAGCAACCGCACAGGCCGAGAGGAAAGAAGCGGCGAGGCCCGTGAGCGTCAGCCCAGCCGTTAGCTCGTGACTCCGCTTCACCGCAATGCCCAGCATGACTACGATCGCAGTCCCCGCGAGTATGAGCAGCGGTAGGAGGGCGAGCGTATCGCTGGCATTCATGGTGGTGTTCATGGCTCACTCCTGAGCGCCGCGGCCGGCATTTGAACTTCACGCTGTAAGTTGTCCATAGCTGGCGCAAAAGTATTGAGGACCGGTTGCGGGAAGAATCCCAGCCAGAGCAGGCCTATGATCATCACTGCCATAATGAGCACCTCGCGAGGTGTGAGGTCGGGCAGTTGCCACGAATTCGTGTTCGGGCCGAAAAAGGCTCGCTGCATCATCCGCAACGCATAGAAAGTGGAGGCGAGAATCCCCAGAGTCGCAACCACCGTGAGAGCCACGCTGACTTTGTAAGATCCGAGCAACACGAGAAACTCGCCGACGAAATCGCCGAGGCCCGGCAGCCCGAGCGAGGCTAGGCTGAAAAATAGCGCCGAGGCGCTCAGGTGCGGCACGACCGTCCAGAGCCCGCCCATGCGGTTTAGATCACGGGTGTGGATCCGTTCCTGCAAACCGCCGACCAGCACGAACAGGGCGCCCGTGCTCAGCCCATGACAGATCATCGTCATGATCGCGCCCTGGAGCGCCAGCGGGTTCCATGAGAAGATGCCGAGCAACACAAAGCCCAGGTGGCTGACGCTGGTGTAGGCCACCAGGCGCTTGAGGTCTGTCTGCGAAAAGGCCATCACGGCGCCATAAATGATCCCGATCACGCCGAGCGCCAACGCCACAGGAGTGAATTCATGAGCAGCGCGCGGAAACAGCGGGATCACAAAGCGCAGCAGACCGTATCCGCCGGTTTTCAACAGCAACCCCGCCAGGATGACGCTTCCCGCGGTGGGCGCCTCGGTGTGAGCGTCCGGCAGCCAGGTGTGCAGGGGTACCACGGGCAGCTTTACGGCAAACGCGACAAAAAAGCCGAGCATGATCGCAAGTTCCGCGCCGCCGCTGAGTGTCGTGCCCAGCAGTTCCGAGTATTCGAATGTGTAAACGCCAGTGGACTGATGGTGCATGAAGTACAGCGCCAGAATCGCGATCAGCATCAGCAGGCCGCTGCACTGCGTGAACAGGAAGAACTTCGTCGCCGCGTACACGCGCTGTTCGTGGCCCCAGATGACGATCAGGAAATACATCGGGATGAGCATCAGTTCCCAGGCAAAATAGAAGAGGAAAACATCCATCGCCAGGAACACGCTCACGATTCCGGCCAGGACCCACATGAGATTGAAATGGAAAAAGCCGATCTTCTCGCGGATCTCGGTCCAGGAACACAGCACTGCGATGATGCCGATGAAGAATGTGAGTATCAGCATCAGAAAGCTGAGACCATCGACGGCAAGATGAAAATGAATGCCGAAGCTCGGGATCCAGTTCCAGTTCACTTCGTCGTACCAGGCCTGCGAAGCGCTGAACGACCGGCCGGTCCAGATACGCGCCGCCAGAACGAGATCCACGGCGATTGCGGCCAGAGAGATCCATCGCGGCAGCTGCCGGCTCCAGCGAGCTGATATTGCGGCGAGAATACCGCCGAGCAGGAGAACGACAATTAAGAAGATCAAGATCATACGGTCAACACTCGCTATCTAAACAGCACCATTGCTACAAACAACACTGATCCGGCAGCCATTGCCGTGGCGTACCAGCGCACGCGGCCAGTTTCAGTGCCGCTCAGCAAGCGGTAGGACACCTCAGCGATGCGCCCCACTCCGGTATAGAATGCGTCGATAAAATCGCTCTTGTTGACATTGGCCACCCAGATAAACGGCTGCACGAACACCTTGTCGTAAATCCAGTCGAAGCCCCAACCGGCAAACCACCATTGGTCGAGAGCATGGCCAATCGGGTTCGCGACCAGCGAGTCCGAGAGGCTCCGTTTTTTGAGGTGGAACACATACGCAAGATAAAGTCCGAGGAGAAACAAGATTCCGGCAATTGCCTCGGAGCCCGTCTCGGTCAAACCGCCGCGGCTCGCTTCGATCGTCGCCGGTAATGCGGAATGCAGGAAAGCAAACAATGTTTTTTTGAGATATCCGGCTGTAATTGCGAGAGCAGCAAGGATGACAAGAGGAACCTTCATTGCGTATCCCGGCCGCTTCGTGACGGGTATGCCCAGCGGGCCGAAGAAGACGCGGAAGATCAGCCGGAAGGTGTACAGCGACGTCAAGCCCGCGCCGAGCATTCCAGTCATCCAGAGCGCCGGGTGCCCGCCTTGCGCCGACCACGCCTGCCAGATGATCAGGTCCTTGCTGAAAAAACCGGCTGTGACGAACGGTAATCCCGCTAAAGCGCAACCTCCTGCCAGAAATGTCCAGAACGCGACCGGCAATTCTTTTCTGAGGCCGCCCATCTTGAAGATGCTGTGCTCGTCGTGTACCGCATTGATGATGACGCCGGCGCCGAGGAACAAAAGAGCCTTGAAGAACGCGTGGGTGAAGAAGTGGAACATGGCGGCTTGCCATGCACCAACGCCGAGCGCCAGGAACATGTACCCGATTTGGCTGATCGTGGAATATGCCAGGATGCGCTTGATATCGTGCTGCGTGAGGGCGCTAAACCCGGCAAGCAGCAGAGTGAGTGCACCTACAACTGCCACAGCCGACTGCGCGGCTGGAGCGAGCGCGAAGAGAACGTGCGTGCGCGCGATCAAATAGACGCCTGCCGTCACCATCGTCGCCGCATGGATGAGCGCGCTGGTTGGCGTCGGGCCGGCCATTGCATCCGGCAACCATACTTGTAGCGGCAGTTGCGCTGATTTGCCCACGGCACCGCCTAACAGCAAAAGAGCCGCCGCAAGTGCCAAGCCGGATCCCGAGGGCCACACTACGGAAATGCGCTGCATCAGATCCTGAATCTGTAGCGTGCCCAGCTGCGTGAACAACAAGAACAACCCGACCATCAAAGAGCAATCGCCTACTCGCGTTACGATGAACGCCTTGCGGGCGGCGTGCCCGTTTGCCGGATCGCGGTACCAGAAGCCGATCAGCAGATAACTGCACAAGCCCACACCTTCCCATCCGAGCAGAAGAAGGAGAAGATTGTTTCCCAGCAGCAGCGTCAGCATCGACGCGACGAACAGGTTCATGTAAGCGAAGTAGCGGCCGTAACTCTCGTCTTCGCTCATGAACTCGGCCGAATAAATATGGATGAGGAAGCCGACACACGTAACCACCAGGATCATCACCAGCGAGAGCGCATCCAGATAGAATCCGACCTGCGGCTGGAAGCCCGCGACGCTGATCCAGGTCCAGAGAACCTGTGTATATGCGTTGCCGACCGGAGGGTTGGTTGCGAAGCTGGCCGCGATCAGAGCTGTAACCAGCGCCGAGAGTCCAATCGACCCTATGCCGAGCGCGGCAACGGCTCGCCGCGGCAACCTTGAGCCAAACAAGATCAGCAAGGTCGCGCTGACGACAGGCAGAGTCGGAATGAGCCACAACCAGCTGATCACGTCATCCCCTCATTTCACTGATGGCATCTACATCAAGGGACTTGAACCGGTGATAGATCTGAAGCACCAGCGCCAGTCCTACCGCTACTTCTGCAGCCGCCATGGCCAAAATGAACACAAACATTACCTGCCCATCCGCCTGATGCCATCGCGACCCGGCAACCACGAATGCCAGCCCTGCGGCATTGAGCATGACCTCGAGGGACATCAAAACAAAAATCAAATTACGTCGTACGAGCAGACCGGTCAGCCCCAGCGAGAACAAGATCCCCGCCAGAATCAGCCCGTCCCTCATGGGTAGCTGTGTCATGTTGAATCTCCGGCTTTTCGGTTTTACGAACGCCAAGGTGATATGCACCCACCAGCCCCGCCAGCAACAGCATGGAAGCCAGCTCCACACCGATGATGTAAGGACCAAACAACGCGATCCCGACTTCTTTCGGTTCAGTAACGCCCGCGCCCAGACCTGCGGATGCACCGCGCGCCAAGTAGACGACTTCGAGAATCAGGATGCCTGCGAGAATCACGGGGCCCGTCCAGATTCCCGGTGTAAGCCACAGTCGCTCCGTCTCAGTGTCCCTTCCGATGTTGAGCATCATCACCGCGAAGAGGAAGAGCACCATAATGGCGCCCGCATAAACAATGGCTTCGAGCGCCGCGACAAAGGGCGCTCCGAGCACGAAGAACACCACCGAGACGGCAAGCAGCGACACGATCAGGTACAGCAGCGCGTGAACGAGGTTCAAACGCGTTAGCATGAGGACAGTCGAAATAACGGCAACCCCGCCCGCGATGTAAAAAGTTGGTTCCATAAATCGACCTCACGGCAACAGCGAACGTACGTCCACGGGCGGCGCTTCGTGTGCTGCCTCGCCCTTTCTCTTTCCGCCGATCTGAACTCCGGCTATGCGCCAGAAGTTGTAGCCCGGATGTTTCCCCGGCCCATCGATCAGCAGATCTTTCTTCTCGTAAACCAGGTTCTTCCGGTGAAACTCTCCCATCTCAAAGTCCGGCGTTAATTGGATCGCGTACGTCGGACAGGCCTCTTCGCAATAGCCGCAAAAGATGCAACGCGAGAAGTTGATGCGGAAGAACTCCGGATACCGGCGCCCGTTTTCGTCCTCGGTCGCCTGTAACGCGATACAACCGACCGGACAGGCAACCGCGCAGAGGTTGCAAGCCACACAGCGCTCGCCGCCATCCGGATCACGGGATAAGACGATCCTGCCGCGGTAGCGCGGCGCGAGATACGGCTTCTGCTCCGGATATTGAACCGTAATCCTCTTCTGGAAGGCGTGGAGGAACACGTACCAGATCGTTCGAAGAATGCTAAACATTGACTATCTCCACAATAGGACCGCCGCGCCTGCCAGCAGCACGTTGACTAGAGCCAGGGGCAACATCACTTTCCAGCCCCAGGACATGAGTTGATCGAATCGCGGGCGCGGCAAAGCCGCCCGTAGCAGAATGAACAGCGAAATAAAGAAAAAGGTCTTGATCAGAAACCAGACCAGTCCGGGCAGAACCGGGCCCAGCCAACCGCCGAAGAAGAGAACCGAGATCATCCCTGAAATCAGGGTGATTCCCATGTACTCTCCGACAAAGAACATGCCGAACTTCATCCCGGAGTATTCGGAGTGATAGCCGGCCACGAGTTCGCTTTCGGCTTCCGGCAGATCGAAAGGGATGCGGCGCGTCTCGGCTAGACCGGCGATCAGAAACAGAACGAAGCCGGGAAATTGCGGGATTACGAACCACATGTGCCTCTGCGCTTCGACAATGGCCGGCAGACTGAACGACCCAGCCAGGATCACAACCCCCATCAGCGAAAGGCCCATGAACACTTCGTAGCTCAGCATCTGGGCCGCGGCCCGCATTCCGCCGAGCAGGGCGTATTTGTTGTCGGAGGACCAGCCCGCGAGCACGACGCTATAAACTCCAAGCGAGGACATAGCGAGAAAGAACAGCAGACCGATGTTCAGGTCCGAGACGATGATCCCCGGGGCCACTGGAAGCACCGCGAAAGACATGAGCACGGTGACGAAGATGACGGCCGGGGCCAGGATGAAAACAGGCTTGTCCGCGAACGGAGCGACCCAGTCCTCCTTCATGAAAATCTTGATAGCGTCCGCGACGACCTGCAGGAGTCCGAAGGGCCCGGTTCGGTTCGGACCGTAGCGATCCTGCCAGAGGGCAAGCAACCGGCGCTCTACATAGATGAGAGAAGCCGCGATGGTCAGAGCCCCGATCACGATTCCGAGGATCGAAAGAAGCGGATACGGACTTGTCATTTCGCCCTCTCGATCTTGCCCCACGCGGGCATGGTGACTCCGCTCAGCGGTGCGATTCCGGCAGACAGGCATGCAACGCCCCGCGGAAGATCAGGTCGGAGACGTATCGGAAGGCGGAAGGTGCCACTCGCACAACTCACTTCGACTTCCGCACCCTCCGCCAGATCAGAGCAATTGACGGCCACGTACGGCTTCGCCGCCAGTTCTGCGAGTCCTCGCGCCGCCTGACTTAATTCCTCGGAGCCGATGAAGTCATACATGGGCAACAGCAGCCACTCCCCTTCACGCGGCTCGAACGCGGGTGGGATAGCGCTGAACCACGCTTGTCGGTCCGAAGAGTGGCCGTTCGGCGCTGCGGGTTCAAACATGCGAACCCCTGCATCGCCGCCACGCACCGGTCCGCCTGGTTCCTTTTGATATGTGTTAACCGCCTGAATGGAATTCCAGCCGGGCGACCAGAAAAATGGGATGAGAGCTGCCGGAGGTTTGTCCGGCGTTCCTTCCATCGAAAAAGACAGCGCCGAATCGGGATCCTCGGGTGTCTTTTGTTCGGAAATATTGATGTTGACGAGCACTGCGGTCCGGCCGCTCTCGCGGTGCGGCGAGCGCGGGATTTTGGCTCCGGCAATTCGAAACGCTGCTGAGGGTGCGGCATAGGACGCCGGTGCGAGATCGGGCAATGCCTTGGACAACGCCGCAAGTACATCGTCCAAGTTCTGCCAGGTATCCGGCTTCAGCCAGCGCCAGCTGGAGAGAACTTCGTTCTGCGGTGCAAAGACCTGGAAAAATCTCTGGGCGCGTCCTTCGCTACTGATGAACGTGCCATCGGATTCGGCGAAAGTCCCGGCCGGCAATTCCAACTCCGCTTTTTGGGTAGTTGCATTGGCCAAGTGGTCGAGGACGATCACGTGTTTGGCGGCACCGAGGAAGGCGTCCACTTCGGCGGCGGGCGCACGGCGATAGAGATCATTCTCCAGGATAATCGCGGTGTCCGCGCGTCCGTTCTTGACGGCTTCAAAAGCCGCCGTGAGCGGAGATCCGCCGATCAGGGCCGCGCCCACCGTGTTGCATTCAGGAGCTGTTAAGCTGAGAGCCGCGTGCGCCGCCATCGCCACATTGGCGGCCGCTTCCATGACGGCTTCGCTGCCGCAGCTCATGCCGGAAATGAGGAGGGGCCTCTTCGCAGTTTTCAGGGCGTTCGCAATTTCAGCGGCCAGCGGGAAATCTTGGGCTGTGGGCGCCTCCGGATCGAGAGCGTGGGCCACGGCGAAGCCCAGTCGGGCCAGATCATCGGGCGCGCCGCGGAACGTAGCGGTAGCGACTTCGTCGAGGCGAGTGGCATAAGGGGTCGCAACATACAGCGGGCCTTTCGAGTCCTGCAGTGCATCCCGCACCCCGTGATCCATCCACAACGGGATGTTCGCCCGCCGGGCAATCTCCATCGGTTGGCGCACCGACTGCCGGAGAGACAGCGCCATTCTGGGGGCGACACTGGTGAGATCCTCGCCCAGAATGAAGACCGCGTCACACTCCTCGATTTCGCGCAAGGTGGGCGTCCGCATGGGACCGCGCCGCAGAATCTCGATCATGCGGGTAGATAGCTTCGCCTGGTCATCTGCCATTCCCGAATAGAAATGCTCCGGCCCAACAAGGGTCCGCAGAGCAAAATTCGATTCCAGCGACGCGCGCGGCGAGCCGATCCCGATCACTCTGCCGCCTGCGGCCCGTTCATCGAGATGACGCCGAGCTTCCGCACTAGAGGTAGGTTTGCCGTTGAGAAGCGGTTGCCGGAGCCGTCGTTCGCTATTGACGAACTCATAGCCAAACCGGCCGCGGTCACACAGGAAGTAGCCGTTGACTTCGTGGTTATAGCGATTGACAACGCGCCGCAGAGTGCCATAGCGCTCCCCGGCATCGATGTTGCAGCCCAGAGCGCAATGCACGCATACCGACGGAGCGAACTGCTGATCCCATTTGCGGGAGTAATGGTGCTTGAGGGTCTTGTCCGTGAATACGCCCGTCGGACAGATTTCGACGAGGTTCCCGCTGAACTCATTCTCCAGGACACCGTCTTCGTTCCGGCCAAAAAATACGGTGTTGCGTGAGGCGAACGCGTTCAGATCTCTGCCGCCCGCATAGTCGCGGTAATAGCGTACACAGCGGTAACATTGGATGCATCGGTTCGCCTCGTGATTCACCAGTGGGCCGAGATCCTGGTTGCGAAACGTGCGTTTGTCGAATTCGTAGCGCCGGTAGTCATGACCGGTCATGACGGTCATGTCCTGCAGATGGCACTCGCCTCCTTCATCGCACACCGGGCAATCATGCGGGTGATTCAGCATGAGCCCTTCAGTGATGCCCGCGCGGAAGGCGGTCACCTCCGGATCGGCAATGGAGATGCGCGTGCCTTCTGCAGCCGGTGTCATGCAGGACATCACGATTTTGCCGTGCGTATCGTGCTCATCCTTGAACTGTTTCACCGCGCACTGGCGGCACGCTCCCACCGACCCCAGAGCCGGATGCCAGCAGAAGTACGGCAAGTTCAAACCTTGCGACACGCAGCCGTGCAGCAGGTTCTGCTCGGGGTCCATCTCGTAAGGTTTGTTGTCGATGTAGACGGTAGCCATACTTATCTCCACGGGCAACGGTGCTCATCAATGTGGCGCTCAAAATCGGCGCGAAAATATTTCATTGCGGTTTCGAGCGGATCGGCGGCCCCGGGCGCGAGCGCGCAAAACGTATTCCCGGGACTCCACATCCTGGTTTGAGACGCAAGCTTGTCGAGGTCATCCGGTTTTCCGTGGCCGTCTTCGATCGAACGCAGAATCCGTTCCGCCCATCCCAGCCCGCTCCAGCAGGGTGTGCAGAATCCGCAGGATTCACGCGCGAAAAACTTCGTCATGTTCCACGCCATACCCACTGGACAGGTGTGGTCATCGAGAACGATCATCGTGCCTGTCCCCAGGCGGCTGCCCGCTTTGGGCATCTCGGTGAAGTCCATGTGAGTGTCCAGGTGCTCTTCCACGATAAAAGGCGTCGAGCTGCCGCCCGGCAGCAATCCGCGAAACTTCAGTCCGTCCCGCATGCCGCCGGCGTGCTCTTCAAGAAGTTCGCGGACGGTCGTCCCCATGGGCAGTTCCCAAAGGCCGGGACGCTTCACTTTTCCGCTGACACCATAGAGCTTCGTGCCGCCATCTTTCGTCCGGCTCAAGCCGTGGAACCACTCCGCGCCGTTATTAATAATGTGGGGCACGTTGCTGATGGTCTCCACGTTGTTGACGACGGTTGGTTTGCCGAAGAGACCCACCACAACGGGGAAGGGCGGTTTCGCTCGCGGATTTGCGCGCTTACCTTCCAGCGCATTCAGTAGTCCGGTCTCATCGCCGCATATGTAGCGGCCGCCGCTGAGATGCAGATGTAACTCCAGGCTGTAACCGGAACCGAGGATATCTTTTCCCAGATAGTGACGTTCGTAGGCTTCCGCGATGGCGCGTTCCAGCCGTTTCGCAGCCAGCGTGTATTCTCCCCGCAGAAAGATGTACGCGATGTCCGCTTCGATCGCGAAGCCCGCCAGGATTGCGCCCTCGATGAGTTGGTGCGGATTCCGCTCCAGCAGGAACCTGTCTTTGAACGTGCCCGGCTCCATCTCGTCGCCGTTGATCACCAGGTAAGTAGGATTCGGCGTGTCCTTGCCTACTGGGACGAAAGACCATTTCATGCCGGTTGGAAATCCTGCTCCGCCGCGGCCGCGCAGATTAGCGTCCTTCACTTCTGCAATGACCGTTTTCGGGGGCATGCCGCCGTTCAACACCTTGCGGATCGCCCGGTAGCCGCCAGTCTGCTCGTAGGCCGGCAAATCCAGAACAGACCCATCCGGGCGAACATTTCCAGTCAGCGGTTTTTCGGTGGAGCTGGTCATTTGTAATTCTCGAGTTCGGTGTCGATTTTCCGAGGGTCCAGATCGGCGTGCAGATTGCCGTCCACCATCAGCGCGGGGGCATGATCGCAACATCCGAGACAGACAGTCGGCAGCAGCGTAAAGCGGTTGTCGGGCGTCGTCTCGCCCAGCCCGATGCCCAGCCGCTGCTGCAGATGTTTCCGCATCTGTTCGCAGCCCATGATCCAACAGCTCACGCTGTCGCAAACCGAGATGACGTGGCGCCCGACAGGCCTGCGATAGATCAGGTTGTAGAACGTGGCGATGCTGTCCAGGTCGGTCCGAGACATGCCGATGTGTTCTGCGATGTCGCGGAGGCTCTCGTCGGACACCCAGCCGCGGTGTTTCTGAACGATCTTCAGCGCGTCGATGGAAACCGCTTCGCGCTTCGGATAGTGCGCCGCCTCGCGCTCAATCTCCTGAATTTCTTCCGCCGTCAGCATCGCTTTAAATCCTCACCGGTCGACATCTGCCAACACAAAATCAAGGCTGCCCAAAATCACAACCAAATCCGAAATCGTCAATCCCCGCGCCAAAAAAGGCAGGGTCTGAATGTGTGCAAACGATGGCGTACGGATACGCGTGCGGTACGAAACCGTGCTCCCGTCGCTCACCAGGTAATAACCGTTGTTGCCCTTGGTGGCTTCAATGGCCCCGAGCGCCTCGCCCGGCGGGATCACCGGTCCCCAGCTCACGCCCAGAAAGTGCGTGATGAGCGTCTCGATGTCGTGCATCGTGCGCTCCTTCATTGGCGGAGTGGCCAGGTGGTGATCCGATTTGTACGGGCCTTCGGGCATATTTTTCACGCATTGCTCGATGATCCGGAGGCTTTGCCGCATCTCCTCGATGCGCACCGACGCGCGCGCATAGCAATCGCCCTTGCTGGCCGTGGGGATATCGAAGGTAAACTGCTCGTAGCCGCTGTAGGGCTGCTTTTTGCGGAAATCCCATTCCAGCCCGCAGGCGCGCAGATTCGCGCCGGTCACGCCCCACTCGATGGCTTCGTCCACGGTGAATGCGCCGATACCCTGAGTGCGCGCTTTGAAGATTGCGTTGCGCATAATCGTGCGGTCGTACTCGATCAGGCGCGGAGGAAGGTAGCGGATGAAATCGAGGAACATGTTCTGCCAGCCCTTGGGCAGATCCGCAGCTACTCCGCCAATGCGAAACCAGGCGGGATGCATGCGCGCGCCGGTGATCGCCTCGACCATTCCGAAAGCGCGCTCGCGATCGTTGAACGTGAAAAACACCGGCGACATCTGTCCGAGATCCTGCGCGAACGTCCCGTACCAGACGAGGTGGCTGATGATGCGAAACAGCTCCGAAAGCATGACGCGGATGACTTGCGCGCGCGGAGGCACCTCGATCCCGGCCAGCTTCTCCACGGCCATCAGATAGGCCAGATTGTTCATCACCCCGCCGAGGTAGTCGATGCGATCGGTATACGGAATGTAGCTGTGCCAGGACTGCCGCTCGCCCATCTTCTCGGCGCCGCGATGGTGGAACCCGATCTGGGGAATCGCATCGACGATTTCCTCGCCGTCAAGCTGCAGGGCGATCCGCAACACGCCGTGTGTACCGGGGTGCTGCGGGCCGACGTTGAGAAAAAGAAAATCCGAGCCGTCGCGCTCCCGGCGCATGCCCCAGTCTTCCGGACGGAACCGAAGCGCATCCTGCTCGGCATTCTCTTTTTCGAGCGATAACTGATACGGGCCAATCTCGGTCGCGCGGGCTGGGTGCTCTTTGCGCAGCGGGTGACCCTTCCAACTCTTGGGCATCAGGAGTCGCTCGAGGTGCGGGTGACCGTCGAACGCGATCCCGAACATGTCCCACACTTCGCGCTCGTACCAATTCGCCGCCGGCCAGAGGTGAGTGATCGTCGGCAGCGAGAGCCGGCATTCTACCAACGCTACCTTGATGCGCACGTATTCGTTTCTCTGGAATGAGAGGAGGTGATAAACGACGGTGAAATCGCTCGGCGGCTGCCCATCACGATGCACCCTCATTCGCTCGTCAATCGCAGAGAGGTCATACAGCATCTTGTAGGGCTGATCGACCTCTTCCTTGAGAAAGCGCAGAACCGCGGGCAGAAGATTCTTCGGCACCCAAAACGTGGGTATACGGTCCTGCGAGTCTTGAGCTGTCGCAGCGGGGCCAAACTTGTCCCTGATTTCCTCGGTGATGGTCGGAACGGCGATCATACTTCGTCGGGCTCCCGCAACACAGTCATCGTTTTCCGCGACGGCTGCATCAGATCTCGCATCGAGGGCATAGGCGCGCGCGTGGTTTCCTGAGGGCCTACGACCCAACTCAGCGGGCGCCGCTCCGTGCCCACCGCTTGCCGCAACAACAGCAGCCCTTCCAGAAATGCTTCCGGCCGCGGCGGGCAACCCGGAACATAGACGTCGACGGGCAGGAACTTATCGACACCCTGCACGACGCTGTAGATGTCGTACATGCCTCCCGAATTTGCGCACGACCCCATCGAGATCACCCAGCGCGGCTCCATCATCTGTTCATAAAGCCGCTGAACGATGGGAGCCATCTTTAGAAAGACGGTGCCAGCAACTACCATCAGATCGGCTTCCCGAGGCGTGCCGCGGATCACTTCGGCGCCGAAGCGTGAGACGTCAAACTTGCTGGTAATGCTGGTTGCCATCTCCACATAGCAGCAGGAGAGTCCGAAGTTGAACGGCCAGACGGAATTCTTGCGGCCCCACTGCACCAGATCCTCGAGGCGAGACAGAACGATGCTCCGCCGCACGGTCTGTTCCAGAGGCTCCGGGTCCTGAATTGTGGTCAGTCCCGTAATGTCCGGCTTGGTTAGTGTCCACCGCATGCGATTCTTACCTCGACGATTCTTACCTCGAACGATCCGATTTCCTCGACCAGTCCAGCGCCCCAACTCTCCAGACATACAGCAGCGCCGCGACCAACGTTGCGACGAAGAGCACAACCGCCACATACCCGGCCCAGCCAACTTCGCGAACCGCTCCGGCCCAGGCGTATAAAAAGACCGCTTCCAGGTCGAAGACAACGAAGAACATCGCCACCAGGTAGTAGCGCATGGAAAAACGCACGTGGGCGGATCCCTCGGAAACGATGCCACCTTCGTACGTCTCGCCGGTGGCAGGTTCGGAGTGCCGTTGCCCTAAGAGGTAAGAGACGACGAGCACTGCCGCGACCAGAACAATGACGAAGACGAAATAGACCAGCAGGGGCCAGCTCATGTGCGCTAAGTCCTCTCGGTTGCGAAGGCTTTGCACGCCGTCAGATTACGAAGTAGGTTCATGTTTCGTGTTCAACGACAGCAGTGCGCGACGACAGCAATTGACAGCGGCCTGATTTCCCACTCGAGTTCAAAACTCGGGCGCCACTGATTACGATTCATTTCTGGGTTGTCCCCTAATGCTGTTCCCCCACGGAACCGCAAGCGGATACTCTCTGCGAAGATTGAATGCAAGCGCACTACCAAACAAAGGAGTCTGTTCTTTTCACGAAATTACCCCGAACCCCGCAAACTCCAGCATGTTATTCGAGTGCGGAGAGGCAATGAGCGTGAATGTCTGGCAGTACTTTGGCATTTGTGGCGGAATATCGACTCACGTTCCCGGAACCTGATACTCATCAAAGATGCAAACCTGTGTGTTTAACGAAAAGCGCTGCTTTGAAGCCCGGCCTAGTTGACGCGTTTGAACTGCGGAAGGGATCTGCAGCCTTCTTGCAGCATGGCCAGCGCGAGAGCACTCAGGTCCGGATCTTCAGACTGAGCGGCTCGCATGAGCTCACTGCCGGCTTCTTGTTGTCCGTATTTGCACCACATTAACCCGCATAGGAATACGTAATTGCCGTTCATGTTGTCCTCCGAGACCCCTGAAGCGCCTTTGCGGCATCTTCGGCTGCCGAATGGGTGCGATAAACTGCAACCACTATGTTTGTACCCGTCATCGATGGATTCTTTCTTCCCGGTGGCGTTGCGGATGAACCCCAAGATCGTGCCACGAGGTCTCCGAAAGGTTGACGTTGTAATGCTTCGCAGCCTTCTCGATGTTCGCGAACGCCAGAGCGCGATCGGCGTCGGAAACGTCGATGACCTGATCGAACCGTGCGACCGCATTTCGCACATGCTGTGCGTCGGTCAGCGGTTCTTTACGCTGCTTCGGAAAGGCAAAGACCGTGTCGGGCAGATCGCTTTGCATCGTCAGTTGCCCGTGTGTCTCGTGAGGTTTCCAAGTCGCTTCCGGCATATGTGTACCTATCATTTCGGGGAATCCTGGCTACGGGAGGGACGGCGCGCCGCCGAACGCCGACTTTACGGGCGTTTGGCCTAACAGCCAGGCAGACAATGATTTATGAAGATGAAAGTAGATCTGCCGGGCGCCGCGCGCCCTCCCGTATTTATGAACTGCTTGACGCCAGATTGCACTCTCGTTGCCCGCTGAGCAGAATGCTCTCTCTTTGCCATACGTATGAGGCACCTCGGTGGCCAAACACTTATGTGCGGAGCAAAGTGGGCAATACCAAGCGGTTCGAGTGAGTCAAGGCTGGCGGACATCTTTTTAAGAATCCAGCGCGTGACCTTGGCCCGTCGGAACGTCGAGTGTGCGACGATATGCTGACGTCGGTAGTTCGTTCCAAAGAGTAGAAGCCCGGACTTGTGACGATCTCATCGGCGATTTGTTCTTACCAGTGCTGATCTATTGGGGCGTCCGCCCCATGGCGTGGATGATCTCGTCATTCGCCTGGGTGTAATCCAGTTGGGACTGAAGAAGCGATGTCCGGGCGTCGAGTTCCTGGACTAGTCCCAGATCAGCCTGAGAGCCGAGAGCCTCTCCTCGTACCAACTCCTGATGCAGAACTCGATTGGATTCGGTGCGCAAGGCCAGCAGTTCTTCAGACACCTTCCGCATTTGCTGGGTTCTTTCCAGCTTGTTGTAGGCCGTCTGCACCGCCAGTTCGACTTCATCGGTAATCCGGGCGAGGTTTTCTTTTGCTTGCGAGAGTTGAGATTCACGCTCGCGCACGAGCGCACGCTTGCGCCCCGAGTCGAAGAGGTCATAGCTGAAGTGAACCCCGAAGGTGCCGAAATTACGGGCCAGAAATGGAACGTTATTCTGGTAGCTGTAACGCGCAAATGCGTCCACATCCGGTACATAAAGGTCGGTTTTTGCCAGGCGAACCCCGGCACTCGCTTTCTCCACTTCGGCGCGCGCTTTTGTGATCTCGGGATGGGAAGCGAGTGCCTCCGCCACGCACGTTTCGGGCGCGCACGCCGGATCCACTTCCGCGGTGTCGGGATCGAAATCCAGCGCCGTTCTGAGTGGCAGCCCCATGGCATCATTAAGCTGCAGCCTAAGGTCGTCGAGCTGCAAGTCGGTAGTCAGCAGCTCCTGTTTTGCCTGCAGGAGTTGCGCGCGGCTTTCAATGAGGTCCTGCTCCAAAGTGCTGCCGTACTTCACCTGCTGGACGCGTTCACTTTGAAGGTCTTCCGATGCTTTGATTCTGGCTTCGGTGGCGGCCCGGTGCACCTGAGCGATCAGAACCTTGTAATAGAGTTGGTGAACTTTCAGAGCAACATTGTTCTCCGTTTGTTGCCCTTCCTGCCGTGAGGCCTTCAGGTCCGCTTGCGCCATCTCGTTCAGGGACCGGATTTTCAGCAGTGTGGTCAAAGGTTGTGTGAGCTGGGTTCCGCTGCTGGCTATGTTAATTCCACCCTGGTTGATGACCGAATTTACAGGAGGGATGGGGCTGCCGGCGATCCCGCCGAGACTACCCGCAGAGATTTGTATCAACTGCGTGTCGGTCAGATGCATGAAGTTGCTTTCATTGCGAATGGTGGGAAAATAGGTGCTTTTCGTAACTTCTTTGGCGTGCTGCTTCTCCTCGACCGTGTATTCGGCGATGCGGACGTAATGATTGTGCTGCAGCGCCAACTGCACGGCCTCGTGCAAGTTGATGTGGCGGGCGGAAGCGGTACCGCTTGGCTCTCCAGCAAAGGCGCCGGCTTGGGCGAGCACCACAGTGATCAGCAACAGTTGTAATTTCCATTTCATGAGTGCTCCTCCTTAACCGGCTGATACGTGGCGAGGTCGCCGTACATCATCGGCGACTTGCGCAGCAATGCGGTCAAAAGAAGGCCCAGAAAGCAGGCCCACGCCACTAGCAGAAACCCGTCGATCAGGCTCAAGGCGTACGCCTGAAGACGCATCCGCGCCCCGATAAGAACGGCAGCACGGGCGGCCGCCGCAGCCGCGCCGGATGATTTGGCGTAAACGCCCGCGGCCAAGGCGTGAAGATTTCCGTCTGTAACCCAGTTTCCCCGGGCCACATGCAGACCCAAAAGGTTCGAGTGCAGCTTCTCGCGTTTGGCGAGAAAGTGGCCCATGTAGATGGCCCCCGCTTGCCCGCCGAATAACCGAATGGTGTGAAACATCGCGGAAAATGTCAGGATCCACTGAGGTTTCGTCAACCCCCCCGAAAAGACTCCCTGAAGAATGATGCATCCCACAAGTCCAACGAGAGAAACCGACTGTCCGACGCCGGTGAGCAGCTCAGTGCGATAGTAGTTTGCGGCCGACCAGGCAGTCGTGTACTCAGCGTTCAAGTAAACGGCGTAAGCTGTGCAGGTCAAGCCGGCAGCCAGCAACAGACGAGGGTCTAGTTTGCGAAGCATCAGGAGCGCCGCGGTAAACGTAATCAGCAAGAGGGGAACTGCGCTCCAGATCACCGCGGGGCCGATCTGGTCGGCCTCGAAGCCGTGAATGGCCAGCGACTGCGGAATCAGAATAATTGTTCCAGTCAGCGTAAACCGAAACCAGAAAAGCAGGGTTCCCAGCAGGATCGTGTTCCGTTTCCAGAGATAAGGGAGCGCCACCAGAGGGTTGGGACCGCGTAGCCGTCGTATGAGCGCACAAAGCGTGAAGAACGCGCCCGACCAAAACAAACCGTTGAATACGCCGGAGCGCCACCAGTCGAGCCTCTCACCTTGCTGGAGGGCGGCAAACATCAGGGCCAATCCGGCACTCAGATACAGAAATCCGACGAAGCTGGGGGCTGGACCGTCCTTCTTCCGCGCAGGAGCTGGCGGTATGCCGAAATAGATACAGATCATCATCACCGGCGCAATCATCGCCGAATTCCAGAACATCCAATGCCACGAAAGATGGTCGCGGTACCAGCCATAGAGTGAGGGCGCTATATTGACTGACCCATCGATAAACGTTGCATAGAACCCCATCGTGATAGGTAGATATCGCAATGGGCTGGTGCGAAGTGCAGTAGTAAGAGTGAGCGGATAAAACGTGCCTGATGTCAGTCCGGCGACAATCAATGCCGCAACCAGCAGACTGTAATTATGTATAAGCGGCAGGAAGCCGCAGGTCACGGTAAACACTCCAGCCGCAAATAGGAGGACGCGTCGTGGTCCAAGCAAGCCTCCCAGGTAGACGCTAAAGGGCCCGATAAACATGAGGGACGCGTTATAGGCGCTATCGAGCCATGCACCCTGGTCATAACTGATGCCGACGTGGCCCCTCAGATCTGCAAGCCCCATCGTAAGCATGCGAGCGGTGAGCGTGACTAGCCCGGCGCCGATGATCACCCCGATAATCCCTAGCAGAGATCGGGTCGTGATTTCCGAGGGGATTGCGGTAGCCGTAGCACGCGCAAACTCCACCGGAGTGAGCGGGCGAGTTGTAATCGCTGTGGCAGCCATGGTGATCCGGGCTATCGTCTCGTGCGGACGGTGGCTATTACAGACAGACCCGGTCGCAGTTTTGCGGCCAAGCCGGCATCGTCGAGCGCAATCTTGACCGGGATTCTCTGGACCACCTTGGTGAAGTTTCCGGTAGCGTTGTCGGGCGGCAGTAGACTGAACTGTGATCCGCTGGCGGGAGCGATCTCGATGACCTTGCCATGAATAATCTGTCCCGGATATTCGTCGATACGAAGTTCAGCGGGATCGCCAACTTTTACGTTGGTCAGCTGCGTCTCGCGATAGTTCGCCTCTACCCACTTTGTGACATCTACGAAGGGAATCACTTGCGTTCCGGGGGAGACCAGCTGTCCGGGGCGAACCTGCCGTTCGCCGACGGTTCCGTCTCCGGGGGCTTCAATCCTCGTGTAGCCCAGGTTCACCTGTGCGACCTCAAGCGCAGCCTCCTTGCCTCGAAGGTCGGCAATGAGCAGGACTTCCTGGGAATTCAAAACGTCGAGGGCATGACGTTCGGCCTCGACTGCTGATTGATTGCTGGAGAGCATGGCCTTGGCCTGATCAAGGGAAGCCTCACGGCTGTTCAGTTGGGCGCGTGAACGTTCTTCGTCGGCCACCACCTGCTCAACTTTCTGGCGGGTCGTGGAGTTGGTCTCCAGGAGAGCCTCCTGCCGGTGGCGTTCGGGAACGGTACGATCAAGGTCGGCCTGCGCGACCGCAATTCCCGCCTGCGCCGCAACAATCTCGGCTTGCGCCTCCGCTACCCCGGCGAGCGCCCGGTCGATTTTCGCTTGCTGCAATTGTTTCTGGCGCCGATTATTTTCGATTGCCGCCTTTGCCGCTGCCACCGCCGCGCTCGCCTGGTCCACCTGCGCCTGGTAATCGTTGTCTTGCAGTTCGGCCAGCAGATCCCCTTTGTGCACCTGCTGATAGTCAGAGACGTGTACAGCGCGAACAATGCCGGCAACCTTGGTGCTAAGCGGAGTGAGGTCGCCGCGAACGTACGCGTCGTCGGTAACCTGTTCTTTTTTGCTGCCTTCCCAGGAATTCCAGTTCCGGGTAATCGTAATCAACACACCGAGACCGAGCAGCACAACCAACACAGGGGTGACAATTCTCTGCCAACTAGACCCGGGTTGTGCTGCCGCGTTCTCCTGTTTGCTAGGCGTTTCCGGCTTCGATGCCGGTGCGGGAACGGCGGAGGCGGACATTAATTACGCTCCTTCTTCTGCAAGAGATATAGAAAAGGTAGAGTCTTCATTTCCTGCTTCCCAAAGCGACTCGATACAGGCTTGCACCCTGCAGCACAACAAGCCGGTCGACGAGCGAAAAGTGTTCGAACAAAGTGCGACTCCTATTCTGAGCATCCTTATGCACCTCATGTTCCACATCCCGGTCCTTTGCAGTCTCACCGCAAACGTGGCTGAACAGTGAAGTTAGCCGTGGACGCTGATGCTATTCCGGAAACGGCAGAGTTTCTGGCATCACGTTGACACTGTCAGTCTGCTGACTCGTTGTCACGGTCAGATATACATTGACACCGTCAGTCTGGCTTGCGCGTCTGATTGAAGATCCTTCTCCATCTGCTCCCCTTCTTCGGTTCGTGCGTCTGCTGAATCTCCATCAGCGCACATTCAATCACTGAGTTACCGGCGCCCATGGAGCTCTCCCCATTTCCAGTCGATTTACCTACCTGGACATTGAGAAACAGCAGGAGGCTTGCCAATCTGGATGTCGGCCCAAAACCCTTATTTGCGCTTATTTCCCAGCACTCGCCCTGTATTCGGCAGGCACTGCCCTAGGGCAGTGCCTCAATGTGGGCATTGACGACTCGTTGTTGTGGATAGCTATGCCGGTTTGCCGCGGGAATCGTGAAAGTCGGCCTGCGCTACCGAGTTCTCACACCTACTCGCTGAAGACCCTGGCCAGCCATTGGTAGGGTGGAGGAACCGCGCTTTCCTCCTGGGTTCATGGAACGGAAATTGCACCTCTCAGCGCGGTTTGCCTTACAGGAGCGAGTGGAGTGCGCTCGGTGAAGAAAAGAGTAGGGCGTAGTCGACCCGAAAACGAGTTCCCGCTCTACCTCGTGAGCGCTAAAGGGGAAAGACTCTATTGCGTGTTGCTGGGGGGAGCTTCTTCGTAGTGTTGCTGTGCACGGGGATTGTTCTGGCGCAGAGTGCACCGGCTTCGCCTGATCATCCGTGGCACACGTCTGCCGAGCTCAAGATCCAGGCAGATGCCAGAAACGTTCCCGACACGCGAATCGCAATCGATGCGGCCAAAATGTATTCGTTGCCGCAGCTCATTGATTTGGCGGAAGCACACAATCCCGCCACTCGCGTTTCATGGGAGCGCGCCCGTGCTCAGGCAGCGGGCTTGGGTGTCGCGAGCAGCGAGCTATATCCCACGCTGGCAGCTGCCGCACTTTCGCAGACCAATCGCTCGGAGACGTTTTTTGGGAACCGCTTCTACGGCCAGGTTGTTCAGGACTTTCAGGTGGAGTTGGATCTGAATTACACCGTCTTTGACTTCGGTGCCCGCGCCGGCCGAATTGACGCGGCGAAAGCAAAGCTTTTGGCGGCTAATTTCGCGTTTAACGACACTCATCGCAAGGTCATTTACCAGGTGCAGCAGGCCTACTACCGGTTATTGAGTTCGATGGGGCAAGAGGATTCCGCCAAGGCAAGTCTGTCGAACGCGCAGGCTGTACAACAGGCTGCTGAAGACCGGTTGGCCCACGGCCTGGCCACTCTGCCGGACGTGCTCGAAGCCCGGAGCGCCACTGCTCAGGCGGAATATGATCTGCAAGCGATCCTCGGGGCGGAGCAGATTGCTCGGGGAGATCTGGCAACCGCGGTGGGAGCCTGGGCGACCGCCGACATCAGAGTCCAACCGCTCGATCAGCTGCCAACTCCCGAGTCGATCGCCGATACGGTCGATCAAGCGATTGACCAGGCACTCGGGCAGCGCCCCGATCTGATGCAGCAAGTCGCCGAAATAAGGTCCGCAACGGCAAGGGTCAAGGAAGCAAGGGCGGCGTATTACCCTGTCTTGAACCTCAACGTCAGCCCCTCTGTCCCATACTCCTATGGCATGCAATCGCCATATGCCTGGTCGCACACTGCTGATCTAGCGGGCGAACTACGATTCAATCTTCAATGGACCGTCTTTGATGGAGGCGCGCGAAAAAACCGGCTGGCCCAGGCACACGCCGATGTTCACGCGGCAGAAGCGGAAGCCGACGTCAAACGCAATCAGGTCGCAGACGAAGTTTGGACGGCCTACTCGAATTTGAATACTGCTTTTCGGCAGCGGAAGGCCGCACTCGCACTGCTCCAGGCCTCCACCGAGTCCTACAATGCCGCCCTGGAGTCGTACAACTACGGAGTTCGAAACTTACTGGATGTGACTGCGGCTCAGCGTACTTTGGCACAAGCCCGGTCAGCCGATGTGTTGGCGCGGACCCAGGTGCTAACGGCATTCGCAGAGCTGGCCTTCAGAACTGGAGATTCGATTCGCGCCAATGGGATGCCCCGGCCATGAATCCAATTCGGCGATATTTGCGCGGTGTGTTCGTGCCCGCTCTGCTACTGATGATGGGTTGCGGACAGGCTCCTTCATTCGACATCATGGGCTCGTTCTTCCCCGCATGGCTGGTGTGTCTTGCGGTAGCGATCGTGCTGACGGTCGTTTCGCGAGCGCTGTTGAGCCGCTACGTTGCGATCGTCTGGCCAGTTCTCATCTACCCAAGTCTCACGGCCATTTTTGCCTTCGTGTTGTGGCTCGTTCTGTACCGCTGAAACAGGAGCGTTGAACCAGGAGCAATGAGCATGGAGACAAGTAACAATATGCAACTGCGCCCGCTTCTGGGGCGCTGGATCAGTATTGGAATCCTGGCAGCCGCCGGGGTTCTTGCACTCGTCGTGCTTTACCACACGAACCGCCATCCACGCACCGAAGATGCGGAAGTATTTGCCAATTTCATCGGGATCGCGCCACAAGTCGATGGGCCGCTGATCCGGCTGAATGTGAAAGACAATCAGTTCGTTGAAAAAGGCGAATTGCTGTATGAGATCGATGAGCGCCCTTATCAATATGCTCTCGAAACCGCGGCCTCTGAGCAGGCCGCCCTGGAGGGGCAAATCTCAGACGAACAACGAAGAATAGCCGCATTGGTGAGCGCAGTCTCTGTCGCGCAAGCCAATGTTCACAGCGCGGAAGCTGAGGTGGCCAACGCGGAGCGGGGCGTTAACCGGGCGCGCGCCGAGTGGGCTTATGCGAACAACAATTTGCATCGCATCGAACCCTTGCTGGCGAAGCAGTTTGTCACCGTCGACGAGGTAGATAAAGCCCGAACTTTAGAAACGGCACAAGCAGAAGCTCTGAAGCAAGCTGAGTCTCGACTGCAGTTGGCAAAGGCGGAGTTGAACTCAGCGTTGGCGCAACACGAACAAGCCGGGCATGCGGTCACAACCCTCGAACCGCTGATCAATCAGCGCGGAGCAAAGGCAGCAGCAGTCAAGAATGCCCGGTACAACCTGGACAACTGCCGCGTCTATGCGCCGTTTGATGCCCGAGTAACGAATCTCACGATTTCAGAAGGCGCCTATGCCCACACGGGGCAGCAAATGTTCACCCTCATTGATGCGCGCATCTGGTGGGCAATTGGAAACTTCCGAGAGGGTCAGCTCGGGCACATAGCTCCTGGAATGAAGGCTGATGTCTATGTGCTTTCGAAACCGGACCTGCGCTTCTCCGGAGTGGTCGACAGCATTGGGTTTGGAGTTACTCCAGATCCCGATCTGATTGGCAGCTTCCAATCCCAACTTCCAGATACGCAGCGTACGCTGAATTGGGTACATCTGGCGTCACGCTACCCGGTCCGGATACGAGTCGAGAATCCCACGCCGGATCTGTTTCGAATCGGTGAGTCCGCCGTAGTCACGATCCGGGGCAAATGAGAATGGCAACTGTAACGCAAAGCCTGCCGCAATTCTCGAATCCCCTGACTTGGTTATGGGGATTTCTCAAAGAAGAACTCGCCCCCTACCCAGGCAGGTCCGCCCTGGTAGCTCGGATGACTCTCGCCGCGACCCTCGTCATGATCGTCTGCATGACGTTTCGCATCCCGTTTGCATTCCAGGGTGCAATTTATGCATTCCTGATTTCTCGTGAAAGCCCGCGAGCCACGCTGCAATCAGCGGCCATCATAGCGATTGTTACCGATATCGGGGAGGCATACCTTCTGGTCTCGGCGCGGTTCGTTATCAGTATTCCGGCGCTTCATTTTTTTTGGGTCATCGCCTCTTTCTTCCTCGCGTTCTATGCGATCAGTGCTATGACCGACTACAGGGCTGCGGTGATCTTCGCCATCATGATGTCGCTCGGAATTCCACTGTGGGATCGGCACCTGCCGGCTGAAACCAATGTGGAAGATACACTTTGGCTGGGTTTGTCGGTGTGGGTAGGGATATTGATCACTGGAGCGGTAGAACTGGCGTTTGTAAAAATGCGGCCAGGAGATGAAGTCGTCGTGCCGATTACGGATCGACTGGCTGCAGTCGAGACTTTGTTGACTTGCTACGCAGACGGCCGCGCTGTAGACGCCGCCACGGAAAAACAGATCCTTCGCCTGGGGACGCTGGGAACGTCATTATTGCGGCGCACATTGCGGCGCTCGGACTATTCGGCCCAGTATTCGGTCGAGATGGGCGGTGTTGCAGCCCTGGTTGGCCGGCTCATCGACCTGGCGGCAACTCTGATGCAGCTCAGCTTTAAGCCTTCAGTCAGCGATCAAACTCGATTCCGGAACTTAGCGTCGACCGTCGCAATGATTCGTAACGACTTGATGAACAGACGAATTCCGGTTCCGATCAAGTTTAATAACGACGGGCAACCAGCGAGCCTAATTCCATTACTTGCCGAGACGGAGCATACAGTTAGTCTCATCCCCGAGGCGTTTGCGGATTCTCGATCAATCCAAGAATACCTTCCTTCCGCAGAGGATATGCGGCAACGAAAACTCCTGGACCTTGGGGCGCTCGCCGATCCCGAGCACCTTCAGTTCGCGCTCCGAGGTTGCCTGGCCGCGAGCGTTTGTTACGTCATCTACAACGCCGTCGCGTGGCCCGGCATTAGCACGGCCGTGACTACATGCCTGCTGACCGCGCTCTCCACAGTTGGTTCATCCCGTCAGAAGCAGGTTCTTCGCATCACTGGAGCCATCGTTGGTGGTTTTCTGCTCGGGATGGGATCGCAGATTTTTATTTTGCCCTACATCGATTCCATCGCTGGATTTACCGTTCTTTTCGTGGCCGTCACCGCCCTATCTTCCTGGTTCATGACCTCCAGTCCACGGCTGTCATACTTCGGAATTCAGGTCGCCCTGGCTTTCTATTTCATCAACCTAAGCGAATTCAAAATGCAGACCTCGGTCGCGGTAGCTCGAGACCGTGTGGTCGGAATCTTACTGGGTCTCTTCATGATGTGGCTGGCGTTTGATCAGTTATGGGGCGTGCCCGCCGCGGTTGAGATGAGGAGGAAGTTCATTTCCAATCTCCGATTGTTAGCGCAGTTTGCCAGAGAACCGCTTTCCATAGATCGGAAAACTGCAATCGCGCGGGGCATTGCTCTCGGCGAGACAATCAGCACGAATCTCGACGAGGTAAGAGCTCTCGGGGATGGTGTCCTCCTCGAATTCGGGCCTTCCCGTGAGCAGGATCTTGCCTTGCGTGACCGCATACGGCGCTGGCAGCCACACATGCGTATGCTCTTCATCCTGCAAATCGCCACTTGGAAATACGGTGTCCGGTTGCCCGGCTTCGAGTTGGCGGAAGCCATCCAGTCGGCCCGGGAGGAGTTCGACAACCACTTGGCCATGGCGCTGGAGGCAATGGCCGATCAGATGGACGGTAATAAATCGACGCAAATTGACGATTTGACAAGCGCGTATACCCAACTCGAACAAGCGGCAGAGAAGGCCTTCCAGAAACCACAAAACCAGCTCACGCCACAAATACGGTCGTTTCTGGTTCTCTCGCGCAGAATCGCAGATTTGGCTGAGTGTGTGGCAAAGGAAATTTGTTGAGTGTCTGAATCTGCCTATTGTCGACTTCTTGATAAGCGTCCATCGATGTCGATGGGTTGACACTTTCTCCACGTTCCGATCTCGAAATGGTTCAATTTCAATAAGTTCCACTGAAGAAGGGGTGGCGGGTGGATTGCTAGCAAGTGTGACTAGTAATTCCCACACAGGAGAATGTCCATATGAAGCACACGCAAGCAATGCTTTTCCCTCTCGTCCTGGCGCTAGGCTCAATCGGAGTTGCACAGGACGTCGCCACTGATGTTGGCAAAGGCGCGAAGGATGTAGGCAAGGGTGCAGAGACAGTCGGCAAAGATACCGGTCGCGGCGTGAAAGACGTTGCCAAAGGTACCGCTCACGTTACTGGCAAAGTAGCCGGGGGTACGGCTCGGGGCACAAAAAAGGTAGCCGTCAAGACGGCACATGTTGGCGAGGATGCTGGCAAAGATACTGGCAAAGGGATTGACAAGGGCGCCAAAGACACAGGCAAGGGTGTGGAAAAAGGCGTAAAGGAGACGGGCAAGGGCGTGGACAAGGCCGCGAAGAAAACGGCGGATGCAGTAAAGTAGGAGCCTGCTGGATTACGCGCCTGTTAAGTCTCAAACGCCGGGTTCCGCAGTCTTCATGACAATGGGCACTTCTCCGGCCCGATCACAGGCTCGGCATGCACGATGAACCGTTGCGGTGCCGAACCAACATAAGAAAACGGATAGCAAGTGATCAGGGTGAGTTCGTTCTTGCCGTGAAATCTCATTTCGTTCACATCATGAGGATCGACGACTTCGAACGAACTCACGCGGTAATAGTAGGTATGGGCGGCTGTGTCGAGCGCGATTTCATCGCACTTCTCGATCTTACGAAGCGGCCTGAAGAACGTGTCACGATGGCCCGCGATGACTACATTTCCTGGCTGGCCTGGCCAGGACGTACCTGGAACGTGACCAAGGCCAACACGCAGGGCTTGCGATTCCACACCTTCCTGAACAATGACCGAAAGACCAACCCTGGGAATCTTGAGACGGGCGAGACTCGTTCCACCCTGCGCCGGAACCTTATCGGCGTGCTCGCTTCGAGGGGTTGCGGTGGGAGGGTTCGCGGCGACTGGGGTCGTGGCATTGACCCGTATCTGTGAACGCTTAAGTGCTCGGGCCAATTTCGCCTGGGTGAGTGAGGCGTCGATGGCTGTGAAGGCCCAATACCCTAGGGCGCAGCATCCGGCGATCCAGAGCGCGCCCTCCAGCCAACGCAATCCGCTGCGAAAATGAATCCTTCCCGGGGTCATCGAAAAAAAAAGGATTTACCCTGGCGCATCGGTTCATGCGCCAGGGGTAATGTTGCGGCCCTATCTGCGGGCCAAAGAAAAACGGCGAACTCCGAAAGCCCCGGCCAAAAGAAGGACGCCTCCAAACGCAATCGCGGGCATGGGGCTGGCGGTCTTCGGCAACTCAACAGCTTCAACTTCCGCAACCTCCACTTGCGTCGTGCTCGTCGGTGGCGGCGCCGCAGCCTCCGGCGGCGGTGCCACCGGCTCCACGGGTGCACTCTTCATAGAGGCAACGTCTGTCACTTCTTCGCGCGTCGAAAGCACAGGCTGCCGATTTACCTGTGCTAGCTCCACCGCCTTTTGCTTCGGGTAGACAAATGCGATTCCAAAGTTGTCGCCGGGATAGAACCATGCCTTGAGCGCTTCAGGCTGGCCTGTGGGGCGTTCATCGAAACTGATGATCGTTTTATCCGCCGTCTGCGTGCGATAGTCTGCGATCGCAAGAATGGTGGTGATCAACTTCGTCTCGTCGGCATTCCATATCTGCACTATGTTGCGATCGCTCACGGTGTCGGCAAGCTTGAAAACATAAGTCCCAGCCGGAAGCGCAACTCCGGGAACCTGAACAGGCTCATTGAAGGTAAGGGTTGTCTTTTTGTTCCACTCATCGGCTCGGACGTTAGGAACAATCAGAGTCGCCAAGAGGCAGAGTGTCGTAAGAACGAGGAAGTTAGTTGATTTCATGAATTTCATCTCTTTGTGTTTCTCCTTATATGCATTGTGCTCGCGATGCCAAGCCGTGGGCGATTCGGTCGACTTGCCTTGCAGCCTGGTGATACTTTCGCCACGGGCAGAATGCAAAATGCTCTTCGCAGTCTCGCTCTCTGCATCGCTATCCAACGGAGCAGAAGCACGTACCGTACCATCGGGCCGCGGATTCCATTCCAGGTGATTGAAAAGTGCAAGCTGCCGCTTGTTCCGCTTGCGGGTCTTCTCGGCTGGAGGTTTGCCACTGAAGGAATGAACTGTGACAAGCAACCGACGCGATTTGGACACGCTGTCAACTGCGGACACGTCAATCGCTTGTCATTAAATTCGAGACTTGGATTCGAGACTTGGTGCTACTGCTTCAACAAGCTCTTGGTGGGCGAGAGTCCCCGTCCGGCCTCACGACCGCCGGCATGTTCGTCCCAAACCTGGCGCCAGTTCTTCTCGCATTTCCCTTGGCACTTGAACTCTTGCCCTCTTCCGCCCATGCTTCCGCCACATTCGGGACAGATGCAATTCATAATGCTGGAGATCACTTCTGAAGCCGCCTTGAAAGCATTCAATCTGAGATATGCCATGTATCACCCCCTAAGTCATTTGCACAATCCGCATGCTGTTCCCGTCCAGGCTAGAAAGCGCTGCCGGATCCGGACGCTTTCCGAGTTGCTAAGAGGCCGAATCGTGACGGTGTAGTGCATTTCCTGTTCCAAACTGCGAAGCGCGCCTGACAGTACTTTCGAAATGCATTCGGCCATTACTTGCAATGCCGCAAGCTACTGGGCTGCGCGAGTTTTGTTGACTCTTGGGGCGGCTACTCGCGGGCCGAGTTCCCGGCGGAGCAACTTGGCGAGCTTGGCACGAGCGCGCGAGAGCTGAGCTTTGATCGTGCCCTCTGGAACTCCGAGCGCCGCCGATGCCTCAGCGGCACTCATGCCATCGGTATAGTGCAACCTCATCGCTCTACGAGACGCAGGTGAGAGCCGGTTTATAGCTTGAGCAAGCAGCTTGCGCAGCTCTGAGTCAGCGCAGATTTCTTCCGGGTCAGGATGGTGGTCCTCGCAGGTGTCGAGCAGCGTCATGCCTTCTTCACTGGAACTGAGCTGCTCTTCGAACGATACAACCGGCCGCCGGCGGCGTCGTTGCATACGAGCCGCATTGATGACTATCGCCATGAACCAGGTCGACAGCTGTGCCTTACCTTGAAACTGAGAAAGGTTCTTGTAGGCGGAAACAAGCGCGTCTTGTACTGCGTCTTCCGCATCGTGCGCGTTGTCTAGCAGGCGATAGGCCTGCCGGTAAAATCTCGGCAGTTCGTGCGAGACGAGCTGCTCGAGTTGCTCGGTGTACACGTGCGGATTGTGATGTTCAAGTGCTTGGAGGGCTGTTCCTGTCACTGACATAGTAAGGTCCTGAGTTGGTGCCGCTCGCTGCTATTGCACGACTGGTTCCAGTCGTCGCCGAGTGTGTGTCAATCGGTATCGAATTTCTTGGAGAGTGGCAGCTGCAATGTGGACGACAGAGTTCATTACCTTGAGGGCGCCAATTCGACGCTGCAGTCGAGAGAGGATCCGCACGTTCGACATCCAGAGGTGGTAGCAACCGCGGAGTGGCTGGCGGTACCCAATGCCTGCCGTATACGACTTGCTGGTTGCTTCATCGCGAGATAAGAAGCCCGTGGCTACTATGGAGGGCTTAGCCAGGAATTGCCGTAAGGTCCGCTCGTCGTCGTACCTGATCACGAAGCGCTCCAGGCGACCGTCGCTCTGGCGGAGCTGTATTACCGCATACCGCACGCGCGAAGAGTTGTTTGGCATTTCCATAACGGCTCCGCGGCCCCAGTCTGAGAAGGGATCGCTCACAACACTTAAGAAGCACGATTCAAGCCAAACAACCGCATCGCCGGTATCTTGTGCGTAGCAAGCGCTTTCGCGGGAACAGCGCTGAAGTGATGTCGCTGCGAAATGACCCGCCATGACCTTTTCCGGACTGCCCGGGGTCAATTCTTCGACACTTTTTCGCGGGAGAGAGTTCCTGGGAATCCCTAGATTCAAAACCACGCCAAGGCGTTAGTAAAACACGGGAGAGATGTGACTCCGTTCGTCCAAGAGAGAAATCTAGAAGCAGAACGAAGCAATTGTGGCAATATTCACAGCCCTGCGGGAGGCTCTGGGGGAGTTGTGAATATTGAGTGAGGCGAATCGGTGTGGTGGTGGCGCGCGCGACCGATGCCCAGCTTTTTCATCCGGTGAATCAGCGTGGTGCGCTTCAGGCCGAGCCGTGCGGCTGCGCCATGGGATCCGCCAATGACCCATCCGGTAGCGTCCAGCGTTTTGAGGATAAGCGCGCGTTCGGAATCGCGCAGGGTTCTGGGGACAGCCGGATCGGGATCTCGCAACGCAGGAGAGGCAGAAACGAAGACGGCCGCGGTCGCGGGCAGCGGGTTTGGCAGCACTTCATCATTGGCCAGAATCACCGCGCGTTCAATCAGGTTCTGTAACTCCCGGATATTCCCGGGCCAGGCGAAGGACTGGAACGCTGCCATGGTTTCCGGCGGAACGTATGCGATGTGCTTGCCCATGCGGTGACTAAAGCGGTCCACGAAATGGCTCACCAGTTCCGGGATGTCCTCTGTCCGTGCCCGCAGCGGGGGCAGAACAATCGGGAAGACATTCAAACGGTAGTACAAGTCACTGCGGAACTCGTTGCGCGCTACCATCTCCGCCAGATTTCGATTGGTGGCCGCGACCAGCCTTACATCCACCTGATGCGTACGCCCGCTGCCCAGGCGTTCGAACTCCTGTTCCTGCAGCACGCGCAGCAGCTTGGGCTGCAACGTCGGCGGAATATCGCCCACTTCGTCAAGAAACAGCGTGCCCTTGTCCGCCATTTCGAAGCGCCCAATCTTCTGCGCGATGGCTCCGGTGAAGGCCCCTTTCTCGTGACCAAACAGTTCGCTTTCCAGCAGATCGAGCGGGATGGCGGCGCAGTTCAGTTTGATGAATGGGCGGCCGCAGCGTTCGCTCAGGTTGTGAATGGCGCGCGCGAACAATTCCTTGCCGGTGCCGGTTTCTCCTTCAATCAGGACGGTCGAGCCCGTGGGGGCGACTCGTTCCACTTGTTCCAGCACCGCCTCTAACGCAGGGCTCTTCCCAATGATTTGTTGAAATCTGGGTTCACCAAGATCCCGTTCACCGGATTTGGGAATTGCCGAAGTCGCCACAGAAAACCTCCCGGCCGGTTGGCCAGCGCTCTTCCCTCAAATCACATCTCCAGAGCCACCCGGACACTTTCGAGCAGAGCATCATCGTTGAAGGGTTTCGCCAGGAACTCGACAGCGCCGGAGCGAAGCGCCTGCATTCGCATGCGTGCATCTCCGTGTGCCGTAATAAAAATGGTCGGAATCCGGCAATTCTCGGCATTGAGTTTCGCCTGTAACTCCAGACCTGATATTCCTGGCATGCGGATGTCGGTAATCAAGCAAGAGACATGGTGCTGTTGGCCTGAATCCAGGAACTCCTCCGCCGAGGCAAAGGCCTTGGCAGGCAATCCGACCTCTTTCATCAGGCCGAGCAGGGCGGCCCGAACCGACTCATCATCATCGACAATGGCAACCACTTTCGTCCTTGCCTGAGCATCCATGTCTAGCACATTAGTGCTTATGTCAACCGCCGCGCAATTATCCTTTAGTATCACTCGCTTCCTACTTTCGGCTGCTAAAGCTGAGTTTCTTCTTGGCCTCACAAAGAATTCGGCACTCCGGGGTTCTTGCGATCTCTTGACTGATCCCTCCAATGATTCGTGCAAACAGTCAAAACTGGACAGGGCGCCGCCGAACACTCGATCGGAGTTTCAGGCCGCAGCGCTAATGGCCGCCGATCACGGCCCGGGCGCGGGCTTGCCGGGCAGGCGTCGATGCCTCTTTGGCTTCCGTTCCTTTTACCACATAATCCTGGTGGTCAATGGTCAGGACCTTCCTTCCATACACTCGAACCTGCACCGAAGTTTCATCCCTTTGTGGCAGCCAGAATTCGCCGATCTTCTGGTATTGCCGCACAAAGTCAGCTCGATCAATCCAGAACGAGAGTTTTCCGGCCGGATGGCCTTCGATTCGGACGACGGCGTAATCTTCGACATCAATCCACAGTTTTCCTTCAAACAGGTACTTGTCCTTTCGCCGGGGGGCAGCTTGCACGGCGAAACAACGGTACGGTCCTACCTGCTGTTCGCCGAGCAGCGTAAGAGTGTAGTTGTCAGGGGCGATGGCGCTATCATGATGCTCCTTGCCGGCGGCGGTTTCGATTTCGCCGGCAATCAGCGGGTTCAGGGCCAGGTGACGGACGACTCCCGACCCTCTTTCGGATGTCACGACAAATCTCTTCTGGTCCGGCGCGTGAAACTCCATTCGCCCAACCTCCTCCGCGCGCACCTTCCCCGTCAAATCGACCACCTGATAGGTTCTTAGATCCGTGTACTCAATCAGCGCCGCCTTTCGCAACTCGTTGTGGGCAAGCAACTGGGTGAAAATCTGGTCTTCCGTGACGCCTGATCGCAAGGGTTCAATTGGAGTTGCGAGCGCCTGGTCGCTTTCCTGGCTAAGTTGCGCTTTCGCGTGCGGCAGCCAGGTTGTCAGGCCGATGAAGATCGCGGCCATCAAAACTCTGACTCTTACTGACGGAATCGCCATTTCCCCCCGCACTTTTCCTCAATCCTTGGAATAGCTGGCTTTCAAATTCACTGTGCGACCCGGGTTCGGCTCACGATCGGTACTTCATGCGATTGGCCCAGAATGTCGTTGTAAGCAATCGTTTTCTTGCCGACCAGGACCAGAATGTCGCGCCCCGCAGCATAGCGAACCGTGTTCATGCCGAGCGGGGGTGTGTACGTCACTACGTAGATTGTGTTGTCCACCTTCAGACTAACGTCGTAGCTGACGACATCGGAAGCGCCGTTGGGCGCTGCCTGATGAAGCTTGACGCCGGTGATCGTTCCCACCTGATACTTCCCTGTAGACTGGCAAAAAGCGGAAACCGTCGCCAGACAAATGCAGATCGCGCAGAGCAGCTTTGACGCTGAGCGCTCTCGCCTCAAAACTTTCGAGACAACGGGTAGGACCAGACATTCAGATTTCATAATAATTTCCGATTACGCCTCCACTCACAACCGGATATGCAAGCGCGTTGCCAGAACGAGAAAGAACGAAGATGCCCAAACAGTTGGGTTTTCAAACCACGTATGAATAGGTGCACTTCGTGGTGCCCTCGAGAGTCGCTGAATGCCGGCCGTCCTGATTCCGTGGCTTGGTCAGGACTCTTTCCCGACCGTCGACTCGGGCAGTTTCGAACTCCACCTTCGCACTCCCACGGGCATGACGCCGGAGCATCGAGCACCGAACCCGACAGGACTCTAATTCAGGGTATTAGAGCCGTGATCTGGGCAACCCCGTCGGAGCAGGCAAAACACGAGTCTTTGAGGGACTGGTTATTAGCCTAGACAAAATGGCCAGAAGAGCCGTAACAGAATCTCACTGTGCTCACTGGCGCTAGTGGCAGTATTTCGACACCGCCCTGGCCTCCGGTTGGAATGCTCGGGGTTCGCATTTGAATTTTTCAATACGCTTCGCAATGGATGCAACGCAACTGTGAACTCTTGCTGGACGAGCAGAGCAAAGTTGAAGACCCGCGAGGCAAATGGCTGATTAGGGAGCCCATCTGACCGTTACTTAACACTGTCCAGTATTTGACACGCCGAGCGCGGCGCTGAATCGATATCTCTCGGCCATGCAAGGGCTTGGCATATCTGGCCCACTGGAACCGGGATTGCACAGCTATGCTCGGCCACAGCAAGAAAAGGCTGCTGGAACTTGCCCAACTCGACAGTTCTCATCGTTTCCCGTGCCTTTGGCCATACCAAGGAAGGTCGTAATAGATCAAATCGTCATATCTAGCAGGAGCGCAGCCCGAAATGTTGTCAGCTGCCAAATCGGACATGACAGAGGCTCCCCTCTTCGGTCAACCGGAATCCACAGCCACGACTTATGAGAAGTTGCTCGAGGTGACGGGCTCAATAGTCTCGCGAATGGACATCTCCGAGCTGTTTCGTAAACTCCTGGAAAGCCTCACACAGCTCGGCAAATTCGATTTTCTAAACCTCGTTTTGCACGATCCTGTTCACGATGTAATGCGGCTCAATGTGTTGCAGGCCTCGATGCCAGTAACGATCCCGATGTCCCTGGAGGTGCCGGTAGGCGAGTCTCCCGCCGGATGGGTGTGGCAACGGCAGGAGGCGTTTCTGTCAGGAAACCTTGCGGAAGAAGAGCGCTTTAGCCCGTACCTTCGTATGCTCAGGGAAAGCGGGATCCAAACCTATTATGTGTTTCCCCTGGCAGGGCCCATGCGTTGCCTGGGGGCTGTTTCCTTCGGAAGCCGGCAAGTCAATGCGTATGACGATTCCGATCTGAAATTCCTTCAGCAGCTGGCAGCGCAGATCGCGGTGGCCGTCGATACCAGTCTGTCGCATGAAATTGTACGAACTTACCAGGAACAATTAGCGGGGGAGCACGAAGAGTTGCGCTTGCTGCAGGGGATCAGCAACGCACTCATGAAGCACCTGGATACCGAGCGACTTGTTCTGGAGATTTCCAAGTGTATCGCTGGCATCATGCCGCACGACTACAGCAGCCTGCTCCTGCACGAACCCGCAACTGACCAGCTTCGGATACGCGCGATACACTCTCCCAAGGGAGTTGACTTTGCCCGTGAGGAACATGTCTTCTCCGCCGAGGGATGTCCTGCAGCGAGGGCTCTGGCTACCCACAATCCAGTGCTTGTCAGCCGGCTGTCTACCGACAATTTTCCTTCCAGGCGAACTCGGGTCCTCCTGGACAAGGGAATCAGATCTGGCTGTTGGCTGCCGCTCGCAGGCCGTGAACGTTTTCTGGGCACGTTCGGCATTTGCAGTTTCCGGGAGTCTGCTTTTCGACCGGCTGATCTGAAGCTTCTCAGCGACATTGCGAACCAAATTGCGATGGCCCTGGATAACGCGCTGGCATTTGAGAAAATCGCCGAACTCAAGAACAAACTGGCGGAGGAAAAAATCTACCTGGAAAATGAGATCCAGGCAGAGCACAACTTTGAAGAGATCATCGGAGAGAGTTCTGCCCTGAAGCAGGTGCTCCGGCAGGTCGAAACAGTGGCCAAAACGGGTTCCACCGTGATGATCCTGGGCGAAACGGGTACGGGGAAGGAACTGATCGCGCGGGCCATTCATAACCTCAGCACTCGTCGCGGCGGTACCTTGGTCAAGTTAAATTGTGCGGCGATCCCCACTGGACTGCTCGAAAGCGAACTTTTTGGCCACGAAAAAGGAGCTTTTACCGGGGCGATTGGGCAGAAGATTGGACGGGTGGAACTGGCGGATACAGGCACGCTGTTTCTGGACGAAGTCGGGGATATCCCTCTGGAACTTCAGCCCAAGCTGCTGCGCGTCTTGCAGGAACAGGAATTTGAACGGCTCGGCTCAACTCGTACGATCCGCGTGGATGCGCGACTCATCGTGGCCACCAATCGAGATCTGGAAGCGATGGTGCGGCAGCGAAAATTTCGAGAGGATCTCTTCTACCGGCTGAATATCTTTCCCATTCGTGTCCCCTCTTTGCGTGAGCGTGCGGACGACATTCCCCTGCTGGTTGACTTTTTCGTGAACAAATACTCGAAGCGAATGCGAAAGAGCATTGACACGGTTTCGACAGATACGATGCGCGCCTTGCTGCGATGGCATTGGCCGGGAAATGTCCGCGAATTGCAAAACGTGATTGAGCGTGCACTGATTCTGTCCCGGGGACCAGTCTTGGACGTTCGTCTTTGCGAAGTCAATAGCGCCAGTGGCGTGCCTCAGCCACCCGTAAGACTCCAGACTTTGGCAGCGTCAGAGCGGGACATCATCTTGAACGCTCTACGTGAAGCGAATGGCATTGTTGCCGGCGCTGCCGTAAAGCTGGGACTCAAGCGTACCACTCTGAGTTCCAAGATGCGCAGGCTGAACATTGCACGCAGTGATTTGTTCGCACGCTGATTCGTTCCGACTTCTATCGCTGACCGGAGTGTCAACTAGGCGACAGGATGCGTCGGTCCGACGAAGTAAGTCCGCTTTTGTGTTTCAGGAATTCAACTACAAATCTCTGAAAGTCGCGCACAGCTTAGAGTTTTGACCATAAACGTGCCGCATGCGAATTGGCAATGCGGATGCACGGGATCAATCGTCAGGCTTCACCCTGCTGAAACGGTAGAAAAACAGAGGGTGAGACGTTTGACGTGATTTAACCGCACCGCAGTCGTCGAACTGGGGAAACATTAAGCGACTGACTCGGTGGGCACAAAAAAGGAGAATGCAATGCGCTTGGGCATCAAGGGGTTCATAACGGCGGCAACACTCACCACTGTACTGGCGAGCAACCTGTTCGCTGCGGACACTGCGCAGGATACTTACAAGGCGAAGTGCCAGATGTGTCATGGGGCAAACGGAGAACCTACTGGAGTCGGCAAATCGATGGGTGCAAAGGCTTTCAGTGATCCGGATGTGGTAAAAATGTCGGACACAGAATTGGCAAGCATTACCTCGAACGGCAAGAACAAGATGCCGGCATACAAAGATAAGCTCTCGGCGGACCAGATCAACGATCTCGCCAAGTACGTGAGAGGACTGAAATAGCGCGCTCGACTCGGTGCGGAGCTGTAGTTCATCTGAAATCTCTCCGCCCTGAGTTGCCATGATGGCCGTGACATATGGATCGGCGTGGATGACAGTCCAGCTCTGCAAGGAAGGCTAAATCCCTATGTCTGGATCGAAGACCCTCGAAACCATTGATCAGCGCCTGGAACAGTGCGGCGTGAGTCGCCGCTCTTTTATCAAGTTCTGTTCCTCGCTCATGATTGCTGCACCGTTTGGGCTTGCCATCACCGACAAGCTGACGCCGGAAGCAGTTGCTGCAGACCTGGGTAAAGTCGTCCGCCCACCGGTTATTTGGCTCCATTTTCAGGACTGCACCGGCTGTACCGAAACGTTGCTTCGGACTTCGCATCCAGACTTGGGCGATCTGATTCTGAATGTGATCTCCCTCGAATACCACGAAACCCTCATGGCCGGCTCGGGGAAGCAAGCCGAGCAAGCACTGAACGAGGCCGTACAGAAGTATTCCGGTAAATACGTGTGCGTCGTTGAGGGCTCAATCCCGACGAAGGATAACGGAATCTACATGAAGCTGGCGGGGCGGCCAGCGATGGAAGTCCTCGCCGATGTCGGTGGGCAGGCTGCCGCGATTATCGCGATCGGTTCCTGCGCAGCGTGGGGTGGCATTCCCTCGGCCGATCCTGCGCCAACCGGTGCGGTTGGCGTGGCTGATCTTCTGCCGAATAAGACCATCGTCAATCTCCCCGGCTGTCCGCCCAATCCCTACACTCTGCTCGGTGTGGTACTGCAATTTGCCGACTCCGGTACGCTTCCGGAACTCGACCATGAAAGGCGGCCAAAGTTTGCCTATGACCGGGACATTCATGAGCACTGCCCGCGGCGGGCGCACTTCGATGCCGGCCGCTTCGTCAAGCAGTTCGGCGACCAGGGCCATCGCGAAGGCTGGTGTCTCTACGAGGTGGGATGTAAAGGGCCTGATACTCACGCCGGATGCTCTACCCGGCACTTCAATGAGATCCCCGATGTGTGGCCGATCGGGATCGGCGCACCATGCATCGGTTGCACGGAAAAAAGCATCGCGTTCCGCGTCCCGATGTTCCAGGTGATTCAGATTCACACGATTGCGGAACCGCCTCTGGGCTACGCACCTATCAGCGCGCCACAAGGGAAAATAAGCCCGATTGCTACAGGCCTTGTAGGCCTTGCGGCCGGCGCGCTCGCAGGTGGCGGCTATATTGCCTCGCGCAAATTCTCGACGGTGCAGGATGATGAGAGCGTGCCCGGCTCTGGTCCCGCCGGCGGTGGAGGAGGAACCCCAGCAGGTGGCTCGGAGCAGGAGCCGAAGAGCCGGCCATGAAAGCCGCTGGCACGATCGTATGCTTCCTCGTTCTCGCGATATGGCCGATCACTCCCGCTCTTGCTCAAAAAGGCCAACCGGAGCCTCCTTGCATGGAATGTCATCAGCCCAGGGATACCACGATCGATCCCGTGAAGTTCGCGCTATCCGTGCACGGCACTCAGGACTGCGCCACTTGTCACACAGAAGGTTTCGACAAGTTTCCTCACACCAGCACCCGCGCCAATATGCCGGACTGCATTGATTGTCACAGCGGGCCTGCTACCCCTCCCATCGACTTCGACAAGATCGCGGCGGGAGTGAAGGCGAGCGTGCACGTCAAAATGGTCGATCCCGCATTTCGCTGCACGAATTGCCACTCGCCACATTCGTTCATTCCGGCAAGTCGCATGACCGATGCTTCGGAAGCCATTCTGGCAGCGAACAAACCCTGCCTGGGATGCCACGCTGCCGGAAAAACACCGGCTGCCCAGCAGATCGCCTTTAGGAATCTCGCGGAGAAGCATAAGGTGTTTCCCCATTGGGAGTTGCACATTCAGCGCAATGCATGCATCGCATGCCACACTCCGCGTGGACAAGAGGATGTGCATCTTATTCTTCCGAAGTCACAGGCCCTCAGGGATTGCGCCGCATGCCATGGTAAGAACTCTTTGTTAGCCACGAAGCTCTATACGCACCTCGCTCTGAAGGAACGTTCCGAGCGCGGATGGGCCAACGCGATTCTGTTCAATAACGCGTACCTGACCGGGGCTACCCGCAACCGTTGGCTCGATTGGGCAGCTTTGGGGTTGGCTGTGCTGACCGTTCTTGGGGTTGCAGCTCATGGCCTAGGTCGTATCTTGTTCGCCGGTTTCAGGAGGAGCTTATGAAGGACACATCCGGCTATCCTCTCTGGCTCCGGTGCTGGCATTGGAGCAATGCGGTGTTGTTCGTGACCCTGCTTATCACCGGAGTCAGCCTGCATTTCTCAAAGCCTGCTCGGTCGCTCGGATTCCGGGGCGACACCTTGCTTCACAACACGGCGGGGATACTTCTCACCTTATTCTACTGCTTGTTCCTCTACGGAAATTTTCGACTCGGCAATGGTCGTTACTACAAAATCGTGACTGGCGACATCGAACCCGGATTGATCCGCCAGGCCCGCTACTATTTGTGGGGCATTTTCGTGGGGCAGCCGCACCCTTACCCACATAGCCACGAGCGCAAGTTCAACCCCCTCCAGAAGTTGTTCTATCTGGTGGTGATGTATGTGCTCTTCCCAATCCTGGTGGTCACGGGATGGGTTCTGCTCTTCCCCGATCAACTGCCCGGGGAAGTGCTTGGCGTGCCCGGCATCGGTTTGTGGGCTCTGGCCCATACTTATACCGGATTCTTTCTTTCTCTTTTTATGGTCGTTCATATTTATCTGGGTACCACAGGGACAACGCTTGGTGCACTTTTCCACTTTATGTTGTTTGGCGAGGCTGAACCGGTAGCGGCCTCCCCGGTTCGCACGCCGGCCTTAGGGGATCGGCCAAACATGCAGACTACGGTTCCAAAGGAGCACTCATGAGCCCTGCCATCAACCGCCGACAAGCTCTCCTGGGAATCGTTGGGCTCGGAGGCACGGTTACGGGTGCGCTAACGGCCAAAGCCGAGGACCACCCGGCGCACCCCGTGGCCGCGCCAGACGCTGTGGCCATGCTCTATGACAACACGATTTGCACCGGGTGCAAGGCCTGCATGCCCGCCTGCAATGAAGCCAACGGTTTGCCCCCTGACACATTGCTATCCGGAGGACTGTGGGACATGCCAACCGATCTCAACTCCAAAACAAAAAACATTATCAAGCTCTACGAGGAGCCCGACGCTTCCGGCTTCTGTTTTGTGAAACGGCAGTGTATGCACTGCCTCGATCCTGCTTGCGTAGCCGGTTGCCCATTCGGGTCCTTGAAGAAGAGCGACTGGGGTGCGGTCACCTGGAACAGTTCGCGCTGCATCGGATGCCGCTATTGCGAAGTGGCCTGCCCGTTCGATGTACCCAAGTTCGAGTGGGACAAGTGGAATCCGAAAATTGTAAAGTGCGAATTCTGTTACGACCGTCTGCACCATAACGAGCAGCCGGCCTGCACTGCGGTCTGCCCCACGGGGGCCGTTATCTTCGGAAAGCGCACCGATCTCCTGGCAAAAGCAAAAGACCGCATCGCGTCATCTCCGGGAAAATATTATGAAAGCCGCGTGTATGGCGAGTACGAAGCCGGAGGCACGCAGGTGCTTTACCTCTCCAAAGTGGCATTCGACAAGATTGGCCTGCCCAAACTCGGCAACACCTCGATCGGCCACTACGCCACCAAAGTGACGTCCGTCATCTACAAATGGCTCTCCGGACCGATTATCGCCGCTTGTCTTCTGGGCGCAGTGATCAAGAAGAACTGGAATCGCCACGAGGCAGAGAGTGCCGAACGTGAGAAAGAAACCGGCCTCAAGGATCAGCTATGAACAGATGGAAGAGGAAGATAGTCGAACTGATAGCCGTGGCCAATGTCCACCACGCGACTAAGAGCACCCATGACGAAGACGGCGCAACTCTTGTCAACCATTGGCAGCGGGGCGTTCCCGTCTACCGCGAGCCGTTGATTACACCTGGACTGCTTTTCTTCGCAGCCCTTGCCGCAATCGGTCTCACAGTGGCTCTAGTGCGTTTCTTCTCCCCGCTCGGTCCATTCGTCGGAATGAACGATGCGTATGCCTGGGGAATCTGGAAGACCTTCAACGTCATGACGCTGACCGCACTGGGCTCTGGCCCGCTCGCGGTGGGCATGGCAGCCTGGGTCTTTAACCGGGAAAAGCTGCACACGGTCATGCGGACCGCCCTCGTTTCGGGCTTCCTTTTCTATGCGACGGGCCTGGTTGCTCTCGGCTTCGATGTGGGACGTGCGTGGAACTTTTATAGCATTGTGATGCCATGGCGTTGGAACGCCCACTCCGCCATGCTCGAGATTTGTTTTTGCATGCCAGTGTACTGCGCGTTCTTCCTGGCCTTCGAGAACCTTCCTCTGGTTCTGGAACGCTTCTACTACACGGGCACAGATGAGACCAAGGCGTTTCTGAAGTTATGCGCCCGACCCCTGCGCCGGATCTATCCGTTCATGCTCACAGGGGCGTATGTGTTGCCCCTCATGCACCAGTCCTCTTTGGGTGGACTGATGCTGCTGGCGGGCGACAAGGTCCATCCTCTCTGGCAGACGCCATTTCTCCCGCTCCTTTATCTTCTAGCCGCAGGTTTCTGCGGGCTGGGCTTCGTGATTTTCCTTCTCCTCATGTCATGTCTGCGTTACTCGCGGCCGCTCGATGCGGGGATATTGGGGGAGTTAGGCAATCTTCTGTCGTACGTGTGTTTTATTTTCCTCGCCGTCCAATTCGGGGACCTCGTCTGGAGGAGGCAACTGGGGGCGGCCTTCGCGTTCGACGGGATGAGCCTCCTATTCCTCTTCGAGACTGTGCTCATCCTCGTTCCCGCGGTCGCGCTCCGCGGCAGGGCCACGCGCGAGACACCACGGAGCTTGCTCACCGTGGCCGTGCTCGCCTGTCTGGGGGGGCTGCTCTACCGTTTCATCCCTACTACCATCGCATTCTTTCCCGCACGCCACGCTAGCTACTTCCCGAGCACCGCTGAGTGGCTCATGACGGTCGGGTACATCTCGCTCGGCATCGTGGGTTTCAGCCTGGCAGTCAAGTTTTTCGCAGTGCTGCCGGGCGAGATCAAAGACTGGAAGTACATGTTCAGACTTACGCGCCAGCGCCGCCCGGCGGCCACCTCAGAAGGAGAAAACTCATGGCCCGCATCTCTATCGACCCCGTAACTCGCATCGAAGGTCATCTCCGCATCGACGTCGAGGTCGATGGCGGCAGCGTCCAGAAGGCCTGGGCAAGCTGCACTATGTGGCGCGGAATCGAAACGATCCTCAAAGGGCGCGATCCCCGCGAAGGTTGGCTCTTCGCTCAGCGCTTCTGCGGAGTCTGCACCACGGTCCACGCCATGGCCTCGGTGCGCGCCGTGGAAGATGCGCTGCAGCTCGAGATTCCGGCGAACGCGCAATATATTCGCAACCTTATTCTTATCGCGCACGGATTGCACGATCACATCGTTCATTTCTATCACCTGTCCGCACTGGATTGGGTCGACATCACAACCATTCCCAAGGCAGATCCCGCACGTGCTGCTTCGATCGCGGACGGTGTAAGCACCTGGCCCGGAAATTCCCATGGGGAATTAGAAGCGGTTCAGAAGAAGGTCAAGGGCTTGATTGCGAGCGGACAGCTCGGGATTTTTTCTCACGGGTACTGGGGACATCCGGCGATGCGCTTGAGCCCGGAAATGAATCTGATCCTGTTTGCTCATTACTTGCAGGCATTGGAATTCCAGCGCAAATCCAATCAAGTGGTGGGAATTCTTGGGGGGAAAACGCCGCACATCCAGAACCTCGCGGTCGGCGGCGTGATGAACGCGATCAACCTGAACAGCCTCGCCACCATGAACATGGACCGCCTCGGCATGCTGCAGTCGCTGCTTCAGGAATTGATCCCATTCGTCCAACAGGCCTATTTCGTGGACGCCTGCCTGCTCGCCGCCTCCTACCCGGAATGGTTTCGCTATGGACGCGGCGTTGCGAACTATCTCGCCGTCCCCGACCTTCCGGTGGACGCGAAGGCTACGAAGTTCGATCTGCCTGGCGGCGTCATCATGAACGGAAATCTGGGTTCCGTTCGCCCCATTCAGGATTGGAACGACCAGCCCATCCGGGCTGCCGTCGCCGAGGATGTGACTCACGCGTGGTATCTCGGAGAAGGCGCGCAGCAACCCTGGAAAGGCAGAACCGACCCCTATTACACCGATTTTCGTGAGGACGGAAAATACAGCTGGGTAAAGGCGCCTCGTTATGACAGCGCACCCATGCAAGTCGGCCCGCTGGCGAATATTCTTGTAGGCTACGCCTCCGGCCACGCGCTCACACGCAAGTGGACGGATGCAGCCTTCAAAAGAATTTCTTCAGTGAATGGCACGAGGGTAACGCCGGCAGATATGCAATCGACGATGGGACGATACTTAGCTCGAGCGGTCCGTTCCGCCATGTTGTCCGACCTCGCACTTCAGCACTGGCAATTGCTCGCCGACAACATTCTCAAAGGCGATGACACCACCTACAATCCACCTCAGTTCCCCTCGCACGAGTGTCAGGGCGTGGGCATGCATGAGGCCCCTCGCGGAACGCTTTCGCACTGGGTCGTCATCGACAAGAATGCATTTTCCAACTACCAGGCGGTTGTGCCCACTACCTGGAACGCCAGTCCCCGCGACGAACAAGGCGCCCCCGGACCCTACGAAAGCTCTCTGCTCGGAAATCCGGTGGCAGACCCGGAGAAACCTCTCGAGGTGCTTCGCACCGTGCACTCGTTCGATCCGTGTATGGCGTGCGCATGCCACACCCTGGATGTCAGCGGCCGTCGTATCGCCGAAGTGAAGGTGCTATGAGAGGCAATCCCACGACTCCACGGGTCTCAATCATCGGCTTGGGGAATGTTCTGCTCGGCGATGATGGGGTTGGGTGTTTAGCGGTCGAACTCTTTCGCTGCCAGTACAAATGCGGTCCAGAGGTTGAGATTATCGACGCGGGGACCCCTGGTTTGGATCTCGCTCCTTATCTCTACGGAAGAGAATTGGTTGTCATCGTTGACGCTGTCACCGCAGACGGCAAACCCGGAACCGTCGGCACCTATCGCGAGAGCGACTTTCTCGATTCTCGAGCGCAACTTCGTCTGACCGACCACGATCCCGGCCTGGAGGACTCTCTCGCTCAACTCCGCCTGGCCGGCCGTGGTCCGTCTGAGGTTGTCGTCGTCGGTGTCATTCCAGAATCGTGCGTCTTCGGTGGAGGAATGAGCTCGACGGTTCTAGCGGCGACCTCGCTTGCCATCGATACCATCATTCGAGTATTGCTGGAACACGGTTTCGATTGCCAAAAACGTCTTCAGCCAATGGAGCCGAAACTGTGGTGGATCTGTGACTGCACCGAGCACTCCATAAATCATAGGTGAGCCATGACGGTTATACCCTCAAATGCTGTCCACACCGAACGCCTGCGCATTGTTTTACACGGATTCGTGCAAGGCGTTGGCTTTCGTCCAACGGTCTACCGCCTCGCAGAAAAGCTGCATGTTGCTGGTTGGGTGAGGCACTCCGGAGCGGGGTTGGAGATCGAGGTCGAAGGCAGCTCCGATCAACTGAAGCATTTCCTGAACGACCTCAAACGGAAAAAGCCAGTAGCTGCCGAGGTAACCAGGGAAGAAGTGTCCCGAATCGCGCCCAGTGGAGCCGTTTGGTTCGAAATTCTTCCGGGCGACGAAGTCGCATCCGACAGATCATGAGCAGTTATCGATAAATATCCCCTTCAGCTTTGTGCAGGCTGCTTCTGCTGGTTCCACGTTTATTTCGTTTTCCGCTCGCTGACAAACTCTGGCTGCTCTTCCTCGGCCTTGCGCCAGCTGGAATCGGGGTTGTATTCCTTCATGGCCTTGGCGAGACCATCGGTCTTCCTGCCCAGATCCTTCTGAAATACGACTCCATCTTCGCTAACGATAAAGGTCATCACGCCAGAAGACCGGTATTCCGCAGGATAGGCTACAAAAGCAAAGCCGCCGGTCATCTTCCCGTTTACAAGGTAGTTTTTCGCGCCGCCCTGACCATTTTTTCCCTGGCGCGTCAGAACGTGGAAATAGTAGCCGCGATAAGGCGTCGGAGCCCCGTCTTGTCTCTTGGCGTAGCCCTCGGCCACAGCAGACGCAATCAGCGGCCCGATTGGACTCTGGGGCTCGCTTTCAGCAGCTTTCCAATAAAGTCCATTGTGCTGCCCCTCATCACTCATAATATTCTGGGCGTACTCTTCGTGTTGTGCAGAGTAGTATTCCTTTTGGGCATTGACCAATTCCTGGCAAACGCGGATGGCCGACATTTCATTCCGGCCGACTCGCCTGAATAAAATCTCCTTCTTGCCCGCCTCGGTGTCGAAATACCATGCATCGCCTTTGTTCAGGAGCGGAATGGGCGTGGGCCAATTCTCCGCGCCGATATATAAGGTAGTAGTTCCATCCGGTTCTCTCACCAGGCGGTGCATTTCCTGGTATTTTTGCAGGAACTTAGCGCGGTTCTGGGCATCCTCAACGTCATCCCCTGACGAGACGATTTGCTTACCATCGGCTCCGAGAATCTCAAGCATCGCTTTGTCGTCAGCACTCTGCACTGCCGCGACCAGTGCATTGCTCGCGTCTTCCGGCGATGAGAATGTCCTCTGCCCGCGCTGCTGCGCCACCGAATGCGTTGGCCAACACAGCGTCAAAGAGATTGTGACCAACATTAGTTTGGGAAGATTGGCCCAGTAAAAATTGTCGAAGTTCAGCTCCGTTCGCCGCATATCGCTTCTCTCCATCTCGAATTCTTATAAGCTGCCAGACACAACGAAATTCGGTTACCGATGCCCGCCTCCACCGCCGTGAAAGCCTCCCCCGCCACCACCGCCGTGAAAACCTCCCCCTCCACCGAAGCTGGCGCTTCCGCGGGAGGAAAAGCTCCTGGTCTGTCCGCCGCGATCGAAGCCGCTAAAGGCACCGGAGCGGGTGCCGCTCTGACCGCGTTGGTCCGCGTATCCGCGAGCAGCTCGATTGTCTCCATTGAAGGGTCTCGCCTCCGCTCCAGAACGGTTCTCAGCTCCCCCGCGCTCGCCGTTGGAGGACCTGTTTCCCGCCGCGGCTCGATCACGCCCGGCCCCATGGTCGCCGCCAGATCCCCCACGCTCGCCTCTCTCTCCGCCGCGCGCCCCGCCGCGCTCGCCTCCGCGCTCGCCTCCGCCTCGGTAATAGGTGTTGCGGTTGTAGAACGTGGTACTCCGCGAGTAATAACGGTTGTGGTTATAAACCGTGTAATGGTTATGCCAATCGCATCCCCAATGACCCCAGCCCCACCCATAACCTCCCCACCAGCCGATGCCGAAGCCGAAGCCGAACGAGAGATATGGGCCGTCAAACCAGATTCCGGGATACGGGTACCATCCCGGCCAGACCACGATGGGATCTCCATAAACCACCCAGGGATCATAAGCGGGAACGTAAACGACCTCGGGCTCGGCAGGCTCAACGATGATGGTCGTGCCTTGCGTGGTTACCGTCTGCTGCGGCGTGCTCTTCAGATTGCCGGCGGCTTGCGCACGCTGGCGCATTACCTGTACCGCGTCCATCAGATCCCCTTGCTGGTTGTAGTAGGCATCGCCGAGTGAGGATGTCCACGAGAGGTTCTTGTCCATGTTGCCAAGGACAGACGGAAATGCAGCCAGGGCCTTAACGCTGGGATCCCAGGGTTGTTGGTCCACAGCTTTTCCTAAATCCTCCCCCTTCAAATCAGGATGGGCTTGTACCCACCTGTCGGCTTCGACGACTTGCTCGGGAAACGTGGACGCCGCCAGGATCTGTGCCACCAGTGAATCTGGATAGAGAGCAATCGGCGCTACCAGTTGCTGGATCTGCTCGGGAGTCTGTTGTGTGTATGCGTGAGCCGGTGCGGCTTGCGCAGGAGCTTCCGGGTCCTGATAGGCCGATAAGTTCTGGGGATAAGCCCCTAACACCAGAGCCAATGACATCAAGGAAGCAAAGATCCGTTTGCCCATTCGAGGCCCGCAAAGGCCAAGGCCCTCCGCCAAAATGTTCATGTTCCCGAACCTCCTCCGCTCTTCCATCGCTTGAGGCACTCAAACATTGAGATGATCAAAACGAGGATTGAGCTGCAATTGTTTATCTGATTCAGCCTTGCACCCAAAAATTCTCTGGCCTGCGTCCCCTGCGGCGTCAACGCGAAAGCATGCCAACGGAGCAGGCCAGAAGACAGGCTCAAAGATAGGCCCAGGGTAAGCTCGGCAGCTAACTTCTCTACTTGCGGCCGGACGAAGAAGTTGGCAAAGGCACGGTCACAACTGTGTCCCCGCCTGAATCGATGCTCTTATCGGACTGCTTTGCCTGCGCCGCGGCTTGATCGATATCGTGCTTTAGGACATCATGCAGCGCGCACAGGGTCTGGAACTGCATCATGGCGAGTTGATATTTCTGTTGCAGAAGATACTGCGCTTGTTCACTGCTGATCTGATTTGCCTGGTGTTCCTGCAATATCTCTCTGAAATCTTCTGACATTTGTTGCACGACTATGTTCATGCCGATTTCGTAGGCTTTGAGAATGTCGGGCGGGCCGAGTGGCATTTCTGGTTTGACCGAGACCACACCGGACGGAAGGCTGTTGACGGGTCGACTGGTTGCATCGGGAAGAACCACTCGCGGTGGATCAGCTTTGCCATTTTTTCCTTTTGTTTCGCTCGCGGTGGCATATGACAGAAAAGAAAGAAACAGTACGGAGAAAAGAATCGGTCGAAATCGCATGATTGCTCCTTGGATAATAGGTTCTTGTTCATCCCGCTGCAGTGCCAGCGCTTGTTGATAGCATTCGTTCATCGCAATCGTGGCTTCGCATGCGCGACTTGATTTTCCACCGGCTCACATTACCTTCTGAAAAGCTTGTGCCGGACATCGGGCCAAAACTCCTTCATGACGTTGAACAAGGTATCGAGGGCGAGTTGCTGACCCCACTTGCCCAGGGTCTTGCCTGCGGTTCGATCCTCGGCCGGGTAGTATGCATTGGAAATACCGGCTGCGATTGCGTTGCCCACAATCTCTGACGTGTTGAAGCCACTGCTTCCGTCATCATTACGGGTCACAACCTCGCGGCTCATGGCGTACCCCGTCCGTTTCCAAAACCCTCCGGTGCCTTTGTTGAAATAACGTGGGTCTTGATGAAGAAGAGACGGCATCACTCCTTCGGTCAAAAAATTTCCGATCGCCTGATCGGCGAACGCTCCACCGTAATACTTGGCGAATCCGTCTGCTCCTTGGCCGAAATGCTTATACTGGTCTGTCGCCATCGAAATTCCTCCAAACACCCCGGCCACCAGAAAGGCGCTGGGATCGAATGAATCGTCGAGGGCCAAGCGGAATTTCTGGCTTGGCATCAGCGGCTGGATCTCGGATTTGCTTTCATCGTCACGATAATTGGGGATGACCCAGAGAATGTGGCGATCCGAATATCCTTCCTTACTGTTACCGGGCTCGCCAGACTGGACGTTACGAGCTTGTGGCGTCGGAGTGTCGGGTGGCGACGCTTCTTGCCCGACGCCCGCCAGGCTGCCAGCCCAAAGCGTGTAGCAAAAGAACAACAGCCACCGAAAGGATATGGGTAGTGGCAGTCGTGCGTGCAGGTGGCGCTCGATAATCATTCCATCTCCCCCGTGTCTTGGTCAACGACCAATCGTGTATGGCGGCCGATCCGGCGAGTCGCAATCAAGAAACTGCGACATGCATCCAGAGGGTTTCGGACCCTCCTCTGGGGAGATCCCGAGCTGGTTGCTGCAGGTCGTTTCCTGATCATTAGCGCCGGCTGCCGCCTCGCTGCCAATGATCATGCAAGTGCAATGCCACCCTATTGCGAGAGAAATCCGTTGCTTTGCCCTAAGATGGGCAGGCCCGCCAAAATTATGCCCGCTTACCGTCACTTGCCAAGTGTTTGCCCGCCACCCCCTAGGCCAGGTTTGAGAATCGCGTCACCGGGCAGACGCATTTGCTTGTCAGACGGAAAATAGCGGTTCGTTTGCCCATGCGGCCCCATTTGGAATTAGGAATGCATCGCTAAACTGAGTTCGGCCGGTCAGGAAGCTGCCGGCGTGGAACTGGCAGTGAAGAAGGAAAAAGCCGGAGACTAAACAGAAGATCTGTCTGAACTGCCGCTATCGCGAGCACACAGACCAATTAGGAGAAGGGATTGATGATATTCCATCGAGCTAGTGCATTACTCATTCTGATCGGCATTGTGGCCTCCACGGCGGGGGCCGACACACTGGAACTCAGGAATGGAAGCCTGATCAAAGGCAAGTTCATGGGGGGCACGGTCAACGATATCAACTTCCAGGTCGGCTCATCGCTGCAGAGCTACAACCTCGAGGACGTCCATTCACTCAAGTTCGACGCTGACTTCGGAGGTTCAGCCAGCGACTCAAGCGCGACTCCTGGCGCTACCCCGGTTACGTATCTTACGATCCCCGCCGGGACCAGCATTACCGTGCGGACCATCGACGGCATCGACTCTACGAAGAATCATGTCGGAGATCGCTTTCAAGCTTCACTGGAGGAGCCGATCACCGCCCAGGATGGCAGAATTCTGGTTCCCAAAGGCGCCGACGTATTCGGCCGGCTCGATGAGTCAAAAGAATCGGGCACTTTTACCGGTCGATCCCAATTGCAACTGGAACTGACGGGGATCGTGGTGAACGGACAGACCGTGCCACTCGTGACCGGAGAATACGAACTGACTGGCAAGTCCCGCGGGCAAAGCACGGCGAAGAGAACCATCGGCGGAGCGGCGATTGGAAGCATCATCGGCGCGATTGCAGGAGGCGGCAAAGGGGCAGCCATCGGCGCCGGTGCCGGCGGGGGCCTGGGCGCGGGCTCGGAGATCGTCACCAAGGGAGACCAGGTCAAGATCCCAAGTGAGACTCTGCTCGATTTCACCTTGCAACAGAGTGTTTCCATCCCGCAGCGCCCTTGATAAGGCGTATTGCTGACGGCCTGAGCCAAAGAAGCGTGGCTTCTGTCAACGCTTCGACACGACTGCACTGCCACGCGCTCTCCAGAGGGCTGGCAGAAATGCGCCAGGGCACGCTGGAGAGGCTCATTCCATAGATTTGTGGCGGCAGGGTCGAGAGTGGACCTGATTTTGCAGCTGCGGTCTATGGAGTAACAGTTCGAACACGCGGTGGAAAAAGGATTGCTCAAAGAAAACGAAAGTGCACTTACAAATGCGCTGAACTAGCTGGAAAACGCAGTCGAGGCCTTCCGTCGCTGGGGACAAACTGACAATGGGATTTCCCGACCACCGCACCCTGAACGCCGTGTTGACCATCCTGCTGGTGGCGCTAGTGTGCGCTGCGGTCTACAGTGCCCGTCGAATTCTCTTGCTGTTTGTCCTCGCGATGTTTTTTGCTTACTTGATAAATCCAGTAGTCAGATTCCTGCAGCGGCATGCCCTGTTTTTCCGGGACCTAAGAGGGCCGGCCGTGGTGCAGGTCTATCTGGGGTTCCTGATTGTGATTGCCCTTCTGGGATACGGAGTCGCGCCGGGCCTGGCGAGAGAGACCACCAGAGCAGTCGATGAGATTCCGGTTGTATTGGACGGATTGTCTACCGGCGAAATTGTGACTGATCTTGGCGGAAAGTACGGCTGGTCCGACGAGCAAGAGCAGCGCGTCAAGTTATTTCTCCTGCGGCACCGGGATAACATCCAGGACCTAACGAAACTAGTGGATCGCTATATTTCTCATGCCGCGGCGGTTCTTGCGTGTCTTGTGCTCATCCCCGTCCTGGCGATGTTCTTCTTACGCGACGGAGATCACATTGCGGATGGCCTTATCAAAATAGTTTTTCCGCCAAACAGCCGCGAAACCGTCCGGACCATCGCAGCAGAACTTCACAGCATGCTGACCAGATACATGAGAGCGCAGGTAGTTCTGTGCGGCCTGTCGTTCGCCTACTATTCGGCAGCCATGTTGATCTTGAAATTCCCCCATGCAGTCGCGCTTGGCGCCTTGGGCGGAGCCTTGGAGTTTATTCCCGCGGCGGGGTGGATGACCACTGCTGCGGTGGTCATTAGCGTGGGCATGGTCAGTCATTCCCACTGGGTATGGATGATCGTGCTTCTGATTATCTGGAGAGTCATACAGGATTACTTCGCTTATCCGAGCATCATGGGGCATGAGTTGGAAATCCATCCCCTGGCGGCAATTTTCGCGGTCCTGGTCGGCGCCGAGATCGGCGGCATCGTCGGCATCTATCTCTCGGTCCCTGTGGTGGCCGCGTTGCGCGTCATCTGGCGGATGTATGGCGCTCCCGAGCGATCAAACGTGCGCGCTCGCCAACTCAACATTACAGCCGAGGAACGGCCGATCGCGGTACAGGCGACCTCGAGCTAAGGTTTGCGGGCTCTCTTCATTAAGCGGCGCCCGTTGTTCAGCCGGTTCTTGGCTTGCCTCAAGTCTCGGAATGGGCGAACAACGCACACATGCTCCACCATCGTCTCAAGCATACGCATGACTCCGTACGCCACCGAGGTGGAGACCACGACCGCGGTACGACCGAGGTGGCGCTCGAGCGAAAGCAAGCGCAAAAGGTCCACGATTTCCCGAACCTCGGCCGCCGAAAAGTCGATGGTGGCCAGACGGGCATCGATCAGCTCGCAGTAGGGGAGGGCCGAATCTCTTTGCTCACGCAATAGGTTCCGTTGGAAGTCAGTTCGTCTTGGAGGGCGCGGCCGCCATTTGCAACAGGAGCTTTTCGATTGCACCGTCCATGGTGCGGCTCATTTCGGAGACGACGGAAGGAACGTCGCGTCGCTCGACTTTCCCAACTTCGCGTACCTCATTCGTCCACACAGTTTCTCCGGTTTTGAGGTTGACTAGTTGAGCGGAGAGGGCTACGTCCACCTGAACGCCGCCTTCGTAGTCGACCTCCTCCAGTTGTTCGACGCGTCCGCTGAGAACGTAATCCGCGTCGGCATGACCGTCATAGGGCTTTACCAGGGCGTAGCGGCCGCTGGCGCGCAGATGATCGGTGACCGACTCGGTAACGACTTTGCACGGATCTGAAGCCCAACGCTGGTAGTTGTAAAAGCCGATCTGCTCAGGCGAGGTGCGATATACGATAGCCCCTTGCCGCAGGTATCCGGGAGCCCGGAAGTCGCGCACCGCAATGGAGAAGCGGACACCCTCTTGAGCGGGCGGGTCCGGCGCTGGTGGCAAGTTGAGTGTGTAATAACTGGGATACTTTACTCTGCCTGCGCAGCCGCAAACGCTCATGGTGGCGGCGAGCACGAGCACAACCGGAATCAGATGTTGTTTCACAGTAAGTCCCCCTCTCATTGTGGAACCTTCCGTTCCTCGGGCTGCTTGATGCGAATCAAACTCCAAGGACGCTGCTTGAGCTGGTCGCTCAACTGGTTCAGGTTGTCGGTAGCTTGCTGCAGGTTCTCTACCGTGTCGCCGATCTTCGTATCGTTGGCGCGCACCAGTGTCTGCATATCAGACATGAGGCTCTTAGCCTGTTGCAGCGTGCTCTGTAATTCAACCAAATCCTTGCGAATCGGATCCCGCATATCGCTGACGGTACCGTTCACGTTCTGAATCGTCCCGTCCGCGTGTTGGCTGAGTGCGAGCAACTGGTCGGAAAGACGGTCGATCTTGGGGCGCTCGGTGGCCAGCAGTTCATCGGCCTGGGCCAGCATATCTTGGATCCGTTTCTGGTTTGGGGGACCGGTAATCGTCTTCATGTTGGCGAGCAAACCGCGAGCGTCTCCGGTGATGCCCTGGATTTCACCCTGAGCCTGCGTGATGAGGGCGTTGGCGTTGTCGGCGACGTCCGCCAGCTTGCCCGCAATCTCATCCAGGCTCAAAGTTTCCTTCGAAGGGACCGCGGCACCCGGTGGCAGCCGCTTGGCTTCGTTGCTTCCGGTGCTGATCGCCAGGGCAGCGCTATTCATGATGCTGGTCAGTCCCAGCTTCGCGACCGATTTCTCGTTCAAAGGTATTCCCGGTTTGACCTCGAAAAGAATTTCAATCCGGGTGGGGTCCGACGCCCAGGGTTTTACCGCCGTGACTTTGCCGACCTCGATGCCTCCGAACAAAACGGAAGCACCTGCCTGAAGTCCACCGGCATACTGCAGGTAGGTGCGATAGGGTACGTCGTGCCGGCTGAACTGGGCGTTGGCCAGATACACGACCGTAAAAACCAGGATGGCAAAACATCCCAGGACGAAGGCGCCGACCTTTGCTTCTGTTTTCACTCGCTGGTCTCCGGACTTTCGAGATATTTCTGGAACTCAGCTGCTATTGAGGCAGCAGTCGCCATGTTGTCGGGTGTGCGATCGATGAACTGCCGTACCTGCGGATGCTTGCTATTGCGGATTTCATCTTTCGTTCCGACTTGAAGAAATGCGCCCTTGTACAGCATCGCAATCCGGTCGGCGATTCGGAAAGCGCTCGGCAGCTCGTGCGTCACGACCACGATCGTCATGTGGAATGTTTCCTTGAGCAGCAGAATGAGTTCGTCCAGTTCCGCAGCGACGATCGGATCCAGGCCCGCGGAAGGTTCGTCGAATAGCAGGATTTCCGGATCGAGAGCGAGAGCTCGCGCGACGGCCGCGCGTTTCTTCATGCCGCCGGATAACTCCGGAGGTTGTAAGTCGCCGAATTCGGCGAGTCCAACCACCGCCAGGTTCATCCAGACCACAAGGTCGATAACCGGTTCGGCCAGTTCTGTGTGCTCGCGCAAATTCAGGGCGACGTTGTCCTTCACCGACATCGAATTGAACATCGCCGCACTTTGGAAGGCGACGCCCATCGAGCGCCGAACTGTATTCAACTCGGCCTCCGAACAATGACAGATGTCAGTTCCTTTCACGACGACGCTGCCCGAGTTCGGACGCTCAAGCCCGATGATGTGCCGGAGAAGAGTGCTCTTTCCCGAGCCGCTTCCGCCCAATAGAACCATGGTCTCGCCCTGCTCGATCTCCAGGTTTAGCCCATCCAGTACGCGGCGTCCCCCGTACTCGACCACGAGATTGCGAACTGAGATGGCTGACACTACTGAGTCCCCGTGAAGTAGAAGATGGCGGTGAAGACCGCATCGGCGACGATTACCAGAAATGTGGACTTGACCACGGCGGCAGTGGTTGAGCGACCCACGCCTTCCGGGCCTCCGCGAACCCGGAATCCTTCCAGGCAGCCGACGTGCACGACGATTGTGGCAAAGGCCACGCTCTTTATCAGGCCGTTGATCACGTCGTGCAAGACGATCGAACTCAATACGTATCTGAAATAAAGCAGCAGGCTAAGGCGCGTACTGAAGAACATGAAGACGCCGCCGGCGAGAATACCGCATAAATTGCAAAGGATGCTGAGGCAGGGTATGGTAATCAGCGCAGCGAGGTACTTGGGAGCGAGTACGAACTCGATGGGCTCGAAGGCCATGACCCGCAGAGCATCGATCTCTTCAGTCACAACCATGGTTCCGATCTCGGCCGCGAATGCGGATCCTGACCTTCCGCTCACCGCGACGGCGGTGAGCAGAGGGCCGAGTTCACGCGTGAACCCCACCGCTACCAGATCGATCACGTAGTGCAAGGCCCCGAAGCGGCGCAACTCGGAAGCCCCTTGCATAGCCAGGATGAAACCCGTGCAGAGCGCCATCAGGGCAACCATGGGGAAAGCGTTAACTCCAATTTCCAACATCTGCTCTACCGAAGCTTTCCAGCGATGTCGATTCCCTACGAAGGGCAAGGCCGTGGGCATCGCTTTGAGTGCTTTCCAAAGCTGCAGATTGAGTCCACCCACGTATCCCAGATGGTCTAGAGTGCCGCTTCCGACCCGCTCCGCAAGAGTAGCCATCACTGCACCTTCTCGTTGGACCGTGCACTTACATTGCCAGTCTGGAACAGAGCCAGCAACCCGCTTATCTGGAGGAGATGGGCGATTGGCCCCTGCAGTCCTTGCAGGACCAGCGTCTTATTTCGATGGCGCGCAATCTTCAACGCCTCGATTAAAGTAGCGATACCGGAGAAGTCCAGGTAGGGAACTCCCGCCAGGTTGACCGTTACGGTTTCTGGCATTTCACCATGCAGGATCGCGAGAAGTTGATTTCGAAGTTGGGGAGAAGAGTCAACCGTGATCCGGCCGCTCAGCGAGAGAACCGCCTCCGCCCCAGATTGAGTTAGATCGATGCCTAGCATGTTTCCTTCTCCGAAATAGTCGGATTCTGTTGGTGCAAGAATACGAGCGGCACCATCGTCGTATCATGATGCAACGCTAGGACCACGTCTAACTGTCTGAAAATCAGCGCGAACCGTCCTGGGGAGTGCCAATCATCTGACGAGTGTCAAAACTCTGACAGCGCGTCAGAAAGTTGCCGCAGGCTTAGTTCACTGATTGATCAGCGGCATTTGTGCGAGCTGTATGTCAATTGCTCGACCCAGTCTCCAATCGATCTGGTAAAACAACGCCATCTCTCTCCCCGGCAGCACTTTGCGAAACTCTGGTATGTAGCTCAATCGCAACTGCACGATTGAGTGTTCAATCGCAGCTCGTTTTCTGATGTAGCTCTCGGCCTCATCGCCGGTCATGGTCGTGTAGTTATCGGCGTAATCCTTGAGCAGCGCAATTTCTGAGTCGTAGATCTTGGACAGATCCGCAGCATACTTGTCATAGACGGGCCAGAATTTCTCAGCCTGGACGTCGGTCAAGTCCATATTGGCTGCGACGATTTGCTTTTTCGTCGATCTCACGTCTTTGCGAAAAAGCTGGAGAGGGTCGTCAGAGTCCGTTTGAGGGCCGTCATTAGCGGCTGGGCTCTTTGACAGCACCTTGGGTGAAGGCCGGGAGGGGGAATCCTGGGCCCACGCATCGTGACCCTGGAAAAGGAACACCGCTGAAATCGCGGCGAGCAGGAGCAGTATTTTCTTAGCCATTGTCATCCTTGATATCCAGCAGAGATTGATTCGGAACTGTGACCTGGAGGTCCGATCCCAGCGTCATCGTTTGCTATAGCATTCCGGGTTCCAATTGAAAGAAGGGTGAACCCGACCCTCGAGGTCGGCATCCGACCTGCGAGCCGGCGTGGCAGAAAACCGGGACGAACCGAGCAGCGATAACTTCCTCTTGCCCTGGCTGCCGAACGTGTCATAACCCGAATGTGCTTGTTCGCGGACAGGCATGGAAGATTCAGAACGGGTGATCGAGTCTGTAGCCTCACACCATTGGCAACCCGAATGCTAATGTTTCACCCGCAGTGCTTAAAGACGGAGAGCGATTTGTCCGATCTCTGTCGAGCCCTAATTTTACGAGGTGAATAAGAATGCAGTCGTCATACTTCAAGAAATTCGAAAGCGAACGAAACTGGTTTTACTCCGTTGCGGTACTCCTAGGCCTGGTGTTGTCCTTCGGTTCAGTGACCCAGTCTCATGCCCAGGGACTGGGATGGGAAGGCGAAACTGGTATCTTCGTTACGCCACTGGCATACACCGCCTCCTCGGAAACCGAAAAATATCATCCCGTGCTGGCTTACCACTACCTGAATGCAGGCTCGGTCATCGGCAACTTTCACGAAGCGTCGATCGAACTCGGCATCGGCAAGCGCTTCGAAATCGGCTACACCCACGAATTTCATGCGCAGGGCGATCAGCCTCTCAGTTATTTGTGGCAGAACGGATTTGAGATCTTCAACGGCAAATTCATCGTTCTTCCGGAGAATTCCTTCAAGAAGAACTGGCTGCCGGCAATTTCAGCGGGATTCATTGTCCGCAATGGCGTCCGCAATGTTGGCGACTACCAAGGCACGGCCACCGCGATGGCTCCGAACACCAGCGGCCATACCAACGGAGACATCTATGGAGTTGGATCGAAGCTGATCAAGAACAAGTTCGTTCCCGTCCTTCTGACGGCCGGAGTTCGGGGAACCGACGCTGAACTCTGGGGCATGGCTGGCAACGCGCCGGACTGGAAAGCGCGCGCTTTTGGCTCGGCCGCATTCGTTCTCAAGATGCCCTACAAAAGCACGCTGATCGTCGCTGCGGAAGCGGCGCAGCAGCCTCATCATCCCTCCGGCTTCGACGGCGCCAACGGTACCATTCCCCTGCACATTCCAACCACTATGGCGTACGCCGCGCGCTTCATTCCCAGCGCGAAGTACAAGCTGAATGTCGACATCGGTGTTGCGCAGATTGCGGGTCAAGCTTGGGGCTCTGGTTCGTCCGGAGTTGACCTGAAAGCGCGGCACCAAGTTGGAGTTCAGGTCTCGTACGGCTTTTGATGGTCGGTTGACAGCTCGCTGTCCGCGGACTGCCATGGTCTGTTTCTTCGCGGGAGGAAAAATCCCAATGTCGAAGACCGTGGCACTCGGTTAGGCGCGCGGTGCTCACCCGCGCGCCAACCGGCGAGACTCTTTGTTCTGACTGAGCAGGGAACACTCTCCTCGCGTCTCAATCAATGCCTCTTGACCATGGCACGTGCGGCTGTTCCTGCGTTGGCACGCGACGTGCAACACAATGCTTCGAGAATCGGAGCTTAGAGAAAATGCCAACCGCCGATCAGTTTTCACCGGCTATCGCTGGGGCCGGTGTTGTGAAAACAGAGCCTGCCAACCAAGTGGCACGGCAACGGCACACCGAGTTTGAGAATCTTGTGGCGTGCGAGCTGCCGCGTTTTCGCAGAATGGCGATGCGTTGGTTGCGCAATCGGGAAGATGCGGAAGACGCGGTTCAGGATGCGGTGATGTCAGCGTTTGTCCACATCGCCAGCTTCGAAGGACGCGCTCGCATGTCGTCCTGGCTCATGTCGATCGTGATTAATTCGGTGAAGATGCATCTGCGGAGAAGTCGCCGCAAGTTCGTCCCGCTCGACCAGGTGCTGGAGGAAGATTCACGGACTCTTGCCGAGATGTTACCCGACCCCAAGCCCACTCCGGAGCAGAGTTGTGCGCTCTCGCAGATTCGCGAAACCGTCTATCAATCGATGGCGGAGCTTTCTCCGACACAACGTGCCGCTTTGCAGCTTTCTGCCCGCGACGGTCTCTCGCTGAAGGAAGTCGCAGCAGTTCTTGATGTGCCGATCGGTACCGTCAAGGCACGACTCGCTCGGGGTCGGGGAGAGGTGATTCAGCGCCTTCGCAAGGTGTTAGTGGGTTCTGGAACTCGCAAACCCAGCATCCAGTCCCGCGCGAAGCAGAAACTGGCGCAAGCGCCAACCCGATCTGAGCCGAAGATCACGGCCTCAGCGAGTTCACGTAATCCCTCCCGCTGGCCGGCGGGCGTCGAAGCGGACTTTGCAAGGGATGCAGCGATTGGCGCCGACGTCTGCTTCGGGATTTTGGAAGTCGCCGTGGAGGGCCCCCCGGTTCCGGCGTGACTTCTCCTGCCCCTCCTCGCGCGGGTGCCGAGCTTCTGGGTACCCGGCCGGAACCTTCCTCCCTTTTGTGCGCGGCAAGCAGACTGGAGTGAGATCGTGATTGCCGCGGCAATTGCTTTTTAAGTGTGAGGAGGCCAGTTTCCCCCGAGCGACAGCTGAGTCGACCAATATGCAACTCACCCACACTGGCCGGTCCCTGATTCGTGCGGTCTTTCTGGTCGGCATTACGATTTTCTTCTTGCGGCGATTCCCAGGTGTAACGGCATTTCTGGGCACCCATCTTTGGCGCAAGTTGACGATTCCTGTGTTCACCGTCGGAACTATGCGTCTGAACTTGCTGGTCCTGATCAAGTCGCTACTGTTCTTCATTTTGGTAGCGCTGACGGCGAATACCGTCCGCCGGATACTTTATCGCCGGATCTCAAGAAAGAATGCCTTCGACCCCCAGCACAGCTATGTATTGGCCCGGTTTGCGTCCATCCTGATCTACGTCATCGGTCTGGTTATCGGGCTGCAGATCGCGGGTGTGAACCTCAACGCGCTCGCGATCCTGGGAGGTGCGCTGGGGGTCGGCATCGGTTTCGGCTTACAGTCCATCGTAGCCAATTGGGTGGCGGGACTGGTGCTGCTGATTGAGGAACCGTTCCGTATCGGCGATCGCATCGATGTGGGAGAGACCAGTGGGGTAGTTGGAAGAGTAGGAGTGCGCAGCACTTGGGTGCGGACTTACGACAATGAGGTCATCATTGTTCCAAATTTGGATTTCACAACTCACCGGGTTACGAACTGGACGAGAAACGATGACAAGGTGCGGCTTACTATCAGCATTGTCCTTGGGCGCGACCTTAATCCGCAGGCCGTCGAAGATCTGATTCTTGCTGTAGCCCGCACTCATCCCGATGTGCTTGTCGATCCTCCGCCGGAGACTTTGCTGACCGACGTGGCGCAGAGTGCTCTCACCTTCTCGTTGCGCTTTTGGACGATCATCCGGGCCGACGACAACCAACGCATCAAGAGCGATCTCCGCCTGCTCATTTTAAAGAGCCTGCGGCAACAGAGCGTTGAAGCGCCTGCAACAGAGCCAATTGATACGCGCAAAGGTTCCACGCTCATTCGTCAAACTTAGCGCGACGGAACCCGCTCTCGTTGATCAGCGGCAATTCCGTATCACACTTCGTCGGGCACTACGAATGGCGCGCGATAGCCGCGGCCGCCATCCCGCAGCAGATTGTTGGCTTCATCATCACCGATCACTGTTTCGGTTGCGGCATCAAAGCGCAGACTCCGTCCCAGACGGTACGACGCATTCGCCAGATGCACAAGGGCGCATGAGATATGTCCCTCCTCGATGGGGGCGTTGAGTTCCTCTTTCTTGCGGCTGCGGACGCAATCGACGAAGTTGGCAAAATGATCTCCGCCTCCATGACCGTGAGCCCGTGACTTTCCGTCGTGGTCCCAGACTTCATAGCCGTCCGCATCTTCGTCTCCGGCTGCCAGGTAGCCATTCGGACCATAGAAAATGTTACCGATAGCGTTGCGATGGCCGAAGAACCGCTTTTTTGTGGCTACTAAGTCTCCTCGTCCGATGTCTGCCTCACTGTTGGTAGTCCAGTGGCGGACCTCAAACTCCATCATCTTTCGTTTGCCATCGGGCAAGTCGAACTCAAACGCGCAGTTCAGAGTGTTGGGAGTTTCCTGGTCATCATCAAACATGAAGTGACCGCCAATGGCTGAGATTCGAGTGGGAAACTTGAGGCCGAGTCCCCAGCGCGCAACATCGACCTGATGGATTCCCTGATTCCCCAGGTCACCATTGCCGGTATCCCAGATCCAGTGCCAGTTGTAATGAAAGCGGTTTCGCGTAAACTGCTTTAGAGGTGCGGGCCCGGTCCAAAGGTCGTAATTGACACCGGAAGGAACCGGTTCTACCGCCGCGTGCCCGATGGTGTCACGTTTCTTGAAGCAGATCCCGCGCGCCATGTAGACATCGCCGATCAGTCCTCCGTCGCGGATTCCCTTGACTGCCTCCTGGATCGCGTGTGAGGAACGGATCTGCGTGCCGTGCTGGACGATACGGTTGTACTTCGCCGCGGCGCGTACAAGCTGGCGCCCTTCCCAAAAGTTGTGCGAACAGGGCTTTTCGACATACACGTCTTTGCCCGCCTGGCAGGCCCATATCGCCATCAGCGAGTGCCAGTGATTCGGCGTAGCGATGGAAATCGCATCGATACTTTTGTCCTCTAACAACTTGCGAACATCCACGAAAGTCTTAGCGTCGCCCCTTGCCGCTCCGCGATGTTTGTCGAGAACGCCCTCGTCCACATCACAGAGTGCCGCAATTTCCACGTTCGAAACATGCGAAAAACCCTCGATGTGGTCCTTCCCACGTCCATGGAGGCCGCAGACTGCCACCCTCACGCGGTCATTGGCACCAAAAACTCTCTCCGGGCGCGTGAGCCAGGTGATGCCACTGAACGCCGCCACAGCGGCTGTTGTCTTGACGAAATCTCGACGGCTGACTTCCGATTCATGGGCCATATCGCTTCTCCTTATTTGCCCGAGGTATAGAGTTGGTATGCGCCGGCTACTCCGGCTTGCTGGCTGTCCCCGTGGTGAATCAGAACGCGATAGCGTAGAGTGAGAGAACCGCCCGCGGGAATCATATAGCTTCCATCTTCATGGCGGTCATGCGTGAATTCCCGAACGCCGAACGGATTGGCGGCAAACAGCCCGTAGCCGCGCGCGTGCCAATACGTCGGATGGCGAAGGTTGTCGGGATGATCGAAAATGGCCACGCCAACATCCTCCCCTGCGACGACGCCATCATAGTCCACCCAATCGGCTCGCTTACCCCATATTTTCTTTTCGCCTTCAGCCCCGGTTGAATTGACCATGCGTCCGGGAGGTGAGTCCAATGCCTTGACCACCCGGATCGCAAAGGTCCCTTCCTTGGTGTCGCCCATCCTGACAGCTCCGTGGTTCGCTTGGATTGTGAATTCGCAGTCTATGGTCCGGGTTTGCGCGTCTCCACGAAAGACGTAGCTCTGCGTTTCTTGCGCGACCGGAGTTCCATTCGGCTCAAGCAAGTCAAAAGTGACTCGGAGAATGCCAGAATCCGGTCCACCGGCGATCTGTTCGACTTCGCGGAAAATCGTGCGGCCGAATTTATCCTTGGAGGTATGACTCCACTTGGGGAACGCCGCCTCGCCCCAAAAATCGAAGCCGTTGATGTCCCCGTGCGCAAAGTACATTGCCCGCTGGTGCGGTTCGTCCCGGTCCTCACCCGGGATATCTGTTTGCATGGGAAAGCCGCGGGTAAGGATCGTGTCCCGCGCGCTCCGCAAGGGAGAGAGAAAGGGCTTCGCGACGCTGGGGTCAAAGAAATACGTCGTGAAAGGACGACCACCGATACGAACTTCGATTTGATTGCCGGCGCGCGTAAGTTCCACGGGTTCTCCGCTGACCCCGTGAACCAAGATCGATGCAACCAGCACGAGAAGCAGCGGAATCGTTCGGCCCATGACCTTGCCTTCACCTATTTTAATCGAATCGATGCCTGGGCGGAGGGCGTTGCGAGCTACACTCCGCACGGAACAGATTCTCGAGGCCGCCTTAGCGGCGGCCACAGTCACGAAACTGCGGGGTTCGTGTTAGAGATCTGCCAGTCAGGCTCACTCGCCAGTGCTCCAAGCTGCTGCTCAGCAGCCGACGTCCTCGGCCGTGCTATGGCAATTGCCGGGCGTACTCCGTTGCGCAGCCGACGTGTCCTGATGGCGTAAATTGGCTTCTGCTGCGATTCGTAGTATGTGCGACATAACATCTCAGATGCCAGTCCCAAACAAAGAATCTGCACACCCGCCACGAACAGAACTGCGGCGGCAATAGCCAAAGCAAGGTTGGAAGCGAACACCTCGCGATGCAGAATCAGCTTCTGCACCAGCCACAGACTGCCAGTGAATCCACCGAGACCGGTGGCCGTGAGTCCGAACAGACCGAAAAAATGCAGCGGTTTCGTCGAGTAGTCGAGCAAGAACTTCGTGCTCAGGAGATCGAGAAAAACGCGAAAAGTCCTCGAGATTCCATAATTCGACTTTCCGCACTGGCGCGGCGGATTCGAGATCGGAATCTCCACAATGCGAGCTCCTGACCACGCGGCGAGAGCAGGGATGAAGCGATGGAGCTCTCCATAAAGAGGGATGTTCTGAATGGTTTCTCGACGATAGGCCTTGAAGGTGGTCCCGAAGTCATGGAGTGCAACTCCAGATAGCTGGGCCATCAACCAGTTAGCTATGCGGCTGGGCACGCGTCGCGTCAGCCAGGTGTCTTTTCGCTTCTCGCGCCAGCCGCTCACGATATCGTAGCCCTCATCCAGCTTCTCAATGAAACGGGGAATCTCCGCGGAATCATGCTGCAGATCGCCATCCATGGAGACGATGACGTCTCCGCGAGCGGCGTCGAAGCCAGCCTTAAGCGCGGCAGTTTGCCCGAAGTTGCGCCCCAAGGTGATGACACGCAAATTCGGATCAATGCCGCAGAGGTCTTCAATAATCTCAGCCGTCTGGTCCGAGCTTCCGTCGTCGACGAAAATGATCTCATAGGCCTCACCGAGCTCCCGCATCACGTGGGTCAGCTTGCAATGGAGCCGATCTACGCTGCCTTCCTCGTTGAACAAGGGCACCACGATCGAAAATCTGACTGCGCCTTCCGTTTCCATGCTTTTACTCCTGAAGTTGGATCTTGATTGTCCTTATAGCCGGTATGGCAATCCTCCCTTGAGCTATAGCAGGTTGTCTGCCAATCGGCGGGCCGCCTTCGGGATTGGCCGCCACCTGCAGCTGTTCATTGGCCGGATGTGCGTCACGGTAGATCCGCGCTGCGGCCAGCGCACCGACGGAGACAACCCATACCGGTCTTTGGTCGAATTCCACGGCACGAATGAAGGCGATATTCTCGACATACTTTCGGCCGTCTTCAACCACCAGGTAAGCCGAAAGCGGAGATGTCTGCGGCGTCAGGCTCGAAAGATCGACGTAGTGCAGATCGCTGCGCCCGAACTTCTGAAAGTAGTAATCGAAGACTGGCGGTGCTTCTCCACCTACCTGTGCGCCGGGCGGGGCCTCTTTACAGATTCGTCGAATGGCTGGCCGCAGTCCGACATCTGCCAACTCGTCGTGCGGGAAATAGAACCCAGTGTGGCCCATTCCCAGCGGATTCAGGTAAAGAGAATAAAAAGGACCAGCCGTCGCCATCGTGATCAACGGCGGTGCCACAAGGGCTAAGGACATGAGCATCGCCGTCGCAGGTGCCGGCAAGGGCCACATCTTAGTTTCGCTCGCCTTGCGGACCCAGGTTAGAACTTTCGCCCCGCCAATTGCCGCGATGATATACACGGATGGCATCCACGACAGCATCCATCGCAGCCATTTGGCGCTGAGCAGAGAGAAAGGCACCAGCCACATCAGGAACATGAAGAGAATGAACAGATACGAGGATTCACGACGGCGGCGGTAGACCTCGACGAGCCCGATCGCGATTGCTGCCAGGACTGGTATCGGAGTCTTGATGACAAGTAACAGGGGATAGAAGTAGGTTGGCATCCCCTGCATGAAATGCGCGGGATCGTTGTAATAGAAATGCCCCATCATCAGGTAGCCGTGGTGCGTGACCGTGCCCTGGCTCACGTAGTACAGCATGTACTTCAGCGTGCTCGGCAGAAGAATAACGGGATCGGCGACCAGGAATACCACGGCGCATGTCCCGAGAATTGCAAAATAATCTCGGCGCTTGAACCCAGGATACCCTTTGCGAACCCAAGGCAGATACCAGTAAAGAAATAAGATCCCCAGATAATGCGGAAAGTACTTGGACGCCAACATGAGGCCGAAGCTCGCGCCGGCCGCGGCATACCACTTCCAACCGAGTTCCCGATCGATCGCACTCGCCGTTTTCGCCCGGTAATAGAAGTAAAACGCGAGCCACGTAAAGAAGACCAGTAGAGTGTCCTCTTTCGCAAGCCGATTCACAATGATGGCAATTGTGCCGACAGACCAGAAGAAAGCGCCCAGCAAGGCAATCTGGGTATCGAACAACTCTTGCGCCAGCAGAAAGATGACAACCGCTGTCAGGCTGCCGAAGACGACGTTCGGCAAGCGTACGGCCACTTCCTCCGAAATCTGCCGGGACTCTCCGTGGTGGCGGTTCCAGAAGTCGGAAGCGCCAAGCGAAATGGCGATCATCGACTTCATCAACATGGGATGCTCGCGGTTCAGCGAAAAGTCGCCGTGAAGATATGCGCGGGCGGCGTGAACCTTGTTGATTTCGTCCTCGTTGAATCCAGCTCGGTCGAGCCCTCGAACGCGCAGGAAGAAGCCCAGAGCTACGATCAAAAAAAGCATCGCGGCCTGATTGCGCGACGGTAGCTTCGTGCCCAGGTGCTTCGTGCCAAGGTGCTGCTCATTGTGCACCGCGAATGCGATATTTGTGAGGCCGTCTGGCATTGCCATCCTTTTCCGCCCTATCCTTGTTGATCCCACCGCCCACGAGCCCCGGCGATGCTGTAGTGCGGATCACGCATAACCGATATGTGCATGGCAACTGCCAGTAGCCGCAGGTTATCCGCTGTGCTCAAATTGCTTGCAATACAACAAGATAGCGGGAAGACCCCGGAGTTATAACCTGTCATTATTCCGACAGCTTGTCAGCAGATTGCCAAAAGCCAGAAAGCCAATCATGGAAGTCGCCAGGACGTGGTAGAGACCAGACAAAGCTCCTGGCTTCGAGTACGGAGCAACCGTGTGACGCTCGCGGATATCGGTGACTCCGGAGAGATCCCCTGTCGCCCGCAGTAACGAGCCGAAGAAGTCCGGTCTGTGAATCGGGACACGCAGGTTGCAGACCGGTTCTTTGAATTACTGGTGAACATCGGTTGGACTGCGTACTTCTATACTGTGAGCGGGCAGACCGGCGGATGCCCACACTCGCAGGCAATCTCCACATCTTCGGCGCCAGCCTCCTTACAAACTTGCCCGCAATATTCCTGGTGGGATGGGATTTCACAGGTGCAGGGGATGTGCTTGCACTTCTTCTTATCTGAGTCAGCCATAAAATCGTCCTTTCAATGTTGATCAGTTCTGATGAGTCGAGTTATTTCGTCTTGCTAGCAGTTCCCATGCATGCCATGAGCCAAACCGATGTCGCCACGGTGTTTCTGGAAGTTGAGAAAGATTTCCTCCACCGGCGATGCAAGAGAGACGCCTCGGCGACAAACCGCCGGATAACAGACCTGTGAGAAACCCAATCCACACGCAGTCCGCATACAAACAGACGGTTGCAGGTGTCAATAGCTCGACGTTGTTCACGTTGCGTTGGTGGCGGCCGCAATCGTCGTGGTTGTGGAACGCGTGTCCATCTCGGGCGGGGTCCCGAAGCGTGACCAGCGCTCAATTATCCTTTAGTATCACTCGCCTCCTCCTTTCAGATGCTAACTGCCTGCCCATCGACTCTGGGCGAGCCCATAGGCCCAAATCTTGACATTAGAGTTTGCCTGGGGTTTGGCGCGTCACGGTCTGTCTCTGCGCGGAAGCCCCCAGACCTAGGACACTTGACGCGCTAACCATAGACTGTGCGACACAGGAAGGGTGCGCGATCAATTGGCATAGCAAATGCGATGTCGTGATCAGTGAACGCGAATGCGTCATTGGGGTGCGATTTGTAAGGCAAAAAGGAGATAGTCATGGCAAAGGTGATTGAGTTTTACGTACCGATAAACTTCCGAAGCCAGTTGAAATCGTTTCGTCAGCTGCAAGGCGGAAAAATAATCGAGTTTCGCCCGCAGACGAAGAAATCAGCCTAGCTCAATGCATTCGATATCGGGAAACTTGCTGTAGGGAACCGGGTTAGTCTGGCACTTGCAGCACTCAATGGAAAAGGCGGTGAATTTCGTAATGGACGACGACGATCTAATTACTGCCCTCGTGGTGTGCCTCTACACATACTTTTTTTATATGGTAGGAACAGGCTTGTTTTCCGCGGCTTGGCTGCCTTAAAGGATTCACAATGATGCAAGACCATAGCGACGATTTACCCAACAACATCGTACCTCCTGCGATGAAAGCGTCAGCGAATAAGAAGGTCAACAATTTGGCTGACTTAGCGCGGGTTTTGACCGTCGGAGATTGGGAAGAAATCTGCTGGCTAGAAGAGCACGTGGCCAACATTTCTTAAAAGTTGAGCAGAAACAGCCCTACTATGTCTCGTCTCATTCGTCCGGTACGTTCTGGTGGTCCTCAAGGCGTTCAGGGCTGCAGATGCCCCATCAAACTACGAGTCTATTTACCGGGCATTAGCCTGAGCTTATCCGCCATCCGGATTAGCTCGGCTAAGGATTCAGCTTGCATCTTGTGCATAACGCGCCCGCGCTGAGTCTTTACGGTAATTTCGCTGGTTCCGAGTTCCGCTGCCACCTCTTTGTTAAGCATGCCGGTGACCACCAACTGCATAACCTCGCGCTCCCGCGGGGTTAGCATGTCATAGCGCTTTCGCAACACCGCCACCTCGCTCTGCTGTTGGCGCCGAGCGCGGTCGCGTTCCAGCGCTAGCTGAATAGCATCCAGCAGATCCTGATCGTGGAACGGCTTAGTCAAAAATTCTACCGCACCGGATTTCATCGCCCTGACAGACATCGGGATGTCTCCGTGAGCCGTAATAAAAATGATAGGAATTTGTACGCCCGCGTCCGCCAACTGTCGTTGAAAATCAAGCCCGCTAAGACCGGGAAGGCGCACGTCGAGAACCAGGCAACTGGACCCGTCGCCGGCGCGCCTGGTCAAAAACTCCTGGGCGCTGCCGAACGACTCCGAGCGCAGTCCCACGGACTTCATGAGTCCGGCGATGGAACGACGAACGGATGGGTCATCATCGATGATGAAAACCGTCGATGTGTCTTCCTGGGTCACGCTTGCCCCCCGGTTGCTGCGGGAAGTGTAAAGTGGAACGTCGCACCGCGGCCGGTACTCGGGGTTGCCCATAGGCGGCCACCGTGGGACTCAATAATCGTGCGGCTGATCGCCAATCCCATGCCGGTTCCGTGAGGTTTGGTCGTGAAGAAGGGATCAAAAATCTGATCCATCTTAACCGGCAAACCTACGCCCGTATCGCTGACCGAAATCAGCAAGTGATCATTGCTTTCGGATTGCGAGGTGAGAATGATTTCGCGCTTGCCTTCGATCCCCTTCAGCGCGTCGATGCTGTTAATCATCAGGTTCATCAGCACTTGTTGCAGTTGGACGCGATCTCCCCTGACTTGCGGGAGATCGGCGGCCAGATGGCTGCGGATGGAGATCCCGAAGCGAGCCGCTTCGTTGCGCAACAAAGCAATAATCTCGGGAATGATTTCGTTGACGTCGGTCAACTCCCGTTGCGGGGCGCTTTTCTCGTAAAGCGAGCGCATCCGGTTGATGATCTCGGCTGACCGCAAGGCATCTTCGACCATTCTTCCCGCCGCCTCCCGCGCTTCCTCCAACTCGGGCGGCTCGCGCTTAAGCCATCGCAAGCAGGTCTTGGCGTTAGTGACGGCTGCGGTAATTGGCTGCTTAACTTCGTGACCGATCGATGCCGCCAGCTCGCCCAGCATGCTGACGCGGTTAATGTGCGCGAGCTCTGCCTCTGCCTGGCGCAATCGTTCACGCTCTTGCTCGGCGCGCCTGCGTTCGGTCACGTCGACGTGGGTTCCCACGACCTCAATTACCTCTCCGCTCGCATTGAGAATCGGATGTCCAACCGCATGGATGTGTCTTACGGTTCCGTCGGGCAGCACGATTCTGAACTCGTGGGCGAAGTCTTTTCCCGCCCGCGATGCCCTCTCGAAATATTCGTTCCGTTTGTCCCGATCCTCGGGATGTATCCGTTGCTGCACTATTTCGAGGCCGGGAGCGCCCTGCTGTGGATCAAATCCCCAGATGCGAAAATTTTCTTCAGACCAGTAGAGAGGACCTCCTCCCGCTTTATAGGCCCAACTGCCCGTGTGAGTCAGCCTCTGCGCTTCCGCCAGATAAGCTTCGCTGCGCTGGAGAGCTTCTTCGACACGTTTCCGGTCTTCGATATCGGTGCGCGTGCCGTACCAACGCAGGATGCGCCCGTGCTCATCTCGCAGCGGATTGTCCCGGATTAAGAACCAGCGATATCCTCCGTCTTTTCCCCGTATCCGCGCCTCCATCTCAATCGGTGCACCGTCGGAACGCGCTCGTTCACGCGCGGCCTCTAACGTCTTTCGATCCTCCGGATAGAAGATTTTGGCTACTGCGTCTCTCGACTGCATCTCTCGCGAAGTAAGGCCGGTGTGTTCCAGTTCCCGTCGGTTGGCAAAAAGAGGATTCCAGTCCGCATCAAAGACAAAGACTTGCTGTGGAATCACATCGACAAGCTGTCGAAGCTCCTCTTCGCTTTGCCGAATCTTTTCCTCGGCCTGTTTTCGGTCCGTGACATCGCGAATGGTGCCGGAAATCAACACGCCTTCCTCGGTTTCGAGAGGGCTGAGGCTGATCTCCACCGGAAACTCGTGCCCGTCCTTATGCAGCCCGTAGAGTTCCAGCCCAGACCCCATCGGCCGAGCGCGAGGGTCGGCAACAAACGCCTTGCGCAGTCCCGGATGTTTGCTCCGCAGCCGCTCCGGTATCAACATTTCGATTCTGTTCCCTAATACCTCCGAGCGGTGATAGCCGAACAGCTTCTCCAATTGGGCATTGACCAAAACAATTTCGCCCTCACGATTTACCACCGCGATTGCATCTGGTGCCGATTCCAGCAGCCCGCGGAATTTCTGTTCGGCTTGCCGGCGTTTCGTGATGTCGCGAATGGCGCCGGAAATCAGCACGCCCTCCTCGGTTTCGAAAGGGCTGAGGCTGATCTCCACCGGAAACTCGTGTCCGTCTTTATGCCGGCCGTAGAGGTCCAGCCCAGACCCCATCGGCCGAGCGCGAGGGTCGGCAACAAACGCCCTGCGCAGTTCCGGATGTTTGCTCCGGAACCGCTCCGGTATCAACATTTCGATTTTGTTCCCTAATACCTCTGAGCGGTGATAGCCAAACAGCTTCTCCAGTTGGGCATTGACCAGAACAATTTCGCCCTCACGATTCACCACCGCGATTGCATCTGGTGCTGACTCCAGCAGCCCACGGAATTTCTGTTCGGCTTGCCGGCGTTCCGTCATATCGACTGCGGTCCCTATGATTTCGGTGACAGTCCCGGTGTTATCCAGCACCGCCTGCCGGATACTGCGAATGTACTTCACCGCGCCGTCCGGCATGACCACCCTGTAGTCGAGCTCCGGAGCCGCCTCCATGGTGCCCTTTCGGAGCAGAAGATCGAGGGCTTTTTTTACCTGGTCGCGATCTTCCGGGTGTACTCGTTCCAGAAGTTTTGCGATACTCGGTGACCCCTCTTGTGGATTTACTCCGAAAATTCGGTATATCTCCTCCGAGCAGTAGGCCATTTCGTCCGTCCTCGGATTCCATGCCCAACTACCCGTGCGGCTTAATCTCTGTGCCTCGGCTAGATAGGATTCGCTTCGCCTGAGTGCTTGCTCCGCCCGCTTGCGATCCTCGATGTCCGTCAATGTCCCGTACCACTTTAGAATGTTTCCGTTTTCGTCGCGCATGGGCACCGCGCGGACCAGGAACCAGCGATATTCCCCATCAGCAGCACGACGGAAACGCGCCTCATCTTCGAATGGCTCACCACTCGCCGAGCACACTCGCCACTTCTCCATGTGCCGTTGCAGGTCTTCCGGGTGGACTACGCTTTGCCAGCCAAGTCCCTTCGTTTCCTCCGGAGATAAGCCTGAGTATTCGCGCCAACGGCGGCTGGCGAAGGCGTTGGAGGGCCCGGGCAAAGCGATGAACACCATTGCCGGAACGTTTTCGATCAGATCGCGGAGCTCTTCCTCGCTCTGGTGAGCAGCAAGAACGCCCTTGCGCCCGCGCTCAGGCAGCAGGCTTGCGGTAAGACCCGTTGCCAAGTACACAGCCAATGCAGCCCACGGCCGCATCTTTGTAGAATCAAAATGCCCGTAAGGCGGGACCATGAGGTTCGTTCCGAACGCGGCAACGATAGAGAGAAATACGGTATATCCGAAGTCCCAGAAAAGAGAAACAAACAATACAGCGATGAACGAAGGAAGCACTCCCATAACCGGCCAGCCACGCATTTCGGGCAGTGTGTAGGCCGTGGCTACGATCGTGATCACAATGGCAGTACAGGCTGTGATTCGGATCGCTGTCTTCAAGGTCGGGGTCATGCCTGTCAGATTCCACAATGGGAATGAACGCAAGCATTTTGCCATGCTGCGTTCTCGACGACTTGCCGCAGAATTCGCAGCTCGGAATACCGTTGGTGCCTATCGGATAATAGACCGTTTATAGGAAGCATGGTAGTGTTTGTTAAATCCACGCACCCGACAGCCCACCGCCTTGAAGGCTTCGTTGTGCTCTGCAGGTTCGCTGAGACGAGCGCAAATCCAGCCGTTGGAATCAATTCCGCGGAGTCCGGCTTGTCCTTGCTGTTCTTTATCACTGCCGTCCTTGTTGCTCGAATCGGCCCTCTGAGCGCCGTGCAGCTGCCTGGGGCACGGTTGAGCGAGCTTGTCACGGGCGGCAATTCTATCGTTTCCTACGCGTCAGGCCACTGGATTTGTTCGGGCCTCTCTAACTAATGCTCGGGAGGGCGCCACACCGCATTATCCGGTACCGGGCACTTACGACCCTGCCGTGCAATTCAGACAAACTTTCCTACCAAATCCACCCACAGCGGCAGCGGATTGCGTCCCACAGCTCCCGCTTCTGCAAGATCGCCTTATACAAAGGACATAACCTCATCCACATGACAGCCTCCTAAAGGACCTCGAAGCCAATTCACGGCCTACATCGTTGCTTCAGGGTACGTTCGCGATCGAATCACTCAGGCCGGATACGGTTACTTCCCCTGAGTCGTTGGCGCAATTGTCGTTGCTTCCTAAGTCACATTTCACCACGCGTGCATCCGCCGATTGCGACCGTGTTTCATCGGGATGTCTATCATTATGTTCGCCGTAGTAACCGGGTCTAGCTTGCACTTGAAGCTTGGGGAAACCCCGCGGAAGCTCTAATTTGACCTTGATCTTTCTCCACTTTCCATCGCCGCGAGAGTCATCGGGGCTATAACCAAGAATGTACTGATGGCGTAGTTCGTTGGCGATGTGTTCAGCGACCGCGGGAAGGAGCGTGGGAGTAGGGAGGAAATAGGAGCTGGCGCCTGTCAGTCCGCTAATGCCCGCCAGAAGCTCTGGACCTAGTTGTTCTTCCCGCGTCCGGAACACGGCGTCGAACAGGCCAATCGAATACACCAGCACATCCCCCTCCTTGATTACTGACCTGAGGTCTTTTTCGACATAGCGGCTTCGGTTGTCGCCCCCGTCTGAGATGATTACCAGCGCCTTTCTTGAATAGCGTGCGCTTTTCATATGGTTGACGGCCAGAAAGACCGCGTCGATCAAAGACGTGCTCCCCTTCGGCGTCATGAACGGCAGTTGGCCCTGAATGTCGTCTGCATTGGACGTGAAGTCCCGGACAAGCATTGGCCGATCGGCGAATGTCATCAGGAAGAACTCATCCTTAGGATTGGAGGCCTTCAGCAGTGCCAGGACCGCATCGCGCGCCCGCTCGATTTTACTGGCCATGCTGCCACTTACATCGAGGACTATGCCGACGGAAACGGGTGCATCCTCTTTCCAGAAGTACTTGATTGGCTGTGGGTGCTTGTCCTGATAGAGCTGGAAGTTTTCCTGCTCGAGACCGGTGACGATTCGGTTAGACCTATCCGTAACCGTTACCGGTACCAGGACCAGTTCAACCGACTTGCGAATCGTTCCCATGGCGGTTTTATTCACGGAGTTCAGAGAGTCGGGTTGAGCAGCTCGACCCCGGGGCTCAATGTGGACGTCATCCATTGTGCTTTGTGCGGGCGCTGGGCAAAAGTTCATCATCACTGCGATGGCTATACCCACGACTCTGCTTAGGAATGTCTGCGCATGCATACCGCTACTCCCTCTGACCATCAATCGAACCGCGATGGCGCGAACAACGAATGCAAGTACGCTTCCAAGCCCGGCGGCCACGGCACTGCGCCGAGCCGCCGAGAAGAACCAAGCCAATGAAGGGACTTGCAGCGATGGCATCACTGCGAGGCGAAAACAGACTGGCCGTCAAGCGTCGCGTGTCCACATGTTGACGCGAGTGGATCACGCGATACCGGTACTGTTGTGTGCGCTAAGCGAACTCCCGTGCCTGCCATCGCAGGGAATCATGAGACGATTTCTGTTGGGATTTGTCGCAACCGCACCTACCGCCTCCCAAGGAGCCCACCGACCCTCTATTGCGAGATGAGAGGACTGCAAAAGTCCGAGATTGGAAGATCAAATGCAGCAGGTATATACGAATAGGAGTCGTGTATTGCTGCTCAGCCAGTAGTCGAGCCTGCCGACGAACTCCCCTATTCCGGCATTGCCGCCTTCAGCGTGGAAGACATAATCGCGGAGGAGTAGCGGCCGACTTAAGCGGGTGGACTGAGCAGCCTATGATCATCTTCCGCGAAGGTTACGTAACAATCATTCTCGTAACCCTCACTCTTATATTGCAGAGCGTGGGCATGGCCGTTCTCATTCAGTGGTTAAAAGCTCAGTTCCCCAAGGGCCTTCGCCAGCTCGGCCTTTTCCGATCCATTATGCTCGTGGTGCGATTCACCAGCCTGCTTGTCTGCCTGCACATGTTGGAGATCCTGTTGTGGGCGTCGTTTTACCGCTGGAAGTCTTTTGCAACCTGGGAAGGGGCTTTCTATTTTTCGGCGGCCGATTATGCCACCGTCGGCGCGGGAGATCTTTTTCTCAAACCTATGTGGCGAACGCTGGGCCCGGTCGAAGCGGTTACAGGTGTGCTGATGTGCGGACTCTCTGCCAGCTTCCTGTTTGCCATCGTCACCCGGCTCGTCGAGATCGAGGAGCCGTCGCTGGCCGAACCGACGCTAGCCGAACCGCCGGCTGGCGCTTCCCCTTACTCAAGCCGCGGACCCTGCGAACAGACCGAACCGAGACAACAAGAAACAGTGAACATGAGAGACCCTGTTGTCGCCCAAACTTCGGGAAGGTGACAGTCTGCCCGTACAGTCAGGGCCCTCATCGGCTTGGATTTGCCCTCGAATAGCGCGCATCCTTCAAGAGCGCGCTGCCCACCAATGCCCTCTTCTGCACCCCCAATGCCAAGATTGCATCACATTGACGAGATTCTGACACCGCGCAGCTCGAAAGAAACATATTCTGCGGTCCAGCACATCGCCTGAACGGCATCTTCACTAATGAGTGTGGCCGACAAATGTCATTCAACGTCAATGACATAGGAGAAAGTTGATCAATCAATTCTCGCAACTCTTTTCAAATTTCAGTTGCGACGATGATTGGCAGGCCGATTGCCTCTATCTCGATCGCGTGGCAGGGGGAGCCAATGATGCCAAAGAAAAAGCGTGTAAAGATTGTCGCTGAGATTACGGCCGCCCATCTCATCAAGCTGATGCAGGAGCAAGGAAATGTTCTGGATCAGCAGCAAGCCTTTGCCTTCTTGAACGAAGGTGATCGAGCCTACATATTGTGGAAGCAGATGATGTACGCCGGTGAAAGCTATATCAAGTCGGTGCTGGCACCGACTTCCCAACCTATTGCCGATGCGTCGAACTCCGGTCCCACGGTCTGAAGCCGCAAACTAGGGCAGCGAGGCACAGCCCGATACCTCGCGAGCATCACTGCACCGAACGAGACGGGAAGGCAGTCTGCCCGGAGCAGGAGGTCTTATGTCGCGCGATACAACCAGGTATGTCAAGTTCGGCAGCGTCACCATCCTCATACTCCTGGTGTTGAGTTATCTGGCATACACCGGGGTTCAGGAAAGCAAGAGCTACTATGTCACCATCAAGGAACTGCGTGGCATGGGCGATTCTGCTTATACCAGGCGGCTCCGCGTCGGGGGCAACGTCCAGGCCGGTTCGATCAAGCGTATGGGCAGCAAAGTCGAGTTTGTCCTGGTGGAAAACGATCAGGTGCTGAATGTGGTTTACAGCGGGTCGGAAGCGCCTCCCGATACCTTCAAGGACGACTCGCAAGCGCTGGCCGATGGCACCTTCACGCACGACGGTGTCTTCCACGCCAAGCAACTGCAAGCCAAGTGCGCTTCCAAGTATGCGCCACAAGCGCCGGGCACTCCCGCCAACGCGCCTGCCAAGAGCATGACGGAAGTGCGGGTGGCAAATCCTGCGGCAATGGCCAACTAGAGGAAATTATGAAGACAACCAAAATTGCAATACTCATATTGGCGATCGCGGTCTTGTTATACATCCTGATCCCGAGCTTGTCCTGGGCGGAAAATGGAACTGCCCCTGTTCAAAGGGAAACATTTCCGTCCATGGTTGCCCGGTTTCCAACCACTCTGCAAGCCGCGCTAATTTCTAGTCTCCCTTCCCCCCGCGTACAATAATTCTTTGCTCCGGTAAGCCCGGTTCGAAAGAGGCTCGCATGACCACGACCCACCAACCTCGTCCACAAGTTGCCGCGGAAATTCCTGCGGTCCCACTCACCACTGAAGGCTACAGCGTTCTGCACCAGATGATGCGCTTGCGCTGGCCCGCCTGGCGCGCCCTGCCCGCGGCCGAAAAATCGGCCATCGCGAAAGAGGCGTCCGACGCCCTCGCCGCCATGGAGACCAACTCCGCCGGCCAGTCCGCTCTCTACTCGCTCATCGGGCACAAGGGCGACCTCATGCTGATCCACTTCCGCCAGTCGTTCGCCGACCTGAATCAGGCTGAACTCAAACTCGCCAATCTGCGCCTCAGCGATTACCTCGAGCCCACTACGTCCTATCTCTCCATCATCGAACTCGGACTCTACGAATCCACGCTCAAGATCTACAAAGAGCTCACCGATCAAGGCATCGAGCCGCATTCCGACCAGTGGAAGGCCGAGATCACATGCAAGCTCAACCGGCATGCCGAAGCCATGCGTCCCCGGCTCTACCCCGAGATCCCGCCGCAGCGTTACGCCTGCTTCTATCCCATGGACCGTCGCCGCGGCGAAGACAAGAATTGGTACAAGCTCCCCATCGAGGAACGCGCCCGCCAGATGAACGAGCACGGACTGATCGGCCGACGCTATGCCGGAGAAGTCAAACAGATCATCAGCGGATCGATCGGATTCGACGACTGGGAGTGGGGTGTCGACCTGTTTGCCGACGAGCCTCTGGTTTTCAAGAAGTTGATCTACGAAATGCGTTTCGACGAAGTCAGCGCCGTCTACGCCCTGTTCGGCCATTTCTACGTAGGCGTGCGAGTTCCGGCGGCGCGGTTGGAGACGTTGCTGTCAGGAGAATTGCCGGCGTCGTAGAGGCGTCACTTGTTACGTCGCTGCCGGCGCGACAACCGCGACTCACACCCAATTTCACCGCGGAGACACTGAGGCACAGAGAAATGTTGTTGGAGGTGTGCTTTCTCCGTGTCTCCGTGGTGAAATGAATTCAAGACAAGGAGATTTGATGTCCACTCTCGGCCTCATCGAATATCAGGACGCAACCCCCGAAGTCCGCGCCATTTACGACGACATCATGGCCACTCGCAAAACCGATTGGATCAACAACTTCTGGAAGGCCATCGCCCACGATCCCGCCACGCTCAAACGCACCTGGGAAGCCATCAAGCAGATCATGGCCCCCGGCGCGCTCGATCCGCTGACGAAAGAAATGATTTACGTCGCGGTCAGCGTCACCAACCAGTGCCACTACTGCATCGCGTCGCACACCGCCTCGGCCCAGAAAAAAGGCATGACCGACGCCATGTTCAAGGAATTGATGGCGGTGGTCGGCATGGCCAACGAGACCAATAAAATGGTTACGGGATATCAGGTCGAGATCGATCCGCAGTTCAAGAAGTGATCCCGCCGTCGGACCTTAGACCTCTGACGCTCGAGGTCTGGCGTCAGAGGTCCGACGTCCGAGGTCGGTGTTTGGGCGCCCACTCATGCGCCTTCATGTCCACCCGCCTCCCGCGAAAGCGCACGCCCTCAGCTTCAAGCCGTAGCCGCTGCTCGATCGCCGAGTCGCCAGTCAACTTGATCTCGCCGCCCGCTCCCAGCACGCGCTGCCACGGCAATTCAAATCCTCGCCGCAAAACCGCCGCCACTCGCCGCGCCGCGCCCGGAAATCCCGCCACCCGCGCAATCGCACCGTAAGTCGACACCTTGCCACGCGGAATCGCGCGCACCGTCCGCTCGATTCGCAGCCGCATCGCCCCAGAATCATTCTTGTTTTTCCCCGGCAGGGAACCGCGGCTTTCATGTTTCACGATCGATCACCGCAAGACGAACTCGGGCCATCCTAGGCGCGACGGGTGCCCCATCCTAGCCGCGCCCTTTGCGGCTAGGGTGGGGATTCTGACTCTACGCCGCTTTCCGGAAAGCCTCCAGCGCTTCATACTCCGAGGGGTGGACTTCAAACACCGTCAGCAGCTTGGTGATCTGCAGCAGGTCTCCCACGCGCTGGGTCAGGTTGGCCAGTTTAATAGTGCCTCCGGCGTTATGCGCCGAAGTATGAAGTGCCACCAGCGTCCCCAGCCCTCCGGAATCGATGTAGCTCACTTGGCCCAGATTCAGCACAATGCGCTTCTGGCCGTCGGCGATCGCCCGCTTCACTTCTTCCCGCAGCAGGGAAGACTCGTCTCCAAACACAATCCGCCCGCTGCACTCGATGGCCAGAATCCCATCCACCGTTCGCTTCGTCAGTTTCAGTTGCATCGCATCACTCCTTTGCGGCCGCCCGCAGAGTCCGCGCCCCAGCCGCTTCCGCACATAAATTCTGTCGCACCAGCCTATCGCTTGCCACGCCGCTTCGCAACCCCGAGCTTCCTCGGTGTTCTCTGTGTCCTCTGTGGTTAAGGTTTTTGCGTATAATCGTGTCTTCCGCCCATGAGTTACACCGTCCTGGCCCGCAAATATCGTCCGCAGAAATTCTCCGAGGTCATCGGACAAGAGCACGTTACCCGCACCCTGCAAAACGCCATCGAGCAGGGACGCACCGCCCACGGCTACATCTTCAGCGGCCATCGCGGCATCGGCAAAACCACCGTCGCCCGCATTCTGGCCATGGCGTTGAACTGCCGCTCACAAAATCATCCCGTGCCCGAGCCCTGCGGCGTCTGCGAATCCTGCACTGAGATTCGCGCCGGCAACGCCGTCGATGTCATCGAGATCGACGCCGCCACCAACCGTGGCATCGATGAGATCCGCGAGCTCCGCGAGGCCGCGCGTTATCGCCCGGCCCGCGACCGTTTCAAGATCTACATTCTCGACGAGGCGCACCAGATCACTGACGCGGCATTCAATGCCCTGCTCAAGACGCTGGAAGAGCCCCCCGACCACATCGTCTTCATGCTGGCCACCACGCAGCCCGAAGACATTCCGCAGACCATCCGCTCGCGTTGCCAGCACTTCAGTTTCCGCGCGGTGAAGTTCGACGCCATTGTTGCCCAGCTGCGCGACCTGGTCACGCGCGAAAACATCGAAGCCGACGACGATGCCCTCGCCCTGCTCGCCGAAGCCGGCGACGGCTCCATGCGCGACGCACTCTCCATCCTCGACCAGGCCATCGCCTCCGCCAGCGGACGCGTCACCGCCGATTCGGTTCGCAACCTGGTCGGCGCCGCCCCTGCTCACATTCTCGAACAGGTGATGCAGGCCGTGTCCGAGAGCCGCAGCGAAGAAATTCTTCGCCAGGTCGATCACTTGATCAGCGAAGGCCACAGCCCCACGCACTTCGCCCGCCAGATGGTGCGCTTCCTGCGCAACGCCACGGTCGCGAAAATTGCCGGCAAAGATTCTCCCTTGCTGCAGGTTTCGAGCGAAGAACGAGAGCGCGTCGCCCGCGTCGCGGCGTTATTCGGTGAAGAAGATCTCACCCGCCACCTGCAGATCATGCTCCGCACCCATGGCGAGCTGGGATACAAGCAGGAACAACGCTTCCACCTCGAACTCGGCCTGCTGAAAATGGCCCACGCGCAAAAGCTGCTGCCCATCGAACAATTGCTCAGCGACGTCGCCGCGGCACCCGCAGCCAGCGTGCAGCGGCCTCCATCCCGCCCAGCCATCGTTGGCAGCGCGCCGAGCGAAAATCGCCGCCCAGAGCCGGCTCCAACCGCGCGACCAAATTTCGTTTCACCCTTCGCGGCTGATTCCGCCCGCAAAGGCACCCCGCGTCAAGAAGCTTCGTCTGATCCAGCGCCCACCGTCGGGCCGCGAATCGTAGCCGCAGCTAACTCCGAGCCAGTAATCATGGGCTCCGCCGCGCCCGCCCCGCTGCGCGAACCGATTCCAGATCCTTTGACCGACCGTAGAGACGTAGCTAGCTACGTCTCTGCCGACGCAACGATGCAGCCCGTGCTCGACGCATTGGGGAAGGGCACGAGTTCTACTCGTGCCGTTAGAAGCGCTGAAGAACGCGCTTTAGCGCCTGAGGGCGGGCCGACTCCTGAGCCGCAATCGCCTGCGCGCCCCGACGTCGACCGTCTGCAAACGGCCGTCCTGCAAGCCCTCACTGACGGCAACCAGCGCATCCTGGTCTCCATGCTCTCAGCCGGCGAGTGGAGCGTGCAGGGCAACGAACTCATCATCAAGATCGCCGAGTCACAAACCGTGATTGACATGTCGCTCGGTTCCGATGCGAGGCGTCTCGCCATTGCTTCCGCCAGCGGAGTCCTCGGCCGCGCCGTGAAGTTAAGAGTCGTTCCCGGCGCCACGGTCGCCCCGCAGGAAAACAAGCGCAACGGCGCCCCCCCGCGTTCCTCAGGCCCAGGCGGCCGAGGCCGCGCCGAGCAGGACCCGGTCGTCCGCCGCATGCAGGAAAAATTCAACGCCGAAATTCGCACCGTGATCGATTACAGGGAGAAACGGTGAACTTTGTCATCCTGAGCGAAGCGAAGAGCCTGCCCTGAGCTTGTCGAAGGGACCTATGCAATTCGCCTCGAGCCAGAAGTTACATAGGTTCTTCGCTTCGCTCAGAATGACAACAGGAGTGTGGCAGAGACTGAAACGTGAGGTTCTATGGGCGGATTCAATCTGCAAGAGCTGATGTCCAAAGCCAAATCGCAGTACGAAACCCTGCAGAAGCAGATGCAGGCAACCGTGGTCGAAGCCACGTCCGGCGGCGGTACGGTCACCGCCAAAATGGACGGCCGCAAGCAGTTGCTCAGCCTCCGCATCGACCCCGAGGCCGTGAAATCGGGCGATGTGGAAATGCTGCAGGACCTTGTCCTCGCCGCCGTCAACGAAGCTGCCCGCAAAGTGGACGCGCAAATGCAATCCACCGTCGGCGGCATGCTGGGTGGACTCGGTATCCCCGGACTATAGCGTTTTTTTTGTAGTCGCTTGCAGCTCGTGTCATCCTGAGCGCAGCGAAGGACCTATGCATTTCTCGAGGGACCGAATGAAGAGTTTGACCCTTAATCTCGCCGTTAGTGCAGCTATAGGCCTATGCGCGATGGTGTTTCACCCGCAGCCTGTGCACGCGCAAACCGCCAACCCGTCCCCGAAAGAGGTACTCGTGACCAACCACGCCACCGGAACCTTCGACGTTAAAGTGGTTCCCGCGGATGAGAAATCCGACGACCCGCTTCTCGGCCGGATGACGCTCGACAAGCAATACCATAGTGATCTCGAAGCCACCGGCAAGGGCCAGATGCTCACCGCTGGCTCCGCCGCCAAGGGCTCGGGCGCCTACGTGGCCATTGAAAAAGTCACTGGAACCCTGCACGGCCACAGCGGCAGCTTCGTGCTGCAGCACAGTGGAACCATGACCCAAGGTGTTCCGCACCTGGCCATCACGGTCGTCCCCGACTCCGGCACTGGCCAATTGGCAGGGATTGCGGGAAAGATGACAATCACGATTACCGACGGTAAGCATATGTACGATTTCGAATACACTCTGCCCGCTGCCCAATGAATATCAAGCTGTTGTCATCCTGAGCGAAGCGAAGGACCTGTGCATTCTTCCTCTATGCAAGCAAACTTGCATAGGTTCTGCGCTTCACTCAGAATGACAAGCGACTATAGGAACAACAGAGAATGTCCAAATTTGCCGAACCCATGTCGCGCCTGATCGACGAGCTGAAAAAGCTCCCTGGCGTTGGCGCGAAAAGCGCGCAGCGCCTGGCCTTCTACATTCTGCGCTCCAGCGACGAAGATGCCGAGGCCCTCGCCGCCGCGGTGCGTGACGTCAAGGCCAACCTCCGACTGTGCTCAGTTTGCAACAACATCACCGACGTCGACCCCTGCGTCTATTGCACCAGCGCAACCCGCAACCAACGCCTGGTCTGCGTCGTCGAAGAACCGACCAACATCGCGGCCATCGAAAAGACGAAGCACTTCAACGGAGTCTTCCACGTGCTGCACGGCGCCATCTCGCCGCTGCACGGCATCGGCCCCGAGCAGTTGCGCATCTCGAACTTAATCACCCGCGTCGACGCCGGCAACGTCGACGAAGTCATCGTCGCCACCAACCCCACCGTCGAAGGCGAAGCCACCGCAACCTATCTCGCGCAGCAACTCAAACGCGCCGGCGTGAAAGTCACCCGCATTGCCATGGGCATCCCCGTCGGCAGCGACATCGAATACACGGATGAAATTACGATGCTGAAAGCGATGGAAGGCCGGCGGGATATGTAGGGTAGGGAAATGCCCAGCGACAAACGTCCGACACGAGCGCAGGGTTGTCCCGCCTTTCGCGCCGGGCTTCCTAGCCCTCACGCCTTAGCAGCGTTGGATCGAGTGGGGACCTCGGGTTCGAGGAAGAGGTTGGATTCTTCTTCGGCGGTCTCCAATCCCTCCGGCAGCGTTCCGCGATTGTACTCGGCCATGCGGTTCTTCCACTTCAGGAAGTCGGTAATGCTCTGGGGTTCAATGCGCACTTCGACCCGCCGCAGACTGGCCAGCAGCAGGTTCATTTCGTAGCGGAAGCCGGTGGCCGTGCGCAGATTCTTGGCCGAGGGCTGCAGCACGTCGATCCGCCCGCGCCGGTATTCCAGCAACCCCCAACCGGGGGGCAGTTCCTCGACCTTCACTAGGGCTGGCGGAGTCAGGTAGAACCGTTCGCAGCCAACTCCCTGCTCCGGTTTCTGTCGAAAGGGCTTGTCGCGATCCGCCAGGAAATCCGGGCGCGTGATCTTGCACTCCACCAGCACGGAATGGCTGGCCCGCTTCCACCCAATGGCGTCGGGCATCTCGCCGCTGACGCAGGCTTGCTCCGACAGCACAACGCCGCAGCGGTACAACCGCAACCAGCGCACCGCCCGTTCGACCAGTTGTGGGTGAGTCATGGGGACAGTCTACGCGGTATCGTGCGGTGGAAAAGTGACTGCGTGGTTTCCCGGCTCAAGCCAGCCGCTCGGAGGCTGAGAGGATCTTCGGTTCAAAGGGAACCCGCCGAGGCCCCGCACTCTTCATCGCCTTCACCACCACCGGCCTCCGCAGCACGGTTTCCAGCAGATATCTTTCGGCGGCGACGGCCTGCGCGGTCGCACTGCCAGCCTCAAAGCCTTCAGCTTCGATGACCAAGGCCTGGTTCGGAGGCAACTTTGCAGGCTTCCGCAGAAAACCGTTGGTGCGGCGGTTTCCCGTGCTTATGTTTTCGATCTTCAGGCGGCGGATGTGACCGTCATGCGCGGTATCGAACGCATTTGCCAGCCGAAAGATCGCCGCCAGTTGAATCGTGATTCGTTGCTCGTCCGGCAGCAGATCGCGCAACACCTTATGGTTGCGGGTGGGTAAGCCTCCCCCGTGAAAGCGGGCAATGACCGCCGCTCGCTGCAGGTATTCCGGTTTCCATCCCAGCGGATTACTGTGACTGCGGATCAACTCGAACGAGGCTTTGTGATGCCCCTTATTCCCCTCCGACTTGCCCACATCGTGCAGAAGGGCCGCAATTAGCAGACTGGAACGCGCCTCGGCGCCATTCGAGAATTGCAGCAATCCCGTCGCCAGCAGTCCGTCATAAAGCTCCAGCGCAAGGCGCGCCACGCGCTCCGAGTGGGCGAAATCCGGATCGAGTGCCTTCGCCCACAACTTCATGCGAAGCGTGGCTGTGGCCTCAATCTGTTTGCCTTGCGGCAGCCCCGCGCGCCACACGTTCCACAGCGAGTCCGGCCCGACCGCCTTCTGCCGGTATTCCTCGATCCGCTTCGTCCGCTCCGCCAGAATTCGCGCATGCCAGTTCTTGCGCGAAGCTTCATCAGGAAAAATGTGGCACGAAAGCGCGGTCGCCCACAGCACATCGAGATCGTGGACTTCGCCCAGCAAATCCTGCAGGTGCTTCAGGTCGTTGCTCCAGGCCTTGTGCTCGACGGGCAGGAAATTCTCGACGATGTAACGAAACCGCTTGATGCCAATCCGTAACGTATGAAACGCAACCTGCGACCGGTTGCGCAGCGCGCGGGTATGCAACTCGCGGGCGTCCGTCCAACGCTCCAGGGCGAGATGCTTGAACACGGCACCGCCCGGCCGAATGCGGGCTGCGCGCAGGGGCAGCGACCGGCTCCACTGCCGCCATTGCTTGCGATCGAATTCTTCGAGCGCGGCGCGGGCCGCGTGTTTTTGCTCGCTTTCGCGTCCCTGCAGAATTTCGAGCAACGCGTGCGCCGCGGGATCGTGGGAATCAATGTCGTGGTGCGCACTGGTGGCGGGTTCTGCTGAGGGAGCATCTGCACCCGCGTCTCCTGAATTCTCTGCCTCTACGGGCGATGCGGGCATGGGTGCCCGCGCTACATCGGCTGGTTCGGGGTGCAGTTTCTCAATCCACTCCATCATGATCTGCACGTCGCGCAGTGCGCCCAGGCGCTGGAACAGGCGCTTGCCCGCCTTCTTCATCGCTTTCCACTCGCGATCGGGATCCATCGCAATCATGCCGTCGGCCAGGGACCGGCACCGGCGCAGCGAGACCCGCAAATCGTGGACGGGATCGGCTCTGAAATCGGCCGCCACGTGCTCGCACTCTTCGAGCACGCGCAGCATCCAGTAGCGTAGTCCCGTGGTTTTAGGGGAAGTCTTCAAATTCTTGGTCGCGGAGAGCGAGGCCAGGCTCCGCGTTTATTCTACTGAAGATGCGGCTTCCCGGGGCTATCGCCCTCCCGCTCCTCTCAACCGCTTCTCCCCACGAGCCGAACCCAGGGTCACCGCCCATTACCTCGGTAACGTTTTAGCCCTTACCGTTTCGCTTTACCCTTGAGCATCAAACTTGCGCATCCGAGGAGTTTGCTATCTCTGCCACAAACACATCGCAAGATGCACGCGCCGCGTCGGCGCGCGCGTTTGTCCACAGCCTCAACATCCTGATCAAGTACGCGCGGATGTATGGCTATGAGCACAAGCGCACCGAGGCGCAATTCGAAATGGCCTGGAACGAGCTGAAGCAAGGGCTGCCCACCACCGGGGACCAGGGCTTCCTGCTGGGCGTTTCCGACAACAAGCTGCTGCTGGATGGGATCCCGCTGGAAACCGGAAACGCGGAGCGCAGCTTCGCCACACTTTTGAACACGGCCGGACTCGCCAGCCTGCACTTCTCCAGGGACGTGACCGAGGAAGACTTCATTCGCCTGGTGCGGGCGTTCACGGTGGCAGGGTCGAAAGCTCAGGATGTGTCGAAGCAGATCAAGGAAGCCCTGGCGGGAAACAAGCACGGTGGCACGATCAAAATCAATGAAGTGAAGTTTGTGGCTGCCGATCCGCTGACCGGAGACGTGAGCATCGCGGCCCAGATCGCTGCCCAGACCCTGGGACCGGAATTCAAGCAGTGGCTGAATGACCCGCAGAAGCTGTTGCAGTTGATCGCCGCCGCCGAAGGCGCGAACGCAAGTAGCGGTGGCGGAGGTGGAACTGGAGGCGGTGGTGGGCAAGGCGGTGCTCCCGGAGTTCCCATGGTTCCGCTGGGCAGCGTGCCCAATATGCCGCGAGGGAAGGGAAGATGGGTTCCCGACGGCAGTCCAGAGGCTGCTGCGGGCGGCACGGCCGCCGGCGCGGCTCCGGCGTGGACCGGAGGCATGGTTCCGCTGCAGGAGCAGGAAGTAATTCAGGCGATCCGGCTGCTAACCCGGTTTGGGCAAGTGCAGACCGATCCGAGCGTAAAAGAAGAAGACATCCAGAAGGAACTGGTCGAGGCCAATCCGAATACGCGGTTGAATCTGCAGCAGTTGCTGGGAAGCCTGGCGGCGAAAGCCTCGTCGGAGCAGGAAGACACGCCGCTGCTGATGAAGGCCGCCGAACATATGGCGATCCGCTTCGCACTGGAGCGCTATTCCAAGGGCGAGGTCAAAGTCAACGCGGTCCACCAGATGATGGAGCACATGAGCCGTCAGATGGACTCGCTGCGCTCCATCCTGAAGCTGCAGGAAGAGAAGATGAGCAAGGCCGGGATCCTGGTGGAGTCGCATGCTGACATCCTGGACCGCATGTTCTGGGCGGAAGTGCCGGAGTCGGGCAAGAAGAGCGTTCTGCTCTCGCACGAAGCTCCCTGCGTACCTCCGCGCAACCTGCGGCAGTTCGTGGAAGTGCTGCTGGAGCGGGACGACAAGCAGAGCGCCAGCGAGATTCTGAACAACTATTCGAGTTGTCTGGCCGCGAAGGAGGCGGAACCGCGCCGTCGCACCGCGATTGGCCTCAGCCAGTTGGCCGACCTCTACGCCCGGCTGGGCGGGCAGCCCATGGGGCAGGCCGTCCGCAAGCTGAGCGAACAGCTCATTGCCGAGAAAGACCCTGAACTGCAGAGCCTGCTGAGCGCGGCGTTCGTGCGTCTGAGCCAGGAAGCCAGCGCGGCCAAGAACTACGCCGCGGTCAACGAGGTTTGCGCCGGCATGGAGCACATCGCCATGGAGCGCCCGGTGCTGATCAATGACCTGCGTCCACGCGTGGGTGTGGAGAACCGGTTGCCTGAGTTTATTGAGGAAGCGATGCAGTTGGATCCGATTCCTCCGGAGCTGTTGTCGGTCCTGCGGCGCACCACTCAGTCGGGAGCGGAGCATCTGGCCGACCGCTTTTTCCGCTGCATGCGTCGCGACGAATGCGACCGCATGGTCGAAATGGTAACCCAGCTGGGATCTCCGGTCCTGCTGCAGTTGCGCGAGCTTCTGCGAACCGGTCAGCCCCGGCAGGCCGCTGGCGCGGTGGGCCTGGTAAGCCGGCTCGACGTGGGAACGCTGCTGGAACTTCTGCCCGTGCGCATGCCGGAGTGGAATCGCTTCTATCACGACATCGTGGTGCGTCAGATTGCCTACGGCGCGGCGCCCGATCGCGGGCGCACTCTGCTCGAACTGGCGGAGATTCTCGATCCGCTGGTATTGCCCGAGGCGGTCGACGAAATCGGAATGAGCGGAGACCTCACCGCGACCCCGCCCCTGATCGCCATGGCGCGGCCCGGGGAAGCCGCTTCGCGCTCGCCCTATATACAGCTGAAAGCCATTGAGTCGCTGGGGCGCTTGAAGGACGCGGAGGCGGTGGCAACCCTGCGGGAAATTCTGGAAACCAAGAAGACTTTCGGCTTCGTGTATCACCGCGAGTTGCGGATTGCCGCGGCGCAGGCATTGTCCAAAACCGATCCTCGCTACAGTTCGCAGGTTCTCTCCGACAGCGGGCTGGAGCCGGGGGAACTGGCGATCGCCCCGCTGGACATGGCTCCGGCCTGTCCGTGGGTGCGGCAGCGGCGCTACGAGCGCCTAGTGCTGGCGAAATCGGTCACCGGAACGATCGGCAGCTCGTGGGGCAAGTCGAAGATTCTGATCCGCGAATTGAGCCTGGGCGGCGGCATGGGAACCAAGGAAGACAACCTCCGCATCGGCAGCGAAG
>Ga0209656_10000019_pt1 | contig 124006 bp, 110 predicted proteins | sample BogFormECP12_OM2_FD_188239 | JGI IMG/M metagenome (GOLD analysis project Ga0209656, IMG submission 188239) | Bog forest soil microbial communities from Calvert Island, British Columbia, Canada - ECP12_OM2 (SPAdes) (version 2) | ecosystem: Environmental > Aquatic > Freshwater > Wetlands > Bog ...
GGGCTGACGGTTCTCTACGGCGGCATCGTCAAGAAGAAATGGGCGATCAACTCCGCCTTCATGTCGATGTACGCGTTCGCTTCGGTCCTCGTCGTCTGGGTTCTGTTCGATTACAACATGGCATTTGGGCCGCAATGGTTTTCGTTTCTAGGCACTCCGATGCCGGCGATGTCTGCCGCATTCACCACCGGCCAGGCGGTCATTCCCGCCGCCGCCTCGGGGATGCCCGATCTTGCCTTCCCGATGGCCACTTTGGTCTTCTTCCAGTTTGTCTTTGCGGCGATCACGGTGATCATCCTGGCCGGCTCGGTGCTGGGCAGGATGAGCTTCAGGGCCTGGGTGCTGTTCTGCCCGATTTGGATGACGCTGGTCTACACAGTGGGGGCGTTCAGCCTATGGGGCGGCGGGTGGCTCGCCAGCATGGGCGTGGCGGACTTCTCGGGCGGCTACGTCATCCATCTCGCCGCCGGCACGTCCGGCTTCGTCGCCGCGGCCGTGATCGGGCCTCGCCTGCAGGCGGATCGCGAGCAATTCCCGCCCAACAGCCTGCTGGTCACCTTGATCGGCGCCGGCATCCTGTGGCTGGGCTGGAACGGGTTCAACGGCGGCGATCCTTATTTCGCCAACCACGATGCGGGTGCTGCCGTGCTCAACACCAACACGGCCACGGCGGTAGCCCTTCTCGTCTGGACGCTGATGGACAAGATGGCCTACGGCAAGCCGTCGATCATCGGCGCAGTCAACGGCATGATCGCGGGCTTGGTGGCGATCACTCCTGCCGCCGGTTTCGTCGATGGCTGGGGCGCCATCATCATCGGCATCGCCGCCGGCATCATTCCGTGGCTTGCGATGAACAAGCTCCAGAAGACCAGGTTCATGATGAAGGTCGACGATACGTTGAGCGTGTTTTCGACGCACGGGGTTGCCGGCTTGACCGGCGGCCTGCTCGTTGGCATCCTCGCCAACCCGGACATGCTCGAATACATCGGTACCGACAAGGATGCGCCCGGCGTCAGCGTTACCGGCCTGCTTCATGGCGACCCGGGAACCCAGCTCCTGCTCCAGCTCGCGGGCGGGGCGTTCATCATCGCCTATAACGCCATCGCGACGTTCATCATTCTCAAGGTGATCTCGATCTTCGTACCGCTGCGCATGTCTGAGGCGCAGCTGGCGGTCGGCGACGACGCGGTTCACGGCGAGACCGCTTATGCGATCACCGTGGGGGAAGCCGCCGAATAATCGGGTCGGTTTGCTGACATCGTAAATTGCTCTGATCACGGATGGGGTAGCGCCGCCGTGCGCGCCCCACCCCGCCCTGCGACTCAGGACGCCGCTGCGGCGGGGCTGGTCGCGACCGCTGCCGCGGCCGGTAATGCCGGCGTGGTAACGATCTCTTGTTTGAGCCGCTCGATCGCCGGCTCATCCAGCGTCTCGGTCTCGAGCAGCGCCGCCGCGGTGCGGTCGAGCAGTGTGCGGTTCTTGCGCAGTATCGCGGAAGCCTGCTCGAAAGCTTGGTCGACAAATCCCCGCACCGCGCCGTCGACCGCATGGGCGGTGTCTTCGCTGTAGCTGCGCTCCTGTGGCACCGGGTAATTCGGCTGGAGGAACGGCGAGCGGTCGCGGTCGTAGGTCACGTTGCCGAGCGCCTCGCTCATGCCGTAGCGCAGCACCATGGCGCGGGCGATGTCGGTGGCTTTGGCGAGATCGTCCGCCGCACCGGTGGAGATTTCGCCGAAGACGAGCTGCTCGGCGGCGCGGCCGCCAAGCAGTCCCGCCATCTTGTGCTCGAGCTCGGCGCGAGTCATCAGGTAGCGATCCTCGGTCGGCCGTTGGATCGTGTAGCCGAGCGCACCAACGCCGTGCGGGATGATCGAGACCTTGTGCACGGTGTCGGTGCCCGGCAGCGCCAGTCCGACCATGGCGTGACCCAGCTCGTGGTAGGCGACGACGCGCCGCTCCAGGGGATTGATGAGCCGGTTGCGTTTTTCGAGGCCGGCGACCATGCGCTCGATCGCGTTGTTGAAGTCGGACATCGTGACCGCATCGGCGTTGCGCCGCGTGGCGAGCAAGGTCGCCTCATTGACCAGATTCGCCAAATCCGCGCCGGTGAACCCGGGTGTTAGCGCGGCGATCTGCTCAGGCTTCACGTCACTCCCGAGCTTCGCTTTTTTCAGATGCACCGCGAGGATCTCTTCTCGCCCCTTCTTGTCCGGCCGGTCGACCAGGATCTGGCGGTCGAACCGCCCGGCGCGCAGCAGCGCCGGATCGAGCACCTCGGGCCGGTTGGTCGCCGCGAGCAAGACGAGGCCGCTCGACGGATCGAAGCCGTCGAGCTCGGCCAGGAGCTGGTTCAACGTCTGGTCCTTCTCGTCCTGCCCGCCCATGCTGAAGGGGCCGCGAGCGCGGCCGAGCGCGTCGAGTTCGTCGATGAAGATGATCGCCGGTGCATGCTGGCGAGCCTGGTCGAACAGGTCGCGCACCCGTGCGGCACCAACGCCGACAAACATCTCGACGAACTCCGAGCCGGAGATCGAAAAGAACGGTACGCCCGCCTCGCCGGCGACGGCACGGGCGAGCAATGTCTTACCGGTCCCCGGTGGGCCGACCAGCAACACGCCCTTGGGCGGCCGGCCGCCGAGGCGCCCGTAGGTCTTGGGGTCCTTCAAGAAATTGACGATCTCGACCAGCTCATCCTTGGCCTCGTCGACGCCGGCGACGTCGGCAAAGGTGGTCTTGGTCTCCTTCTCGACATAGACCTTGGCGCGGCTCTTGCCGATCGTCATCAGCCCGCCGAGCCCGCCCTGCCCCATCCTTCGGATCGCGAACATCCAGATCCCGACAAAGAAGATCGCCGGCAGGATCCAGGAGAGCAGATCGGCGATCCAATGGCTCTCGACGACCCCGCTATAGGTGACGCCGTGCTTGTTCAAGCTTTCGGCGAGTTCGGGCGGCTGAACCCGTGTGGTAACAAAATCCTTCAGACCGTCGGGCTCGGCCTCCTTCAGGGTGCCTTGGATCTGGTTCTGGGTTATCGCGACCTCTTTGACTTTGTTTGCGTCGAGGAGGCTCTCGAACCGGCTGTACGGGATCGGCGTCAACTTGGTGCTCTGCAGATACAGGCTTTGAATGAACAGCATCAGCAGCACAGCGGCGATCACGTACCAGAAGTGGATCTGCTGCTTCTTCTCCATGACGGGCCTCCTCAAGCTTTATTTCCGCCCACCCGAGCAGTCACCGCGGCGCGCGAGGCTGGATCGCCCCCTACCCATTATAGGTGAGGCGATGGCACGACGATGCAACGATCCCGCATTTACCGATTCGATTCATCTATCGGCGGCGGCGGGCAGGGTAGCGCCGCCCCCTTCTCTTCCCTGCCGCTCCGGGAAACTCAGGGAAAAAAAATTTTCGGGGTGCGCATCTCACCGAAAAGTCTTTTCTGATCAACATCTTATACGCGACTCTCCGGCCGAATCGAACACGCGGCAGGGAAACGGCAGGGAAGCCCGAAAACCGCCTGATCGCGGTTTGGCATCGACCCGTCCGTCAGTGCTATCATATTAATTATCAAATTGATAATTTCGCAGGTTGCTTTATATGGGGCGAAACTTCGCTGTGGCAAGCGGGCGGCAGGGTGTCGTCAGCGCCGCGCTGGGTGGAAAGGATGGCGGTAGCCCCATGTCCTAGACAAAGCGTTATTGCGAGGTCGGACACTGGACCGGGGAGGTCGCTTGGCGTGGCGCCCTGGCCGCTGGCTGCGACGTGCCGGTTCTGCTTGATCCAGATCAACGATGTGGCGGGGATCGGCGCCGTATCAATTACCGCAATGCTTCCGGCAGCGAAGCACCGACCCACAGGAGGACCACCTTGTACAAGAACATCCTGATCCCGACCGACGGGTCGGAACTTGCCGGCAGGGCCGTCGAACACGGTGTCGCCTTGGCCAAGGAGATCGGCGCCAAGATTACCGCGGTGACCGTCACCGAGCCGTTCCACATGCTCTCGGTCTAGCCGAGCTAGCTCAAATACACGCGGGACGAATACAAGAAACACACGGAGGCTTCCGCGGAAAAGGCGCTGGCCGGTGTTGCCGACTCGGCCAAGCTGGCCGGTGTCGCCTGCGAGACGCGCCACGTCGAGCACGAACACGTCTACCAAGCGATCATCGAGACCGCCGCTTCGAACGGCTGCGACCTGATCCTGATGGCCTCGCACGGGCGCCGCGGCGTCTCGGCGATCGTCCTCGGCAGCGAGACGGTCAAAGTCCTGACGCACTCGAAGATCCCGGTCCTCGTCTATCGCTGACCACCGGGGCAGCTTTCCGGTCACCTGCTGTCGCGCGGCATTTTGCCCGCGCTCACCGCAAGCAGCCCGCCGGGTCGGAGCGTGACGCGCAGCCGGTCGTCTCCGGTTAAATTAAAGCGGATCCTGCGCTCGAGACCGGCCAAATGATCCGCATCGGGAAATGTCAAGGCCGCGTCGCGTGGCATCACGATGAATTGATTGCAGTTCAGCCATGCGCTTGAAAGCCGCGGGGATGCGAACACCTAGACTAGGCATATCAACGAAGTCGAAAGACATTTCGTGTGATAGTTGCCTCCGCCGATCCTCACGGCAACCGGGGGCATCAGGGACTGGGAGATCAATCCGTGAGCAAGCCACCTCTGTCGACAATGCGAGCGCTCGGAGGCGCCGGTCTCGCAGTCGTGATGGTATTGGCCATCCTTCCTGCGCGGACTTTCGCCGCCCCGGCGAGCGGCAGCGACACCGTCCAAGGGCTGTACGATACCCTGCTCAGCACGATGAAGAATGGCCGCACGCTCGGACAAAGCGGGCGCTTTGTGCAATTGGAGCCGGTTGTTCGCCGGACCTTCGACATCGCGTCGATGGCGCGGCTGTCGGTCGGCTCATCCTGGGCTACTCTGACCGAGGCTCAGCGCCAGCAGGTGACGGAGAGCTTCGGGCGCTACATCTCGGCGATCTACGCCGACCGGTTCGACAGCTATACCGGACAGAAGCTCGAGGTGACCGGCGAGCAGCCCAACGGCGCCGGGGTCATGGTACGCAGCCAGATCATCAAAGCGAACGGCGAGCCGGTCAAGGTCGACTACATGATGCGCCGCAACGGCGACGGCTGGCTGATCTCCGACATCTACCTCGACGGCGCGATCAGCGAGGTGGCGACCCGTCGCTCCGAATTTGCCGCGATCCTGAGGAACGGAGGGATCGACGGTCTCGTCGCGGCGCTCAACCGCAAGGCCGACATCCTCACCGGGACCAGCGCCCGGGCGTTCTAGCTAGCTAGCTAGCCCCTGCTCTCAGCGCGCCGCCGGCCTCGACGCACGGCTGTGCGGGCGACAGAGGCTGACCGGCGCGAATTATTTTCACTCGGTCCGGCGGCGACGCGAGACATCCGCCAGGGCGTCATGAGCATCACGGACGGTTTCACGCAATCGGGGCGCGGCAGCTCACGGACTCCGAAGACGATCCGGTCTTGCTGCGCGCGGGGAAGTCGGAGAAAAGTGCCGAACAGCCGATCCCAAACCGAAAGGACAGCGCCGAAATTGGCGTTCGCCTCGTCATACGAGATCGAGTGGTGGACGAGGTGCAACTCGAGGGTGATTACCACCGGCTGCAAAAGCCGCTCCAGCCATTCCGGCAACCTGGTGTTGCCGTGCGTGACGGCGGCGGCGGCGAAGACGGCCAGCCCGTGGCTCACTACGACGACCACGGGGATGTCGAGCGCCAGCACCGCCAGCCAGTAGAACCCCGTGGCAAGCAGGGACTCGATCGGATGATGGCGCACCGAGGTCGTTACATCGACATCGGGATCGGAGTGATGCAGCGCGTGGAAGCGCCACAGGAACGGCACCGCGTGCTGGCAGCGATGCATGGCGTATTGCAGGAGGTCGAGCAGCAGGAAGGCCGTTACAAAGCTCAGCCATTGATTGGCGATCGGCCAGGCCGGGAGACCGATCCCCAACTCGGCCGCGAGCTGCGGCCGGAAGGTATCCGTCGGCGCGAAGATGAAGGCGGCGAGGACGATATTGAGGAGCCAGATGCCGAGATTGCCGAGCCGCCGCCGCAGCGCCGGAAACTCCCGCTGCCGTCGCGGCCGGCAGAATTCCCATAGGGCGACGGCGAGCAAGCTGCCAAAGAGCACGAGGAGGGTCAGGGGTGCCTCCTCGCGCTTTCTAGTACCGCATCATGCGGGGCTCGACTCGTGTCGCGTCCGCACCCGCTTTCAGAGCGGAGGACACATGCTCGCAGACGCCGCAGGAAACACTCCAGGGAGCGCCGCCGAGAGGAGCGTCTCGCCCGCGGTCGAGAGGGCGTAATACGCCGCGACAGAGTGGACGAGGCCTTGGCCGAAGTTCTGCGGCAGGTCCGCACACAGTGAGAAGACACCGGGCGGCGGGGTCGTCGGCGGTATCGTAGGTGCGGGGCAGCTTGTGCTGGTACAAAGCGGTACCGCGCTCGGGGCGATTCCGATGTACTCTCCGCTGGCTCCCAAAATACCGGGGGCGGGAGCAAAGCCGTCGACGTCGCTGGAGAAGGCACCAGGGATACCCATATTGATCGCACCAGAGGTATTGAAATACGGCGGGTCGGTCGCGAAGGTGACGAGGGCCGAGACGTGCACTTCGAAGATCCAATGCGGTATCGGCAAAATCGGCGACGCAGAAGAAACGACCGCGCAGTTTACGCCGATCTGTGTCGCCATCAGGGTCTGGGTTCCACTGGGAGCCCCTGAGAAGTTGCCGACGATCTTGCTGGCCGAGCACGGCAGCCCACCGGGTTTTGGGGGAATGTAGTGCAGGATCGCGGGAACCGGACGCTCGGTGACCCCGTCATTGTTCAACACCATCAATGGCAGCAAGAACTTGGCGCCCATTTGGCCCTGCAAGAAGTTCAAGAATGGCCACGACGGTTGGTCGTAGAAGAAATTAATCGCATTGGGGACGGTCAGCCCGCTAGACGCAGCGGGCGGCGGGCCGCTCGCCACCGCGTAAAAGAAAGTCTTTGCCTCGGGGTCATACAGATGCGTCGCCGCGGCCGTCGTGTTATTGGCCGTCGTGTTGTTCATCTGCGCGCCGGGCTGAAGCAAGTTCTGCTGGGTCGCACTGGTGAACGCCATCGGTGTCAGAGTCGACAACAGGTTCGACAAAGTGGGCGATGTGGTGGAGGTGAGTGGAAATGGGAGTGGAACCGTTGTTCCCGATGAGTTGATCGGGTTGACTGCCGCCGCGTTGTCTGCGTCGACGGTGCTCCCCGGGGCGACATCGTTGAGGGCGCGAACCATCTCGGGCGGGGAGGTTTCCAGCCCGGCAACTTCCAGGACCGCCTGAGTGATCGTCGGGAATTGCGGGCAGGATGTAGGGTTGTAGCCCAGGAACGAGCAGAGCTCGGATACGACGTTATTGAGGCCGGTCAAACTCTCGCCGCCGTCGCCCGCCCAGGCCGATCCGGCGCCGCTCATCGAGATAACGGCGGCCGCCCCTGCGAGCCGCGAGATTACCGAGAACCTGAGCGAAACGCTCATAGCCTGTCTCCCTTCCTCTGAATTGATCGAGCCATTCCTCTTCGACACCCTCAGCTGAACTCTACCAGGCTCCTGCCCCAATTCGTAACAATTTGTATAGTTAACAACAAAAATGCCGAATTCTTCTTGATTTTTGTTACCGTTGTGAGAGGCTCAGTCACATTCCTGGCTCCTGTGGCTGGCGAAGGAAATATCGCTTGCGATGTCGACCAAGTGTGAGCTGGTTCACACTTCGCCGAAAAAAAGCGGAGCATTTTTGCCGCACCCAACAAAAGGGAGACGAACGATGAGGGATTTGAGGTGGTGTCGGAGCCGCACGGCGTGGCGTTTCCTGTTGTTGGCGGCCGCTTGTCTCGCTTCGGGCGCCGCGGTTGCCCAGGTCCCGATCACCCAATACGTAGCGGTCCAGCCGATCGACGTGTGTTCGGACACCGGGACAAATTGCGCGCCATATAACGCTACGAGCCCCGTCGGCAATGTGACCTGCCTCGGGGGCATCACGACCACGACGCTGACGATCACTTCGTGTTCGTCCGGGACTCCGGCCGTGTCCGATACGCTGTCGTCGGGGACATTGATTGCACCGGGCACTATCATTACTACGCTTGTCAAGGGATCGGGTACCAGCTACACGGGCACGGTCAACATTTCGCAGACTCCCCCCGTCCCCGCCGGCACGACGATTACGGCGACAGGCCCGATCGGCTTCGTCGTCAATCCGACCACGGGGGTCGCCTACCCGGCCACCGGAGGGGTCGACATCACCCGGGCGATGGCGCACCAAATTGGCATCGACGTGATATATATGCCTATGGTGACGTTGAACTCGACGGCCTCACAGACGCTGAATGTTACGCAGGGTGCGACCTGCGTAGGGAGCATTACGGGCACGACGCTCACGATCGCTTCATGTTCGTCCGGAGTTCCGTCTGTATCCGATTCGCTGTCGGCGGGGACACTGATCGCATCGGGCACGATTATTACTACCCTTGCCCCCGGATCGGTCCAGGGCAGCTACACGGGCACGGTCAACAATTCACAGACTCCCCCCGTCCCCGCCGGCACGACGATCACGGATACGAGCACCAAGTTTCAGAGCCAGGGCTTCCTGACGCTGTCGCAGCAGCCCGGGATTTCCGGGAGTCCGCCGCCGTTGGTGGCGCCGGCGCCGCCGTTGTCACCGCTGCCGAACGTGCACAACATGTTCTTTATCAACAACTGCGTCCCGCCGCCCAGCCAAATGGGGGGCCAGCTCTACGACTTCAGCTGGGTCAACAGAACCGGCACCGGTATTTGCGGGAAGACCTTTGTCCCGACGTTCCCGGCGACACCCCAGACCGATACGCTCTTTCACGGGTTAGGCCATAATTGGGGGTTCGACCACCCGACCTTCGGAGCGGGGCCTTACGAACCGAAATCTTCGACCAATCCCTTTCCCCCCTGCACAAGCAGCTCGCCGTGCGGCGGGTATGTGCAGCCGCCCCCCGCCGCCGCTGGAACGTGTAATTCGACTTATCCAGACTGCATGGCCAACCTGATGACGACTGGGATGTCTCGCACTCAACCGACGATCGCATGCGCGCTTGCTACGGGTACCGGCGCAACAACGGTACCGGCATCGTGTGCTGGCAAGCCGTCGTTCAATAACGGAACGGCCGATCAGCTGACCACTGTGGCGCAGGAGAATGCGGCGGCTTTGCCGGTGTCGCAGGAGACAAAGGTGCTGGGGAGCCTGAGCGGGAGCGTGATCGCGGGCTTGCCCGCGAGCGGGTTCCTAAACCCGATCGCGCAGTCGATGACGATGGTCATGGATCCAGAAGAAAATCCCAACGCGATAGCCGTCACCGTGACCGGTGCCACCGGCGTGCCGAACTTGCCGAACTTGACTCTGCTCGCTATGGTCCTCCAGCTTCCCCCGCCCCTGATGTTCTACGAGGATGAGGACGGCGGTGGCGAAGTCTACGACTTCAGCCAATCCCGATACGGTCTTGTGCAGGACGTGGACTTCTTTGCCGACCATGACAATGCTCCGGGTGGTGTCTATTATATAGGATCCTTATATAACCAATGCATATCGGCGCAGTGCCTCATAGTCGAATTCAATCTTCCGGGGGCCGGGACGACGGACGGAATAACGGATCAGGTCAGTTTCAAAACGAACTTAACGACTCTGGTGACCAACGCCGAGCTGTGCGGCGCAAGCGTCACCTTCGTTTTCAGCGACGGATCCCTGTGGCCGAGCGCGCTCGCTTGCTCGGAGGGTGGCGTTCCCACGGCAAATTCACAGAACCCGAACCTGACGGCTTCGGTTCAGCCGCAGATTGTCGACCAGGGTCGGTTCGCGACCTTCACCGCCGGTAAATTTGGATGCTCCGACACCACCGCTGCCGGGTGCTCCAACATCAACGACAGCGTCCTGTATCAGGCGCTTCGGGACGGCTCTACAACCGAGGCGACGGCACAGATATGTCATCGCCTAGGTGTCCCCATCGTATGCCCGCAGCAATAGGGTGGAGGTGTCCCTTCCGCGTGCCCCTCTCAAACCAGCAGAACGCTCTCAATGGGCTGCCGATGCCGGTCGCGATCGGGTGACGGCGGACCGTGGAGGCTAACCGATCTTAGGGCCCGTCCGTGAACAATCGAATGAACCCCAGGTACAAAAGGACGTTCATGGCCGGGCTTGTCCCGGCCATCCACGCAGTGCGGTCAAACCATATTTTCAGGAGCTCGCAGCCGGCCGCGAGGCGTGGATACCCGGAACAAGTCCGGGCATGGACGGTATAATCTCGCAGCGATTATTCACTGCCGGGCGCTTAGCTGCCGGGAATGACAGCGATCGTGGGTCGCCGGGCGCTGTCAATGCCGCGTCGAGGGGATAGCCGGGGGGACCGACAGGCGCTAAATTAAGGCCGAGATTGCTTCGTCGCGTCGCTCCTTGCAATGACAATCCCTTGCTGTCATTGCGAGCGAAGCGAAGCAGTCTCGGGGAAAACTGGCAGAATGCGGCGGCGGTAGGCACACAGAGCCGCCGATGGGGGGCCCGCACCGCTTTCCCAAATGCGCTGGATCAAAACGGAAGAACGCGGCGATTGCGGCGGCCGCAGCGAACGGCCGCGGCCGTTTCGTCAGGACGTTTTGCGACGGCGAATTACAACGAGGCCAGCAAGCGGCACGGCCAGCAATGCGAGCGAAGAGGGTTCAGGCGTCGATTGCGTCGGCGTCGTCGCGGTAAAGGTCGCGGTGGCGGTGGCGCTCAGGCTGAAGTAGTCCCCGTCGGTCGTCGGGAACTCTATATTGGGGCTGATCGCTGCCGCGCCGGTTGTCGACGCGATTGACGTCAGGTCATACCCCGCGAACGAAGGACTGAAATTATCAAGTATATCTAACCCCCCGAGAACATTCGGATCAAAGAAGGCCACGAATGGGCCATTAGGAGGGGGGAACATCGTCGGGTCGAGGACTGAGGTATAGACAGTTAGGATGTCGGAAAACGTCGCCGTCAGCGTCGGGGCACCGGTCTGCACCACAGTTACCGTCGTCAGTTGCCCGGGTTGGCCGGGATTGAAGAAGGTGGGAGCTGCATTCACGATGTTCATCGTATCGTACATCATCGTCGTCAAGGTCACGGTGGCGTTGGAGAACATCGTCCCCTCAAGACTGCCAGAGGCCCCCGTGCCTACCATGGTATAAGTGATCGGATCGGCCAGTGCCGAGGTTGCGCCTGATATCGCTGCGGCGATACCTAAACCCAATGCTATCAGAAAACTTGCCGGCTTGCGCACGATGCCCGCTCCTCGTCCGAGTGTTTCATTGACCGGCAAATTCATGCCAGAACTGTCAATCAGTCATTTAGACCCGAGTATCTATAGTTAATAAATCGGACTTTGATTTATTCTGACACAGCTTTTTATAAAAGTCATCCGCAGTTTCAGTGTCGGTGTGAAAAAGCACCGCGGCCGAGGAGCGTTATTCGAAGCCGGCCTTGCGCAGGCCACCGATGATGTGATCGACAGGGGGACGGTCGGTGAACAGCCTCTGCAAATTGCCTTCGATGAAGGCCAGGCTCGTGTTGAGTCGCCTCAGCTCGGCAAGCGGGGCTTGTGCCTCCTCTATTCGCCCGAGTTCGGCCAGGCCGGCAACAACATAGCGCAGACCGGCCGGCCAGTTGCGGTTGAGGGTCCAGGAGCGTCGACCGATCTCGACGGCCTCGGCATAGTGCCGCATCTGGTAGTGCGCCCCGGCTAGTGCGGGAAGCCAGATGTACAGGCGCGGATCGCTAGGGCTGAGACGGATGCCCTTTTCCGCTAGCTCGATCCCATCTTCCGGCTGACCGCCGTAGAGGTACATTTGTCCGAGCAGGACGTAGGCGGCGGCAAAGCTCGGGTTGAGCTTGATCGCCTCGTCGAACGCCGCGATCCCGCGCTCGGAACGGCTGGTCCACATGCAAGCCAGACCGAGAGAAAAATGGGCGTTGGGGTAGCGCGGGTCGAGGCTAACCGCCTGCCGCGCGATATCGTATGCGTCCTCGAAACGGGCGGCGGGATCGTCCGCCCACCCGATCATACCCGCGCTGGACAGCGCGATCGAGAGACCCGCGGTAGCCTGCGGATATTGCGCATCGATCGCCAGCGCGCGCCGGAAGTAGGCCTGCGCCTCGACGTTGTCGGCTTTGTTCTGCCGGTAATGATGGAACAGGCCGTGCTGGTAGAGCTCGTAGGCATCCTCGCTGCGTTGCGGCCGCTCGGCGATGCGCTGGCGCTCGAATTTGAGGAGCTCCGGCTCGATCGCGCCGGCGATAGCGTGGGTAATTTCGTCCTGTAATTCGAACAAATCGGTGAGGTCGCGATCGTATCTCTCGGCCATGATGTGATGGCCGGTATCGGCTTGGATCAACTGCGCGGTGACGCGGACCCGACGGCCCGATTTGCGCACACTGCCCTCGAGCACATAGCGCGCGCCCAACTCCTGTCCGACCTGCTTGATGTCGACGGTCTTGCCTTTATAGATGAAGGTCGAGGCGCGGGCGATGACGGGGAAGGCGCGCCAGCCGGCGAGCATCGAAATGATGTCCTCGGTGATGCCGTCGGCGAAGAACTCCTGCTCGGGATCGCCGCCGAAGTTCGCAAACGGCAAGACCGCGATGGCGCGGCGGTCGTCGAAGCCCGGCTCGCTCGCCGTGACCACGGGTCCGACGGCGACGAGATCTTCCGACAGCTCGGCCGTCTCGCCGGCCACCCGGTAGACGCCGATCGGTCTCGCGATGTTCTTGAGGCTCTGGGGGCCGAGATCCTCGAAATCGAAATCGAGCTTGTCGACCACCTGATTATGGACGGTCTCCGAGACATAGACGCTGCCCGGCTTGGCCAGCATCCCGACCCGCGCCGCGATGTTGACGCCGTCACCGAAGATGTCGCCGTCCTCGACGATAACGTCGCCGAAATTGACCCCGATCCGCATCGCGATGCGCCGCTCGTTCGGCAGCGTCTGGTTCGCTTGCGCGACCCCGTCGCGCAGCGCGGCGGCGCAGCGCACGGACTTGACGACGCTGTCAAACTCGATCAGCACCAAATCGGCGGTCTGCTTGAAGATATTTCCGTCAAATTCGGCGACCAGCGGCTCGATGACCTCGGTCCGAACGGCCATAAGCGCCGCGAAGCTCTCCTTCTCCTCGCCGGGGAACAAACGGCTGTAGCCGGCCACCAGGATCGCCGAGAATCGGCGCCGGACGCGCCCTGTCGCCTCTTCGGCCACGATGGCTGTTTCGGACACGATAGCTGTTTACCTATCGAAAGACGTGGAGACGATGCTCGGCGTTTTGTCGATTGTATGTGAACTGGCTCACATTCGCGCGACATTTTATCCAAAATTAACGGAAGGCTCAGCCGGGGAGAAGGCCGCCCGGACAGATTGCGCGAATGAGCAGACTTGCCAGCGGACAGGCGGGAGCCGGCGCGGTAATAAGCGGCGGCGCGCGGATCAACCGCCGTAATGCTCCTCGAGTTCGGCGGCAAACTCGGCCTCCGGCAAGCAGCGCACACCGCCGAGCCACACCTCGTCGACCTTACCGTCGCGCGCGCGAACGCGCCGGACATCCTCGCCATGGCGGGCGGACCCGGCGGCTAGGCTGACGTGGCCGCAATCGCGGCCGGAAACCGAAATTTCGCTCGCATCCGTGAACGGATTCGGGAGCGAGGGGACAGCAACCATCACCTTTTCGCCCATTGGCACGAGATCAACGGCACCCCAGAGGCTCCACCAGCAGCCGGTCCAGTCGCGGACCTCGCTCGTCGGCGCGCCATGCTTGGCAAAACATGCCAGGATGTGGATAGCTCCGTCCAACCATCGATCAGCCAATCCGTCCACCGCGTTGGTGACGACCGACACGGCGAGTGCGGGGTCCGGCAAGGCCGCGGTGCGGCTGGCGAAGCCCTGAAAGCCTCCGCTATGACCGAACCACTCCCAATCGGCCGTATTGGCACTTGTGATGCCAAGCCCGTAATAGCGTTCGAGGCTGGAATGCGGATAACGCCACTGCCGGCGTATCATTTCACGTCTGCTGGCGACGGTCAGCACGCTCTCTTGCGCGGTTGGATCGAGCTGCGCGAACCAGTGTGCGAGGTCTCGAGCGGTGCTGATGAAGCCCGTCGCCGGGGCCAGCGCGTTGGTCGGATTGTCACCTGGGATCACCACGCGCCGCCCGAGCGGCAGCTTGGCGCTGTGGCCACGAGCGACGGGCACAGCATCGGCAACCGGCATATCCGGCTCGGTCTCCTCGAGCCTGGCTGCGTCGATGATCGCCTGTTTGATCCAGCTGCAAAAGGGGGCTCCAGTCACCGCCTCGATAACAAGACCGGCGAGGCCATAGCCGTGATTCGAATATTTGAAGCGGGTGTTTGGCTCGATCACCGCTGCCGCCGCAAGGTCGACTCGGAGCTCCGCTACGCCGGGGAATGGGCGACGGTCCTGCCACGGGGCTGTATCGCTACCGTCGCGAACGATGCCGGCGGTGTGAGAGAGAAGCTGCGCGATCGTGGCCTCCGCGACCGCGGGATGGAGGCCTTGGACGTACTGCCCGACGCGGTCGTCGAGTCCGAGCTTACCCGCTTCGCGGAGCTTCATGATCCCGGCGGCAGTGAAGCTCTTCGAATGCGAGGCCACGCGAAACCGGTGACGCGGCGTCAGCGGCGCGCGGCCGACGATGTCGGCATAGCCGAAGGCCCGTTCGAGGACGGCCCTGCCTTTGTGGACAATCGCAATCACACAACCCGGTTGCTCGGTCTCGCGCATTTGGTATTCGAGCCATTGCGGGATGTAGACGAGAGCCGGCTCAAGCCATTTATCCATGTGCTGCACCTATCCGAGTGATAAGGTCGTGTCGCCGTTCGGCCGGCACATAAACGCTGGGTGCCGCGAGGCAGAGAGCGTTGTGCCAGACCGTTTGCCGTATCACTCCGGCAGACGCGCCGCCCGCAGCAGGACGAGGTCCGACTGCAGGCGCGCGGCTTCGGCGAACCGGATCTTGCGCAAGGTTCCGATGCGAAAGCTCGGCGCCATGCCAATCAGCCGGCGGACCTCCTGCGAGGCTTCCTCGCGCTGGCCGAGACGGGCGCAGCCCAACGCCAGGACGCAATAGGGAAAGGCGAAGTTTCGGTTGCCCTCGATCGCCTTGCGCGCGTGCGTCACGGCCTCCTCGTTCCGACCGGTGAACAGGCAAGCCAAGGCGAGCGCGAAACTGGCATGGTAAACGAGGGGCTCGAGAGGGCTCAGATGCATCGCCTTCTCGGCATGCTCGATGGCCTTGTCATAGGCGCCGCACAGGCATCGCGTCAGGGCACCGAAGCCGAGGACCACGGCAGAATTGGTGTTGATCATCGTGGCGCGATCGACGGCTGCGAGGGCCGAGTCGTGATCGCGGGTCAGGGCGGCGCGCACCGCGCCGGCCACGACAAGCGCCAGCGGGACATCGCCGCCCTCGGCGATCGCCACCCGGGCCAAGCGCTTTGCCGCCTCCCGGTCGTCGTCCTCCCCGCCGGGCCAATTCATCAGATGGCGCTGCTGCCGGCACCACGCGGCCAGGGCGTTCGCGGTCGGGTAGCTGGGATCCGTTTCTAGCGCTAGGCCCAACAACCGCAGCGCCTCCTGATTGTCTTCCGCGGTTTCGGCAAAGGCCGATGGTATCGCGCGACAGACCAGATCATAGACGTCCTGGCTCGCCTCCGGCTTGCGCCGGGCGCGCTCGACCTCGGCGCCGCGCAGCACCGGGCCGACCGAGCCGATCAGGCTTTCGGTGATCTGGTCCTGCAAATCGAACGAATCTTCGAGCGTGCCGTCGAAGCGCTCGGCCCACAGATGTTCGCCGCTCGCCGCCTCGACGAGCTGGCAGCTGATGCGAACCCGGTTGCCGGCCTTTCTGAGGCTGCCCTCGACCACATAGCGGACCCCGAGCTCGCGGGCGAGCTGCTTCGCATCGGCCTCTTTGCCCTTGTAGCCAAAGCTCGTATTTCGCGCCACGACGGAAAACCACCGGGCTCGCGCCAGCTCGGTGATCAGATCCTCGACAACGCTGTCGAGGAAGGACTCGGTTTCGGCGTCGCCGCCGAGGTTCTGGAACGGCAGCACCACCAGCCCCGGTCTTTCCGGCGGTGCCGCGGCTGTCTTGCGGGCCACGCTCGCCGGCGCCGCCGCCGGATTGTCCATCACGATGCGGAAGGCGCGGACCGGGCGCGCGATGTTCTTGACTTCGTGTTCGCCCAGATCTTCGAAGGCCAAGGGCAGCCGGTCGCGGACCTGGTCGCGCACCGCGCGGGTGACGTTGATCCCGCCGGGCTGCGCCAAGCTCTCCAGGCGCGAGGCGGTGTCGACCCCCTGGCCGTAAATCAAATCGCCATCCGTGACGACATCGCCCATCGCGATCGCGACCCGAAACTGGATACGCCGGTCGTCCGGTATCTCGTCGGTGTGCTCCGGCATTTCGCTCTGCACTTTGACCGCGCAGGTCACGGCATCGACGACGCTGTTGAACTCGACCAACAGGCCATCGCCCATGCTACGCACGATGCGGCCTTTGTGCGCGGCGATCGTCGAATCGAAGAGATCGCGCCGGACGGCGTTGAGCGCCGCCAAGGTGCCCTCCTCGTCTATCCCCATCAGGCGGGAATAGCCGACGACATCGGCGCACATGATGACTGCAAACCGGTGCTCTACCCTGGAATCGCTCACCTGGCCGCTGTCTCCCTTCGCCCTTCGTGAGGCTGCCGTTCCGCGATATTACCAGCGAGGAAGGGAATCTTGCGTTAAAAACTTTCCAAGCAGCGGCGCTTTCGTGCGCTCCGGGCAAAGCTCAGACCGTGATCGTGGTTCCGTCGAACTTGGTGATGGTAAAGCCCTCAAAATCCTCCCCGACATAGTTGTTGCTCTGGTCGCTAAGAACGCTGATGGCCACGGTCTCGCCCAGCCTTAATCCCCATTCATAATCCGACCGCCAATGAATCCCCGCGAAGTCGCGCGCCTGACCGATATTTGAGGCCAATTTGTTGATCTCGCCGTTGACCGTGATCTGGTCCTTATCGGCGCCCGTATATGGGACCAGCGACGTCCCGTCTTCGCTCGCCGTCACTATGGCGCCGTTGCTGAGCGTGTTGAATTGGACGCTTCCGTCGAAAGCAGCCTTTAGGATCGTGGCGCACGCCCCCGCCATCGTCGCGTGACCTTGCGGGTAAGAAGGGTGCTGTGGGCATCCTTCGGGAAAGGCTTGGGGGAGGAAATACGCACCGTTATTTGAAAACACCCGACGCAGCGCCGCAGAACTCAGTACGTCGGCATTCAGGGGGTAATGCGCCTTCCCGGTCGCGGTCATGTGCACCAACCCGCCAAAGGCTTCGGGTCTGAGCGCACGATGCACGAACCACTTGGCATACCAAGCCGCCTTGCAGGCGCGTTGTTTGGCTTCGCCGAGCAGGCACAAAAAATGCGGCACGCCAAAGGTAGCGAACCCGGCCTGCTTCTGGTACTTCGTGTATGGGTTGCCGGGGTTTAACGGCGCGCCCTGCTCAAATAGCCAAATCCCGGCATTGTAGAACGATATCAGCAGTCCGGCGTTGGGGTCCGCATGCACATAGACTGTGAGATCTCGACCGGAGGAGGTGTGGCACGGTACCGTCTGGAATTTGTTAGAACCGAATGGACCTGCCCCATTCTGGACGTTCAGCCAGGAGGTTTGATCCGTTATGTAATCGACACCCGGGACATACATGCTCATCGTTCCGTTCATGGCATAAGGTCCGTAGTTGAACGGCTTGAGCAGAAATTGCGAGACATAAGGCCCGATCACGTCCTCGGCCGTAAATCCGCGAAACAAGGTCTGCGACGTGACGAGGCCACCCGATCTTGTGCCCGTGAAGCTCTTCAACGAAGACAATTCCGCGGCTGCAGCCAAGGTCAGTGAATTGGACCCATAGTCGCGGAAATTCACATCGCGGCAGAGTGCCATCCAGTAGAGCTCGACCGCCTGGTCGGCCAGCGCTTGGCTTGCTACAGAGGGAAATGCCGAGATTGCCAATTGATGCGAATCGGTGCCTTCGAGGTCGAAGGCCACGCCCGCCAACGGATTGACGAGAGGCGTATTGCCGCCGAGCGGGACTTCTTCGAACGCCGCTGCGGTGCCCTGGCTCACCGCATCCAAAAGCATTCCGTAAGCGATCGGAACCACCTCGCCGATCGCGTTGTGGGGCAAGCCTTTCGAGAAATTTCCGATAAAGTTCGGATATCTCTGCTCGTCGCCGTTGGTGGTCTCGACCGGTACGGAAATGTTCGTTTCCGCGCGCGCGGCTTGCACGCGATTCTGGTACGAATCCAGAACTCGGTTTACGCTATTGCTATCGAGACTACCGGGCGGCAGCGGCTTCGCTTCCGCCGAAGACCCGAAAGAAACCGCGCCGGACGCCAGAGTCACCGCAGCCGCGCCTCGCAGCCCCGTCAGAAATTCCCTTCGCGTGGCCAAATTTTCCTCAGAGGAGCAAGCAACAGGTTGCGGGCATGAGGGGTGGTTACTCATTTTAATCTTAAGAATAGTTAGTTGATCACTTGGCGAGGGTTCAAGATAAACACAAAAAATCGATCAAATTAATCTTTTTTTGAGCACAACATTCATGCACCGAGCCGGGGCAACCGCGGCCTCGGATCGAAGGTAGTTTTGGTTGGTGGCTCGCGGAGGAGCCTGCTAGACGATTAACGCGCGCTCGGGTTTCTGGCGCCAGTAACTCAACATGTCGTCAATCGTCTGATCAAGGGATATGGCCGGTTCCCATCCTGTGGCCAGCTTCAGCCTGGTGCAGTCGGCCCAGATGACCGGCTCGTCAGTGGGCCGAAGAAGCTCGGGGTCGACCTCATGGACGATATCGGTTCGCGTCGCGCGCTGCAGGACCCGTGACAGCACCGCGCTCATCGGATAGGCAGTCGGACCGCCTAGATTGTAAACCTCGCCGCTCTTGCCGCGGTCGAGCAGAAGCATCAGGCCGCGATTGAGGTCGCGCACGTCGACAATGGTCCGCCGCGTCTCGAGGTTGCCCACTCGAATCACATTTGTTTCGAGATGGCGTTCCAGCCAGACCGTGCGGCGCACGAAGTCGGACAGTGCGTCACCGACTTTGCGCGGACCGGTGCAATTGAAAATCCGCACGCGCACCGCATCGAGCCCGAAGCCGGCCCAATACTGGTACGCGAGGAGGTCAGTCGCCACCTTAGAGACGCCGTACGGATGCAAGGGGAGCAAGGGCGCGCTCTCGGAAATCGGCGCCTTCTCCGGATCGACCGCCCCATATTCTGCAGATGATCCGGCAACCACGACACGAACATTCCCGCCGAGCCGCCGTACCGTCTCCAAGACATTGGCCGTGCCGATCACATTGGTCTCCAACGTTTCGATCGGGCGCTGCCACGATACTGTCGGATAGCTCTGCGCGGCCAGATGAAACACCGTGTCGGGGCGGAAATGCGTCAGCGAATCGTAAACCGAACACCAGTCCCGTATATCAACCTCTTCGAGCCTGAGGTCCGCCAAATCGGCGGGATCCACCGTCGGTTTGTAACAGCTCGCCAACACCTCATGGCCCGCTGCAACGAGCGCCTCGCACAGATGGGACCCCATCATTCCGCCGCAGCCGCTGATCCAGATCCGCATTGGGTGCATCCTCGCTCAGGCGCATTCCAGAGAGACCGACACGGCGCGCCGCGGCGTGAGGGCCTCAATGACCCGGTCGAGGCAGGCCATCTGTGCGTCCCACCGGTAATTGGTTTCGGCGGCGGCCCGTGCCTTGCGCGCCATCTCGGCGCGAAATTTGCCGTCCTGTAACAGCCGTACGACATGCTCGGCAAACTCCTCGGGGTCGTCCGCTGCCAGAATGCCCTCACCGCCTGGAACGACCGTGCCCGTCGCGGCGGCCTCGGAGACGACACAGGGTAGCCCCATGGCCAAGGCCTCGAGCAGCTTGTTCTGGATGCCGCGAGCCATCCGCATTGGCGCCACGAAGACTTCCGCTCCATCTAGATAAGGCCGCGTGTCCGGGACCCGTCCGGTGACGGTGACACCGCGCCTCTTTGCCAAGCGTCGCACCGCCGCGGCCGGCCGGCTGCCGCAGATTGTCAAGCCCGCTTCGGGAATTTGCTGTTGCACGATGGGCAGGACCTTGTCACAGAACCAGATGACAGCATCGACATTAGGGAAATAATCCATCACGCCGGTGAAGACGATCGATCCGGGTCGCTTTGCAATACCTTTCGAACGGAAGTAGTCGAGATCTACTCCATTACCGACGAGACTGACCGGCACACCGGGGATCAAGCGCTCGAAGTCGCGCTGTTCGGCTGCCGTGCAGACCAGCGCGTGGGAGAAAGTGCGGGCTATATGCCGTTCGTACGCAAGGAAACGCTGCTGTTCGATCTCGTAGACCCAGCGCAACGGCAGCCGCGACCGGCGCGCGAACTGCCCCCACCTCGACGAGTCGAGCTCCGCGAATTGCATGATCCGCGGCACCTGCGGGAAATGCTCGGCATATTGCGCGACATTGCAGCTATAGACCATGATCAGATCGGGCTGCAGCTCCGCGAAATTTTGTCTGATGGCGTTGTGCAGTTTCGCTTCGTTGAACGCCGCCACCGAAAGCGGTTCGCCGGCGAACATCGCCTTGAGCGCGCGCGGCTTGCTCTTCCACCCGATCACCGGGACCGCCGTAACGCTCTGTGCATAGCGGCTAAGACCGGGAATATTATCGAGATCCTGAGTACCGTCGGCGAGACAGAAGATGTGCACCTCATGCTTTGTCGAGAGATGGCGGATTTCATTGAAGGTGGTGATCTTATCCCCGCGGTCCGGCGGAAACGGGACACGCTGGCACACAAAGAATATTCGCATCAATAAACTCCGAGGCTCAGCTGTGCGCCTACGGTGCGACTTTCAGCTCCACCCTCGCCGTCGCGCCGCTCAGCAGATCTCTCGCTCGGATTGTCCAGATACCCGGTTTGTCGTTGAAAGCAAATGGCAGAAGCTTCGAGGCTGCTCCTTGAATGACAAGAAGATTTCCTGAGTAATGCTCAACCGGGGTGCCCTCGGGATCAATGACATCGAGATGGACCACATCGACCGCGGCGGGCCAGTCCGATCGAATCAAAAATTCCGCATTGCTGCCGAGACGCGTATTGCGCGGCCCGGAGATGGACGGTGGAGCGAGCGGCTTTTCCGAGAGGGCCAGCAGAACCGGCTCGACCGGGCCCAGTTCGAGCGCCAACCGGTCCGTGTTTCCGAGGCGCCGTCCCATCCGCAGATCGTACGCATTCAAAGGGTGCGGCAAAGTCATGACGACGGCTTCTCGCCTTCTCGGGTCCGAGCCGGGGGCAAAATCGCGTAACAAACCGACAACTGTTACCTCGCCGTTTTCAAAGACATTAGTCTCGATATCACTCACCGGCACGCCATCGCCCCGGACGAGAGGAAAACGGGGCTGCACGCCTGCAGCTTCCAGGATTTCGCCGAGAGTGCCACTGTTCTCACGGCCTCCCTCGTCGCGGAAGGTGGTATAGATCGCCTTTCCTTTGCCAAAGGTAAAGCTCGTTTCCGCGAGCGTGGCAGGGCCGGCGAGGACCTCGGAGAGAGCCGGTTTCGCTATTCGCCGGCCGTGCTCGTCGAAGATCCCCGGTTCGCCATCGGCAATGACGATGCCGCCATGCTCGACGAAACTAATGATCTCCTTGGCCTCGACCGACGACAATGCGTTCGAATGGGGAAGCATCAGGATCCGGTAATCGCCATTGCCGAGATCGCCGCGTCTCACCTCTTCGGTCGAGACGAACCGAAGCTGCAGCCCGCGATGCTCGATCGAGCGAGTGAAGTTTCGCGTGGCTGCTCGGATCGCATCATCCTGCCACTCCGAACTTGCGTCGCGGCTGCTCCAGTCCTCCCCCGTCGCGCTGCGATCGAGGAGCCATTGTACCCGCATGCTCGCGGGCGAGTAGAGCACGCCGATCGGGTCGGTATGCCTGCGGCTGTTGATCAGCAGGGCGCCGAGCCCGCCGCGCAGTTCGGCGAAGTACGGCGCGGCCTCATGGCCCCGTTCTCCGACGCTGCCCTCCGGACTGACGAACTCGTTTTTTTCGTCCCACAGGATGAGCCCGCGCATGCCGCGTAGCGCTTCCCGCCATACGCGGTGCTCTTCAAGGCCCCCGCGGGCCATTGAGGTCAGCAGCATGATTAGCCCAGGGTTGAACGACCGCGCGATCTCGGCGTCATAAGGCTCCATTGCATCGACGTTGGCCGCCAGACGAGAATAATCGTAGCCACCCCAGCCGGGAATTTGGGCGCCTTCGATCGCCGCCACCGCTTCGGGATCGGCTTCGTGGACCGCCTTGGTACCGCTCTCGACGGCGCGCGCGAAGGCGACATCCATCCACTCCTTGAAATCCGCCCATGCGGCGAAATTCTGATCGGATCGCTGCATGGCTTCCCGCGTCGTCATCGGCTTGACCTCCTCCCAACGAGCGAAGTTGGAGCCCCACTCCTGGTTAAGCGCGGTCAAGCTGTCGTATCGCTCTTTCAACCAGTCCCGCATTGCCGCCAACGAGTATTCGGAGAAGTCGAAGTCCCAGAACGCCGCGAGATCGGCAATGCCGGTTTCGTCCCCTAGATTGTAATAGAGCGGCCGGTAGGGATCCTGCGCCGCAACTACGCGCACCAGGCGATCTCGGATCTTGGCCAGCCATTCGCTGTCGGAAAGGCTGGGCTCGCGCACCAAGGCCTGGAGATCGAGCGGATTGTCCCGATAGCGTTTTTTGACCTCCAGGAACTTCCAGTTCACCGGCCGAGCGCCGGACCACCTGTGATAGGTCGAATAGAAATCGGTCGCGATATTTTCGACATACCAACGCATATCGTTGTCGAGCAGGGGAGCGGTCGGATCCGCCGTGATGCTCTCTAGCTGCCAGGGGAGGACCATTCCCGCCGTGACCCCGAGCCGCTTCAAAGCAGCGTATCCGGCTCGAGTCTGCTGCTGCCACATGATGATTTGATAATCCGACCACGGGTGGTCGGATGGCGAAGCGACGAACGACCCGGCTTCGTCGTTCTCGCGATGGAATTTATTGCCAAGTTGATCCACGGCGTCGATCGAGAGATGGGCGGTGAGACGGTTCTTCATGGTCACGGCTCGCCTAGTGTCCAACGGAAATGCCACTTCCGCGGCATCCGCGATATCGAGCGGGATGCGCCGCCGCTCGACCAGTCGGCCGTCGACGTCGCTCCACTCGATGGCGAGAAACCCATGACCCGTTGCGGGATGCTCAAACCGATAGGCGACCTCGATCGGTTGGGTCCGTTCGACAGCTTTCGGTAGCGCAAGCTCGTCGGCCGCCGCGTCGCCGACGAGATTGCCCAAAGCCAGGAACAGCGCTGCACCCGTTGCACGCGCGGCAAATTTGCCCCGATCCCCCACTACGGCCTCCGATGTACCCCCGACACATTACCTCAATCGGCGTCGGCGAGCCGTCCCGGCCGATCGGTGGTTCATTACCCTCGACCCGTGGCACGCCGGCCTGCGCTTGACGCAGTGCGGTCGGAGTCGGTAGAAGGGAGGCGCGCGGCCCGAAAGCGGCCGCGCAAGTCGTTCCGAGGTAGGGTTGGATCGAGGTGCGCCATGGCACGGAGATGCACGGTCACCGGCAAGGGCGTCCAGGTCGGGCATAATGTCAGCCATGCCAACAATAAAACCAAACGGCGCTATCTGCCCAATTTGCAGCGAACAAGTGTCCTCTCGGACGTGCTCGGCTCGGTCCGGCTGCGCATCACCGCTGCGGGGATCCGCACGATCGAGCACAAGGGCGGTATCGATGTGTTTCTGCGCGACACGCCGGACCGCAAGCTGTCGCCCGAGATCCGTCGTCTGAAGCGCCGTATCGCCGCGGCAGCCGCGCGCAAGAGCGGATAGACGCGATCCCCTGAGGAACAAGTCGTTGTGCTTGGCCGTTCCCCGGTGGGGGCGGGATGGGCGTTCGATGGTCTTACCTGGTGGTTGCGCTGATCGCGGCGGCAGTTGTTCCCCGCTCTGTTGCCCGCGCCGATCTGGACTATCGGACCGAGATCACCGGCGTCGAGGATAACGAGCTCGCTGATCTTTTGGACAAGGTCTCCGAGCTGAAGACGCTCGAGGACAAGCCCCCGGTTTCCACAGAAGCATTGCGCCGGCGCGCCGATCGCGATCTCGGCCGGCTGGCGGACGCCGCGCACAGCCTCGGCTATTGGGATGCGGAATTCTCCTACGACATCGACACGGCGGCCGAGCCCGCAAAGGTTACGGTCACGGTCAAGCCAGGGCTGCTCTACCATGTCGCCTCGGTCAAGGTTCTGGGGGCCGACGGCCGGCCTCTATCGATCCCCCAAGACGAAAAGAGGTTGCCGCTCAAATCCGGCGACCCGGCACGCACTGCCCCGGTGGTGGCGTCCGAGACGGCTCTGCTGGCGGCGCTCGGCGACAGCGGGCATCCCTTTGCCAAGGTCGAGAACCGCCGCGTCGAGATCGATAGAGACACGCAGACGATGGAGGTGACCTACACATTCGATCCCGGGCCGGTCATGCGCTTTGGCCCGGTTGCGATCGAGGGGCTCGAGCGGCTCGATCCCGCCTATGTCGAGGGGCGGGTGCGCTGGCAGCGCGGTGAGGTCTACGACGCGAGCAAGGTCGAAGAGACACGGCGCGCGCTGATCGAAACCGGGTTGTTTAGCACGGTGAAGATCACGCCTGCGGCCGATCCCGACAATCCCGAAGATGTGCGGATGGCGATCGATGCGAGCGAGCGATTGCATCGCACGATCGGGGCCGGGCTCGCCTACAACACCAGCCAGGGTGTCGGCGCCCGCGCTTTCTGGGAAAACCGCAACCTGTTCGGTAATGCCGAGTATCTGCGTCTTTCCGCCGAGGTCGGCCAGCAAATCGACGCATTCAGGGCGAACTTCCGCCGTCCGGATTTCCTGGCAATCGAGCAGGACTTTCTGGCGACCGCCGAGATCGCCAACGACACACCCGTCGCCTATCACAGTCGGCGGGCGCTCGCCACGGCCGGGCTCGAACGGCGGTTCGGCCGCTTGCTGACCGGCGGCGTCGCGTTCGAAGCCGAAAAAGCGAACGTCGTCCAGCTCGCGAATGTCAACTCGATCACTGCCGCGCAGCGTACTCAGGAATACGAGCTGGCGGGAGTGCCGGCCTATGTAAAACTCGACACGACCGATAATCTATTAAACCCGACAACCGGCCATCGCGCGCAGCTCGCCGTAACGCCCGCCCACACTTTCTCCGGATCGCATCTAACTTTCGTGTCGAACCTTATCTCGGGCAGCACCTACTGGGGGCTTGGTTCCGAGGAACGTGCGATTTTGGCCGCCAAATTGGCGCTCGCCTCGCTTGACGGCGCCCCGCTGTTTCAGCTTCCGGCCGACCAGCGGATCTACGCCGGCGGCGGCGGCTCGATCCGGCCGTACGGTTATCAAATGGCGGGACCGCTCGCCCCCAACAACGACCCGATCGGCGGGAAATCGAGCCTGGTCCTGAATTTGGAAGCCCGTGTCAAGATCACCGAAACGATCGGCATCGTCCCGTTCGTCGATGCCGGCAGCTATTACGAGAGCTCGGTGCCGCAGCTCGGCCGCACTCTTCTTTACGGGGTCGGCCTGGGCCTGCGCTACTACACCGCATTCGGGCCGCTGCGGCTCGATCTGGCAACCCCTTTACACAGGCGCAGCGCCGACTCGCCGATCCAGGTCTATGTCAGCCTCGGTCAGGCGTTCTGATGCAGGCCGCAGCGAGAGCGCTTCGCTGGCTCGGCTCCGCGCTCGGCTTGCTGATCGTGGTCATGCTTGCCGCCTTTGGCCTGCTGCAGACCCGAGCTGGGCAGGCTTGGGTCGCAAGGACCATCGCACAGACCGTGAGCAGTCCAGATTTCGCCGTCTCAATGGACGGGCTCCACGGGTTCGTGCCATTCCACCTGCAGGTCGACCGGATCGAGATCGGCGATCGCGAAGGCATCTATCTTACCCTGCACGATTTCGGGCTCGACATTTCGGCAACTGCATTGCTGGCCCGCCGGGTGCATATCCGATCGCTCAGCTTCGCCGAGATCGATATGGCGCGATCGTCCGCCGCGCCATCGACCACGCCGCTCACCGAATACCTCAAGGTCCCGCACCTTCCCGTCGGCGTCGTTCTCGACCGGCTTTCAATCGGCCGGCTCGCCCTCGCTCCCTCGGTGTTGGGCGAGAGCCTTGTCGCGACGGTGGAAGGCGATGCCCGGCTGACCGGCGAGAGGGCGCACGTCGCGCTCGATCTGCGGCGCATCGATGGCTCCGCCGGGAACATCGCATTGGTTATGCAGCTTGCCGGAGCCACCCCGATCCTGAAGCTTCGGCTCGAGGCAAGCGAGCCTACCGGCATCCTGCTCGACAGTCTCCTCGGGCGCACCGACCGCCCGCCGCTCGTGCTTTCCGTCAACGGGACCGGACCGCTCGCGGACTGGCAGGGGCGGCTCAGCGCCTCGGCCGGCGCGCTCGCCCGTTTCGACGCAGATGTGACGCTGGCCGTCACGACAGAGACCATTCTCGGGCTGTCGGGTGCTGCGGCGTTGGCTTCGCTCGTCCCGGCGGAGTTCGCACCGCTCCTAGGCGACCGACTTGCATTATCGCTGCGCGCGACATTCGGCGACCGGATTGTGGTCGACCCGCTGTCGATAGCAGCCGCGGCGGGCACGGTGAGCGGCGATGCCGCTTTCGGCGGCCCGGAAAAGGCTGTTGCAGCGCATTTGCGGGCACAGGTGCCGGAACTCTCGCCGCTGACAGGCCTGCTCGGCACTCATCTCGCCGGCTCGGCATCGCTGACCGCCGAAGTTACGGGCACGGAAAGCCGCCCGGCGCTCGTGCTGAATTTGTCGGTGGCCAGGATTCGTCTCGGCACTTCGGGGGCGGAGCATATCGAGGCGGATGTCTCTGCGACGCCGACCGGCGTTCTCGACGACCCAGATTCGCGGATCGAATTCGCGGCAAACGGCCGGATCGAAGGGCTTATTCCGCCCGAAGGAGTTGCGGTCCCGCCCGAGCTCGGCCGCGACATCAATTGGTCGCTCGCCGCAATCGCCGCACGCGACGGCAGCGCCGTCGATCTGACCCGCCTCTCCGCCGAGGGTGCCGGTCTCGCTCTCGCCGGCGCGGGGCAACTCACAGAACGCGGTCAGACAGTCGAAGGACAGCTGCATTTATCGATCGCTGACCTGCGCCCGTTCTCCGGCCTCATCGGTCACCCACTCGCCGGCTCACTAGAGCTTGCGGCCGATGCCGCGCGGGAGGGTACGGCCGCGTTCAAAGCAAGGCTTCAGGGCTCGGCGAACGGATTGAGGACCGGCATAGCAGCCGCCGACGCGCTGCTCGGCGGCTCGGCGACCATGGCCGGCTCTCTGCGGCGCGACCCCGCAGGCGCGCTGATCGTGGACCAGCTCGCCATCGCTGGCGGGGCGGCGAGCCTGTCGGGCGACGGGCGGTTTGATCCCGCCTCGAGCGAGCTCGCCGCGGCGCTCGCGCTCGAATTGCCCCGACTAGAACCACTTGGGGCTGCATTCGGTATTGAATTGGCGGGCGCCGTGTCGGCTCACATCAATGCAGAGGGAGCACTCGATCATCTACGACTCAAGAGCGAAGTTGAGGGCAATGACATTGCCGCCGGCGGAAGGAGGATCGATCGGTTGCGGCTCGCGGGAGAGGTCGCCGACCTCTCCGAGGCAAAGGCGGCGCTCGATGGCACCTATCGCGCATACGGGCTCGACGGGACACTGGCGCTCGCGGCCGAGCTAAAAGGGAATTCCGAGGTGGTGCTACCGCGCTTCCGGCTGACGGCAGCGGACAGCGCGATCAACGGCAGCCTGCAGATCGCCCTCGATACGCGTTTGATCGAAGGCTCGATAACCGGCCGGGCATCCGATCTCGGGCATTTGTCCGGGCTCGCCGGCACGCCGCTTGGCGGCAATCTCGAGTTCGGCGCCGGGCTCGACACGCGGGGTGGTCAGCGGCTCGACCTCTCGCTGAGCGGAACCCGGCTCGCTGCCGGCACCGGGTCCTCGCGCATCGCGATCGGCGGGCTCGGGTTGACAGCGCGGTTCGCCGATATCTGGCGAGCACGGTCGGGAACGGGGCGTCTCTCGCTGACCTCGGCGAATCTCGGCACAGGCGAATTCGCCACCGTAACGCTGGCGCTCGACGCGCCGCGACCGGGCCGCTTCGCCTTTCGCGCGGACGCCAAGGGGCGCCCTCTAAGCATAACGGTTGCGGGCGAGGCCGGACTCGAACCGGGCGGGATCGAGCTTCGATTAAACCGGCTTACGGGATCACTCGGCGACGACCGAATACTCCTTGTGCAGCCGCTGATGCTGTCCAAACGCGGTTCCGACCTCGCCTTTTCCGGCCTTGCGCTCGATTTCGGGACCGGCCGGATCACCGGCAGCGGCGGCCTGCGGGCCAACTCGCTGTCGCTCGCGCTCAATGCTGCGAATTTGCCGATAGCCTCGGGTGCCCGGCTCCTGGGTTATCCCAGAGCGCAGGGCACCCTGACCATCGCCACGACACTCGACGGAACCCTGCGCGCGCCGCACGGCCATGTATCCTTGAAGGCGCGTGAGCTCAGCCTCGCCTCCTCGAAACATTCGCAGCTCCCCACCCTGGGGCTCGGCCTCGACGGTAATTGGGACGGGCGAAACATCGAATTGAAAGGGCAGGTCGAGGGCCTCAAAGGAGACGCGATCAGCTTTGCCGGCTCAGCGCCCCTGTTGCTGACGCCGTCACCGCTCGGGATTTCGGTGCCGCCCGAAGGCCGGCTGAGCCTGCAGCTGCAGGGTGCCGGGCAGCTCGAACATCTTGCGGATTTGCTGCCGCTCGGCGAAGACCGACTCAGCGGCCATTTCGCGGCCGACATTGCGGTCCTCGGCACGGTCACCGCTCCGGCGGCAAACGGCCGTCTCAGGCTCTCCGACGCGCAGTACCAGAACTTCGCCACGGGGGCGGTGGTGACCAACATGCAGGCCGATCTCGTCGGCGATCGCGACCGTTTCACCTTGACTGCGTTTTCAGCCGGCGACAGCGCGAGCGGGAGCCTCAAGGCGCAGGGCAATGTCGTGCTGAAGGGTCCCTCCGGACCGACAGCCGATTTGTCCGCGACGCTGGCCAATTTTCGTGTCGCCGCCCGCGACGAGGTCCTCGCCACGGCGACCGGGACGGTCGCGATTGCCGGTCCGCTGGCCGCACCCAAGGTCACGGCACCACTCACCATCGATCGCGCCGATATCAACCTCCCGGAAAGCCTGCCGCCCAACGTCGTCGTGCTAAAGGTCGTCGAAATCAACAGCAAGACCGGCAAACAGCCGCCGGCCGCTCCCGCAGCTCAGCCACCGGCGCTCCCGGTGACGCTCGATATCCAGATCGACATGCCCGGCAACATCTTCGTGCGCGGGCATGGGCTCGACAGCGAGTGGCGCGGCAAGCTTGCGATCACCGGCACCAGTGCGGCGCCAGCGATTAGCGGTCAGCTGGAGCAGATCCGCGGCAGCGTCGATCTCCTCGGCAAGACGTTCACATTAACCCGCGGCAGGATCACCTTTGACGGCAGCGCCAAGCTCGACCCGGTCCTCGACATCGTCGCCGAGGCGAGCACGGCCGACATCACGGCGCAAGTCAACATCGGCGGCTTTGCCTCGGCGCCGACGATCACGCTGACTTCGACGCCGGTTGTGCCGCAAGACGAGATCCTCGCGCGCGTGCTGTTCGGCAAGGGGGTCGGCCAGATCACCGCCGGAGAGGGGCTGCAGCTCGCCGCGGCAGCCAGCGCTCTCGCCGGCGGCGGCCCGGGCGTTCTCGACCGCTTGCGTGGTGGTCTCGGCCTCGATTGGTTCAAACTGGGCTCCGGCGCCGCCGGGCCGACGACCGGTACCTTGAACCCAGCCGGTGCGAACCCGTCGGCGACCGGTGGCACCGCGCTGAGCGCCGGGAAATACATCGCCCCCGGGGTCTCGGTCGGGGTCAGCCAGGGCATCTCGCCGCCGACCAGCAAGGTCACGGTGGAGATCGAGGTGCGGCCGCATCTGACTGTCGGTGCAGAGGCTGGGCAGTCCGGCAGCACCGGCATTGGGATCAACTACAACTATGATTACTGATCGGTCACTCTTTGGTGATTGGCCCTTGCCGAACGATGCGCACGGCTGGAAATTGCGACTGTCCAGCACGGGACGCAGGAGCAAAGGGAGGACGCAATGGACGCTATCGAAATTGGATTAGAAGGGCTGCTGCCGCGCTCGCGATGGAGCCGCCGCGGGTTTGTCATGACTTCGCTCGCCACCGGCTTTGCGCTGTCGGTCCAGCCGGTATCGGCGGAAGCCATCCACACCGACGCGACCGGTCTCGATGCGGGAGAGGTCAAGGTTCCGGTAGCAGACGGATCGATTCCGGCCTATCGCGCGATGCCGAACAAGGGCGGACCGTTTCCGACCGTCCTCGTCGTTCAGGAGATCTTCGGCGTCCACGAGCACATCAAGGATCTCTGCCGTCGCCTGGCGAAGGCCGGTTACTACGCGATCGCGCCCGAGCTCTACGCGCGCCAGGGCGACCCGTCGAAATACACCGACATCCCGACCCTGATTTCCGAGATCGTCAGCAAGGTGCCCGATTCCCAGGTCATGTCCGATCTCGATGCGACCGAGGCCTACGCCAAGTCGACCGGGAAAGCCGACACGACAAAGCTCGCGATTACCGGCTTTTGCTGGGGCGGCGGGATCGTCTGGCGCTACGCGGCCCACAACCCTGCACTCAAGGCGGCGGTGGCGTGGTATGGCCCGATCGACCGGCCGCGCACCGAATTGCAGCCAAAATACCCGATCGACCTCGCAGCCGATCTGAAGGCGCCGGTGCTCGGGCTCTACGGCGGCGCCGATACCGGTATTCCGGTCGAGTCGGTCGAACGGATGGGGGCGGCGTGCAAGGCGGCGAACAAGACGTGCGAGACCGTCATCTATCCGGACACCCCGCACGGGTTCAACGCCGACTATCGGCCGAGCTACCGCGCAGAGGCCGCCAAGGATGGTTGGGCCAAGATGCTGGCCTGGTTCAAAGACCACGGAGCGGCGTGAGCTGAACCTCGCAGCACTGCTGTTCGACATCGCCCGCCGGCAGCCGCAATCGCCGGCGGTCAGCGACCATGTCCACGCCTGGAGCTATGGCGAGTTCGCCCGCCGGATCTCATGTCTGGCCGGCGGGCTCGTCGCGCATGGTCTCCAACCCGGCGACCGCGTCATGCTGTGCATGGAAAACTGCGCCGAGTTCCTGGAGATGCTGTTCGCCTGCTGGGCCGCCGGTCTCTGCGCGGTGCCGGTCAACGCCAGGCTCCACGCCGACGAGGTAGCCCACATCGCGCGGGATTCGCGCACCCGCCTCTTTGTCGCAACACCGGGCCTCGCTGAAGCGATGGTCCCGCTCGAAGGATCGGTCGAGACATTGTCGGCGATCGTCGCGACCGCCGGCGACGGTTACGCGGCTCTGCTCGAGCGCAGCACGCCGATGCGGCCTGTCGAGGGCAAACCCACCGATCGGGCGTGGCTCTTCTATACGAGCGGAACCACCGGCAAGCCGAAGGGAGCGGTGCTGACCCACCGCAACCTGCTCTTCATGAGCCATTGCTATTGCGCCGACATCGACGCGCTCGACGAGCGCGACACCTGCTTGCACGCCGGCCCGCTATCACACGGCGCCGGTCTTTACGCCTTGCCGCATCTGCTGCGCGGCGGGCATCAAGTCATACTCCCGCATTTCGACGTCGACGCGATCACCGAGGCGTTGCGGCATCATGCCCGGGTCTCGATGTTCACCGCACCGACGATGCTGACGCGGCTGGTGCACGCCCCGGCGCTCGCCGCCGCCGACCTCGCCAGTCTGCGGACGATCTTCTATGGCGGCGGGCCGATGTACGTGGCCGATCTCGAGCGCGCGCTGAGGCTCTTCGGTCGGCACCTCTACCAGCTTTACGGCCAGGGCGAGTCGCCGATGACGATCACCGGGCTCGACCAACGCATGCACGCCGAGGAGGCGCATCCGCGCTGGCGCGAGCGCCTCGGCTCGTGCGGAGTGCCGCGCACCGGCGTCCTCGTCAAAGTCGTCGACGATCAAGACCGTGAGCTGCCGGCGGGTGAGGTAGGCGAGGTCGTCACGAAGAGCGATTGCGTCATGGAGGGCTATTGGGAGAACCCGGAGGCCACGGCCGAGACCTTGCGCGGCGGCTGGCTGCACACCGGCGACCTCGGCAGCTTCGACGAAGACGGTTTCCTGACTCTGCGCGACCGATCGAAGGATATGATCATCAGCGGCGGCAGCAACATCTATCCACGCGAGATCGAGGAGGTGCTGCTGCGCCATCCCGACCTCGTCGAGGTCTCGGTTGTGGGACGCCCTCATCGCGAGTGGGGCGAGGAGGTGGTCGCCTTTGTCGCGGCGCGCCCCGGGGCGCAGATAGCGACCGAGGCACTCGATCGGCTCTGTCTCGCTCACATCGCCCGCTTCAAACGCCCGCGCCACTACCGCTTTGTCGCCGCGCTGCCAAAGAACAACTATGGCAAGGTGCTGAAGACCGAGCTGCGCCGGCAGCTGTCCGAGGAGGCTTCGTCAGCGTGACAACACGCGGTCGACCCAGCGCAACAGCCGCTCGCCGGGCGACACGTCGTCGGGCGGCGCGGCGCGATCGGCGACCGGCGGGCATGGCGCCTGGCGTTGGGGTCTCGGCGGCAGGTATTTGTTGACCGGCCGGTAACCCAGCTCGGGCATGAGATCGGCGCCGCGGCGGCTCGCCACCATTTGCGAGACGTCCGAATCGGGGTCGCCGAGATCGCCAAAATGGCGGGCACTGACCGGGCAGACCATCACGCAAGCCGGCAGCCGGTCCTCGGGTACCAGGTTTTCGTTGTAGATCCGGTCGATGCACAACGTGCATTTTTTCATTACGCCGGCGTCTTCGTCGAATTCGCGCGCACCATAGGGGCAAGCCCAGGAGCACAGCTTGCAGCCGATGCAGATCTCCTCGTTGACCAGCACGATCCCGTCCTCGGCGCGCTTGTAGGAGGCGCCGGTCGGGCACACGGTAACGCAGGCCGGTTCCTCGCAATGCAGGCAGGATTTCGGGAAATAAACGGTTCGCGCGCCCTCCCCGTCGCCTTCTTCGAACGAGTGGACGCGGTTGTACCAGACACCCCAGGCACCCGCGCCATAGGGGTTGAAATCCGGCAGCGGCCCGGTGTAGCCGCTCGTATTCCACTCCTTGCAGGCGGTCGCGCAGGCATGGCAGCCGACACAGATATCGAGGTCGATGACGAGCCCGAGCTTCTTCTGGCCTGGTCGCGGCTCCGGCAACGAGGTCATCGCGATGCTCCCTTCCGTGCAAAGGGTGATATTCCCGCCCGCGCCGGCCGCTCGGCAAGGGGGTAGAGCGACCGATGCGGGGCGGCGGTCCTGCTCGCGCTTCTCCCTGAGCTCAGGGAGAAAAATCGAATCGGGGTCGTCAACCGGTGCGAGTCTCCACCAATAATACGGGCAAATCAAACCCTTAGAAAGATCATTGGCGGTCAATTCCCGGCGTTTTGCAGGGAGCCGAATCCGGGGGCTGAGGGAGGGAGCAGGGAGAGCTCGCGCCCCAATCCGATCGATCGACGCTGCCTGCTAAACTACGCCCCGATCTTGGCGCCAAGATGGCGGCTCTGATGACCGGTAGGCTAGCATCTCGGCATCGCATCTGCGACAAGGCGATCGAGTTGCTGCGAGACGAGGCGAGGCATGAGAGGGCGTGGCCGAATTCTTCCTTCCGGGGACGATAGCACCCTGCCGGACGAGGAGCGGGCGATGCTGGAGCGCGCGCGGGCGCTGATCCCGCCTCTCGCCGAGCGCGCGCCGGCCGCAACCGCGGCGCGGCAACTTCCGGCCGAGACCATCGCCGAGTATCACGCGGCCGGCATCCTGCGCATCCTGCAGCCCAAGCGCTTCGGCGGCCTGCAAGGCCGGTTCAGTCTGTTCTCCCGGATCGTCGAGGAGCTGACCTATGGCTGCGCGTCCTCGGCCTGGGTCTACGCGGTGCTGGCCGAGCATCAATGGATCAGCGCGCAATATCCCGAGCAGGCGCAGATCGACGTCTGGGGCAAGGATCCCGAGGCGGTCGCCTCGTCTTCACTGGCGCCGCGCAAGACGGCCCGTCGCGTGCCGGGCGGATGGCGGCTCAGCGGACGTTACCCGTTCTCCAGCGGTTGCGACTATGCGCAGGGCGATCATCGGCGCCTTTCTTGGAGAAAAGGGCGACCCCCGCCACATCGCATATCTGCTGGTGCCGCTCGCCGAGGTCGAGATCGCCGATGACTGGCAGGTGCTGGGCCTGCTCGGCACCGGCAGCAAATCCCTGATCCTGCGCGACTTATTCGTGCCCGAGCACCGCAGCGTGATGGTCAGCGACCTGTTCGCCGGCACGCCGCCGGGCGCGCTGGTGCATCCCGACTATCCGGTATTGCGCGCGCCGCGCGGGTTCCTGGTGTCCTATTCGCTGCCGCCGGTCGCCATCGCGCTCGGCCGGCGCGCCCTCGACATTGCGCGCGCTGGGTTGGTAGGCCGAGTGTCGCGTGGAGTGACCAGGGTCGCAGAATCCGAGGTGGTGCAGATGGCGATCGGCGAGGCCGCCGCGGCGATCGATGTGGCGACCCTGCTGCTGCACACCGGGCGCGAGTCGAGCACCGCGGCGGTCAGCTCGGGCCGCAAGATCACCGAGGTGGAGGCATTGCGCGCCCGGCGCGACATGGTCTACGCCCAGCATCAGGTCGGCTGGGCGCTCGATCGCCTGTGCGAGCTGGACGGCGCCCGCTGGGTCTACGACAGCGACCAGCTGGGCGCTATTCGGCGCGACGTGATGACCCTCCTGACCCACCACGCCGCGAGCCGCCAGGCCGCGATGGCGCCCTACGGCCGCATGCTGCTCAACCGCGCTGGTTGAATCTGGGCCCGGCATGCCAACGGGCACTCACGCCGCGTGCGGCTTGACTTCGGCGTCTAGCCGCGAGCCCAGAGCCTCGGCCGCCGTTTCCAGCTCGTAGTCGCGCTGCATGTTCAGCCAGAACTCCGGCGTGGTGGCGAAATAGCGAGCGAGCCGCAGCGCCGTGTCCCCGCTTATCCCGCGGCGCTCCGCGATGATCGCCTGCACCCGCGTCACCGGCACCCCGATATCCTTCGCCAACCGGTACGCGGTGAGGCCGAGCGGCTTCATGAACTCCTCGCGAAGCTGTTCTCCGGGATGGATCGGCGGTAGGTCGCGCATGTTCGTCACCGTTGGTGGTAATCGACGATCTCGATCCGCTCGGCACCCCCGTCCTTCCAAACGAAGCAGAGCCGCCACTGATCGTTGATCCGAACGCTGTGTTGCCCGGCCCGGCTGCCACGCAGAGCCTCCAGCCGATTCCCGGGTGGCGCCGCTAAATCGCGCAGGTCTTCTGCGGCGTGCAGCTGTCGCAACTTCCGCTGCGCCACTCGCTGAATGTTCGCGGGCAGCCGCCGCGCATACCGGCCGTGGAACAACGCCTCGGCCTCGCGATCGGCAAAAGAGCGGATCATTCGTCCGGTTTATATACGCATGCCGTTCAGATCGCCAAGCGTCCATATCGAACGCGCCGACCTGGCTCGGATGGCCAGCAGCACCGCCGTTGGGAAACGAGGCGAGCGGGGTTGGCCGGCAGGGTGCGAGCGCGCGATGCTGGAGCGCGCGCGGGCGCTGATCCCGCCTCTCCCCGAGCGCGCCCCGGCCGCCGCCGCGATCGATGTGGCAACCCCGTTGCTGCACGTCGGGCGCGAGGCCAGCACCGCAGCTGTGAGCTCAGGCCGCAACATCACCGAGGCCGAGGCATTGCGCGCGCGCCTCGACATGGTCTACGCGCAGCATCAGGTGGGATGGGCGCTCGAACGCCCGTGCGAGATGGACGGCGCCCGCTGGGTCTACGACAGCGACGAGTTGGGGGCCATCCGGCGCGACGTGATGACGATCCTGACCCACCACGCCGTGAGCCGCCAGGCCGCGATGGCGCCCTATGGCCGCATGCTACTCGCCCGTGACGCGGGGTGAGGCTCCTGGGCCGCTTGTTGTCCGCTCGGTGCGTAATCCCTCAAACGCAGCGAACAGGTGGTTTTGAGGAAACGCTCCTCGTCAACTAGCGATTCTCCGCGCCTGGGACGAGCAATTTGTAGCCTAAACAGGGGTGCCGTGGCGGCCGCAGCCGGCCACAAAGCGGCGCGCGCCGGCCTCGGTTTCGCCGCTGTCGACGGTGGCGATGCCAAGCCGGAATTCATTCAAGACCGCCTGCTCCCAAGCTAATCCCCATTGTTCGATTGCCGAGAGCGTATCGCTTCGCAAGGCCGCCTGCGGCAGTCGTGCCAGCTCGTGCGCCAATTGCCTCGCGACGGCGAGGGCTTGGCCGGATGCCACGACGCGATTGGCGAGACCGATGCGCTCGGCTTCTTCGCCGGAGATGCCGCGGCCCGTCAGTATCAGGTCCATAGCGCGGCTGTGGCCGATCAGCCGCGGCAGCCGGATGGTTCCGAGATCCATCAGGGGTACGCCGAAGCGCCGACAATAGACGCCAAATATGGCGTCGCTCGCCGCTACCCTGAGGTCGCACCAGAGAGCAAGCTCGAGCCCTCCGGCCACCGCCGGCCCTTCGATCGCGGCAATCACCGGCTTCGACAATTTAAGGCGGGTCGGCCCCATCGGCGCGTCACCGCTCTCGACGCGGTGGGGGCGCTGTCCGGCAGCGGCTTCCTTCAGGTCGTAGCCGGCGCAGAACGCGCCACCTCGGCCGGTAAGGATTGCGACCGAACTCGATGGATCGGTGTCAAAGCGGCGGAAGGCGGCAGCCAGTGCCTGAGCCGTGGCGTAATTGACCGCGTTGCGTGCCTCCGGGCGTTCGATGGTGACGATGGCAATGCAACCATCGATTTCGTAAGAGACAGTCGAGGCTTCCGTCATTGCCGAAACCTCCTATCAAGTGGAATGGAAAGTCCGAACGCGACGTCGCGGCAGACAAGTGAGTTTGCCCTGCGCTGGGCCCAGCCTTGAACTCGGCCGCGAGCTACTCCGGACTGCATGAGCCGATCGGTGCATGCCGCAGCCGAGACCTGGCTTGTCGCAGTCGTAGCCGGCCTTCACGCATTCGGGGCCAAGCCGACTGCGGCGTGGACACGGCCGCGCAGCCAGGCGATGGAGAGCGATCCGGCGTCGCGCCTGTGCCACACCATGGAGACGGCAAAGGTCGGCGACGGAAAGGGCAATGGGCTCGTCGCCAGTGCTGCGGCGTTGGCGCAGAAGTGCGCGAACCGGGCCGGCAAGGTCGCGATCGCCGGCGCCTCCTTCAGCATCATCGGAATCGCCATGAACTGCGCAGTCGTGGCCACCACCCGGCGCCGCAGACCGTGCTCTTCGAGCACGTCGTCGACAAAGCTCGTCATCTCACCCCGCAATGAGGGGACGATGTGCCCGCATGCTGCGAAGGCCTCGATCGGCACCGGTACGGGCAAGTGCAACAGATTGGGGTTGAACAGGCAGACATGTCCCTCCTCGTACAGCATCTGCCGCTCATGCCAGCGCCGCACGCGCGGCAGGTAGCCGACAGCGAGATCGAGCTCCCCTTCGTCTAGCGCGATCAGCGTAGCATCCCGGTCCAAGCTGCGCAGGCGCAGCGCCGGCCGCATTCCGTCCGCCGCCAGTTCGGAGAGCACGCGAGAGAACAGCACCGGCTGCAGCGAGTCCGAGCAGCTGACGGTGAAGATCCGGCGATCTTGCGCGGGGTCGAATGATTCCTCGATTGCGAGGGCCCGTCCGGCGGCCATCAGTGCCTCGCGTACCGGTTCGGCCAGGCGCTGCGCCCGCGCTGTCGGCTCCATGCGCCCAGCGGTGCGAACGAAAAGCGGGTCGCCGAGCACGTTGCGAAGCCGGCCCAGCGCATGGCTGACCGCCGGCTGGCCGACACCCAGAGCCTGCGCAGCACGCGAGGCGGAGCGGGTCACGAAGAGCGCGTCGAACGTCTTCAGCAGATTGAGATCGAGCTGGGTACTATGAATCGAGTTCATCGCGATATGCATCCGTTCGGCTCTGTGCATCGCGAAGGCGGAACATATATCGCGCCGTATGCCGTGCCACAAGCCAGGAGCGAGCGATGCAACCGCAGGCAACGCCAGCGATGAGGGTTGAGCCATGCAGATCGCGATAATCGGGGCCGGCAATGTCGGCGGCGCGCTCGGCAAAGGCTGGGCACGCGCCGGTCACGCGATCACCTATGGTGTCCCCGATCCGTCGGACGCGAAGTACCGAGCGACGGCGGAGGCGGCGGGAGGCGCCAGCCTTCTCCCGGTCTCTCGGGCGGTGCAGGGGGCCGATGCTACCGTGCTAGCGGTACCCTTCGACGCTGTGGGCGATGCGTTGACCGCCGCGGGTGATCTCTCGGGCCGCCTGCTGATCGACGTGACAAACCCATTGCGCATGGGTGCCACCGGCCTCGAGCTGGCGATCGGTTTCGACCATTCGGCCGCTGAGCATGTGGCGTCTCTGGCGCCGGGTGCGGCGGTGTTCAAGACACTGAACCAGGTCGGGTTCGAACTGATGGAGAACACTGCCGGTTATGCAGCGCCGCCGGTGATGTTCGTGGCCGGCGACGACCCGGCGCGCAAGCCCGTGGTTATGGGTCTGGTCTCCGATCTCGGCTTTCGCGCGGTGGATGCGGGCGGACTGCGCGTCGCGCGGCTGTTGGAGCCCTTCGGCATGCTGTGGATTCACATGGCCATCAACCGCAAGGCCGGTCGCGACAACGCCTTTGCCTACCTTCCTCGGAGCCAGGACCTGGGCCCATGAGAACCAAATTCGGTCTGGAAATTCCGACCACGCTCTCGGAGGTCTGCCGTCCCGAGCGGATGGCGCTGCTCGTTTATGACATGCAGGCCGGCATCGTCGGGCAAATAAGCAACGGCCCCGCGGTTACGAAACATGTTGCCCGCGTGCTCGATTGCGCCCGGACCAACGGCGTTCGGGTCATCTTCACGCGGCACATGTCGCTACCGCTGAGGCTGATGGGCAGCTTCCAGTTACGACAGGCGATGGCCTGGCAAAAACTCGCTGATCCCGACGAGGTTCGGCCTTGGTTCCTGCGCGGCTCCGAGGCATTCGAGATCATGCCGGAGCTGGCACCCCGAGAGGATGAGCCAGTCCTCGACAAGATCGCGTTCTCCGCGTTCGAGGGCACGCCCTTGGCAATGATCCTGCGTGACTGCGGATTGAGCGCGTTTGCCATCGTCGGCATTGCCATAGAGATCGGCATAGACCCGTCCGTGCGGCACGGCGCCGATCTCGGACTTATCCCGATCGTCGTGCAGGATGCCTGCGGCGCCGGCGACCCCGAGGCAGCGCAGCGCGCTCTTGCAAACCTTGCCTTCATCGGCGACGCGACCATGACCGATACGGCGGCGTTCTGTGCCGCTACGGGAGGCAAAACCGCCGCTCCATGATGCGACCGTATCGGCTGCTCCGGCAGACCAGCCTCACAAATCTCAAAACCTATCTGGAGGATCGATTGTGACCAATGGATGTTCAGCGCGAGCGATAGCCGATTTGGCCGATGGCGTGATTCTCGCCACGGTCGATATAGCGGCCCTGCCCGAGAGGGTTTTTGGCGCCTTGACTACTGCGGAAGAGGTCACTTGTTGGTGGGGCTCGCCCGAGACCTACAAGACGGAAGCATGGGCGGCCGATCTGCGCGTCGGCGGCTTGTGGAGGGCGGAGGGGCGCGGAACCGACGGCAACCGTTTCTCGCTGTCGGGCGCAATTCTGGAGCTCGATTCGCCGCACAAGCTTGTTCAGACGTGGAAGGCCGATTGGGATGGCGGCCATGAGACGAAGCTGACTTATCGGCTGCAGGCGATCGAGGGCGGAACCCGTCTGACCGTTCGTCACGAAGGCTTCGTCGGTCGACCAGAGTCGTGTCAGAGCCATTCGAACGGCTGGGAGACTGTGCTGAATTGGCTCGGGGCGCACTTCACGCCAGCCGCATCGAACGCGAACGAGCGCTTTTACGTGTGCAGGCTGGTACCGCTTCGGCCCAGTTTCGCTGAGGACATGACGGCCGAGGAGGCCGCCATCATGCAGGCGCACGGCGTTTATTGGAGGAAAAACCTGCGGGACGGCGTCGCGATCGTCTTTGGTCCCGTCGCCGACCCGAAGGGGGTATGGGGGCTCCTCGTGATCCGCGCCGCGAGCGACAAGGCCGCTCGCGCACTCGAGGCAGCCGACCCGGCAGTCCTCTCGGGCAAAGGCTTCCATTTCGAGACCCTGCCCATGATCCGGGCGGTTGTCACCGCGTGACACGAACGAGGCTCGGGGTCGGGTCCTCGGCGAATTGCGCCTGTCCGGGCTCGGTCAGTAACGACATGCGAGCCTGGAACGCCGATCGCGATGTCTCCGAAAAGGCATGAGGTATACCCAATGCCGTCTGTTCGGATTTACCGGCGCGAATCGCGGGCTCGGTCTGGAATTCGCCGCGCAATACCTGGCTGACGGCTGGCACGTCTATGCCGCTTGCCGCCATCCGGACTCGGCCGAAAAACTGCATCGCCTGGCTGAAGATCAAAAGGGTCGGATCCCACCAATGCGTCGAGCATCGATCGTATCGAATATTGGGACCCGATAGCCGTCCTTGAAGGTTTCGATGACCGTGAGACGATGCAAAGGGCATTCAGCGCGAGCTGATAAGAGTGCTGTCGTGCCCCGTGGTGAGTCTGCGTCGACCGATCGCACTCGCGCATCGGTCAATCCGAGCTTGGAGGAGCTGTCATGGACATCGGGATCATCGGCTCCGGCTATATGGGAGCGAGCATGGGCAAGGCTTGGGCCGCGAAGGGCCACCAGGTTCTGTTTAGCTTCTCCCAAGACGTGAACCCACTGCCGGAAGTCGCCGCGGTCGCTGGCCCAAACGCCCGCAGCGGCGCGCCCGCAGCGGCCGTGGCTTTCGGTGACGTGATCCTCCTTTCGGTACCGTGGGCGGCCGTAGCCGACGCGCTGAAGGCGGCTGGTGCTTTCGCGGGTAAGATTCTGTTCAGTTGCGTCAATTGCTTGAAGCCCGACTTCAGTGGTCTAGCGGTCGGCACGACGACCTCCGCTGCCGAGGAGATCGCTCGCCAGGCTCCGGACGCCAGGTCGAAGCGATTCCGCCAATGGCTCAGATACTGGCGGCCGATGCCCATCGTCTCGCAGGTCAGCAGATCAGCGCGTTCTACTGCGGCGATGATGCCGAAGCCAAGGCTGCGGTCGCGGCGTTGTTGCGCGATCTCGACCTCGAACCGGTCGACGCGGGGCCGTTGAGCAGCGCCCGGTACATCGAGCCGGCCGGGATGCTGCAGGTGCAGCTCGCCTATGGCATGCGCCTCGGTCCACAAATCGGCGTGAAATTGCTGCGGGGTTAAAGGAGAACTTCGATGGATGTGGCGCTGGAGGGAAAGTCGGCCTTGGTCACCGGCAGCTCGTTCGGGATCGGCGAAGTCATCGCACGGATACTGGCATCCCCGAAGATCAAGGACAGGGGAGTGTTGATCGGCCGCATCTTGTTGGAGACCATGCCTGGCGACAAAACGCCGAGATACATCGCGAAGGTTCTGCGCTCCGAACCTGCTGCGGGCGGTATCAGCACGGTGGTCATTTACGAACTCGTCGGTAACACGCGATACTTCGATGCCGCCGGCTTTCCGGGACGAACACTCGGTTTGGCCGAGACGAATATTCCTGCTGCGATTGCGCGCTCATGACCTTGATATTGTAGGATTCCGCTCGGCAACGCTCGGCGGCGACCTCGGTGACACCTAATCGATCCCTCGTCGCTTCGATCAGCGATGAGCGGAACCAGACCTGCGCCGGTTCAGTCGCTGCGGGGCCGCCGCCAAGCCATCGACAGGGACACGGAGAGGTCGATCGCCAGCGGAATGATCTCGATCTCGGCTTCCTATAGGCGTTGCGGATCGATCGAGATCGAAGCCGGAAGGTCGCTGCCGACAAAGATCGGCCGGAGAATGTGCGACTGAAACCGCCATAGCCGGTCGTCGCCGAGCGCGCATTGCGCCTCGAAATCCGCAATCATAGCCGGCGGCCTTGCCAACTGAAACGGCGGGCGACCGTCGGCGCGGTAGAGGCTCATCACCCCAATCGTCGAGGCGCGCCGCGCGTCCTCCCGGAATGCCCGAAGATTGCCGACCAGGTGACGCGTGGTGGTGTTGCCGCGCTGCCGGCGTCGGGCATAGAAAGCGCGGATTTTCTCCACTCCTTCGAACCGGTTGTGTCCGACGGCGTAGAGCGCCTCCGGCAAATAAAACTCGTGGGCCTGGCTGCCGCCGTTGTGATCCACGTCGGCCCAGTAATTGGTCATCAGCCGATTGAGCGCGTACCATAACGCCAGATCATCGGTGTCCAGCATTTGCTTGGCGATCCTCCCAGAGATGAGGCGACATCTCCCGTCGCCCGTAGCATTCCCCGGCCCTCTTTGCGCCGGCTCGCGCGCGGCGTCAATCGGCGCGGCGTCTCTCCCTACGGAAAGTGAGCCTCCCCATTTCGCTGCCGCCCGTTTGCATCGCGCTCGGACGCCGTGCGCCCGCTGATCGGTCGGGTGTCGCGCGGCGATGTCAGGCCATCGACATGGGCACGGAGAAGAGGTCAGTCGTCGGTTGTCCGAAGGACGCCGGGGGTCAAAAGTGAATTTCGTATTCGAGCTGCCACCGGATCGTTTCGCGCGGTGCAGCCGAGCTCACACCGAAGAGAATGCCGCCGTTCCATTTGAGGCTGCCGGGCCCGATATTCGAAATAGTGCCGAACAGTTGGGGGCCGATGCGGTTGTCCTGCGGCCAGTGCGAATTGAACCCCTCGAACGAGCTCGGCTGGCCATAGGCCTGAAAGCCCGGCTCGATCGGCGTGCCGAAGGCGAACCGCGTTTCCCAAGCGTATAAAAAGAACGGGCGCCCCGCCGAGAAATTGCCGACCTCCTTTTCCATAAACAGGTTTACGGTATTGATCGTGCCAAAGATTTCCTTGCGGAATATCGGTCCGAAGGTGAATTCATTGGGGTTGCCCTGGAGCGTAGACTTGCCGAACTCGCCAAAAAAGCCGGCATCCAGCCAGTACTGGCCGGGCTCGGTGAACTGAAGGATGTTTTCCCAAGTGACCTGACTGAATTTGAACGATTGTCCGGGACCGGCGTCGCGGTTCTGCTCGAGCTCGAGCTCGGTGCGCCAAAAGCCGTTGACCCCGTATTCGAATTCCTGGACGGAACTCAGCTCGCCGCTGTGCGCGGGGTTCGGATCGTGGCCATAGTCGCCGAGAGGCTCGACCGCAATCTCTCCGGTTTCGGCGTCGGGCATCTGGACTTTGAAATCCGCCGCGGCCGGAAATACGGTTGCCAGCGTTAGAGCTGCACCGGTGAAGAAAGTGCTAATGCAACGCATTCGCGTCTCCAGGAGCGAATTACCCTATGGCAGAGGGGGAAGGCTCAGACTAAACGGATGCGGCCGCGGCCGGCCGGCTTGGCGCACGCGGTGGCGCGCGCCCCATCACTCGCATCAAGGTGCCGATGACGAGAAGCGTGGCGAGGTAGAACACGACCTGAATGCCGGCCGGCTGTGCCGAATAACCGATCAGTACATGCAGCAATAGCCCGAGCATGCTGTTCTCGGTCAGGATCGACGACGTGTCCCACAAATCGTTGCCGAGCGACGGCAAAAGGTTCGCCTGCATCAGAAAGGCCGCGCCCTGCGAGGCCATGCCGGCGGCGAGCAGCAGAATGAGCCAGCTCGTCACGGTAAACAGCTGGCGCAATGGGATCGCGAGGAGCCCGAGAAAAATCACCGCGCCGATCGCGGCACCGCCGGCGAGCCCGAGAATCCCGCCCATCAACATGCTGAACCCGCCCACTCCCGAGGCGATCGCGATCCCGTAGAGAAAGAGGACGATCTCGGAGCCTTCGCGCAGCACGGCAATCCCGGCGACCAGCGCCAGCGCATAGAGCGGCCGACTTCCGCCAAGCACTGCCTTGCCGAGCGTGGCCGCGGCCGCGGCCAGCTCCCGCCCGTGCCGGTTCATCCAGATATTGTGCCAGCCCAGCATGGCCACCGCGGTAAACAGGATCGCAGCGTTGAACAGCTCCTGCCCGACGCCGTTGACCGCGGCGGCGATTGCTCCGGCGCAAGCAGCGACGCTGGCGGCGCCGAGGACCCCTGCGGCGACCCCGCTGGTCACCCAGACGCCGCGGCGCGGCACGCCCTGACTGGCCGCCAGCACGATGCCGACCACCAGCGACGCCTCGAGGACCTCGCGGAAAACGATAATTGCGGTCGCCAGCATCTCAGTCCTCGCTATTTGACGACCAAATGGCCACGGGTCTCCGGATGAAAATCGTCGAAAAACTCATAACTGCCCGGATCGAGAGGCCCGACGAACACGGTGATTTCCTGGCCGGGGGTCACGACCTTTTCGCGATGAAATTGGGTGCTCTCGAATTCCGAGGTGGTCGGGTTCTCGTTGCGCACGATCAGCTTGACCTTGACGCCCGCGGGTATCTGAACCTCGCTCGGAACGAACTGGTTGTTTTTCAATAAAATCGAAAAGCTGGGATCATCCGCCAGGGCGGGCGCCGCAAAGACAAGAACGAAGTACGCCACGAACCTGGCGGCAGGACGCATTGTGACACTCCGGTGAAGATGCGAATGCGAACTCTTCTCATTATCGCTCGAATGGGCATCGAGAAGCAAGCGCAAATAACGGCCAATGTGCATAACGAGCCCCCGATCGGGATGACGGTGAGGTCCGATCAATCCCTCGCCGCTTCGATCAGCAGTGCGCGGAACCAGGCCTGCGCCGGTTCGCTCGTCGCACGGCGGTGCCAAGCCATCGAAACGGGCACAGAGAGATCGATCGCCAGCGGCATGATCTCGATCGCGGCCATCGCGGCGATTTGCTGGGCGGTTCGTCGGGGTACCGTGGCGACGAGATCGGACGACGCGAGGACGGCCGGCAGCGCCAGATATGTCGCGACCAACAGCGCGATCCGGCGCCTCAACCCGAAATCGGCAAGGGTACGATCGACCGCGCCGCTGGTGTCGCCGCGCGGCGAGACGAGGACGTGGTCGAGCGCCGCATAGGCTTCTATCGACAGCGATTGCGCCGCCCTCGGATGACCCCGGCGCGCGACCAACACGAACGGGTCGCGCAGCAGCATCATCGAATCGAGATGCCCCGGCAACGCGCGAAGGTGTGCGACCGCGACGTCGATCGCGCTGTTATCAAGCCGGTCGGCGGCTTCGGCGCCGGTCAGCGGCGTCAGGCGCAACGTCGCCTTGGCGGCTTGTCTGGCAAATGCTTCGGCAAGACGCCCGACGAGCGCCACCTCGGCATATTCGGCCATGCCGGCGGTAAAGATACCCGTGCTTTTCGCCGGATCGAAGCCGATACCCAAGTTGAGCGCCGCCTCGATGTGCTCGATCGCCGCCGAGACAAGAGGGGCGATCTCGCGCGCGCGAGCGGTTGGCTCCATGTGGTTGGGAGTGCGGACGAACAGATCGTCGGCAAAGAGGCTTCTCAGGCGAGAGAGCGCATGACTCATCGCCGGCTGCGACAGACCAATGCGGCCTGCTGCGCGGGTCACGGCGCGTTCTCTGATCAGCGCATCGAAGGCTTTCAGAAGGTTGAGGTCGACGGCGCGAATATCCATGGAGTGAATGTGTGCTATACGATCTATCGATTTGATCGATGGTGAGCCGCTGTTAAGTAGATATCGTTCGCAGCGAACCAACAGGAGAACGACCAGTGACCGAACTCAAAGGCTATCACGCCCATGTCTATTACGACCCGACCACCCGGCCGACAGCCGAACGCCTGCGCGACGCGATCATCAGCCGTTTCGCGGTCAGACCCGGAGCCTTCAGCGACGAGCCGATCGGCCCGCACCCGATCTCGCAGTTCAGCGTCATCTTTGAGACGCAAGAGTTCCAGAACGTCGTGCCTTGGCTGATGCTGAACCGCGAGGGCCTAGACGTTCTGGTTCATCCGCTGACTGAGAGCTCATATGACGACCACAGCAAGAATGCGCTGTGGCTCGGGACGCCGGTGCCAATGCGGCTCGAAATTCTGCGGCCGACCTATCGCAACGAGCTGCTGCCTGGTGCTTCGGCCCACTCGGCGTAGAAAGAAACAAGTCCCGGGTCACGCCGACTGTCCTTAGACCGGCTTTGGCGGCGGGAAACAATCGGCCGCCGGATATCGGCCGGGAAACGCCGGTCATCGAAAGCTAGAGAGCGGCAGACCTCGGACCGAGCGGATCCATGGAAGGAGCTGAACTCGCCCAACTGATCCTCGAACCCGCCGATTACCGTTGCTGTCTCGATCTCTGCCTTTCAGCCAGCGCCTTTGCCGCCCGCAGCCGACCGCCGCTGCGATCGAGAATACCTCTCGCCTCGTCGGGCGCACAGCCCTCGAGCAGCAACAGGGCGAGCTTGACGCTTCCTTCCGCCCGCGAGAGGGCGTCGCGCACCTCGTCGCGGCTGCGGCCGGTGAGCTGCGATAGGATATTCTCGCTACGCTGTACGAGCTTCTTGTTTACGGCCTGCAGATCCACCATCAGGCCGTCTTAGACGCGGCCGAGCCTAATCATCACCAGAGAGGACAAGAGATTGAGCGCAATCCGCTGCGCGGTGCCGGCTTTCATCCGGGTCGATCCGGCGATCGGCTCCGGGCCGGTGTCGAGCCAGATCGGCTGATCGGCCAGCTCCAGAAGCGGCGTGTTCGGATTGTTCGCAATCCCGATCGTCAAGGCCCCGCGCTCTTTCGCCCGGCGCAGGCACGCCACGGTAAACGGTGTGGTGCCGCTTGCGGCCACGGCGATCAAAACGTCTTTCGCATCGATGTCGTGGCGCCGCACCAGACCCATCGCGTGGTCGGTCTCGTCTTCGGCGCCTTCGACGGCTTTGATCAGGGCTTCCTGGCCTCCCGCCATAAACAGCAGCAGTCGCTCCTGCGGCCAGCTGAAAGTCGGCATCAGCTCCGCGCCATCCTGAACCGCCAGGCGCCCCGAGGTGCCGGCGCCGGCATAGATCAGCCGGCCGCCATCCATCAGCCGCGGCTCCATCGCGAGCGCGGCACGCTCAATGGCGGAGCGCGCGGCATGAACTGCAGCGGTCGCGGCGAATTGCCCCTCGATCATCGCATCGAGGATGTCGGACGGGCTCCACACGTCAATTTCGGTATAGCGAGGACTTGGACGTTCGGTATCCATGAACCGGCCTTTCTGCACCCGAGCCAGGTCCCCCCATCCTCGTTATACAGCAGAACGCCCTAGATCCATGCGGGGTTCTCCGGCGTTGGCGTGTTGAATCATGTCTCCCGAACGGAACCCGCGGTGGTGAAAAGCAAACTTTTCCTAGGTGTGGATGGCGGCAAGACACAAGCCGCGCCGACTGGTATTGACGTGGATCGGCCTCGGCCTCTTCAGCAGATCACGCGGACCCGATGAAGGGACCTCCACAGCACGCGGTAGCGGCCTGCAGCGTTTTTGACGGCACACGGCTGCACGATGGGTGCGCGGTGGTGATCGAGGGTTCCTGCATTGCCGGCATTGTGCCAAAGGGCTCGCTGCCGGCGTCGATCCCGGTTCGCCATATGCCAGACGGTGCGTGGCTGGCACCCGGGTTCATCGACACCCAGGTGAATGGCGGGGGAGACGTGCTGTTCAACGATGCGCCGGCGCCGGAGGGCATCGCGGCCATCGTCAAGGCGCATCGACAGTTCGGAACGACTTCGCTGATGCCGACATTTCTCAGCGATTCCGAAGACAAGATGCGGCAAGCACTGAATGCCGTGCAGACCCTGGTCGGGGTTGACGCCGGTGTGCTCGGTATTCACTTCGAGGGGCCTTTCCTGTCTCCCGACAAGGCCGGGGTCCATGATCCCATATGGATCCGCGGCCCGCAGTCCGCGGATGTCGAGATGCTGACGTCACTGCAAGGCGGCGTCACGCTCGTCACCTTGGCACCCGAGCGGGTGCCGCCGGGGTTTGTCGCGCAGCTCGCCGGTGCCGGCGTCCGGGTGTCGCTCGGGCACTCGATGGCCACTTACGCGCAAACACGCCTGGCTCTTTCCCAGGGTCTCACCGGCTTTACGCATCTTTTCAATGCGATGAGGCCCCTCGCAAGCCGTGAACCGGGACCGATCGCGGCGGCGCTCGAAGAGCCCGGTGCTTGGTTCGGCATCATCGTCGATGGCGAGCACGTCGCTCCGGCGATGCTGCGATTGGCATTGCGGGGCGAGGGCCGTCCGATGCTGGTGACGGACGCGATGCCCCCCGTCGGGGGCGGCCGATCGACTTTCGCGCTCTATGGGCGGGAAATTACCGTGCGCAATGGTCGTTGCACGACGGGCGATGGCACGCTGGCCGGCACGCTTCTCGATATGGCGAGCGCCGTGCGCAACAGTGTGCGTCTGCTCGGGCTGCCGCTTGCCGAGGCGTTGTGTCTCGCATCGGCGGCTCCCGCCGCCTTCCTCGGCATCGAGGACCGGCTCGGCCATATCGCGCCGGGATATCGCGCCGACATGGTGGCGCTCGATCCCGAGGAGATCCGGGTATTGGCGACCTGGGTCGCCGGCGAGGAGAGCAGCGACCCGGACGCACATAAAGGCTCCTCTCGCACAGCGGTGAGAGGGAGGGACCCAGCCGATAGGCTGGGACGGTGAGGGGCGCGCCGGATGTCACCCTCACCCGCCTTGCTACGCGCGGCACTCTCTCCCGCGCTGCGGGCAAGGGGCGGTGGCGGAGAATAGTCTCCCCCCGCAGGTCGGCTGTGGAACTCCGGTCGTTGATGGCACGCTCAGCGGCAATCCTTTGAGCGAGCGCACCGCCAGATAGGCGAAAGCTTGCGCCTCGAGCGCGTCGCCATTCCAGCCGACCGCCTCCACTGGGCGGACGACGACTTTGAGAAGGCGACGGAGAGCTTCCATCAATACCGGATTGTGGCGGCCGCCCCCGGTGACTAGCCATTCGAGCGCTGGTGCCGGGAAATGGCGAGCCGCGGCCGAGACCGCCGCCGCCGTCATCTCGGTCAGCGTAGCAGCACCGTCCTCAAGCGAAAGGCCTTGCGGGACAATTTCTTGGAAATCGTCGCGATCGAGCGATTTCGGCGGCGGGCGATCAAAGTAGGGAGAGGCGAGAAATCGCCGAACATGCGCCGAAGAGGCGCGACCCGCGCGCGCCAAGGCGCCATCGATGTCGGCGGCGCCGCCGGTATGACTGCGCACCCAATCATCGATCAGCGCATTCCCCGGGCCGGTATCGAAGGCAAGAACTTGCTCAGCCTCTTCGATCCAGGTCACGTTCGCCACACCGCCGATGTTAAGGACCGCAAGCGGCTTGGGGTAATAGGCCGCAAGTGCGGCGTGGAACAGCGGGGCGAGGGGCGCTCCTTCGCCCCCCGCGGCAACATCGGCCGAGCGGAAATCGGCGACCACGTCGCAGCCCAGCAGGCGCGCCAAGAGGGCGCCATCGCCGAGCTGCCAGGTGCGACGCTCGGCCGGGCGATGCAGGATCGTGTGGCCGTGCAGCCCGACGATGTCGATGGCGGTTCCGGGATGGCGTCCGAGAAACTGCTCCACCGCCTCGGCGTGGAGCCGGGTCAGCTCGTCTTCGACCTGGGCGACCGCACCAACGCCGCCGAGCACCGAGCGTAGACTTTCGCGGAACTCCGGCGGGTAGGCAATTGTCAGCGCGGGACCGAGGATCACCCGCTCGCGGCCGTCCGTCTCGACCATCGCGACATCGATCCCGTCGAGCGAAGTCCCGCTCATCAAGCCGATCGCGCGCCACAGCCGCGGGGAGTGTTGTGGCCCTGTCTCGGCACCTATGTTAGATGACGCAGCCATGTCGACACCTCGCTCCGCCTTTCTTTCGACCGCGATCGAACGCGGCTTTGTGCATCAATGCACCGATCTCGAGACGCTCGATCAGCGGCTCAGCGGCGGACGCGTCATCGGCTATATCGGCTATGACTGCACGGCGGACAGTTTGCACGTCGGCAGCCTGGTCGGCATCATGCTATTGCGGCTGTTCCAGAAATGCGGACACAAGCCGGTCGTCCTGATGGGGGGCGGTACCACTCGCATCGGCGATCCTTCCGGGAAAGACGAGGCGCGGCCGCTGCTCGACGATGCAGAGATCGCCCGCAACATGGCGGGAATCCGTACCGTCTTCGCCAAGTTCATCGACTTCGGCGACGGACCGAGCGACGCCATTGTGGTCAACAATGCCGATTGGCTCGACGAGCTTCGCTACATCCCGCTGCTGCGCGACATCGGGCGTCATTTTTCGGTCAACCGGATGCTGACCCAAGATAGCGTGCGTCTGCGACTCGAGCGCGACCAGCCGCTGAGCTTTCTCGAATTCAATTATCCGATCCTGCAGGCCTACGATTTTGTCGAGCTGGCGCGGCGTTTCGGCTGCGAGCTGCAGATCGGCGGCTCCGACCAATGGGGCAACATCGTCGGCGGCGTCGAGCTCGGGCGGCGGACCGATGGATGCGCCCTCTTCGGGCTGACGACGCCGCTGATCGCGACCGCATCCGGCGCAAAGATGGGAAAGAGCATTGGCGGTGCGGTCTGGCTCAACGCCGAGAAGCTGTCCGCGTACGAATACTGGCAGTTCTGGCGCAATACCGAAGATGCCGATGTCGGTCGGTTTCTGCGCCTCTTCACCGAGGTTCCGATCGAAGAGATCGCCCGGCTCGAGCGGCTCGAGGGCAGCGAGCTCAACGAGGCAAAAAAGATCCTTGCCACGGAGGCGACGTCACTGTGTCACGACCGGGAAGCAGCCGCGGCGGCGGTCGAGAGCGCGCGAGCGTTCTTCGGCAGTGGGAGAACAGTTGACGCATCAGCGAACTTCGCAGCGAGCGGCGGGCTGGGGGCGGACGCGAAACGCGTGCCCCGCGACCTGCTTGAGCGAGGCATACCAGCTTTCGAGCTATTCTGCCGCGCCCAGCTCGCTGCCTCCAACGGCGAGGCGCGCCGGCTGATCCGGGCAGGCGGTGCCCGGATCAACGATACGCTGGTAGAGAAAGAGACAAGGCTCGTCTCGCTCGCCGACCTTGACTCGCAGGGCCTCCTCAAACTCAGCGCAGGCCGCAAGCGGCACGTGCTGATGCGCGCCGTTTAGCCCTCGCCCCGCCATCCAGCTGAGCCACGACCGCTTGCACCTTGAAGGCCAGCACATGCTTGCCGGCGACGTCCTCGTCGTCGCGGATCGCGCGCAGCACCCGGCTGAACGGCGCGCGAGACAGGCGCTGCAGCAGGACGAATGTCACTGCGAGCACCGCCAGGACGATGCCCAGGAAGCGTTGCTCGAACACCTGTGGCGAGACGATGCCGCGCCCGCGCCGGGGATGCCGGCGATGCCGTCGGCGCCGTTGGTCAGCCAGATCTCGTTGGTGGCCGCGATGCGGACTGATTCGGAAAAGCCGAGCGTGACGATCGTCAGATAGTCGCTGCGCAGCGCGCGGTGATCAGCGCGACCAGCGCTCCGGTGGCGGCGGTGGTGACCGCAGCGGCGGCGACGCCGATGGGGATCGCCCACCCCGCCATGGTGAGCAGGGCGGTGGTGAGGCGCCGACGGAGAAGAACCGGCGAGGCCGAGGTTGATCATCCCCGGTTCACCCCGGCAGTGACGGCGATCGAGATGAGATACGCGGTCATGCGCCGACACTACAGGGTGGCACCGATTGCGGGCAAGAACTACAACGCCTTCTCGAACCAATGATGCGCGTAGGGTTCGTCGCTGAACCGTGGCACCTCCCGGTAGCCGGCGCTGCGATAGAGCCGGATCGCCTCGTGCAGCACGCGGTTGGTATCCAGCCGGATGGTCCGCGCGCCGGTTTCGCGCGCCAGGCGCTCCAGTTCCCGCAGCAACCGCCGCCCGAGGCCAAGACCGCGTGCCGCCGGGGCGACCCACATGCGCTTTATCAGCGGTGCGTCGGGATCGAGGATCAGCCCGCCGCAACCGATCGGCTCTCCGCGCAGCCGGGCAACCAGGAACATGCCCGCCGGCGCGGCCAAGTCGTGCAGCGCGGCCGCGAGGGCCGGCACGGCCTCGAAGCCCGTTTCGAACCGTGTGTTCAGCTCGGCAAAATACCGCGTCAGGCAGAGTTGCGCGTCTTGGGCGGCGGGATCCTCGATCGCCAGCACGGTCATGGAGGCGCGCAGCAGCCGTTCCACCTCGGTCATCGCCGCGACCAGTCGGGCGCGCTGGCTGTCACTGAGCGGCTCGAGAAAACTCCACGCCACCGCATCGGAACGACGGTTGATCTCGGTATATTCGGCGAGGCCGGCCTCGGTGAGGCGGACGCAGCGGACACGCCCATCGTCCGGACTTGCGGTGACGGCCACCAGCCCTTGCCGATCCAGAGCGCGCAGCACGCGGCTGGCATAGCCCGAGTCCAGCGCAAGCCGGGCACGCAGCGTGCGCACCTCCAGCCCATCCGGCCCGATTTCCCACAGAGCCCGCGTTTCCCCCAAAGGACGCGTGCGGCCGAGGAACTGGTCCGTCAACACTCCGATGCGCTCGGCGGCGGTGCGGTTGAAGGCGCGGGTCAGCGCGATGGCGGCCTGGTCCATATCTCTGACTTTAGTCAGAGATATGCCGGCGCGTCAAACCGGCCGCGGGGTTCCGGGGGGATGCTGCGCGTGTCTCACCAGCCACCCGAAAGACTGACGTACGTCGGACGCCGTGCGGCCTGTCATTGCTTCGTCGCTTCGCTCCTCGCAATGACTCTGGGGCGTTCGCCGCCGAGAGCCAGCCATTCGGACGGCTGATATCAGGCGATCAGGTCGATCAGGTCGGCCAGGTCGGTCATGCTGGGCACGATCAGGTCGGGCTGATGCGGCGTGGCGCCGAATGGACGGCGGCGACGATCGATGAACGCGGTGCGCATGCCGGTTGCCTTGGCGCCGATGCAGTCGAAGGCGTGGTTGGCAATGAAGAGTACTTCCTCCCGCGCCACGCCCATCAGATCGGCCGCCGTTTCGTAGGTGCGGTGATGCGGCTTGAAGGCATTGGCGAGGGCGACGGAGATGATCCGGTCGAAGGCGATGCCGTGATAGGGCCGCGCGGTCTCCAGCATGTCGGGGTCGCCGTTCGAAAGCACGGCCAGCTTGTAGCGTGTCCGGAGGCGGTCGAGCGCGGTGGGCACTTCGGAAAACGGCTTCAGGCGTTCGATGGCGGCAACAAGGGCGTGGACCTCGTCCGGCGTATGGGAAATGCCGGCACGGTCCATCACGAAGGCGACGGCGCGCTCGCCGATCTCGCGATAGGACGTATGCTCTTTGCCGAGCAAGGCGTCGATCATCGAATTCTCGAAATGCGTGCGGCGCCACCAGGTGACGAAGCTGTTGGGGTTGCCCGGCCAGTTCTTGGCCTTCAGAAAGGGCGTGGCAGACTCGACCAGGCCGGTCTGCATGTCCACCACCGTGCCGTACTGATCGAACATGCAGACCTTGATGGTGGATTTGAGAAGCTGCGGGTCGATCATAGCGGTCTCCGTGGGCGTGGCAGGCGTCGGCGCGCTGCGCCGCCGCGACAACGATGCGGCGATGCTCAATTACGGCGCGGATCGGGCTGCGCCTTTGCGTCGATCCTGTGCCGCAAAGAATTCGCGCATCATCAGTTCCGGCTCGTTTGTCTCGAACGCAGATGCGAAGGTGTCGATGCCTGCCTTAGCATCGCCCGCGGCATCAACGGCGCAAACGCGCAACCCGACGGGCAAGGACTCGCCAACGGCAATCCGCTCTTTACCTGGGTGCGCCTGCCGCAGCGCATTCCGGTGCATATCCACATCGATCAGGTGCCGGAAGGCATGGTCCTTTCGGCCGGGATGACGGCGACGGTGCAGATCGATCCTCGGCGCAAATCGGGAGGGGTGGCGCATCAACGGGTCCCGCAAAGGGCCTCCACCGCCGCGGCCGACCTCGTAACCGCGCTTTGTTTCGGACATGGGCTCCTGCCATTCTTTCCACCCCGCGCGGCGCGGACGACACCTGCCGCCCGCTTGCCACAGCGTAGTTCCGCACCATATAACGCAATTACAAAATAATCAATTTACGGATTAACGTGATAGCGCTGATGGGTCGATGCCAAACGGCGATCCGAGGATTTTCGAGCTTTCCCTGCCGGTTCGCTGCCGCGCCTTCGATTCGCTCAAAAGTTCGCAGGCAAAGCTTTGATTAGAAATGACTTTCGGTGCGGGGCGAGCTCCGACAAAAATTTTTCCCTGAGTTTCCCGTCGCGGCAGGGAAAGGGAGGGGCGGCCGCTACCCTGCCGTCTTTCGCTCCTTTGGCGCCACGGCCGCCTCTGGCTCGGGCGTCGCGGCTTCCTTTTTCTTGCGGCCGACCGCGACCGGCAGCGCAGTGCCCCCGGTTCGTTCGTACCCGATCCGGCCTCCTAATCCACGTCACTGCGCGCCGAGCGACTCCTGGACTGACGGCGGAATACCGAAATTGGGCTGGAAGAGCCGGCGTAGGAATCCCGGAGTGAGCGCGCTCAGTGGATTGACCGAGACCTGAGGGTCGGCGGCTGATCCGGTGGCCCGGTAGTTTGCGGCGAACAGACCTTGTCCCTCGCCGCCGAGCAGCAACGAGCCGAGCACCGGAACATTCCCGATGATCGAATTCAGCGTGTAGGCAGGGACGATTGTGCCCTGGATATCGAGCCGGTGCGGGCCCAACTCGAGCAGGCCGTTGGCGGTCACACCAAGCGCTCCGCCATAGGCGAGGAGGTTATCGAGGACGAGATGGTCCTCGCTGTAGGCGAAATCGCCGCGCAGTGTGCTGAAGGGGATGCCCGATCCGGCAAGCATGCTGCCGATCGCGTTCAGCGAGGTGAGCGACAGAACCTTGGCGAGGCCCGGCGCACGGATCAGGTTGTAGTTCTCACCGTCAATATGCCCGCGTAGAATGCGCTTGCCGGCCGTATCCGAGACCTGGCCGGTAACGGTTACCCGCCCGCCGACAATGTTTTCGGTGACGTCGAGAAGGCTCAAGGTCGCGCCGAGGTCGTCAGACAGGAAGCTGAGGCCTCGCTTCTCGGATTCGCTGCCGAACCGCAAGGAGAGCTCATGGCCGTTGACAAAGTGCGCGTCGATCCGTGCGCGCTGCCAGTTGTCGCCTTCGCGGAACAGTTGCGCCGATAGATTGCGAACCTGCCGGCGCGGCCCGAGGATCAAACGACCCACGCGCGCATCGATCAGCAGCGGCGGGTCCGCGGCGGAATGCTGGGACAGACTGTCGTTTCGGGAGTCATTCAACCAATGGGTCAGATCGAGTCTGGGGCCGTGAAGCTCGACGCGCCAGCCGCCCTCTAGTCGGCGCGCAACGTGACCCGCGATGTCGTCGTCGCCGATGACGAGGCGCTCGATCTCAACACGCTCGATCCGCTCTCTATCCGGAGTGAGCTTGATCCCGAACTTCCCGTAGAGGCCTGCAGTTTTCACCTCGATTTCGCGCAGCCGTGTGATCTGCTCGTTCGCGAGATCGACTATGAGTCTCCCGGTGCCCAGAACATCGGGCGCTTTGTTCCAACCTGCCTCCGCCACGGACAGGCTGACAGCGCGAAGGTCTAGCAGCGCCTCGGCCTCGGCGCGGCCTGCATCAAAGACCGAATAAGTCAAATCGATGCCGATCGGTCCGGTAATCCGGTCGGGTAAATAGTCGAGTGCGAGCCGTCGCCGTTGCTCGTCGTCGATCGTCAGCGCGACGCGGTATCGGCCGCGTGGCCCGTTTTTCGGCTTAAAGGCCATGCCGCCATCGATATTTATGGGAACGCCGTCGAAACGCGCGTTGCCTTGGAGATGCATACCCGGTCGACTGATGTCGAGCGCAAAATCACCGTCACTCAAGTCACGGTCGATTGCAGCCCTGGTGATCGCGGCGCCGGTCAGGGTCGCCCGAACGCCATATTCGACATCGTCGAATTTCAGACTTCGCAGCAGTGGAAACCTGAAATGGAGGTTGAACTCCGTTCGCCCCGCGACATGGGCCGGATCGACCCCGATATCATGGGCGTAGCGCAAGGGTTTGGCGTCGATGACTTCGAGGACATCGCGGATCGGCCCGGCCAGGTTGAGGTCGATGGTTTGCCATTCCACCGGTGCGCCGAGGTCGGTGATGTCGAGCGATCCGCCGGTGACTTGGACGGATTTGATCGTCCCGCCGGTGGGCGTGAACGCGAGTCGTTTATCTGTGAGCGTGGCGGTGCCGCTGACCTTCCGTACCGGGGCGAGCCCGTTGAAGTAGTTGATCGTCAGATCGTGGTACCGCATAGAGCCGTGGGCCGAGACGACCTCGGCCGATCGCGCGGCCGGATCGACCGCGAGATCGAGCTGGACGGCAGCCTCGTCGAGAATGCCGTCGTGCACGTTGGCGAGCACCCAACGACGACCACCGCCGCTCAGGGCGGGCGGCCACAGGGTTGCGAACTTCGCGACTGGGACATCGGCGAGCACGATGCTGAGCTTGCCGGGGATGTGGGAAGGCGCCGCATCGGTTCCCGCGATCAGTCCCGGAGTGACAGATTCGAGGCTCCCTTTGACGGTGAGAACCGAGCCGCCGCCTAGATCGAGATCTAGCTTGGCCAGCCGTAGCTGCCCACTCTCCGGAGCATAGACTGCGTGCAATTCGCCTTGGCGCAGCGCGAGCGCACCCTCCGGCAACAACTCGCTTTTGACCGATCCCGCGCCGAAGCCGAGATCAAGGCGCGCCCCCTCGGTCGTCAGCCGGGCAAGATCTAACCGTGTCTCGAGTGTTCCGGAAACCGGGAAGTTGACGGCGGCCAGGGGTGCCAGCTCGGGGGTGAGCGCGGCAAGGGCGGAGGGTTCCACCGCGCCGACCTCCAGAGCCAGATCGAGCGTCTTGCCGGAGGAAGAATAGCGATATCTCGCGTGGAACTCCGGCGCCGGTGCGCCGATTGCGATCGCCATCGACAGGTCGCCCGCAAGGCCCTCTGGGTTGCGCTCCAGCGTGGCGTCGACGCGGTCCGCCTGCCAATGACGCCCGGTTCGCTCGTCGTCGAGGATGAGGGTGGCGTCGCGAACCACGACCCGTCGCATCGACCCGAAGGGCGACCGCGGCCGAGGGGGACCGGCTGCTTGGTCGAGGATTTCGGGCCCAAAATTCGGCACGTCGGCATCCTGGTCGCCAAAGCGAAAGCCGATCTTGCCATCCCGGTCACGAATGAAACGCAAGACCGGATGTTCGACGACGAGCCGTGTCGGCGCCAGCCTGCCGCGCAACAGCGAGCTAAGGCTGAAGCTTGCGGACATTTCGGAAAAAGTGGCGAGCGGCTCCCCGTCGGCGCGCGACAGACGAACGCGTTCGATCTGCAGATCGAGTTGACGGCCGTTGCGGTCGATGGCGAAGCGCACCGCCGATATGCCGATGTGGAGCCCATCCGCCGAACGGTTGAGCGCCGCCTCGACATACGGGGTCAGCCGGTCGAGCTCGATGGGGCCCTGGATCAGGCGCCACAAGCCGAACCCGATGACGAGGATCAACGCTGCGGCGAGCGCACCGAGCCATATCAGGAGGCGCTGCGCCCCGTGCCGCATTCGCATCGCCGCCGACTGACGGCGCTTGCGCCCAGCCGGCTCATCGGGTACGGCGAGTTGTCCTCTGGCATCTGACCGGGCCGCGAGCTCGGCTTGACCCGAGGTGTCGAACCGGCCAGTGTCCCCGCTGAAGTCGGGCACGCGAGATGAAGCTCTTATCTCACCTCTCCCCCGATGGTGAGGGTCTGCCCGAGCCGGCTGACCAACGCCGACTCGCCCTCGGGTTCGCGGCTTGGTACGAGGCGCTGGCTCTCACCCAACGCGACCTGGCGGTTGACGCGGCGCACCGGTGGAGCGCCACCCCTCGCGGAAAACGCCTGCTCGCGTCGATCTTTGGCAACAGTCCGTTTTTGAGCGGTGTCGCGGTCAAGGAGTGGCCATTCTTGACCCGCCTCGTCGAGGAAGGCGCCGATTCCCTCTTTGCCGAGATTGCTTCTGCCATCGAAATGCCGGCGGACGTCGGCGAAGATGCTGCGGGTTTGATGCGGCGCTTGCGGATCGCCAAACGGCAGGTTGCGCTTGTCGCCGCCGTGGCTGAACTGGTCGGCGCCTGGTCGCTCGAGCAACAGAGCGGCGCCCTCAGCCGATTTGCCGAGGGGGCGCTTGGAGCCGCTGTGCGCCATCTGCTGCGTGAGGCGGCGCGCAAGCGCCTGATCACGCTTCTGTCTCCGGACGAGCCGGAACGCGTTAGCGGGCTCATCGTCCTCGGCATGGGCAAGCTCGGCGGATACGAGCTCAATTATTCGAGCGATATTGATCTGATCCTTCTTTATGACCCGACACGAGCGCATGTTAGTGCGCGTGACGGCATCCAATCTTTCTTTGTTCGCATGGCGCGCGATCTCGGGCGCATTCTCGACGAGAGAACGGGCGACGGCTACGTCTTTCGCACCGATCTGCGGCTGCGCCCGGACCCGGCGTCTACCCCACCAGCCTTATCCGTGGCGGCCGCCCTCGCCTACTATGAGAGCGTCGGCCAAAATTGGGAACGGGCAGCATTAATCAAAGCCCGTACGGTGGCTGGCGACAGGGTTGCCGGGCAGCACTTTCTGCGCGAGCTGGAGCCTTTCATCTGGCGGAAAAACCTCGATTTTGCCGCGATTCAGGATATCCACTCGATCAAGCGTCAAATCAACGCCCATCGCGGCGGCGGACGAATCGCCGTCGAGGGGCATGACATCAAGACCGGTCGCGGCGGCATCCGCGAAATCGAATTCTTCGCGCAGACCCAACAGCTGATTTGGGGCGGGCGGATGCGCGAGCTGCGGGCCAGCCCCACCTGCGAGGCGCTGCGTCGCCTCGCCGCCGCCGGCCGCATCGATCCTTCGACAGCTGCCGAGTTGATCGACGATTATCGCTTCCTGCGCCGTCTCGAGCACCGGTTGCAGATGGTCGAGGACGCGCAGACGCATGTGCTTCCGTCTGACCGCGCGGGGATCGCCCGAATCGGGGTCTTTCTCGGCTATCCGCAGACGGATGCGTTTGTCGCCGATCTGCTCGGCCACCTCACCTCGGTCGAGAGGCACTATGCCGAGCTCTTCGAGCAAGCTCCGAGCCTTTCCGGTCCCGGCAACCTCGTCTTCACCGGGGTCGAGGATGATCCGGAAACGCTGCGCACTCTTTCTCGGCTCGGCTTTGCCAAGCCGGCTTGGGTTGCCGCATTGGTGCGCAGCTGGCATCACGGCAGATTACGGGCAACCCGCAGCCAACGGGCGCGCGAGATCCTGACCGAGCTCATTCCGGAGCTGCTGCGCACCTTCGGCGCGACACCCCATCCCGATACCGCACTGCTGCGGTTCGACCAACTTCTGTCGCGCCTGCCGGCCGGCGTGCAATTCTTCTCGCTCTTCCATGCCAACCCGGGACTGCTGGAGCTGGTAGCCGAGATCATGGCCGGAGCGCCGCGCCTGGCCGAGCAACTGGCGCAGCATCCGGCACTTCTCGACGCGGTGCTGACCGAGGGGTTCTTCGCACCACCGCCCGTGCGTAGCGCGCTCGCCGCCGATCTCGACCAAGTGCTCGCCGGTGCGCGCGATTACGAGGACACCCTCGACGCGCTGCGGCGGTGGGCTGGCGAGCGGCGGTTTCAGGTCGGGGTTCAGCTGTTGCGCCGCGCGCTCGATGGGAGGCAGACGGGCGAGGTCCTCGCCGACATTGCCGAAACGGCACTCGCAGCGCTGCTCCCGGCGGTGGAGGCAGAATTTGCCCGCCGTCACGGTCGGGTGCCGGGCGGCGTGTTTGGGGTGATCGGGATGGGTCGGCTCGGCAGCCGCGAAATGACCCCCGCCTCGGATCTCGATCTGATCCTGATCTACGACGTCCCGCCCGGCAGCGAGATGTCGGACGGACCGCACCCGCTCCCGATCGCCAGCTATTATGCCCGATTGAGCCAGAGGCTGATTGGCGCGATTACGGCGCCGACCGCAGAAGGCCGGCTTTACGAGGTCGATATGCGGTTGAGGCCTTCGGGGGCGTCGGGGCCAATCGCGTCGAGCCTTCCGAGCTTCATCCGCTACCAACGAGAATCCGCCTGGACCTGGGAACACATGGCGCTGACCCGAGCGCGTCCGGTTGCCGGCGATCCAGCATTGCGCATGCGAATCGCCGATGCGATCGGCTCTGTGCTCGCATCGAAGCGCGACGCCATACGCCTTCTGGTCGATGTCGCCGACATGCGGCGGCGCATCGCCAACGAGAACCCGCGGCCCTCGCTCTGGGACTTGAAGAACCGGCGCGGCGGGCTGATCGACCTCGAATTCATCGTGCAATACTTGGTATTGCGCGAGGCCGCTTCATCTCCGCAACTCCTCTGCCGTGGCAACGAGCAAGCGCTCCGCGCGCTCGGCGAGGCGGGAGCGCTGCCACCGCAAGCGTCGCGCGAGCTGCTTGGCGCTCTCGCGTTGTTGCGCCATGTGCAGGCGCTGCTGACCTTGTTGCGCGACGGGTTGGCTGAAGAGGGAGCCTTCTCCGAGGCTGACGCCACCACGCTGGCGCGCTGCGCCGGTGCGGTTGACTTCGCCCGGCTAGACGCGGATATCACCGCCGCGACCAGGCGCGTTCGTGGCTGGTATCGGCGGCTGATCGAGGAACCGGCCCGCCGCGCCGCGCAACAGGTGGCGGAACAGACAGGAGAGAGCGCAGGATGAGCGTCGAGCTCGGCGACAAAGCCCCCGATTTCACATTGCCCACCGACGGCGCCGGCAATGTCACCCTGTCCAAGCTCAACGGCAAGAAGGTGGTGCTCTATTTCTACCCCAAGGACGACACCTCGGGCTGCACCGCAGAAGCTTGCGGCTTTCGTGATTCATTCCCGGATTATGGGGGGACGGGTGCAGTGGTGATCGGAATATCGAAGGATTCGGTCGCATCGCACGACAAATTCAAGAAAAAGCACGTCCTGCCCTTCATCCTCGCCTCCGACGCCGGCACGGATGTGTGCGAGAAGTACGGTGTGTGGATCGAAAAGAGCATGTATGGCCGCAAATACATGGGCATCGAGCGCGCCACCTTTCTGATCGACGGGGCGGGGATCGTGCGCGGTGTGTGGCACAAAGTTCGGGTGCCGGGTCATGTCAGCGAAGTGCTGAAGGCGGCGCGCGCCCTCTGACCGCTGCGGCAGCCGACGGGACGCTGGCTGGCGAGGCGGTGGCGATCCTCGACGCTGCCGATCCCGGTGCCAAGGCGGCGGCGAGCCGCTTGCTCGCCAAAGCCTGGAACGAAGGGGCGATGGCGCTTGGCCAAGCGGTGCCGCCGCCGCGTCCTGCCCGGCCGGAACGCCCCCTGCTGCTCCCGCCCAAGGAGATGGCGAAGCGCCGGGCGTTTGGCTCCCGGGCGGGCCGCATCGCCCTCCTTCACGCCCTGGCCCATATCGAGCTCAACGCCGTCGACCTCGCCTGGGACCTGGTTGCCCGGTCCGCCGGCGAGGGACTGCCGCGCGACTTCTTCGACGACTGGGTCGGCGTCGCCGCCGAGGAGGCTTGCCATTTCGAATTGCTGGCCGGCAGATTGGCCGAGCTCGGAGCCCGCTATGGCGATCTGCCGGCTCATGACGGGCTGTGGGAAGCCGCCGCAGCGACCGCAAATGACCTGCTCGCGCGCCTCGCCGTCGTGCCGCTGGTGCTCGAGGCGCGCGGGCTGGACGTAACCCCGCAGATGGCGGCGCGGCTCGAGCGGGTCGGCGATGCCGAGAATGCAGAGATCCTGCGTCGTATCCATCGCGACGAGATCGGCCATGTCGCAACCGGAGTGCGCTGGTTCGACCGCCTCTGCCGAGCACGCGGGTTGGACCCGGAGGCGGTCTTTCAAGAGCGCGTCCGGCGCTTCTTCAAGGGCGATCTGAAGCCGCCCTTCAACCACGAGGCCCGTGCTCGCGCGGGCTTTCCGAGGCATTACTACGAGCCGTTGGCCGCGCGTGAGCGAGGCTAGACGTTAGAGCTAACCCTTGATCTCGATGTCCTCGTAAGACGGGAAGGGGCTCATCCAGACATCGCCGATCGTGTGCTTGGTGACGCGCGGACCGATGCCCATCAGGGCGCGGAAGTCGATGACCGGCGCATACATCACCCGGTCGATCGAGAGCTGCTGGATCCTGTATAGCAGCGCCTCGCGCTTGGCATGGTCGCGCTCGACCGCCTGCTGGGCGAACAATTCGTCGATATCGGGATAGCCGCCATAGGCGTAGGCGCCCTTGGACCGGATGAAGGCTTCGACACGGCTCGCGGCATTGCCCGAGTTTCCGGCTCCGGTCATTAACAGGCCGCGCAATTTCTTGGCCTGCCAGTCGGCGTAGAACGCCGCGCGCTCCATCTGGCGCAGCCTGACCCGGATGCCGGCCGCGTTCAGGTAGTTCATCACCGATTCGGCGATCGTCGGGAAACCCGGGATCGCCGCGAACTCGCCGCCATCGATGCCGTTCGGATAGCCGGCTTCGGCAAGCAATTGCTTGGCCTTCGCCGGATCGTAGGGCATCGGCTCGACCTGCAGTGCGAAGTCCATGACCCGCGGAACGATCACCCCCGCCGGCGGGCAGAAGCCGAGACAGCCCGCCTCGTTGATCGCCTGGCGGTCAAGCGCGTAGTTCGCGGCGAGCCGCAGCCGCTTGTCGTGCCACGGCGATTTGGGGTCCCACTGCTCGGTGAACTCGATCCACTGGCTCGAGGCGTGCTTGGTCGCGACGATCTTGATGCCGGGGTCGTCCTTGATCCCCTCGGCCACCGTGCCGTCGAGCGCGTAGGCGATATCGGCCTCGCCGGTCTTCAAGGTCAGTGCGCGTGTGGTGGCATCGGGGATGCTCCGCATCACCAGGGTTTTGACGGCGGGCACCCGGCGCCAATAGCCGGGATCGGCCTCGAGCACGACCTCGACCCCAGGCTTGCTGCTGACGAATTTGTAGGGACCGGCCCCGACCGGATGCTTCTTGAAGTCGTCGTCGCCGACCTGCGTCAGGTAGTTTTTCGGCACGACGATGCCGGCGGCTGTGGCGGTGGTGCCGTAGAACGTCATGAAGTCGGGCCACGGCTCCCTCAAGTGAAAGCGGACCACCAGCGGATCGACGACCTCGACTTCGCTCACATGGTCCTTCAGGGTTTGCGCCCCGGCCCCCTGATAGCGCTCGAAGCTGAACTTGACGTCTTCCGTGGTCACCGGGTCGCCGTTGTGAAACTTCAACCCGGGGCGCAATTTGAACTGGTAGGTCAGGCCGTCCTCGCTCTCCTCCCACGACTCCGCCAAGCTCGGGCCCATCTTCTGCCCGGGATAAGGGCGCACGAGCGCATCGTGGAGTGCATAGAGCATGCCGAATGGCGTGATTTGCGGCGGTGCGGTCGACGGATCGAACCAGCTCGGCGCGATCGTCACGTGCCAGGCCATGACAGCCCGCCCCGCCGGCGCCGGCTCGGCAGCCTGCGACGGCCCCACCGCGAAGGCGAGGACTGCGGCGAGCAGCAAAGCGACGAGTGCCGGATACCAGCGGTGGAGCGCGAACGAAATCATCGGGACCTCTCTGAGAGACTGACGTAACATCTGCCCGCTCGCTGCCGACAGCGGGAAAAACCTGTTTGAGCCCCTGAAAAGACCACTCTCAACGTCAATAATATTATGTATATCAATAGTTTGAATGCGGTTTGGCGAGCGCACCGACAGCGGAATTTTGCGCGCCAAAACGACATTCGGCAGCGGAACGGCAGAGGAATTCAACGGGGGCTCCGGAGCCTGCGTTATTCTCATAAAAACTCATTTCATAATTGACATTATCGTACAATGTCATATATGCGCGCTGGCCCCGCTTGCGCAAGGGGTGGCAGCCCAGGTGACGAAGCAGCTGTCCGGGGCGACCGGAGATAATCAGGGCGTCGGCGCCCTTGGCGAAAGTTTATTACACATCTCGTTGAGCAACCGGCAGCGCGTCCACCAATCGGCTAAACGTCCGGAATGTATAATGTGAATAGGGTAATTTATCGACCATCAACATCGCAACAAAACCACCGCTTTGTCGAGGTTCATTTCAGCTCGGACCCTCAGCGCAGCTCGGAGAGGAGTGCGGCCGCCTCTCTAAGATCGGCGGTGTCGAAGCCCTCGGTGAACCAGCCGTGAATCGGCGCGAGCAAATCGCACGCTTCGGCGCGCCGACCCTGCTCGCCCCACAGCCGGGCGAGGCTCGTCGCGGCGCGCAATTCATAGGCCTTTGCCTGCTGCCTGCGGGCGACGCGGAGTGCCTGCTTGAGGGCGATTTGGCCCTCTTCGAGTCGGTTGAGGCCCAACAGCGCGATGCCTTCGAGGCGATGAAGTTCCGCCTCCCACTGCCGCCAGCCGGTTTGTTCCTGCACCTCCAACCCATCCCGTGCCGCTGCGATAGCCGCGGTGTGCTCGCCTTGCCACGCCAACGCTTCGGCTAACCGGGCGAGACCGTAGGGCCGCGCGAACATCCGCCGAGCGGGCTGGCCACCCCTTCGCGCAGGCAGGCGACAGCCTCCTCGATCGCCCCCTGCGCGACCAGGGCGGTGCCGCGCACATAGCGCGGATCGATAAAGAAGCCGATCCGTTGCTCGGCAACCAGCGCTTCGGCCGCGCCTAGCAATCGCAATGCCAATTCCGGCTCGCCACGATCGAGGTGAAGCATGGCGTTCCAAAGCAAGGCCGATTCCAGACTGAAGGGGTGAGCGATGCGCTCACCCAATGCCAATGCTTCGTTGCCGAGCGCCAAGCCCTTCTCGGGATATCCGAGCAGCCAATGGGCCAGTGCGCCCGTGTAGCCCGCGCAGACGCCGGAATCGTGGCCGCCATAAAGCAGGCGGTGGGAGCGGTGCCGCTCGGGATCGTAGAGCCGGCGCCCCACCTCGCAGTGCTTGCGCGCGGCCGCCGGCTCGCCGGCAAATATACAGGTCGTCCAGGCGCTATGATGCGCTTGCAGACGCAACCCGTCGTCTGCGCTGTCCGCAGTCAGTTGCTGCAGCCGGTCCGACAATCTGCGGCGGTGGAGCATCATCCCGGAACCGCCGGCCGACTGCCAAAGGCCATAGACCGCCATAAACAGCTGGCGCGGATCGCCCCGCTGTTCGGCAAGCTCGCAGGCGCGGGCATAGGCCTGCGCGGCCTCGGCCGAAACGAATCCTCCGACCGTGACTAGCGACAGGCCGCGAGCCAATTGCAGTTCGATCTCCCGTCCGTCCCGGGCCCGATCTTCAGCCAATCCCGCCAACGCTCCGAGGCCGCGATCGAAATGAGCGATCGCCTCGATGTGAGCCGAGCGCCCGGCGGCAAATTGGCCGGCTTTGAGCCATTGCGCCACGGCCCGGCTCGCCTCGCCGGCGGCGGTTAGATGATGGGCCAGGAGTTCGGGCTGGCGCTCGACGAGATCGGCGAAACGCTGCTCCAGCACCGCCGCAACGCGGGCGTGCAATTCCTGCCTTCTCGTGCGTAGCAGGGTGCCATAGGCCGCGTCCTGCACCAGCGCGTGCTTAAAGAGATAGGAGGATTGCGGCGCCACACCACGGCAGAACAACAGCCCGGCCTCGGCGAGCCGGTCGAGCCCCGATCGCAGCTCCGCGGCGGGCCGCTGCGCCACCGCTTCGATCAGGTCGTAGCCAAATTCGCGGCCGATGACGGCGCCGACCTGCCCGACCTCCTTGGCGAGGGACCCCAGCCGATCGAGCCGCGCGATCAGCGAGGCATGCAGGGTGGCGGGGATCGCGAGGTTCGGCAATGAGGTTGCCGCCAGCACCGCGGCGACCCGGTCGTTGCGATCGCCGGTTTCGAGCACCGCCTTGGTCAGCTCTTCGACGAACAATGGCACGCCGTCGGCGCGCTCGACGATCTCGTCGACGAGCTCACGGGAGAGACCGGAATTACCGCCAAGCCGCTCGACCAATGCCGCGCCGTCATGCGCGCCAAGCCGGTTCAACGCCAGCATCGTCACCTGCGGCTGGCCGCTCCAGGCGTGTTGAAACTCCGCGCGAAAGGTGACGACGAGCAGGACCGGCAGCCGTAAAACCCGATCGATCGTCAGGTCGAGCAATTCGCGGGTCGTCGGGTCGATCCAATGGGCATCCTCGAAGACCATCAGAACGGGTCGGCTCCGCGCCAGGGCTTCGAGCTGATGCAGCAATGCCTCAAACAGCATTTCCCGCTTGCGCTGCGGGCTGAAATTGAGGCCGGCGGCCGAATTCGGCAACGACAGCAGCTCGGCCAACAATTCGATTTCATCCTCGGCCCGCGCACCGGGCGCGAGCAATTCTCGCAGCTTGTCGAGCTTCTGCTCGACCGTATCGTCGCGCGCGGCGCGTTCGAGCTGGACGATGAACGGGTAGAGCGCGCTGTCCTGGTGATGCGGCGAGCAGAAATAGCGCAGCCGCGTGTGGGGCTCGCTCGCGATGCTCTCGGACAGCTCTGGGTCAGGCGCGACTTGCCGATGCCCGGCTCGCCCGAGAGGAGCACCACTCGCCCGCCACCGGTCTTCGCCTGCTGCCAGCGCCGCAGCAAGAGGTCGAGCTCTTCTTCGCGGCCGACGAGCGGCGGCGTCTCCGAACGCAATGCCTCGAAGCGGCTCAAGACGCCGCTTTCGCCGACCACGCGCCAGGCCCGCTGCGGCTCGGCAAAGCCCGCAAGGGATTGCGGGCCACGATCCTCGATGTCGAACAGTGCGCCGATTTGCCGACGGGTGCTCTCGGCGATAACGAGCGTGCCCGGTTGGGCCAGCGCCTGCAGCCGGGCGGCGAGGTTCGGCGTCTCGCCGACGACCCCGCGCTCCTGCGCCGCACCGGCGCCGATCAGGTCGCCTACCACGACCAGCCCGCTGGCAACGCCGAGCCGCACATTCAACGGCTCCGGCGTTGTGAGCTTGCCGACCGCATCGATGACGGCGAGTCCGGCGCGCACCGCCCGTTCGGCGTCGTCCTCGTGCGCCTCGGGATAGCCGAAATAGATCAGCACGCCGTCGCCCATGTATTTGGCGACAAAACCGGCAAACCGGGTGACCGTGTCGGCGACACAGCGGTGGTAGGCGCCGACGACCTCGCGCAAATCCTCGGGATCGTAGCGCGTCGCAAGCGGCGTCGAGCCGACCAGATCGCAAAACATCACGGTCAGCTGGCGTCGCTCGGCCCCAGTGTCGGCGCTTGACGGCGGCACTTCCGCCGGACGCTCACCCTCGGCTACCCTAACGATGGCGTCGAGCATGCGGCGGCGGTGGCCGCCGAGCACAACGCCCAGATCGCTTAGGTCCTCCGCTGTCAGTCTGGGCAGCGCCTCCCAGTCGATTTCGTTATCGCGAAAGGCAGCTGCGTACCGTCCAAGACCGAGCCCACGCAGCCAATCAGCGACATCACGAGACATTCCCGGCCCCTTTGTCGCGAATATAGGCGTAGGCGCCGGCTTCCGCGATCATCGATTGTCCGGCGCCGCAGTCCTACCCAATCGTTATAGCTCGGAGCCTCTCGATCGCGCTCCGCGCGTTGAATTATACGGAGTTTATCCCAGTTTATGTCTGAACGATAAGATGGGATAAACTTCCTATAAATGGACCCACGCCGCAACCCGTTCGCGCCGGGAGCCGGCATCCCTCCTCCGGAGCTGGCCGGCCGCGATGATCTGATCGAGCGTGGCGCCATCGCGCTCGATCGCATCCGGGTGCGTGCCGCTGCGCGTAGCTTGATCTTCTATGGCCTTCGGGGAGTCGGCAAGACGGTTCTCCTCAATCGTGTCAGGACGGATGCTGAGGGCCGCGGGATCTTCGCCGCTCGAATGGAAGCGCCCGAAGAAAGGTCGCTGCCGGCGTTGTTGGCACCGAGCCTGCGCGCGTTGCTGACGCGGGTGAGCCGCGGAGCGGCTGCAAAGGCTGCGGCACGGCGGGCCTTGAGCGCGCTTTCCGGGTTCGCGAAAGCCCTCAAATTCAAATATGACGACTTGCAGATCGGATTGGAATTCGACCCCGAGCCGGGTTTGGCCGACAGCGGCGATCTCGAGACGGATTTAACCGCGCTTCTAGCGAGCGTCGGGACGGCGGCGGCCGAGCGGGATGCGGCCGTCGTCTTGTTCATAGACGAACTTCAATACGTGCGGGAGGAGCAGCTCGCCGCGCTGATCGGCGCACTCCACAGCGCCAGTCAGGACCAGTTACCGATTACCATGATGGCTGCCGGACTGCCGCAACTCGTCGGCCAGGCGGGTCGCGCGAAATCCTATGCCGAGCGGTTGTTCGAATTTGTGCCGATGGACCGCCTCGACCCGGAGGCGGCGGGGGCAGCGCTGTGCGTGCCTGCGGCGAAGTCGAATGTCACCTTTGACGACGCCGCGATATCGGAGATTCTCGCGCAAACGTTGGGCTATCCCTATTTTCTGCAGGAATGGGGTAAGCACAGCTGGAACCTAGCTGACCGCTCGCCGATAAAGGAGAACGATGCCAGGCGAGCGACGGTCCAGGCTTTGGCCGAGCTCGATGCAAGCTTTTTCCGGGTGCGGTTCGATCGGCTGACGCCGAGCGAAAAGCGCTATTTGCGGGCCATGGCCGAACTTGGGCCGGGACCTCATCGCTCGGGGAACATCGCCGACCGTCTGGGGAGGAGGGTCACGGCCGTCGCGCCGATCCGGAGTGCGCTGATCGCCAAAGGGATGATCTATAGTCCGGCGCACGGGGACACCGCCTTCACGGTACCTCTGTTCGACGGATTTATGAAACGGACCATGCCGGACTGGAACTAAAGCGCCTTCCTCAGAGGTGCGGCGACTAACGTTAACTCAGCTCGTCGAGCAGCGCCTTGGCGTCTTTGAGATCGGCGGTGTCGAACCCCTCGGTGAACGAGCCGTAGACGGGCGCGAGCAGATTGCGCGCTTCGGCCCGCCGGCCCCGCTCGCCCCACAGCCAGGCGAGGCTCGTCGCGGCGCGCAATTCCCATGATTTCGCCTCCTGGCTACGGGCAATATCGACAGCGAGATGAAAGCAGGCTTCGGCTTTGTGGGCGTCCGTCCGAACGCGGTACAACCGAAGTTGGCCTTCGAGCCGATGAAGCTCTGGTTCGTAATACACGATGCCGGTCTGCGCGACATGGTCGAGCGCCTGCACAATCAGCTGCAATCCCTCCTCGGGCTGGCCGGAATCACGATAGGCCTCTGCCAGAAGCCCGAGCCAGTGCGAGCATTCGAGATCGGCTCCGGTCGCGCGATAGGCGGCGAGCCCTTCGCGCAGCTGAGCGATGCCCTCTTCGGACTGCCCCTGCTTGAAGAGCGCCCAGCCGCGGAGGACCATAGCATGAGAGCGGAAAAAAGGGATCATTTCCTCGGTGGTGAGAGCCAAGTCTATTTCCGCTAGCTCTCGGGCTCGTCCAACCTCGCCGCGCAGATGATGCAGTGCCGCTGCCCAGCTCAGCGCGCCCGCTCGGCTAGCAGGATGCGACACCCCCGCGGCAATCGCGACAGCCTGCTCGGCGCATGTCAGCGCGCGGTCGGGGTAGCCCAGATGCCACAGGACGCGCCCCAAGAAGAAGTGGCAGTTGGAAGCACAGTTAAACCCATAACGGAAAGCTGAGGCGCGGCCCCGTTCCGGTTGATAAAGGGCGATCCCTTTCTCCAAATGTTCTTGTGCAGCACCAAGCTCGCCAAACCAGAGCAGGGTGTTACCCATTGCGTGGTGAGCGTACCCGAGTGGCTCCGGATCATGCAGGCGTTCCCCCACTATGAGCAGTTGCTCAGCGGTCTCCCGTCCGATCCTAATTTTCCCGCGCACCCCATAAGTCATAGTCAGCCCAAACAGTGCCCGGAAAAGCGACCGCAGGTCTGCGCCGACCTTGCGGGACAGCTCCGACGCCCGTGCTGCAGCACGTTCGCCCTCTGCAGATCCGAAGCGAGCCGCAAACAGCGGCGTCAGCAAAGCGACCTGGAACGCAAGCTCTTTCTCGTCGCGCTGCGGGCCCTCGGGTAGGGCCTCGAGTATTTTGAGCCCTCGGGTCAGATGGGCGACGGCTTCGAGGTTTGCCGAGCCTTCGATCGCGCGTTCGCCCGCGCGACGCCAGTTGTCGATGGCCTGTTGCGTCAAGCCTGCCTCGGTGCAGTGATGAGCGAGCAGTTCGGGCTGGGCTGCGACAATCTCGGGAAATTCCCGTTCGAGTGCCGCAGCAATGGCGGCATGCAGCTGCTGACGGCGGGCGCGCAACAAAGTCGCATAGGCGGCGTCTTGCACCAGCGCGTGCTTGAATAGGTACGAAGAGTGCGGCGGCACGCCGCGGCAGAACAGAAGCCCGGCATTGGTCAGGCGGTCGAGTGCTGTTTCCAGGTCCGGTTCCGGCCGCTGTGCCACCGGCTGGATCAGCTCGTAGGAGAACTCGCGGCCGATCACTGCGCCAATTTGCGCAACCTCCTTGGCGACCAGGCCGAGCCGATCGAGGCGCGCAATCAGCGAGGCGTGCAGTGTCGCGGGGATCGCCAAGTTCGGCAGCGGGCTTGCCGCCAATACCGCGGCGACGCGGTTGTCCCGATCGTCAATTTCGAGCACCGCCTTCGTCAGCTCTTCGACGAACAATGGCACGCCGTCGGCACGCTCGACGATCTCGTCGACGATCTCGTGAGAGAGACCGGCATTGCCGGCGAGGCGCTCGACCAGAGCTACGCCGTCGCGTTCCCCAAGACGGTTCAGCGCCAACATCGACACATGCGGCTGCCCGCTCCAGGCGTGCTGGAATTCGGGGCGGAAGGTGACGGCGAGCAGGACGCTCCGCCCAGAGACCCAAACAAATATCACATCGAGCAACTCGCGCGAGCTCGGGTCGATCCAATGCGCGTCTTCGACTACCATCAGGACCGGCCGGACGCGCGCGAGGGATTCGAGCTGATGAAGCAGCGCTTCGAATAGCTTTTGACGCTTGCGCTGCGGGCTGAGGTTGAGGTCGGCGGCAGAATTTGGCAATGACAGCAGCTCGGCCAATAACTCGATTTCGTCATCGCCCCGCGCACCGGGTGCGAGCAAACCCCTCAGCTTCCCGAGCTTCTGCTCGACCGCGTCGTCACGCGCAAAGCCGGCCGCCCGTTCGAGCTGGACGATGAACGGGTGCAGCGCGCTATCCTGATCGTGCGGCGAGCAGAAATAGCGCAGCCGGATGTGCGGTTCACTCTGGATGCGCTGCGACAATGCTGCGGCGAGGCGCGACTTGCCGATCCCCGGCTCGCCCGAAATGAGCACCACCCTTCCCTCGCCGGCTTTCGCCTGCCGCCAACGGCGCAGCAACAGGTCGAGCTCTTCGTCGCGCCCAACGAGCGGCGTCGCCTCCGAGCGTAGAGCCTCGAAACGGCTCAAGACGCCGCTTTCGGCGACCACGCGCCAGGCGCGTTGCGGCTGGGCAAAGCCGGCGAGCGGTTGCAGCCCGAGGTTTTCGATCTCGAACAGTGCGCCGATCTGCCGTCGCGTGCTCTCGGCAATGACAAGCGTCCCGGGTTGGGCCAGCGCCTGTAGCCGGGCCGCGAGGTTAGCCGTTTCGCCGACGACCCCGCGCTCCTGCGCGGCACCCGTGCCGATCAGATCGCCGACCACGACCAAGCCGCTGGCGATGCCGAGCCGCACATGCAGCGCTTCCAGCGTGGCGAGCCCACTGACCGCGTCGATGACGGCGAGCCCGGACCGGACCGCCCGCTCCGCGTCGTCCTCATGCGCCTCCGGATAGCCGAAATAGATCAGCACGCCATCGCCCATATACTTGGCGACAAAGCCGGCGAAGCGGCCGACGGTGTCGGCGACGCAGCGGTGATAGGCCCCGACAATCTCGCGCAGATCCTCGGGGTCGAAACGCTGCGACAACGGCGTCGAGCCGACCAGATCGCAGAACATGACCGTCAGCTGGCGCCGCTCGGCCTCCGCGGCGGCGGGCACGGCCTCGGTGACGCGCTGCGGCGCTTCGTTGCGCAAGGTGGCGATCCCCGCCAGCAATTTGCGGCGGTGGCCGATTGAGGTGACGCCGAGCCCGATCAGATCATCCGCCGTCAGCTCAGGCAGCACCTCGGGGTCGATGTCGTTGGTCACGAAGGCCGGCGCATATTGCTCGAGACCGAGCCCGCGCAGCCAGTCAGCAACATCGATCGACATTGCCTCCCCCGGGGATCCTGTGCGAGCACTATAGGTCCGAACGATTATCGAAGATACCGATGGAACCAACCTCTTTGATCGTCAACGGCAGCGCAGTCAGCGTCACCGCGGATGGGGACACGCCGCTGCTTGATGTCTTGCGCAATCACCTCGGCCTGCTGGGCACGAAATTCGGCTGCGGTCAGGAGCAATGCGGCTGCTGCATGGTGCTGGTCGACGACCGCCCGGAGAAATCCTGCGGCAAGGCGTTGTCGACGGTCGCCGGCAAGGCGATCACCACGATAGAGGGCCTCGGCACGCCCGACCGGCCGCACCCGCTGCAGCAGGCCTTTCTCGATGAGCAGGCCGGCCAATGCGGCTATTGCCTGCCCGGCATCCTGATCTCGGCCAAGGCATTGCTCGACCGAAACCCGGCGCCGTCGCGGGCTGAGACCGCCGAGGCGCTCGACGACAACATCTGCCGCTGCGGCAGCCACATCCGCATCCTGCGAGCCGTCGAACGCGCCGCCGCCCGAATGCGCGAAGGAGGCACCCGATGAACACTCCGACATTGCCGGCATTGCTGGCCAGCAATCCTCGCCTCGATCGGTGGGTCGGGTTTCCCGCGTCCGGCCGTGTCGCGGTCTCGACCGGCCGGGTCGAGATTGGCCAGGGCGTGCTGACGGCGATGCTGCAGATCGCTGCCGAAGAGCTCGACGTCATGCCCGAGCGCATCCTGCTGCAGACCGGCGACACCGATCTGACCCCCAACGAGGGCTATACCGCCGGCAGCCAGTCGATCCAATTCGGCGGCGTCGCCCTGCGCACGGCGTGCGCCGAGGTCCGCTCCCTCTTCCTCGACCATGCCGCGGTTTCCCATGGCTATTCGCGCGCCGATCTGGCGGTTCGCGATGGCGCCATCATAAATCGCGGCACGCCGACCGGCCTTGATTACTGGTCGCTTGCTGCTGGCGTCGATCTGCGGCGCGATGCGACAGGCCGCCCACCGGTCAAGAGTGTGCGCGACTATCGCGTCGTCGGCCACAATGCGCTGCGCGTCGATCTCCCCGCCAAGGTGTTCGGCGGACCGGCCTTCATCCACGACATCGTTCTCGACGGCATGGTGCATGCGCGGGTCGTCCGCCAGCCGCGCCGCGGCGCAACGATTGCCAAGGTCGACGAGGCCGCGTTGCGGCGCGCGGCGAAGGGGCCGATTGAAATCGTCCGCCACGGCAATTTCCTCGCCATTCTCGGCGCCGACGAGACAGTCGTCGAAGCCGTTGCTGCCGTGGCACCCAATCATGTCGCCTGGGACGGTGTCGACCCGATCAACCCGTACCAGGAAGAAGCGCGTTGGCTTCTCCAACAGCCCTCGATCGACCGCACGATCGGCCCGCCCCCGTTATCCGAGCCGGCGCCGGCAATGTCCCGGCACGAGGCGACCTATACCAGGATGCACGTCGCCCACGCCTCGGTGGCGCCCTCCTGCGGGCTCGCGCAATACCGCTACGGAAGGCTCACCGTATGGACCCACTCACAAGGCGTCTACCCGCTGCGCGACGCGCTGGCGCGGACATTGAAGCTCGATCCCGCTGCGATCTCGGTCAAGCACGTGCAGGGCCCCGGCTGCTATGGCCATAACGGCGCCGATGACGCTGCTACAGATGCGGCGGTGATTGCGTTCCAGCACCCGGGAAAGCCGGTTCGGGTGCGTTGGCGGCGCGAGGAGGAATTCGGTTTTGAGCCGGTCAGCCCGGCTATGGTGGTGACGGCGCAGGCCGTGGTCGACGGGTCAGGAAGCCCGGCCGACTGGACGACCGAGATCTGGAGCGGCCGGCATACAAGCCGGCCGGGCGGCGGCGGCAATCTGCTTGCCGCCGAAGCCCTGCCGCACCCGCCGCCACATCCCCCCGCCGTCGAAGGAACTTATCCCCCCGGGGCCGGCACCCGGAACGGCGAGCCGCTCTACGATTTCCCGGCAAAGCGGATCGTCCACCACCTGATCGCCGAAACCCCGGTGCGGACGTCCTCCTTGCGCGGTCTCGGCGCCACGCTCAACGTCTTTGCGATCGAATCGTTGATGGACGAATTGGCCGAGCGGGCCGGCCGGGACCCGGTCGAATACCGGCTCTCGGCGCTATCCGACCTACGGGCGCGGGCGGTCGTCGAGCATGTCGCGCGGCTCAGCCACTGGCAGGCGGGATTGCCGTCCGGCACCGGGCGCGGCCGCGGTATCGCTTTCGCCCGCTACAAGAACATGGCTGCCTATGCGGCGGTCGTCGCCGAGGTCGCGGTCGACGAGGGTGTGCGTCTCGCCCGCGTGTGGTGCGCGGCCGATGCTGGGCTCGTCATCAACCCGGATGGCGCGATCAACCAACTCGAGGGCGGCGTCATCCACGGCGCCAGCTGGGCGCTCAAGGAAGGGGTCCGGCTCGACACCGCCGGGATCAGCTCGCGCGACTGGGAGAGCTACCCGGTTTTGCGCTTCAGCGAAGTGCCGGAGGTTACCGTCGAGCTGGTGGAGCCGATGGCGGACCGACCCTGTCTCGGAGTCGGGGAGGCGAGCGGCGGGCCGACCGTCGCTGCGATCGGCAACGCCGTGGCCCACGCGCTGGGCACGCGGCTACGCGACCTGCCGCTGACGCGCGAGCGGGTGATGGCGGCGCTGCTCAGGGCGTAACGCGGCTCACTTCGACCGGGGTGTCGTTGAAGCAGGCGCCTTCGGCGAGATCGGCCTTCAAATCGGCGGAGACCAGCGCGGAGATGGTCTGGCCGGTCGGGCTGGTGGCGAGCCACGCCCCTTTCTCGCTAGCGACGACACCCGGGCGCACGGCATCGGTCACCATGAGCCGCAGGATAACCTCGCCGAGCTCGTTCCACACTCGCACCCGGTTGCCCTGGGTAAGCTCGCGCTGCGCCGCGTCGGTAGGGTGCATCAGCAACGGCGGCGCCTGCCGCGAAGCCTTGAGGTCGCCGAGGGTCGAGGAGATGCGCTTGTCGGAGGCTGGGGAGATCAGCCTCAGGGGATAGGTGACCTCATGGTCCCTCCAGCTCGGCAATAGGGCTATCGCACCCCATCGCTCGGCCAAGGTCACCGACCGCAGCTCAACCTTGCCTGATGGTGTCGCCGGAAAGATGTTGTCGTAGAGGACCAGCGGCTTGCCGTCCGGTCCGGCCATCTGCACCGCCTGCCGGGTCGGGATCTGGCTCGGCCGGACGCCGCCGAGCCGCGGATCGGCGCCATCCATCGCGTCATCCATGAGCTCCGTATCGTCAGCCGCAAAGCAGGGCTCGGTGAAGCCGAAGCGAGCGGCGAGACGACGGAAAATCTCGGTGTTTGGCAATGACTGGCCGAGCGGGGCGATCACCGGCTCAGCGCGCTGCAGCCAATGATGGCCGTAGGAAGCGTAGAGTTCGGCGTATTCGAAATGCGTCGCAGCGGGCAACACCACGTCGCAATGGGTCATGCTCTCGGTCATGGTCAGCTCGAGGCCGACGGTAAACACATCCTCGCGGGCAAGCCCGCGGCGCATGCGGTTCTGGTCGGGGTGCACGACGATCGGATTGTGGTTATAGATGAAGAGCGCGCGCAATGGCGGGTCGATGTCATCCTCGGCGAGATGCCGACCGATATCGTTGATGTTGAGGGTGCGGGTTCCGGCGGGAAGCAGATCCGGCCGCTGCAGCCGGGCTGGAGTCTTCGGAAAGGCGTTGCCGGCAGCCAGCACGATCCCATTGCCTTTACCGAGCTTGCCGAGCAATGCCGGCAAGGCGATCGCGGCGCGGATCCCGCTGCCGCCGTTGCGGCCGCGTTCGAGCCCGTTGCCGGGCGCCAGCACCAGCGGATCCGCCTCGGCAAGCCAGCGTGCAAAGGTCAGGATCTCGCTCTCCTTTAGTCCGCACGCCTCGGCCGCCCGTGCGGCGGGCCATTCCCGCGCCCGCGCCATGAACTCCTCGGCGCCCAGCACATTCTTCGTGATGAAAGCGTTGTCCAGCGAGCCCGACCGCTCGAGTTCGGCGGCGAGGGACCAGGCGAGCAGGACATCAGTGCCGGGCAGCAATTGAAGATGTAGATCAGCCTGGTCAGCGATTTTCGTGCGCAACGGGTCGACGACGACCAGCCTGCCGCCCGCTCGCTTGGCCCGGAGAATGCCCCGGACGAGGTGTAGATTGGTGGCGGTCGCGTTATTGCCCCAGACGACGTTGAGCTTGGCGTGTTCGGCGAACTCGGGCGGGCACCCGGGAGCGGCGCCATAGGTCCCGGCCCAGGCCTCGCTGCGCACCCCGCCGCACAACGCGCGCCGGTAGAGCTGTGTGGCGCCGAGCCGGTGGAAGAAACGCAGCGACATGCTGTCCCCGGCGAGCAAGCCATGCGGGCCGGCATAGTTCAACGGCATCACCGCCTGCGGTCCCCACCGGTCGATGACGGCGCAGACCCGCTCGAAGATCTCGTCCAGTGCGGCGTCCCACGAGATGCGCGCGAACTCTCCGGAACCCTTGGGCCCGGTGCGGCGCAGCGGATGGAGCAGACGCTGCGGCCCGTGCACAAAGTCGCCCGTATAGCGGGCGACCTTGTTGCAGATTACGCCGGCTGTGTAGGGCACGGCATTGGAGCCGCGCACTCTAACGATATGGCCATCATCGACTCCGACTGTCAGACTGCAGGTGTCGGGACAGTCGAAGGTGCAAACGCTCAGCCGTTCTTCCAATGCCATGGAAATCTCCCACTAATAACCGCGCTGCCAGTCGATCACATTGCGCAGCGGTCTGCCGGCGAGATAGGCGCGCAGATTGTCACAGAAGAGGTCGATAGCGCCGTGCCGGTCTTCGTCACTGGCGCCCGAGACATGCGGCGTAATCAGCACCCTGGGGTTAGACCAGAGACGCGTTGGCGGCAAGTGCTCGAATTCGCCGACATAGACATCGAGTGCTGCCCCGCGTAGTTGACCTCGTTCGAGAGCGTCACCTAGGGCAACCTCGTCGACGATTTCGCCGCGCGCGACATTGACGAGCACGCTGCCCGGCTTCATCAGGCCAAAGCGGTCGTTGCCGAAGAGACGGTTCGTCTCCGGCGTCCACTGGCAGCATACCACGACGAAATCGCTCTCCGGCAGGTAGCGGTCGAGATCCTCGGGCCCACCGAGCTCGCTGAACCCAGGCGGCAACGGCTCGCCGGGTTTCGGGTGGCGACGCGTGCCGAAGACCCGCATACCGAGTGCCGCGCAGAGCCTGCCGACTTCGAGGCCGATGCCGCCGGCGCCGACGACGCAGGCGGTCTTGCCCTCGATCAACAGCGGTCGGTAGGCGCGGTGCTCGAAGGTGCTCCCGGCGCGATCGGCAGCCGTTTGATGCATGCTTTTGGCGAAATAGAGAATTCCCGCCACCGCATATTCTGCCATCGCCAGCGTGCTTCCCACCCCGCGCGAGGTCGTGACCGTCACGTCGCTGCCCCAGAGATCGCCCCGGAGCAAATTGCTGGCGCCCGCGGGGCGCTGATGAAACCATTTCAACCGCGGCGCCCGCGCGCGGATGTCTAGCGGAAACGGCCAGCCGCCGAGGATGACTTCCGCCTCGGCGAGGAGGCGATCGCGTTCCTCGCGGTCTCCCGAGCCCGCAGCGTCGGGCCGCAGGTAGCGCGCGGCAGTGTAGGCGGGCCAGGTTTCGCGATATTCGCCGTCGAACCATCCCCCGGCGTCGGTCAATCGGATCGCCTGGCCGATGGCTTCGATCTTGGCCCGATCCGCCGCGCTGAGGCGCTGAATGTTGAGGACGTTGATTTTTGGCATGGACGCTTGCTCAAACCCGTTCGGCCAGGAAACGCGGGGAACCATAGTGCGTCGTCGGGATGTTTGCCATCGGCTGGCCGGCCGACTTGGCTTGAGCTGCTTCTTGACAAACGCTGTTGTCGTCTATATTTGACCGTACGGTTATTTAACCAATCGGTATTGAACACAATGAGCAACGGCGGAATATCCATAGCGCGGCTCGGGCGTATGCACGAGGTCATGGCCGGCTATGTCGAGCGCGGCGAGGTGCCCGGCATTGTCACATTGGTACGCCGGCGGGGCGAGGTGCATGTCGATACAATCGGCACGAAGGTGGTCGGCGGCAGCGACCCGGTCCGGCGCGATACGATCTTCCGCATCGCCTCGATGAGCAAGCCGGTCACGGCTGCGGCGGCGATGATCCTGGTCGAGGAATGCAAGCTGCGGCTCGACGAGCCGGTGGACCGGCTGCTGCCCGAGCTTGCCGATCGCAAGGTTTTGCAGCGGCTCGACGGACCGCTGAATGAGACTGTCCAGGCAGAGCGGCCGATCACCGTGCGCGACCTCTTAACCTTCCGCATGGGTTTCGGCATCGTGATGGCGCCGCCCGGCACATATCCGATCCGGAGGGCCGTCAGCGAGTTGCAAATCTTCCAGGGGCCGCCCCGGCCGCAGGCGGCGCCTGCGCCAGACGAGTGGATCCGCCGCTTGGGGACTTTGCCATTAATGCATCAGCCGGGCGAGAAGTGGATGTACCATACGGGATCGGACGTGCTGGGTGTACTGATCGCGCGCGCCTCCGACCAACCATTTGAGACATTCCTCCAGGAACGGATATTCGAACCGCTCGGCATGAAGGACACCGGCTTCGATGTGCCGGCTGCCAAGCTCGATCGGCTGGCGACCAGCTACTGGACCAACCCCGCAACCGGGGCGTTCGAGCTTTATGACGCGGCCGAGGGCGGCCAATGGAGCCGACCGCCGGCCTTCCCGTCCGGCGGCGGGGGGCTCGTCTCGACCGTCGACGATTACCTAGCGTTCGGCCAGATGATGCTGGAGCAGGGCAGGCACGGCAGCGAGCGCATTCTGTCCAGGCCTTCGGTCGAGACCATGACGACCGATCACCTGACCCCCAAGCAGAAAGCCGTGTCCGGACTGCTACCGGGCTATTTCGACAGTCACGGTTGGGGGTTTGGCGTGTCGGTGGTCACCCGGCGCGAGGATATTGCCGGATCCGTCGGACGGTTCGGCTGGGATGGCGGTCTCGGCACGTCTTGGTGTTCGGACCCGCAGGAGGACTTGGTCGGTATCCTGATGACCCAGCGCGCCTGGACCTCGCCAAATCCTCCTGAGGTGTGCCGCGATTTCTGGACCTTGGTCTATCAGGCGATCGACGACTGACAACGGAGTTACCCGGCGCCCGCAGAGCGCACCGCCATCGAAGAAATGGATCAGCCTTTCCTGCCGTCCCGGAGGGCCGGGAGCTATGTCCGCTATAGGCACCGGCCGGAGCCTGTCCTCGGGCCGGCCAAAGGCCGGACCCATGGGCCGGCGTGACGAGACGAGTGTCAATTTTCATGGGAGACACACTCGTGAACAAGAAGTGGTGATGCAGCACCTTTCTCTCAATCATAGCGCAATGAAAGGAGTTCATTATGCAGTTGAACCCGTATCTGACGTTCAACGGCCAATGCGAAGCCGCGTTCAAATTCTATGAAAAGGTGCTCGGCGGCAAGATCGAAGCGATGATGACCTACGGCGGCTCGCCAATGGCTGACCAAACGCAACCGGAATGGCGCAACAAGATCATGCACGCCCGCATGACCGTCGGCGACAAGATGCTGATGGCGTCCGACGCTCCTCCCGACCGCTACGAAGCGATGAAGGGCATCATGGTGACGCTCGGCATCGACGAACCGGGTGAGGCCGAGCGTATATTCCACGCACTGTCTGAAAACGGGACGGTGCAGATGCCGATTCAGGAGACCTTCTGGGCTCGTCGATTCGGCATGCTCGTCGATCAATTCGGGACACCGTGGATGATCAACTGCGAGCAAGCAACCTAGTTCCTGCGCAGCCGCGCCGGATCGAAAGGAGCTGCCCGACCCGGATCGAAAGGCGACAAATCGACCGAATGCGCGGCACCGTCGGCGATCAGCTCGGCCATCGCCTCGCCGGTCGCCGGAGCGTTGAGAATACCCCAGACGCTGTGGCCGGTGGCGACATAAGCCCCCTCGACACCCGGTATCCGGCCGATCAGCGGCAGCCCGTCGCGAGTGACCGGCCGGTAACACGCCTGCCGCGCGAGGATCTTTGCCGAGGCGAGCACCGGTGCCATCGCGCTGCACATCCGCTCTAGGCGCTCGATCGCACCCGGATCCGGGCTCACCTCTGCCGGGTCGACCGGCAACGGGCTCTCGCTCGAGATCGCGCAGACATAGGTGGTGCCGTCGGAGCGCGGAAAGAGCTCGGGCGATTGCACGCCACCGGTCGCCTCGCGGACTTCAAGAAAGAGGGCCTCGGCCGGCACTTTCATTCCGGTATCGAGAACCAGGCTGTGCCCCTTGAGGCCATGTACCGCGGGCAACGGCAGCCATGCCGAGGCGAGGATCGACCACGGGCCCATCGCAATGACGACGGCATCGCCCTCGATCCTCTCGCCAGCGACCTCGACACCAGCGACCCTGAGCCCGCGGCGCACGACGCCGGTTACTCTCCCGAGGCGCAACTCGGCGCCCTGTGCTTGTGCTGCCCGCATCATCGCGGCGGTAAATTTTGCCGGGTGGACCTGAGCGGTGGTTTCGGTCGAGCCCAGACGCTGGCTTACGCTGACCCCGTTGGACAGCCAATCGATCCCGTGAGCACTGCCCTGCGGCCGGAGGCCCATGGACCCGCCATAGGTGGTGAGCCGGCGATAATTCCACTCGTCGCCGATTTCTTCGACCAGGCGGCCATGCAGGGCAAAGCTGCGCCGCGCGAGCGGTTCGAGCGGGGTCCTGTCACACCAGTCGAGTGCCAGAAAACCGCCCGATTTGCCGGACGCCGCACAGGCGAGACCGGTGCGCTCGATGACGGTCGTCTCGACCCCGCGGCGACTCAAGAAATAGGCGATCGAGGCGCCGATCACGCCGCCGCCGCAAATCAGCACGTGCATTGACACAGCCCGGTGTTTTGCTCGATTGGAGGATGATCCTCGATCCCGTTCCCGACAAGGAAAGCGATGTGAACCGGCCATTGCTCGTGATCGATGGCGACTCGTTTGCGCATCGCGCCTATCACGGCGTGCCGAAATCGATCCGGCGTCGCGGCAACAAGGGCGGTGGCGCCATTCTCGGCTTCGCGAATTTCTTGTTGCGGCTCTATGCGCAGGAAGAGCCGCGCGCGGTGCTGGTCGGCTGGGACACGCTCGACGCGCCGACCTATCGCCACCGGGCGCTCGCCACCTATCAGAGCGGCCGGGTGTTCGACGCCGAGCTATTGGACCAGCTCGATGTATTGCCGCAATTCGTCGCAGCGTGCGGGTTCGCCTATGCCAAGGCGCCGGGCTATGAAGCGGACGACTTCCTCGCCGCCGCTGTGGCACACGAAGAACGGCGCGGTGGCACGGCGATTGTGGCGAGCGGCGACCGCGACGCGTTTCAGCTCGCGTCGGATAAAACGACGATCCTGCAGCCGGTGCGCGCCGGCGAGATGGCCCGCATCGGGCCTGCGGAGGTGCGCGAGCGGTACGGCGTCGAACCCCGGCAAGTGCCCGACTTCATCGCCATCCGCGGCGACCCGTCGGACAAGATACCCGGTCTGACGGGTGTGGGCCCGAAAGGGGCAGCTAGCCTGCTGCGCCGCTACGGCTCGCTCGAAGCGGCACTGGTGAAGGGGAGCTTCGCGGCGCACGCGGAGCAGCTGCGGCTCTATCGATCGATTGCGACGATGGATGCCTCGGCACCACTTCCGCCGCTCAGTGACCAGACGCCGACCTGGGATGCCGCGGCGGCCCTGGCCCGCGAGTGGGAACTAAACCAGCTCGCCGATCGCCTCAAGTCGATTGGTGGGCGGCGCTGAAGGCGAAGCAATCGCCGACGGTGTGGCAGCGACGCACCGAATATTTTTGTATCAGGTGATCTAAAATGATGCTACACACCTGCCGCCGCACGGACGGTCGGGTGCAGGGCAAATGGCGCGACCAAGGGAGTTTGACGAAGGCGAAGCACTCGACGCGGCAATGGATTGCTTCTGGCGCGACGGCTACGAAGCGACCTCGGTGCGCGATCTCGCCGCCCGCATGGGCATCACCGGCGCCAGCCTCTACAACGCCTTTGGCGACAAGCGTTCGCTGTTTAACGAAGTGCTGCGGCGCTACGCCGAACGATCGACGCGCGAACGCATCGCCCGTCTTGAATCAAATTTGCCCCCCAAGCAGGCGGTACGCGCCTTTCTCGGCGAGATCGTCGAGCGCTCAGTCGACGGCGATCGACGCGGCTGCCTCCTGGTGAATACCGCGCTTGAAGTCGCACCTCACGACCCGGAGCTCGGGGCAGCCGTGGCGGCGCGGCTCGGCGAGATTGAAGCCTTCTTCCGCCGCGCCATAACCGCAGGGCAGGCCGACGGCTCTGTGCCGCCCGATCGGGACCCGGCCGATCTCGCCCGATTGCTGCTTGGCGTAACCCTGGGGCTGCGCGTGCTGGCCCGGTCGAAGCCGCAACGCGAGCTGCTGGAGGGGGTGGTGCGACCGGCTCTCGCCCTGCTCGACTATCCTGATCGACCTGACCAACCCGGTAACCGAGGAGAAATCCAGTGACGCGATTGACCGATCTGCCGCCGGCCCAGGCAAAGCGCCTGGCCGAGCTGGAATGTCCCGATTTCGCGACGAGACCCTGGGCGACCGGATCAGCGTTGTCTCAGCGCCGGGTGGCGATCGTCTCCTCGGCCGGCCTCGTCGTTCGCGGCGAGGACCCGTTTCGCGGGCGCGATGCCGATTACCGGGTCATCCCCTCGACGACCCGGCCGGAAGAGCTGCTCGTTAGCCATATCTCGATCAATTTCGATCGCACCGGGTTTCAGGAGGACTGGAACGTCGTCTTTCCGCTCGACCGGTTGCGGGAGCTGGCCGCCGAAGGCGCGATCGGCTCGGTGGCGCAGACCCATTACTCATTTATGGGGGCCACCGATCCGGTGCAGATGGAGTCGCATGCGCGCGAGGTCGCCGGCCTGCTAAAAGGCGACCAGGTCGACGCCGTTATCCTTCCCCCCGTTTGACCGCTGTGCACGCGCGCCGTGAGCGCGCTGGGGCATTATCTTGAGGAAGAGGGGTTGGCGACGGTCGCGATCAGTTTGATCCGGCCGCAGACCGAGAAGACCAAACCGCCGCGCGCCCTGTGGGTGCCGTTCGAGTTGGGCCGGCCGTTCGGCCCGCCGAGCGATGCGGCATTCCAAAAGCGCGTCGTTCTTGCTGCGTTGCGCATGCTCGAACGCCGCAACGGGCCGGTCGTCATCGAGGACTTCCCTGATGACGATCCGCGCGCGACACAAGATCCGACGTGGCGGCCGCCGTTCGGTCCCGCGGCAGTCAACGCCAGGTCTGCCGACTCGCTAGCCGCGCGGCTTGAAGGGGAGATCCTACAGTTGCAGGATGCGCATGAGCGTTGGGTGGCACAACGTCGCCGCACGACGGTCGGGCTCAGCGGGTTGCCGATCAGCGAATGCGCCCGGTATGTTGCCGATTGGCTCCGCGGCAAGGCGCCGCCCAGCCCCCGAGAGGGGTTCTCGGCTCCGCTGATCCTGCGGTTTGCGGTCGACGATGTGAAGGCCTATTGCCTGGAAGCGGCGGCCGCCGGCGCTGCCAAACCGTCGAGCCGGCAGCTCGGCGACTGGTTTTGGAATGAGAGCGCAACGGGTGCTGCGATCCACGTCCTGCGCGAGGTGCTGCAAGCCAGTGACGACGACCGGCTCAAGCTGATCGTCGCCAATTTCATGGTGCCGGCGGCGCGCGTTCGGAGCGCGGGCTGAAGGAGGTCGCGATGGACGGGCTCAAGGTGCTGGCTTTCGATACCGGCGGCACGATTCTCGACTGGCACGGCGGTATCACTGCCGCGCTCGCCGAGTGCGGCCGCCGGCACGACGTTGGGCAGGATTGGGACGAACTCGCCAACGAGTATCGCCGCCGAGCGCTGCGGCGTATGCTGGGCGCGGTCGATCCGCGCTTCAACATCGACGATGTCCATCGCGAGGTACTGGACGAGCTGCTCGGCGAGGCCGGCATCGCGGAATTCTCGGACGCCGACCGCCGGGCGATTTCGGCCCGCTGGCACGCGCTCGATGCCTGGCCCGATTTTGTGCCTGCTCTGGTGCGCCTGCGGCAGCGCTATGTCTGCGTGTCGTTCACGATCCTCAGCCTGGCGCTGGTCATCGACGTGTCGCGCCGCAACGCAATCGATTGGGACACGGTGATTACGTGCGAGATGCTCGGCGTCTACAAGCCCCGGCCGGAGGCCTACCGGCGCACCGCACAATTCCTGCAGACCGCACCGGGCGACATCCTGATGGTCGCCTGCCACAATTTCGATCTCGATGCGGCCCGTGGCGAGGGCTACCGAACGGCTTTCGTCCACCGTCCGACCGAATGGGGACCATCTGGTCCCCCCGATCCGAACCCGAACCCGGCAACCGACTTGGTTGTGTCCGGATTCGCCGAGCTCGCGGATCGGCTCGGAACATGATGACGACCGCCCGGGCCTGCGCAGCGGGAGGATCATGACCATGTTGTTCGCTCCCGGGCACAAGGTGTGGCTACTCGCCCTCGCGTTCTGTCTGGGGACGATTTCGGTACCGGCCCGTGCTGACTATCCTGTGGCGCCCGATGTCGTGGTGTTCTGCGAGCCGACACTGCAGCACGCCGTCGCCGATGCCGCCGCGCTGTGGCGCAAGGAGACCGGCGTCCCGGTGCGCATCTTCACTTCGCCTACATGGGCGCTGCTGCAACAAATCTCGTATCATGCCCGCAGCGACGTCGTGATCGGCGAGGGCGACACGACGGCCGCCGCGGCGACAGAGCGGCAGCTGATCAAGGCCGAAACATTGCAGCGCTTGTGGCGCAATCGGCTGGTCGTCGCGGCGCTGGCAAAGGCCGGCTCAGTCAATCTCGCCGGGCTCGCCGGCAAGGCACCAATCGCGATCGTCGATCCCCCCGTCGCCGTGGCCGGCGCCGAGGGGGAAAAGGCCTTGCAGTCGCTCGGTTTGTGGGACGCGGTGCAGGCTAACGCGGTCGGCGTCGTCGATACCGCGGACGCGGCCTTTCTGCTCGAGCAAGGCAAGGTCCGGCTGGCGCTCGTCTACGCCACCGACGCGGCAGCCGACCCGTCTTTCGCTGTCGCCGAGCGCCTGCCCGATGCGAGCTATCGCCCGATCGTCTATTGGGTGGCGCAGACCCAGCATTCGCTCAGCCCGAACGCCGGGAAGTTTATCGCTTTCCTGCACCAGGCCGACGCCCAGGAGCGATTGCGCACCGATGGGTTGGAGGTGTTGCCATGACCGTCCATGTCAGTGTGCCTGCGGCGGAGTCGGCGGCTCGAAGCATTCAGCTGCATCCGCTGAGCCGCCGCCTGATGCATTGGATCAACGCCGCGGCGATCCTCGTCATGATCGGCAGCGGCTGGCGCATCTATGATTACTATCCCGCGCTGTCGCTCAAATTCGGGTTTCCCTATTACCTGACCCTGGGCGGCGACCTGACCGTGACCGAGGCGATCAGCAACGAAGACGGTCTGGTCAACGCTTTGTTGTGGCATTTCGCTGCCATGTGGGTGCTGGTGATCAATCTCCTTCTTTATCTCGTGGTCGGCATCGTTTCCGGCCATTTCCGCCGCGACTTCTTGCCGGTCAGCCCCCGCGCCGTCATGCGCGACTTGTTCGCCGCCTTGCGCTTTCGGCTCGATCATCGGTTGGGCGAATATAACGCGGTGCAGAAGGTCTTCTACTGGGGGGTGCTGGCCGCTATCCTCGTCACGATCCTGTCCGGTTTGAGCATTTGGAAGCCGGTACAGCTGCAGTGGCTGACCTGGCTCTTCGGCGGCTACGAATTTGCGCGCGTCGTGCATTTCTTCGGCATGGCGGCGATTGTCGCCTTTCTCGTCGTCCATATCGCGCTGACCATCCTGGTGCCGCAGACGTTTGTGGCGATGGTCTTGGGCCGCGCGTCGGAAGCGCCGCAGCACTCGCGGGGAGGTGGAGAATGACTGATCCGATCATCATGCCGAAACCGGTGATCGCCGGCATCGAACGCCGCCTGTTTTTGCGCCAGACATTGAGCCTCGGGGCGCTGACGTTACTGACCGGCTTCGACATCTCCGACAACGACGCGGTGCAAAGTGTTCTCGGACAGATGTCGCGGTGGAACGACCGCGCCCAGGCGTTTCTGTTCAGCGATCAGAGGCTGGCCCCCACCTTTGCGGAAAGCGAGGTCGTGCACGACTTCCGCTACAACGCGTTCTTCCCCGCTTCCGACGTGCCGAAACTTGGCGCCGATTATCGCCTGGAATTATCGGGTCTGATCGGGGACAAGCGGCCCTGGACCGTCGAACAGCTGCATGCCCTGCCACAGGAAAGCCAGATCACGCGCCATGTCTGCATCGAGGGGTGGAGCATGATCGGGAAGTGGAGCGGCCCTCGGCTCGGCGATTTTCTGCAGCGGGTCGGAGCCGACCTGACGGCGAAATATGTCGGCTTTCAGTGCGCAGATGGTTATTCCGGCAGCATCGACATGCCGAGCGCCTTGCACCCGCAAACCATCATGGCCGTGAAATTCGCCGACGAAATCATTCCGGCCAAATACGGCTATCCGTTCAAGGTGCGGATCCCGACAAAGCTAGGCTTTAAGAACCCGAAATGGGTCACCACGATCTTCGTCACCAACCGCTTCCCGGGCGGGTTCTGGGAGGATCGCGGCTACAATTGGTTCAGCGGCTCTTGACGACGATTACGGCGCAGCGGGAGGGGGGCTGCGCGATAGCGGTGATGGCCAAGGCGCCGCTCCCCGGCGCGGTCAAGACCCGGCTCGTCCCGCCGCTCCAATCCGCCGCCGCCGCGGCGCTCGGTGCAAGCTTTCTGCGCGATGTGACCGAAAACGTGGTACTCGCCGCGCGCGAGGAGGCGATCCACGGCTACGTCGCCTACGCCCCGTCCGGCAGCGAGAGGCTGTTCGACGGCATGCTGGCGCCGCGCACGCGCCTCGTGCTGGCCGATGGTGCAGAGATTTCGGCGCCGCGCGTCCACGGCTTTGGGCGAAGCCTGTTGCACGCAGCCGAGGCGCTGTTCGCCCGCGGCCACGATGCAGTGTGCCTACTCAATTCCGACAGCCCCACCTTGCCGACGAGGCTGATCGCGCGCGCCGCATTAGCGCTCACCGCGGCGGGCGACCGGGTCGTGCTCGGACCAGCCGACGACGGCGGCTATTATATCCTCGGCATGAAGGCGCCCCACGTGCACCTTTTCGAGGATATCGCGTGGAGCACGGCCACGGTCGCGGCGCAGACAAGGCAGCGCGCCCACGCCCTCGGTCTTCCGATCACGGAACTCGATCCCTGGTATGATGTCGACGACGGGCCGACATTGCGCCGGCTTTTTCGCGAGCTGGAATCGGGCTGGGACGGCGCAGGGCTCGCGCCCTATTCGGCTCCGGCGACGGCGGCTTGCATCGAGCGGCTGATGCTGCGCGATATGCTGGCCGCAGAGTGAAACGGGAGGAGCGGCTGATCTCGACAACGACGCCGGTGACCGCCCGTCGTAGTCACTGTAATGCATCATCGACGCGATAAATCCGCCATTGCCCTTCTTTCTGTTCGACCAGGTGGAAATATCGGCTGGCGGCAAACGGGTCCGAGTCCCAGGCGCCGTCGCGGCTGGTCACGACAATGACCCGACACCGGTACCTTGTCGCGAAGTCGCGTACCTCCTCGGTGGTCCCGTGGCCGCCGAAGACGCGGTCGAATAGTGTTTCGAGCCGGTCGATCTCCGGCTTGGGCAACGGTACGAAAGCGCGCGCGAAGTTCCACCCGGCATAGCAGGATCGGCGGTCGGCAAAGAGCGCCCAGGAAATATTGATCGGCCAGCGTACGCTGTCGTCGAGAAACAGCGGGTTGTTGCCGACCCGCTCATCTGGCGCGGCATGACGCCGGACCGCGGCCCACATCTCGGGGGTATCGGCCAAGGCCGCGGCCGACGGCATGGGCAAGCCGACGGCGTTCTCCCAGGCGATCCCGATGCCGCCCGGAATGCCCAGTCCGATAAACACAAACGCCGCCGTCGCCCTGGCCCTTGCCGTGGCACTCCATCGGGCGATCCCGACGGCGGCGAAGATCGTCAATACAAAGATACCGGGTAGAACACCCCGCCAGGCGAGGTCGTTGTTGGCGATCGTGCTGGCGAACAGCCAGGGGATGGCAAAGCTCGCGCCGGCCAATACGGCAAATCCGACAACCAGCCGCCGCTGCTCCGGAGCAGCCGATCGGTCGGCGAGCGTGCCGGCCATCGCCCATATTCCAGCGAAATAAATCGCCGGAAACTCGATGACGAGCAAAACGGCCCAATATGCCGGCAAATCGGCGATACGGCGAACCGCGTCCGGCACGAGGGGGCCCAGCACGGCGAGCGGGCGCAGAGCAATCCCGGTACCCAGCTGCCTCGCCGCCATCGCAGCGTACTCGTCGCGCAGAAATGGAGCGGAGAGCGCCAGCGCGAGAGCCGCCGCTACGGCGGCCTGTGCGAGCAGAATGGCGCGCTGTCGGGCATCGCCGGCGGTTAGCAGCAGTACGACCCCGAACGGCAATGCCGCCGCGGCAAAGACAACGCCGCCAACCCAGGCGGAGCTTTCGAAACCGGCCGCGGCCACGACCGCCAGCAACGGAACAAGCGGCCAGCTGCGCCGCCCGGCGAGGCGGGATAGGATCAGTACCGCGAACACTACACAACTCGCCGATGCCAGATGCTGCGGCACCCAGCTCGCCTGGAAGATCCAGGCGCGCGGCCACGACGATTGGGACAGCGCTGCGTCGATAAAATCGGCCGGAAAAAGGAGCCGAAGGAGCGGCCATAGCGACGCCGCAAGGCTCAGCAAACCGACGAGAGGTGCCGCAAGACCCTGCCCGCCGAGCTGCACCGCCAGCCCCATCATCAAGGCGAGCGAAGCAAAGCCGGTGAACCAGGTGAGCGCGATATCGGCTTCCCAGCCGTTCGCTCCGACCAACGCGGCGACGGCCGCCGCGCTGAAATGCCAGAGATAGTAATAAGCCAGCGCGCCGGCTTCGCCGAAGAACGGGTTTCCCGGCGGCAGGCCGAGCCGGACGATGTCGTCGACGATTGCAATCTTCGAATGGTCGAACAACGGCTCTGCAAGCACCAAGCCGCCCTCATCGAGCTTGGGCCAGACGCCCAGCGCCGGCAAAATGGCCAGCACCGCTGCGGTCGCAAACGCCCAGATCGGCACGGCAGGCGCGTGTTCTGGCCGCGCTGGTCCGCGGAGGAAAGCAACGACGCCGACGAGGACGGCGACGCCACACAGGGCTGTCACATGGGCCCGCGAGAACCCTATCGTCGAGAGGATCGGCAATGCCAAGGCGCTGAACGCGGCCCATCCGAGAGCCGGTGCCAAGGCCCAGGCGAGCCGCGGCTCATCGACGACGCAACGCGCCAACGGCAAACCGACGCAGATGCAGATCGCGAGCACTGCCAAGCCGCAGAGCAAGACACCCGAGAAAGACGGCATCCTCTGACGGTAGCGGTAGCGGTGGCAGATTCCCCTTGGCCTCTCGCGTCAGGCGAGGCTTGCCGGATGCCCTGGATAGCGGTTGCCCAGCCCGTCAAACGCCCGTGCTAGCTCGTCCCGCCAGTGGCACAACGCGGTGCCCTTGGCGACGAAGTCGTCCGAACAGCCGAGCCGGGCGTATTGGAACATCGAAAACAATACGTAATCGGCGTAAGTTGCCGTCGTGCCGCCGAAGTAGGGCTGCTCGTTCAGTGTCGCTTCAAGTGGGGCTGTGACGGCGCCGAACTTGGTGACCCAGCGCGGCCGGTCGGCACAATATTCCTCCAACGTGCAGCCGAAGGCGACCTCCCGCGATCTGCGGAAGTACTCGCGGTCTTCCGGCGCCAGGCAAAGGATGAAATCGGCCGAAATCAATCGCCGGACAACCGGACCAAATGTTTGCGCCGCCCAGTTGTTGACGAGGCGCGCGAGGCCGCGGCCGGCCTCCCCGCCAAACAGCGACGGGCGGTCGGGAAACCGGTCTTCGAGATAGCAGGCGATGTTCCAGGAATCGTGAATCACCCGGTCGCCCTCGCAGAGGATCGGTACCATGTGCTGACCACTCAAGGCTCGAATCGTCTCGACGTCGGCGAAGCGGACGAGACGGAATTCAACCGGTACGCCCTTATGCGCGAGGGCGTAGCGGATGCGCCAGGAAAACGGGCTTGGCCTGCGGCCGTCGTGCCCGACGCGCTCATACATGACGAGGCTCATGCTGTACCCCTGCGTTGCGGCTCCGAGCCGTCCGGCGGCGCTACCTTGAGCCGCGGCGCTGCGAAGTCGAGAAAGGCGTGCAGTTTCAGCGGCAGCAACCGGCCGCCAGGCTAGACCAGATTAACGGGCCAGGGCGCCAGTTTAAATTTGCTCGAACGATATTGCCTTGGATATCGCTTCTGCGCAGCGGTTCGATCGCCGACCGCGCGATGACGTCGAGATACCCGGGAAATCCGACGAAGGTTCAGGGAACATTACTCGATCTTTATCCAGGTCAACTCGTGCTTGTTGTGAAACAGGTGGCGCAGCTGCGAGCCAGGAATGACGGCGAAACGCCGGGCGGTGTCATGGTCCGTCGGGCCCTGGAACTTGAGGGTACACACGAAACGCCGGCAGGTGCCGTGGGCCTTCAGCCCACAGGCTTGTCCCGTGGGGGCGAGCCAGCGCTCGACGAGCGCCAAGAGCCGCGCCGGATAGCATACGACATCGGAGAACAGCCAGTCGACCGGGCCGAGCGTGCGCGGGTCGAGCGCAAAGGCGCTCTCGAGCCGGTGCTCGATCCCGGACAGGCGCCCGATATCGGGTGCCAGCGGCGCCTTGTCGACGCTGATCACGTGCGCCCCCATGCGTTGCAGAGCCCAGCTCCAGCTGCCCGGGCTGCTGCCGAGATCGAGACACGTTTCCCCCGGCCCGGGCTGGTACCCGATGACCGTCAGCGCCTCCCAAAGCTTCAGATAGGCGCGGCTCGGCGGTCCGCCGCGGTCTTCGACAAAACGGATCTCGCCGTTAGGAAACGCGCTGGTGCAGTGCGGCGCCACGAGCATCGTCTCGGCATCGAGCAAGGTCCATGAGCCGAGCGGCGCCTTGGGCGGCGGCATTCCGAAGACGAGCGGCTTCGATGAGACCTTGGGCAACTGTTCCTGGATCAAGGTGGCCCGCCGGTAGAGCTTGGGCGCGTAGAATGCCCAGTTCCGCTGGATCGCGCGCAATTTTGCCGCCGCGTCCGAAATCGATGCGATCCAGATCTCTTGCGGATCTAGCCAGATATTGGCGGCCCACGCCGCGGGACGCGGCGGACCCGACGCGATCAGCAATCGGCCGTGCTTGCGGTCGACGGCGCCGAACTCATGGTCGAGCTCGTCGACATACCCTTCCGCCGCGAGATAGGCAGTGCGGTCGCTCATCGCGCAAGGATCGCACGACGAACTTGGCGCGTCGCGGCTGATTTGCCAAACTCCCGGCATGCCTATTGATCATCGAATCGCCGAGCTCGCTCGCATCATCGACCGGGCGCGCCAAGCCGTCGTGTTCACCGGTGCGGGCATCAGCACCGAGTCGGGGATCCCCGATTTCCGCAGCCCCGGCGGGATCTGGACCAAGATGGCGCCAATCGATTTCTCGGATTTCCTTGCCTCCGAGGAAGCTCGGCGCGAAACTTGGCGGCGCCGCTTCGAAGCCGATGACACCTGGCGAAACGCGCAACCGAACCGCGGGCATCGCGCCGTTGCCGAGCTCGTCCGCCGCGGTACCGCCGCTGCGGTGATCACCCAAAACATCGACGGCCTCCATCGGGCCTCCGGCGTTCCCGTGGACCAGGTCATCGAGCTGCACGGCAACTCGACCTACGCGCACTGCCTCGATTGCGCGCGGCGGTACGAGATTGGCGAATTGCGTAGCGCCTTCGAGCGCGACGGCACGGCACCGGTTTGCGGCGCCTGCGGGGGCTGGGTCAAGACTGCAACGATCTCCTTCGGCCAGGCGATGCCGGTCGAGCCGATGCGGCGCGCCGAGGTCGAGACGCGCGCCGCCGATCTGTTCATCGTCGCCGGCTCCTCGCTCGTCGTCTATCCGGCGGCCGGGTTCCCGGAACTGGCCAAGCGCAACGGTGCCACATTGGTCATCGTCAACCGCGAGCCGACCGGCCTCGACCCGATCGCCGATCTCGTACTCAACCGGGCGATCGGCGAAACCTTGGGGGCAGTGGTCGGCGTCAACTGAGCCCACTTCGCCCGTTCTGCGAGCTATGAGTTCTTTCGCGCCTGCCATTCTCGACAATCTCCGTCTTACGCACGACGTGGTAGCGGCGATCCGCGCGATCGGCGAAGGCAAGGGCAAGCAAGACCTGTTCAAGGAGCGAGCGCCCGATCTCTTGGAGAACCTCCGGCAGGTCGCCATCATCGAGCACAGAGTCCTCAAACCGCCTCGAAGGCATCATGCTGCCGCGCACGGCCATTGAGGTTCTCGTCCGGAGGAACAAAGAGCCGCAGCCCGGGAACCGCTCCGAGGGTGAGATTGCCGGCTACCGCAATGTGTTGCAGCTCATTCATGAGCGGCACGAATACATGGAGTTGACTCCGAATCTCATCCTCCAGCTGCACCGCGATTTGTTCCGGTTTTCGGGCGCGACGAACGCCGGTCAGTGGAAGGCGGCAGACAGTCTCATCATCGAACGGCGGCCCGACGGCTCCAGCTTCGTACGCTTCTCACCGACACCTGCTTGGCGCACACCCGAGGCTATGGACGAGCTGCACCGGGCGTTCGCGGCCGCCGGCGACAGTGATGTCGACGCGCTGATCTTGGTCGCTCTCTACGTGCTGGATTTTCTCTGCATCCATCCCTTCTCGGATGGAAACGGACGCATGGTGCGGCTCCTTACTGTCTTGCTGCTCTATCGCGAGGATTACGAGGTCGCGCCCTACGTCTCGCTCGAGCTGCTGATCGAGCAGTCGAGGGAAAGTTATTACGATACGCTCTACCGCTCCGCGCAGGGCTGGCATCAGAATGCGCACGATCCTATGCCACGGGTCGACTATTTCCTGGGTGTTCTGCGCGCGGCCTATGACGAGTTCGCCCGCGACGTTGGCGAGCTGCGAGAAGGACGCGGTCTAAAGACCCACCTCGTCTTACGGGCCATCGGCAAGATGGTCGGTGACTTCTCCGCGGCCGAGCTGCACCAGCGATGCCCCAGCGTGGGTTGGGACATGCTCCGGTATGTGCTGCGGAGTGAGCGGGACGCCGGCCGTCTCCAGGTGGTCGGCCGGGATCGTGGCGCTCGCTGGCGAAAGGCCGCAACGCTCGGAATGGGGGAACGCTGAGAGGAAAGGGGTAATAAGAGCGTCTTTATTACTCCTTTTAGCCGGAAATTGCCCCCTTTCGGCGCCCGCTACAAGATCCCGCTCGGAGCCAGCTCCGCAAACCACGAACCGACGGCGCGCGCCGGGGCGGCCCGGCAGGACGCCGTTGAACAGCTTTGCAAGGACTACGTAGAGCGGGCAAAGCACGAAGGTGTGTCGCCCTCGCTGCGACCGCTCACCGACCCAGATCTAGATCCTTGCCGTATTTTTGAGCAACCACGGCAGGCCGGTGTTTGTCCCCTGCCCGCGGCGCTCGATCCCGCTCGGGAACCGGCTCACCGTATTTCGCGCGCCGCACCGTTCCCCGCATTACGCGAGTTTTGAACCGAGATATCCTCCGACGATGGGGATGCCGCCCATCAATATCTTGTGTCCGGGAGGCCCAAGTAAAGGCCGATGGGAAAAGTATTCGTGCCCGACCTGGCCTCCCTTGTTTCCCAGTGCAAACCCGGGGCGCAGCGTGGAATGCTGGAAGGGTAAGACAACGACTTGTTTTTCGACTTGAAAGAACTCACCATAATGCCGTTATGGACTAAAATCAAAATTGTGAACGGCGGTTGCCTACTAGATGTTGAAGGCCCCCTTGTGATATTCTAACGCGCATGAACACCAAGCCGCCAGAACAACCAGAAGACCTCGCGAGCCTCTACCGCCGCGCCTTTGCCGAGTACGGCGCGCGGGCGCTATGGAACAAGCGCGAGCTTGAGACACCGACCCCGGCGGATGCTCTGGTCGTCGCGCGCGCCTTGCGCGTGGAGGGCAACCGCGAAGCGCGGCGACTGGCCGAACAGATCGAGCGGGCCTGCCGTGCCGCTATCTAGGATTCAAACCGACATTTTCCGCCTGCTAGCCGCGCACCGCGACCCGGAAAGCGATGTCGCCGGGGCCTCGCCCCTGAACCGCGACGCGCCGCGGATCTCCGAAGACATCGATGTGTTTCACGACCGCGAGGGGTTGCGGCGGCGGCACTGAACGACACGCAAACGCTCACAGGGGCGGGCTATTTGGTTGCGTGGCTTCGGCAACTGCCGCTGATGTACACCGCCGAGGTGACGCAGGGCGCCGCCAGTACCCGCCTTGAATGGGTGGCTGACAGCGATTACCGCTTTTTTCCGACCGTGCAGGATGAGACGTTCGGCTATGTCCTGCATCCGGTTGACCTTGCCATGAACAAGGTCATGGCCGCTGCCGGACGGCGCGAGCTTCGCGACATCGTTGACCTGGTAACCGTTCACGAAACCATTCTCCCGCTCGGTGCCGTCATCTGGGCGGCGGTTGAAAAATCGCCCGGCCTCACGCCGGAGGGACTGATTGCCGAAATTCGGCGCAACGCCAACTACCCCGCCGCCGATTGGCGCGCCTTGCAAAGCAGCGAGCCGCTCGACCCGAAAGACATCACGGCACGTCTCCGCGCGGCGCTCGACGAAGCCGAAGCCTTCATCGCGCGGATGCCCACGGACAAAATCGGCCTGCTGTTTCTCGAAGCCGGTGAAGTCGTGCAGCCCGATCCCGACCGACTGGACGACTATCAAACCCATGCCGGGCAGCGGCGCGGCCAATGGCCGGGCAGTCCCGAAATCAGTTCGGCCATGTTCGAGCGTTACAACAAGAAACCAAGTTCTTAAAGACGCGCCGCGCGTAGCCCGTAAATCATGGATCAATTACGTGCATAGGGTTACGCGCATCGACCGCGTCGCGCGCAACACCCTCGATCTGTTCGCTATCGTCAAGGTGATCGTGGACGCCAAGGCGCAATTCCGCGCACTGGCCGAGCCGTGGGCCAACACCGACACCAGCACCGGAACGGCTCATGATCACCGCCCTCGGCGGCTTGGCCGACGTGGAGCGCGACCAAGTTCGAATTCGTCATCAACCTCGAGACCGCCAAGGTTCTCGGCGCCAAAATGATTTTGAGAGCGCCATTATTCCGTTCTGGCTGTATGAGAGACCCCGTTGGGCAAGATATTTTTAATCCGAAAGCTATTTGATGCAAAAAAGCCTCTGCAGGAGCGGAACGGTTATGTCCATGAATGCCGCGTTCGTACAGGTGGACACGGCCGAGCTGGCCCGGTTCCAAGTCGATCCTTCCTTGGTGGAAGCGCTCTTCGACAACGAATCCGCCGTCGCCGCAATGCCTGCCCTCTTCGCCTTGACAAAGACGTTGCAGGATCGCGTGCGGGCTGCTGGGCCGCAGATGCTGGCCGGCGCACTTTCGAGGCTTCCTCCGGAAATCCGAAAACAGCTCGAAGAAAGGTTGGGCCGGTCTACCACGGAGCTGGCCGCCGGCGCTGGTGGGAATGAACTTCTGAAATTGATCGAGGAGCGACGGGCGCGCAGCGCAGGTTCAGCGCCGTCCGCGGTAGGCGAGCGCGCGGCTCTGTCTCTCGACAAGAATTGGCACGGAGTACACTACGTTCTGTGCGGCGAAGCCGAGCCGGGGGTTCAGCTCTTGAGCCAGGCGGTTATGGGTGGCGTCGAGCTGGGTGATGACGAAGGCTTCTCCGGTTACGGCCCGCCGCGCTACTTCACTTCAGCGCAAGTGGCCGAACTGGCCCAGGCGTTGAGCCAGCCGGAACTCGAGTCGGAGGCGGCCGCTCGCTTCGATGCCGCACGAATGTCCCAGCTCGGTATTTATCCAGGCTGGCGACCCTCCGATGCGCAGGAAGTGATGGATGCCTTGCGCCGATTGCGCGACTTTTATGCCGACGCCGCAGATAAGGGGCGAGCAATTATTACCTGCCTAGTGTAACCCACGCCCACCGCGCGCAGGCCTTTTGGATCGCGCGCTCCAGCGGGCGCCGAGGAGCCGGGTTAAAGTAAGCCATCGCCGGCCAACTCCCATTATAGCTGCGGCAAGACCGCTGACCCGGGAAAGCGGACGGGCATGGGTGTGATCGGGCCGACACTGTGCCCAGCAGCGCGGCGCCAGCTGCCGTACCGTCTTACCCGTATGTGACCTAGCTCACACTGGCGCCATGCCGCCTCTACTACAATGGTCCCTAGCGCAGCGTGACGCTGCGCTGCCACAAGAGGAGCAGAACGCGATGCCCGCAAACAAGTTCGTGCTCAGGGGTTCAGGCGTTGAGGTGGACTACACGATCGGCGCCAGCCCTTTTATTCCCGCGCTGGTCTACACCGCCGGGGCCTTCCAGAAAAAGTTCGCGCCCGACGAAATCCTGTCCGAAGACACCGGTCTTGGACAAATGGTGTCCGTCGCTCTGATCATCACCATCGATACAGGCGGCGAGCGCTTTGGCTTCTTTCTGCCATTCATCGACGTGGCGCGGGGCCAGACGGCGCATTTCCACACGGTCGGCGTCTATGAAACCTTCAGCGGGCCGGATTCCGTCCCGCACCGGCCTTCGACATGGCGCTGCATCGAAATGACCGGCACCGCGCAGAGCGTGATCGTGCCCGCGGAAGAGTCCGCCAAAGTCTGACTGGGTCTTCGGCGGTCTTCTCCCTCGCGCGAATGCATCGGGAGACCTCGGTCTGCGCATGAACGGGCCCGAGCGCCGAGAGGCGAGCGCCGGCGTTACGTGGCGGCGGGTGGCAGCCAGGAGCTCGGGGTCGAGTGGGAGATCTTCACCTCTTCCTCGGTCATGTCGGCCGGAATGTCGGCGAAGAGTGGGGTGCTCAGATAGCGCTCGCCTGTGTCCGGCAGCATGCAAAGGATGGTCGAGCCCTTGGGGGCGTCGGCGCAGACCTGCAATGCCCCGGCGAAGGTCCCGCCCGAAGTGATGCCGACGAAGATCCCTTCCTGTCGCGCCAGCTCGCGGCTGCAACGCATCGCGTCGGCGTTGGCGATGCGCAGGATGCGGTCGATAACCCCAGTCTCGACGGCGTCCCCGGTCAGCTTGGGGATGAAATCCGGGCTCCAACCCTGCATCGGGTGCGGCTTCCAGGCGGCGTGGGCAGACGCGGGTGACCCGTCCTCTTTGCGCGGCTGCGGCGCTCCGCTTGTCAGCATCGGCGCGTCATCGGGCTCGCAGAGGACAATCTTGGTGTCCGGCCGTTCCTTGGCGAGCACCCGCGCGACACCTTTGAGTGTCCCGCCGGTGCCGAACCCGGTCACCCAGTAGTCCAGCTTTTCTCCGGCAAAGTCGTCGATGATCTCGCGTGCGGTCGTGCGCGAATGCATGTCGGCATTGGCTTCATTCTCGAATTGGCGGGTCAGGAACCAGCCGTGAGTTTCGGCAAGCTCGACCGCCTTTGTCACCATCCCCATGCCTCGTTCGGCTGCCGGCGTGATCACGACCTTGGCGCCGAGAAAGCGCATCAGCCTGCGTCGCTCGACGCTGAAGGGTTCTGCCATCGTGACGACGAGCGGATAGCCCTTCTGCGCGCACACCATCGCCAGGCCGATGCCGGTGTTGCCGCTCGTCGCCTCGATCACGGTCTGACCCGGCTTGAGCTTGCCGGTGCGCTCGGCGTCCTCGATCACGCCCAGCGCCAGCCGGTCCTTGACCGAGCCCAACGGATTGAAGGCCTCGATCTTGACAAAGAGCTGCACATCCGGCGGCGCCAGCTTGCCGATCCGGACCACCGGGGTGTTGCCGACCGTTTCAAGGATGTTCGCGAACTTGCGGCCCATGGTTTTCCTCCGTGGTGATCGGCTGAGAAAGGCTTATGGCGCGGCGCGCGCAACCTGATCCAGGACGGAACGCTGAGGCGGATGCGCCCGGCTAGCTCACGCCTTCGACGATGAAGGCGCGGCCGGTCGAGGTGGCGAGCCGGATCGGCAGTATTTTCCGGTATTCTGGCGAATCGTACCAGCGTTTCACCGCCGCCGTGTCGGCAAATTCGAGGATGACGATCCGTTTCGGCTCCGGTCCGCCTTCGATTAGTTCGGTGGTGCCGCCCCGGGTCAGGAAGCGGCCGCCATATTGCGCGATCGTGGCGGGGACAGCCGCCCGATAGGGCTCCATCCCCGTGGGGTTGGTAACCTCGAGTTCGACGACGAAATAGGCCGGCATGTTCGGCTTCCCTTCTGACGTTTTCGGGTTTGGCAGCTTACACTCGAAGAACCGGTTTGGCTCGCAAGCCGAGAAATTTCGAGAGCGCGATTCTAATCAAGAGCCATGCGATCTGGTCATTTTCGCTTCCGACAGGATACTCGTTGACAGCGAGCCAATCATCAATCGTGCGCATGAAGCGACCGCGCACGCCAGGACAACCCGGCAGGACGCCGTTAAGAGCTTTGCCGGCCCGGGAACCGGCTGGCCGCGTTTCTCACGCCACAGGGTTCCCCCCATTACGCGAGCTTCGAAGGAAGTTATCCTCCGGCGACGGAGATACCGCCTATCAATATCTTGTGTCCGGCGCAGGTCAAGTAAAAGCCGTGACCGCAAGTATTCGACCCCCGCCAGGCCCGCTCTAAAATTACGCATAGACGGTTGCCGCCCCGTGTTTCACTTCCTGACTTGAACGGGAACTTGTTATGAACTCCGGAAATTTTGTCATAGATACGCTTATGCGACTTGCGCAGCGTGCGCGTGACGCCCGAACCTACAAGATATAGCATGGCCGAATGAGCGAAAACCCAACACAGCCGGTCGAACCAATCTCCTTTGCGGAGTTCCTTGAGAGTGTCCCACCCGCACAGATTAAGAGCGTTACGACCCAAGCTGCTGTAAGTGACGTTGATAATGAGGGCCGTGCAACCGGGGTACGTGTCATTGTTCCTCAAATACAATTACACTGCCCATCCGAACTCTGTAATGGAGAGAGATTTTTTCGGACAGCAGAGAACCGTTATAGGTGGAGGGCGTCGAGGTGGGAGAACGAATATTTTGAGTTTACGTGCGCAAACTGTCAGCGGTACACAAAGACATTCTCTCTTGCCACATTCATAGAGGTGAGTCAGGACACACCCCCTAAATTCGTCGCACTGCGTTGCTTTAAATTTGGAGAACACCCCCCCTTTGGCCCGCCAATACCATCACGACTGATTTCCCTTATAGGCCCAGACCGCGAGTTGTTCTTGAAAGGTCGCCGGTGTGAAAATCAGGCGCTCGGCATAGGCGCATTCGTTTATTACCGCCGCGTTGTCGAAGATCAAAAGAATAGAATTTTTGATGAAATAATCAAAGTTGCTGAAATGGTTTCCGCGCCACCCGACACTATTGCAAAGTTACGAGAGGCGAAGAAAGAAAATCAGTTCAGTAAAGCTATCGACATGATAAAGGATGCAATCCCTCAACGTCTATTAATACACGGACAAAACCCGTTGACGTTGTTGCATTCGGCACTTAGCAGAGGGCTACACGAGCAAACCGACGAAAAATGTCTAGAGCTGGCCACGGATATCCGGCTTATCCTTGCGGAACTCTCCGAACTGCTTGGCCACGCGTTGAAGGATGAGCGAGAGCTGAAGGAAGCAATATCGCGGCTCATGCGCCAGTCATCGACAAGTGCCTAGAGGATTGTCAGCCAACTTTCCAGAAGCGCTGTTTCGCGCCATCCGCCCCCGTGTTGCATTAAATCAAGATATTTGGAACAAACCCAGGGCGCTGATAAGGTTTCCCTTTTCTGTTCCTAAATTCTGTTCCAGAATCGGGGCATGATTTACGGCTACGCCCGCGTCTCGACGGAGGCGCAAGACCTCACCGGCTCGACCGCCCAACTCAAGGCAGCCGGTTGCCAAAAGATTTTCCGCGAGAAGATAACCGGCACGACCGCCGACCGGCCACAGCTTCAAAAACTGAAAGCCGCCCTCGCGCCCGGCGACGTGGTAATCATCCCGGCAGTTGACCGCCTCTCGCGCGACACGACCGACCTTCTGGTTATCGCCCGCGAGATGCAGCGCGCCGGGGCTGGCATTCGATCACTCGCCGAGCCTTTCCTCGATACGACCTCGGACTTTGCCGAGATCGTTTTTGCAATCCTTGGCGTTGCCGCGAAGCTGGAGCATCGCCGCATCAAGGAGCGCACGGCACGAGGCCGCGCCGACGCGAAGGCGAAGGGCGTCAAATTCGGTCGAAAGCCGAAGCTCACCCCGCACCAGCAGCGCGAGGCGATCAAGCGGCGCGACGTGGACGGGGAAACCCTGCGCTCGATAGGCCGCAGCTACAATGTGAGCGCGCAGACGATTTCGCGGCTCAGTGGCTGAGACGCCAAAAAAATCTTGGCCAACAAACAAGAGTAACTTGCCGAAGAACTTGCATCGATGGTGGTGGCCCGATGGAACATCAGTCAAATCCGCTCTTGCATTTGCTTTTGTTGTTCATAACCATTTTGTTCGGAGTCATTCTCTATTGGTTGCGACGCAATCACCTTGTTTTGTACGGTACCGGTGAGATCATCGTTGCTCTCTTACTCCTGTACTTTTTCTTTTTCCCTGAAGGCCCAGATCTCTTGGCGGGGGGGTGGTTCGGTTATCTGGGGCCGACGTGGGGATGGTATCCGTCACGAGCGGTGACATTATTTGGTGGCCTCTATGCCTTGGTGCGGGGGTTAGATAATGTTAACGCAATGGAAAAATGGAACCGGCTGAAACGGCAAAGCAGTCGTTCCGGTTCTCAATAACAAGCTTGGGCGCTGCCGAGCCTAACCCGCTCGAAAATCTACCGCGCACTGCGTGGTTATCGGGACTGACAGTCTATTACATGTTGGGTTCACGTAGACCCGTGACCATGTTATCACAACCTCTAACGAAGGCGTAGATGCCAGCAAATATCTTCACCGGCTCTGTGAGTACCGTATCCCATATTCCCCCCCAATTAAGGAGCAAATTATTTGTGTGAGGAAAATATGCCAAGAACATCAGCAACAGAGCAACGACCGATGCCGACCAAGAGAAGCATTTCCGACCGCGCACTGCGGAGATGGTTTCCCAAGCGGTACATCCGCAAGAGGATGAGATGGACGGAAATCGAGCACCGAGAGAAGCTCAGAGCGGCGGAATCTCGTAATGATCGTCGAAGTTTAGAGGCCTCGCATAATTTTGATATGCTCGATTTGGAGGATTGGCTCACTAGGATTGAAGATCATCAGTTAATTACCAAAGCAGGGCGAATGGATTTATCGCTCGACGACATTCCTGAGCCTCAGGGTGGCCCTGATGACACACCCGGACATTGGCACACTGGTGATACCGGAAGCCGTATTCTTTACAGCGACAGTCGCCTCGCACTGCAAAAGGCCATTAGAGAGCGCGCGCCAGCCTACCGCAAAGAGAGGCGCGAAGTTTACGAATTCTATTCGAAAATTGTTCGCGGAGTTGGGGGCGTACTCACAGGAATAGGCGGAACAATCATAGGAATTATATCGGTGCTCAAAAAATGACTGGCCGAGATTACGTGACACAGGGGGAAGGTCTCCCGAGCGGTCAACGTTTCCGATAAGATGATCGACCAATGGAAACAGCAATCTACATAATTACCTACGTAATTACCGCTCTCGCCGCTCTCGCGCTCATCGGAATTGCCCTCTCTCTCGTCAGAAGAAAAGATAGTAGCAAAGCGACGATCACCGCTGCATTGAGCTTCGGGTTTCTCGTACTTCTTCTGCTCAATATGTCGAAGTTTAAGCACGTGAAGGGTTTCGGATTTGAAGCGGAAACGTGGGACGAGAAACAGGTGAAAGCTGCGGAGCTAGTTGATAAATTGTCCAGCACGTCGGCAGCATTGAACGAGCAAGTCGCATTGCTCGCCTCACGTCTTGGACTCTTGGGGGCCGGGCTTAACAAACCCAGAATTGATTGACCTGTTACATCAGATGCAACGGCAGCTTGAGGCCGCCTCTATACCTAAAACACGCATAGCAGAGATTACTGCGCCAGTCAGGCGGCGCATTGCAATGAATTACTGGTTTAAAGCGCGGGCTGCGTTGCAAACTATGTACTTGCTACAGCATCTAGACCTTCAGAAGCAAGGAAAGGCGGACGAAGCAACCGAATTGCTCAAGGAGAGAGATAGCCTCGGTGCCGATGTGCCTGCTGAAACGCCTCGCACACTAGAACCACTTATCACCGCTGTAAAAGCATCGAAGGCATTAAAACCACCACCTGAATTTTTGCAAGAGTTGAACGATCTGGACGCAGATTTGCGTTTCTTCGTGGCAAGTGGTGAGAGTGAGTTACGCCGCAAAATCAATTTGGATGAGGCATACCCGGAGCCGTAGTTAAGCAAGGACAGTTGACCGGCAGCGGCAACCCCCGCCAGTGATTTTCCAGTAGATCACCGATAGAAACGTCACCGGCCTCACCGATTGAGATCTCACGCTCCTCGGTTTGCCTGAGGCCTGTCGAGGCGGCTGCGGGGCTTGACGGGGCCTCGCCCGCCGCAGCCCGTTCCACCATCAGATCAATGAATCGGCGTTCGCCCGCTTAACCGCCATTAGCCAGAACGCCCGCCTGCTTGAACGGCGCATTCCGAGCGATCACCCGCGTGCCCGGTCGGCTGACGTCTCCGTCAGCGCGTCGTGTGAGATGTGAGGCCAGGCTGCGGTTACGGGAAGGTCTGGACGGCGTCGGTCCCCTTGATGTACCACCAGGCGTCGATCATGTTCCGAGGGATGGTGGGTCCGACCGGGCCTTTGCCCCAATAGTAGTCGCCGTAGTCGCAGACGCCGATGGTGACGCCCTCCACATCGATATTGGTGATCGGGCCCATGGCTGCCGCCGTTCCAATGTCCGTCGCGTTGGCAGCGCTCAGCCAGGACTGGACGATCGTCTGCGGCTCGAAAGTGATGAATAGGATCTGGAAGCCCAGGAAGCCAAGCACGAAGTCCGACACAAAGGGGTTGCTATCCGCCGCTTCGGTATCGAACGCGAGGACGCTGTGCAGGCCATTGAACGCTAGGCCCCAGCTCAGCCAAGGGGACGACGCGCTTGCATCATTTTCGAGGAGGTTGCAGGCGTACATCGGGAGCCATTGCAGCTGGTCGTTCGGATAGGGCGCGCCCCATGAGCCGGCGTACGGGACGTCGTAGTTCTGGCTGCCGATCTCCACGGTAATCGAAGAGTTCGGCGCCACAACGGTTGCGCCCGCCGAGGTGTTGTACTGGGCCGGGGTGGCGCCCGGATACATCTCGGCGAAGACATAGGGGTTGGCGTCGCCGATGTAGAAGACGATGTTCGCCGTGTTGATGCCCCAGTTGCTGTAGTCGGCGTCCCCGGTTATCCATGGATTCGCGCCGAGCGTGCCCGGCGGCGTGGGCTCGATGTAGTCGCCCGGCCAGGAGGAGTCGGCGAGCCAGCAGAACCGCTCCGACCCGCCACCGAATGTGCTCATCGCGTTCTGCCAGGCGACGCGGTCCCCGGTCCACGCGCCTGGGTCGTTGGGGCTCTCGCACCCGTAGGTGACGGAGTTGTGCGTTCTCGGCGCCGGCCGGGCGGTGACCAGCAGTGAGGTGTCGGCCTGCGCCGACACGCCGTTGGCGTCGACCACCGTGACCGATACGCGCTCGGTCCGCCTCAATGACTGGGCGGGGAGGATCTCACGCAGGTCTCGAGTCAGCGGTTCGTAGCTCACCGCAGCGCCGCGCTCGGTGGAGGTGTTGGGGTTCGATCCCCCCCACAGGAACGAGTAGGGCGGCGTGCCGCCGGACACGGTTGCGCGCGCCGTGACGCGGGAGCCCTCGATGGCGCTTGCCGCAACGGTCACCGACGGGACGAACCGAGCATCGTCGGTGGCCGGAATCAGGCGGACCCGGGAGGTTAGCGGGTGCTCGGCGCCCCGGTCTGGGTGGGTCACCATCCGCATGACGGTGACCGCGTACCACGGGATGATGTCGCTCGGCCGCCAGTAGGAGGCGCCATTCAGTGCGTTGCGCAGGCTCGGCGCCAGGTAGACGAGCCGGACGTCGACCACAACATCGTCGGCCAGCGAGCACGAGATCCGGTGGCGAATCTCGTCGGCGTCGATGATTGCCACCGATGGGCCGGGCTCGAGCAATCGCGTCGCGTGAATCAAGCGGGTGACCTCCCCGTCGGCGGCGAACGAGATCTGGATCTGGGCGCCTGGGCCCACGAGCGGGTATCCGTCGACGACGAAGCGGTAGCTGACATGGGTGTCGAGCAGCGTTCGCCGTTGCTCCTGCTCGGCACCATCGGCGCCGATGGCGACCGTGGTGAACACCGTGTGCCCGACCATCGGGCGGGCCGAAGCCGGCGTCAGCCCGGCGCTCTCAAGGGTGGCGGCGGCCGACCTCAACGCCAAGTCGTCGGCGAAGGGCACGTGCCGGTCGAGCGCTGCGTAGTCGATGCCGGTGACGGCGATCGGGATCTCCGGGTGGTGGTTCGTGGTGGCCTCGGTGAAGCGGGCGACGATGTCCGGGTCCTCGATCCGGACGCTTGGAACGGCGAGGTACTTGTCGCGGTCCACAAACGATGCCTCGCCATCCAGCCATCTCAGCCCCTTGGCGGGGATCCTCAGCGCCTCCGCCAGTTGATGAGCCTCCGACTCCTGGATCCCCGTCGTCGCGACCCGATACACCGGCAGCCGAGTGTCCGCGCGCTCTCCCATGACTTCCCCCGCTCTCGCGCTCGTTGTTGCGGTGAGCATCTGTTATTCTGCCATACAACCGGTCTGTTGTCGACTTTAGCGGCGCAACGGTAGTGTCTCAGTTTTAAGTGAGTCACTACCGGCGCAACCGTTTGTCGGTAAGCTCTTTGAATGAATTATTGTCGTCCAGCTCGACATCCCCTGGCGCTCCGCGACATTTCTATCGGTGAGAAATTTGGACTTTTCTATCGGTGAGAGACAGCCGCCACTGGGCCGCCTGACTAAAAAGCAGCCAATCGAATCCCCTAATCTCCTGAGGGTGGCGCTCCTCGACATCCGGCGCGAATGCCTCGCCTTCGACCACTTTGGGCGCGGGCGTCGTCTAGCCCGGCTTCGCCTCGAGAGCCCGCCGCACGCCCTCGGGGTCGTGCGCGATCACGGTGAGATAGGCGCGCGCGGGCTGGTCGGGCTCGGAGCGCCCCTGCCCCCAATCGCGCAAGGTGCCGAGCGGGATGCGATAGCGCGTCGCTCCGGTTTGGGGCAAACGTCGACGCCTCAGGCGAGGCATAAACCCTTAATGGCCTGTAAATGCATGGACGAATGAAAAAGCACCAAGTACAAAAAATGATATCGACAAGAACATGATCGTTGTTACAAGCCGGCTATACACACTGTCCATCCGTAGGTTGAATACGGCCATCTGAGAATTAGCACTTGCTGCCACTTGCTTCAGCGCCTCCGCAGCCAGAGCAACGGCCCCCTGTTGTGCGGCAATGCTCAGATCAACGGACGCCTGTTGTGCGGCAATGGCCCGATCAACGGACGCCTGTTGTGTGGCAAAGCATTCGCCCAATCGCCGGTCGCACTCGTCCATATGGACATTAAAGCGTTTGTCCAGTTCAGCTATCGTGATCGCCAGGGTATCGGTTGTAGGGGGGACGAGCGTTGTCATTTCCCTACTACCTCAAACGTTGATGCCTGAGGCGAGGCATGTGTGGCAAGCAGCTGAGGGGTCTGATTAACCGGGTCCGGAACTATCCGCATCTGCGCGGCAAGCCCATCGTTATCAATGTCGCAATACACCGCTATCGTCCTTAGTGGCTCTGCGCTCTACTAGCACGGCGACACCCTAAAAGAAACTGATGAAATTGTCAACGAAAAATACGTTTTATGCAACAAATTCCGCAGGCTTCAGGCGGTTGACGATGCTGTCTCATTGGTGACGAGTGATAATATGGCGTGTCCCCGCGTCCCCGTAGACCGGGTGCGAGGCGCCAAGCGCAGAGCTTCTTTGGGAAGGGGAGAACACTGCAGTTCGGGCCTCTTGTTTTGTGATTCTGGCCATCCATATTATTGACTAATTCGCATTATGTGCTTCCGGTCGATGACGAGTTCGCGAACTGGCCGCCGGTTGAAGCGAGGAGGTGCCGATGGGTGATGGATTTTTGCTAACCCCCCGGGCGGGAGTGCAGGCGGCCGTGCCAAAAGAGCGGTCAATCCTGCGGCCCGAGGCGCTCCGACGACAAGGCCGGCATTTCAACCCTAAGGAGAGATTTTGCTGTAGACTTGCTGCAGATTCGCCGATGAGCAATTTGCTATACAATTGCTGATTGTAGTAGCGGCTGCAGGGGCGCAACCGAACCCGTCAGAATGGGAGCTTGGGCATCGGATAATGCTCGGCTAAAAACGGATGCGCCGCTCGCCGCGGCACGGGACGGCTGCAGGTTCGGCCTATAGGGGGTTGCCTTGACGCACCAGCATGATGATCAGACGACCGAGGACCAGACCCCGGTGCACAATCACGACTGCGGCAATCTCTTCGGCTGCGGCGACGAGAAGGGCACCGGGGTGATCCGCGAGGACATCAAGGATGCCGCCTTTGGCAAACGGGCCAGCGATCGTCTGCTGCATATGGACGCGATGGACCAGGAGCGGCTCGACGGCTTTCTGACCGCACGTGGGCGTCTGCGGCGGCAATTGCTACGGGCGAGCAGCTTTATGGGCGCGCTCGCCGCCGTCGGGCCGTGGTTCGGCAAACTGGCACACGCAGCGGAGGGCGGGAATACGACCACTGCCGCCACGACGGGCGGGAACGGACGCGTCCATGTCGTCGAGTCCAACAAGGAGACGGTGCGGCTCGGGGTCTTCGATGCGAACTTGCCGCCGATCGTGACGATCGAGTCCGGGGACCTGGTCAGTTTTCCGAATACCTGGTCGCATTTCATGAACGAGCTGCAGCCCGGGGTGCCGCTCAGCCGCCTGGCGGAACTGCGCACGAGCAACCCCGGGCGCGGGCCCCATTCGATCATCGGTCCGATCGCCGTCAAGGACGCCGAACCGGGCGACGTGGTCGAGATCCGCTATCGGCGGCTGCACCCCGTCGTCTGGGGTGCCGTGTTCAACAACCCGGCCGCACTCGGCACCGGGCTGCTGCCGCAGGATTTCTCGCAAGGGCAGATCAAGTATGTCGATCTCGACCTGACGCGGATGGAGGGCAGGTTCGCCCCCGACATCACCATTCCGCTGACGCCCTTTCAGGGGACATTGGGCGTAGCACCACCCGACGGCTTCTTCCCGCCGCTGAGCCCGGGGGTGACGAGCTCGGTGCCGCCCGGCCCGCATGGCGGCAATCTCGACCTGCGCGAGCTGGCCGAAGGCTCGGTCCTCTACCTGCCGGTGTGGAAGCCGGGCGCTCTGATCTACACCGGCGACTCGCACGCGGTGCAGGGCGACGGCGAGATCAGCCTGACGGCACTCGAGACCGCCATGCAAGAGGTGCTGATCCAGGTCGTCTTGCACAAGCAGAAGAATTTTCAATGGCCGGTCGCCGAGACGGCGACCCATTGGATCACCGTCGGTCTCGACAAGGATCTCAACACCGCGATGACCCTCGCCGCCCGCAACGCGATCGAGTTTCTGTCGACGCGCGCCAAGCTGACGCCGCACGACGCCTATGCTCTATGCAGCATCGCGGCGAGCTTCCGGGTGACCCAGGTCGTCGATATCGTTCGCGGGGTCCATGCGATGATCCCGAAGAGCCTGTTTACCGGCGAGTTGCGTCGGCAGATCGCCGTGGTTTAGGGATGCTGCCATCACCTCCCTTGCGCTGGCCGAAACAAGAGCCGGCGGTGCGGCAAAGTTCCGCTGCCAATTCCCTGCCAGCATACCCGGCAGGCAAAACTTTTTCCCTGCCAGCCGACCGCTCCGATCGGGACCAACAGATTGATTTTGCGTGATTTTCTGGTGTGCGTGGGCCAATTTCAGATGCTGAAACGTGTTTTTTCCCTGCCGTCAGGGAAATCAGAGGGCGTAGACTGACCGGGCACAACGGGTAATGGGAGGCATCAATGAGGCTGGACGACAAGGTCGCCCTGATCACCGGCGCGGCGTCCGGGATGGGCGCCAGCATGGCGCGCATCTTTGCCCGCGAGGGCGCCAAGGTCGTTGTCGCCGACGTGCTCGAGGAAGAGGGCCGCCAGGTGATGGCCGACATCACCCAGGCGAACGGGGCGGCGATCTTCCGCCGCCTCGACGTGACGAGCGAGGCGGAATGGAAGGCGACCGTTGACGCCACCCTCGCCGAGTTCAAGAAGCTCGACATCCTTGTCAACGATGCCGGGCTCTCCGGCAGCGCGGTCGATGATTTCTTCGACACCGCGACCTGGGACCGGTTGATGGCGGTAAACGCGCGCGGCGTCTTCCTGGGCATGAAATTCGCGATCCCGATCATGAAAGCTGCCGGCGGCGGCTCGATCGTCAACATCTCGTCGATTTCCGGCATCACCGGCCAGCACGGGATCCACGTTGGCTACAACGCCTCGAAAGGTGCGGTGCGCACCCTGACCAAGGTGGCGGCGGTGCAGCATGGCGCCGACAATATCCGGGTCAACTCGGTGCATCCTGGGCTCATGCCGCCGATGCGCTCGTCGGGGCGCACCGCCGATCCCGAGATTCGCGCCACGATGGTGCGGCAGATACCGCTCGGCCGCGCCGGCCGCGTCGAGGAGGTCGCCAACGCCGTCCTCTTCCTCGCGTCGGACGAAGCCTCCTACATCACCGGCGCCGAACTTTGGGTCGACGGGGGGTCCCTGGCGAGATAGCTTACGAGAGCGCCATCTCGGGCAGCGTGACGACGCGCACACCGGCTGCCTCGAGGCTCTGCCGCGCGGCCCGCGCGACGATGACCCCGGTCGGCTCGTCGCCGTGGACGCACAATGTATCGAGGTGGACCTTGAGCCGCTTGCCGTTGCGCGAGAGGATCTCGTCGTTCAGCACCATGTTGACCACGCGCTCATTGACCATTTCGGGGGCCTTGAGGACAGAACCCGGCACCTTGCGCGAGGTCAGATTGCCGTCGTCGTCGTAGAGCCGGTCGCAAAAGCCTTCGCGGGCAAGAGGCAGCCCGAGCTCTCTGGCAGCGCTCTCCATCTGCGAACCGGCGAGCGCCACGTAGATGATGTCGCGGTCGACCGTCTTGATCGCCCGTCCGATCGCCAGCGCCAGATCGAGGTTCTCGGCCGCCATGTTGTTGAGCGAGCCGTGCGGCTTCAGATGCGTGACCTTGGCGCCGGCATAGCAAGCCATCGCCTGGAGCGCGCCGATCTGGTAGGCGATCATGTATTCGAGCTCGCGCGGGTCCATGTCGATGCGCCGCCTTCCAAACCCCCAAAGGTCGTTAAAGCCCGGGTGGGCGCCGATGCTGACCCCTTCGGCGGCGGCCTGCGTGACCATCCGCTGCATCGTCACCGGGTCACCGGCGTGGAACCCGCAGGCAATGCTCGCCGAGCGGATGATTTTGAGCAGCCCCGCATCGTCGCCGATGTCATACGCACCAAAGCCTTCGCCCATATCGGCGTTCAGATTGATCGCTTTTGCCATATGCCCTCCTTCGACCCGTGCCGCAGTCTACCAGGGAACGCGATGAAGGTGCGTTTCCTCTCCGCCGGGGACCGTGCCCTCGTCGTCGAGTTTGGCGACCGCATCGAGCGGGCGCTCAGCGACGATGTGTTGCGTCTCGATGCGAGCCTGCGCTCGAGCGGGCTCCCGGGCGTGGTCGAGACGGTCCCGACCTTTCGCTCGCTGATGGTGCACTATGATCCCGTTGCGACCACCTTCGCCGATCTCGAGCATACGATCGCGAGCCTGCTCGATCGCCAACCGGGTCCGTGCACTACCGCGACCTTGTGGCGGGTGCCGGTCTGCTACGAGGCCTCGTTCGCTCCCGATCTGGGCGAGGTCGCCAACCGGACCGGGCTTGCGCCAAGCGAGGTGGTCGCACTGCACAGCGGCGCCCCCTACCACGTTTACATGCTCGGGTTTCTGCCTGGTTTTCCGTATATGGGGGATCTGCCGCACGAACTCGCGCTGCCGCGCCGCGCCGACCCGCGGCTCCGCGTCCCTGCCGGATCGGTCTCGATCGCCACCACCTTGACCGCGATCTACCCGTATGAGAGCCCCGGCGGATGGCACCTGATCGGGGTGACGCCGATCCGTCTCTTCGACCCGGCGCGCCCGCGGCCGGCTCTCCTCGCGCCCGGCGACAAGGTTCAGTTCGAACCGATCGACCCTGCGAGTTTTGCGTCGATCAAAAAAGCGGTTGACAGCGGCAAATACGAAGTCGCGAACGAGCCAATTTCCCGATGAGCCCGGGATTGAAGGTGCTGGCACCGGGTCTCCATACGACGGTGCAGGATCTCGGGAGGCCCGGCTATCAGGCGATCGGCGTTCCGGTATCGGGGTCGCTCGACGGGGTCAGCCTGCGGCTTGCCAATGCGCTCGTCGGCAATCCCCCGGGAATGCCGGCGCTCGAGGTTCTGATCAGCGGGCCGACCTTCGAGGTCGCTGCCGAGACAGTGCGAGTGGCACTCGCCGGTGCCGGAGCGAGCCTCGCTATGGGTGCCGAGAAGGCGCGTGTCGGCGCAGGGCAGAGTGTGACATTGCCGCGCGACGAGGTCATCGAGGTCGTCGTCGGCCGTCAATCCGCCAGCTGCTATCTCGCCGTGGAGGGCGGCGTTGCCGTGCCGCTGGTTCTTGGCAGCGCCTCGACCTACGTCCGCGCGGCGATCGGCGGGCTCGATGGACGCGCATTGCGACGCGGCGATTTCGTGCCTGTGGCGATGGCGCGCGCGTCTGATCGGGCCGAGCTCCGCCTTTCGTCACCGATGCTGGCGACCGACGATCAGCCGATCCGCGTCGTCCTCGGCCCGCAGCAGGAATATTTTACCGAGGAGGCAGTCGCGACATTCCTTGACGCCGAATTCCACATTTCACCGAGCGCCGACCGGATGGGCATGCGCCTCGACGGCCCCCTCCTCCGACATCGCCGCGGCTGGGATATCGTCTCGGATGCGATTACGACCGGCGCGATCCAGGTGCCCGGCTCCGGCCAGCCGATCTTGCTGCTCACCGATCACCAGACGACCGGCGGCTATCCCAAAATTGCCACTGTTATCTCGGCCGACCTGCCGGTTGTCGGACGGCGGCGGCCGGGCGACGCGCTGCGCTTTGCCGCGGTCAAGGTCGAAATGGCCGAACAGCTCTGCCGAACCGAGCAGCGTCGCCTTGCCGAACTGGTCGCAGCGCTCGAACCGGTCCGGGCGGGCCTTGCGCTCGACCTTGCGTCGCTCTACGACGGCAATCTGATCAGCGGCGTCGTCAGCGGTGTCGAATGACGCTCACTGGTTTCCCGAGCCGATGCGAGCTAGCGTGCGAGCCCCACCTCCTCGCAGGGAGCCCGCGACCATGGATCCGACCTTTCTGACCATCGCCGAGCTCAATCGGCTCTACGGCCAGCGGGAATTGTCGCCGGTCGAGGTGACGCGGGCATTGCTCGACCGCATTGCCGCCCATGACGGCAAATTGCACAGCTTTATCCGGGTGACGCCGGAGGCGGCACTGGCCGAGGCGCAAGCCGCCGAGCGGGAGCTGATGGCCGGCCGGCGGCGCGGGCCATTGCACGGCATACCCTACGCGCTCAAGGACATCGTCGAAACCGCTGGCATCCCGACGACCGGTCATTCGAAGCTTTGTCACAACTATGTGCCGGCCGCCGACGCCCATCTCGTGACCCTGTTGAAATCCGGTGGCGCGGTGTTGATGGGCAAGCTCGCCACTTGGGAATTCGCGCTCGGCGGGCCGAGCTGGGACCTGCCCTGGCCGCCGGCGCGTAACCCATGGAACCCCGATTATCTGCCCGGCGGCTCGTCGAGCGGCGCCGGGGCGGCAGTTGCGGCGGGATTTGTCCCGGGTGCGGTCGGCACCGACACCGGAGGCTCGATCCGCGGGCCGGCCGCGGTCTGCGGCATCGCCGGGCTGAAGCCGACCTATGGCCGGGTGAGCCGCCGCGGTGTCTTTCCGAACACCTTCACGATGGACCATTGCGGCCCGCTGGCCCGCAGCGCCGAGGACATTGCGCTGTTCCTGCAGGTCATCGCCGGCTTCGATGCCGAGGACCCGGGCAGCGAAGACGCCCCGGTGCCGGACTACGCGGCGGCTTTGACGGGGTCGATCAAAGGCCTCCGTCTCGGCCTCGTTGAGCACTGGTACGCCCATGGCGCCCATCCCGACCTGCCGCCCGCGATGTCGGCCGCGGTCGAGGTCCTGCGCGGGCTCGGCGCAATTGTCGAACCGGTGCAGCTGTCGAGCCTGCGCGACTACACCGACTGCAAAACGACGATCTCGATCGCCGAGCTCTACGCGATTCACGAGAAAGACCTGAAGACGCGGCCGCAGGATTTCGGTCGGATCTTACGCAACCGCGTGCTGCCGGGTGCCTTGATCCGCGCGGAAGACTATGTGCAGGCGCTACGCTGGCGCACCGTGCTTGCCCGCGAGCAGGCCATGGCGCTGAAGCAGTTCGACGCGCTCCTGACCGCCGGCGCGCTCGGCGTCGCCGACCCCGCCGACCCGAACCAGCCGGACCGGCTCGTCAGCGTGCCCAGCATCACGATGCCGTTCAGTGTCGGCGGGCTGCCCGCGATCGCGATCCCGTGCGGGTTCAGCCGAGCCGAGGGATTGCCGTTGTCATTGCAGATCGCCGCGGCACCGATGGCCGAACCGACCGTCTTGCGTATCGCCCACGCCTACCAGCAGGCGACCGATTGGCATCGCCGCCACCCCGATCTCCGCTGAACCGGGAGGAAATCATGCGCACCGACCTCAGCCATCTGCCGCCCTCGAGCCCCGAGGAGATCCGAGCCATGACTTGCCGCGCCGGGCTCGATTTGCCGGAAGAGCTGATGCAGCAGTTCATTGCGGCCTGGCCGGCCTTCGAGGCAATGGTCCGACGCATCCCGCGCAATCTCGACCGCGCCGCCGAGCCGGCGCACAGCTACCGGCCGCTGCGGATCGTGCGCAGCTAACGCAGCAGCGCGATCTGGAAGCTGAGGATCGGGCTCGCCTCGATCAAAACTCGGAACGTCGGGCGACCGAGCCCGAGCCGGTCTCAATCGAAGCCGCTGCCGCCCCAGGCGAGCACGGCGTAACCGCCGGGAAGCGTTGCCCCGACGCGGACGATGGCCGTCTTCGTAACGCGGGCGTTGCTGGGCCCGAATGCGGTCGCCGTGATCCGTACGGTCAGCAAATCCGGCGGCGGCTGGTTCGGCGGAACCGGGGCCTGAGCACCCTGAGCGCTCTCGGCGAGAGCCGCGGCCACGACCGGGTCGGCGCTCGCCGGGTTCGGCACGGGGGGACCGAAGAGCGTCAGATGGGGCCGGATCGCAGCGAGCACGGTCGGGGTCATGTTGAGCACACGGCCGAGCTCATCGAGGGTTTCGAGCGGCTCCCCCGGCGGTCCGTAATCGAGCCCCGCCGCCTGATAACCCGCGAGCACCACATTTTGCGGCCGGCCCTCCGGCGCGGACCCGACCCATTCGCCAATTGCCGCCGCCAGGCGGCGCGCGCTTTCGGGGTCGCTCCCGGTGGTGCGTAGCAGCGCTTCGAGGAGGGCCGGTGACGCCGTGCTCGGATTGATCCGCCCGGCCTCGTCTTCGAGCTCCACCTTAACCCGACTGTTGCCGATGGTGAGTTCGTGTGCCTGTCCATTCAGCGGCCAGCGCTGGTCCGGGTTCGGCTCCAACTGGTTGAAGATGGCGGCAAAGATGGCTCCGTCATCGGCGGCTTCAGCGACCGCATCGGCCACGAGATTGCCGGCGATCCGGATCTCCGTTCGCCCGCTCGCCGCCAGATGAGCGACGATGAACGCGATCAGCACCAACGTCCACAGCACCACGAGAAGCGCAAAGCCGCCGCTGCCCTGCCGAACAAGGGGTCGCGCGGGCCTCCGCCTCGGCCGTGGCAGAAGCACCGCCTACAACCCGTTCGGGTTGGCCACCCCCGGGCTCCCCCTGCGCTGCAGCTGCTGCGGCACGAGGCCTGCGTCGATCAGCTGGCTGCGCAGATCCTCGGTCAGCGCCCGCGCATCGCGTTGATCATGGACCACATGCGGGGTAATCAGCACCAGCAGCTCGCTGCGGGTTCGCGAGTTGCTTTGGGTCGAAACCAGCGTGCCGAGGATCGGGATGTCCTTGAGGAAGGGTATGCCGGTGTTATCATTCCCGGCATTGTCGCGGATCAGACCGGCCATCCCGACCGTCTGGCCGTCCTGGACAGCCACTCGCGTGCGGAATAACTGATCGTTGAAGGTTGGCGAGCCCATGACCGAGTTCGTCGCCTGAGCTGCGACATCGCTGACTTCCTGGGCGATATCGAGGGAAACGAGCCCGCCGGAGTTGACGCGCGGCGTCACCTGCATGATGACGCCCGTCGAATGATAGTCGACGCTGTTGACGACCGGCGCCCCGGCCGTAATGGTGCTCGTCGCCTGCCCGGTCAGCACCGGCACCTGCTGGCCGACCTGCAGACGTGCCGGCTCGTTGTCGAGGACCATGACCTGCGGCGCCGAGAGAATCTTGACCTTGCTGACACTGGCCAGCAACGCGAGCGCGAAGTTCGGCTGTTTGCTCAGGATGAAATAGGGCGAAGCGGACGGGAAGGTCAGGCCTGAGATACTAGGGATCGCGGGAGTGGTCGTCCCGGACGGCCCCAATGTAAAGGCGACGTGGTCGGCCTTGAAGAAGAATTGGGTGCCGTATTGCAGCGCATCATTGAGGTCGACCTCGGCGATCGTCGCCTCGATCAGCACCTGGAGCGGGATGATGTCGATCTTGCGCAGCATCCCCTCGATCACCGCGTATTCGCTCGGCGTCGCATAGATCAACAGAGCATTGTTGGTCCGGTTGGCGATGATGCGCAGGCGGTTCTCGGGCGCGGCACCCTCGCCAGCCCCGGTCTCGGTCGATAACGGCTCGGTGGCGGGCGGCGCGCCCGCGGCAGCAGCCGCTGGCGGCGGAATGCCCGCACCTAGCCCGCCGGCGGCCCCCGCGCCACCCGTCGGCGCGCCGGCTCCTCCACCAGCCCCCCCCAGGCCCGCCGTAGAGCCTTGACCTCCGAAACCTGACGTACCGCCGCCTGGAGGGCGTCCCCCGCCGATCGCCAGCCCCTCGGCGCCGGGTGCGGTGGTGCCGGGCGGCGCGGCTGAGGGGCTAACGTTGCGTGGCGTGAAGGCGCGCTGCAACAGGAGCTCGAGGTCGGCGCTCTGGCCGTTCTGCACGTAATAGACGTGCCAGGCGCGCGCGGTGGCATCCTCGACCCGGTTCATCAGGCCGGCAAAGCGTTTCGCCGCATCGATATAGCGCGGCTGCGACGAAACCACGAGAACGGCGTTGACCCGTTCCATCGGCAGCACGCGGACAAGACCCCCGAGAGGGCCTTCGCCTTGAGACTGGAACACCTTCTCGAGTTCGCCCGCGAGCTGAGCGGGGTTGCCGTCGCCCACCGGGAAGAGGGCGTAGGATTGCCCGGCCAAAATGTCGATGTCGAACGCGCGGACCAGGCTCACCAAGGTCTCGCGTACCGCGGCATCTCCGCTGACGATCAACGCGTTGCGTGCCGGATCGGCGGTGATCTTGCCGCCCTCGGCGACATAGGGCTCCAGAACCTTGGCGAGGGACGAGGCGGCGGCATAGCGCAGCGGCACCACTTGGGTACCCGCGCCGATCGCGTTCGGTCCGGAGATCGGGTGGGTCGTGTTGCCGACGGCGATCGGCTCGACCGCATAGACCCCGTTTCTTTCGACCAGAGTTGCGCCATTTGCGTTGAGCAAGGTCTCGAGCGTCGGCAGCAATGCCGAACGCGGCAGCGGCGTGCCGGTGTCGATCGAGCCGGTACCGTGCACGTTGGGGTCGATCGTGTAATTTAGCTTTAATGTTGTGCCCAAAATGGTGCGGGCGATCTCACGAATGTCGGTATCGACGAAGTTGAGCGTGACATCGCCGGCTTGCCCCCCGGCCGCGGGGGTTGGCAATGGTGGGACTGCCGGCGTCTCTGCGACACCCTGCGTCGTGAACGCACGCTCTCGACTGCGGTCGATCGGAATCGCACCGCTCACCCGCGGCGGCGCTGCCTCCAAGGCTCGCGGCTCTTCCAGCGGCTCCAAACCGGGTGGCGAGGGGACGTTCTGGCACGCGGCGAGGAGCACCGGCGCCATCGCGAGCGCGGGTAGGCGGCTCATGGCTGAGCCCTCGCTCGCCCCGGCCGGACCGGTGGCGGCGGCCGGAGAACGCCGGGTGGAACCCCTGGTCTCGGCGGCACATTAGCCACGGGAGCCGGCTGAGCGGGCACGCGAGCGCCGAGGTTCGGGGGCGGTGTCGGCGCAGGCGGCTGGACGAGGTTTGGATCGAGCTTGGGCTCCAGGGTCTTGGTTCCGCCGGGACCGCTCAGCGACACCTCGTGCGGTGTGATGCTTTCGATTCGCCAACCGCTCACGGCTTCGCCCTCGGTCAGCCTTAACGGCTTGGCACCATTTACGGCGAAGATGGCGACATGATGCCCGGGCTCGGTGACAATCCCGGTCAGCCGCGTGTCGGCCAGATCGGAGCTGACTACACTATCGTTGCCCGCGCTCTGGGGGGGTCGCCGAGTGCTGTTGAACAGCGGCCGGGCAAGGACCATAGCGAGCAGCTCGTCGATCCGCGTGCTCGGCTGTCGGCGCGCGGCGGAAGTGGTATCGACGCGCCTTGAAACCTCGTTTGGTGCCGCCGTTTCGGTAGCAGCGGGCTCAAGCTCCAACAAAACCACCGCGCCGAAGATCAAGCATCCGGCGAGCAGCAAGTAAATCACCAGGCGATCGGTCATGGCTCGGCGACGACTGGATTTTCGTTGCTGTGGAAGCTGTTGACGTCGAGCCCGACATTGAGCGTTGGTGACGCCGGGAGACCCGGTCGTCGTTCCAGCGCGATCGGCGTCAAGATCAATGCCCAAAGCCGGCCAATCGGCATAGCTGCGAGCGAGACTATGGTGCGGCCTCCGCGTTGATGGTGAAAAGTTCCGTATGAAGCGCTTCGACCCGCGTTACCGGGGCTGCGAACCCTGGATTCCGGAACGTCCCATCGGCAGCGAGCGGTCCGATTAATCGGGCAGCCGCGGCAGACCGTCCGGTGAGCGTCACTTTCCGTTTCTGCAACTCCATCTCGGTCAGATAAGTGTCGTCCGGCAGGACGCGGGTCGCAGCGGCCAAAACCACGAGCGGACGCCCGGCCTTGTCGCGCTCGCTCTCGATAAAGTCGGCGCTGCCTGCTAGCCGATCGATTTCCTGGCGCAGGCTGTCGGCCTCGGCTGCGGCGGTGCGACCCACCGCGATCTGTTGCTCGAGAGAAGCAAGCGCAATCTCCTGGCGCACAAAGGGTGTTATCACAGCCGCGAGGCCGAGGACTGCGCAGCACACGGCCGCGGACCACATCAGTCGGTTAGAGGGGTGATGCGCGCGGCCGCCATCCCCCTCGAGAGGCAGGTAGGCCCCGGCGTCGGGACCGTCGGCGATCTCGACTCGCCTCGGCCGGATCCCAAATTGGCCGAGCGCTGTCAGGAGTGGGGCGAGGTTTGCCTTCGGTAGGAGTACGAGGCGCACGGACAATCGCCCGTTTTGCCGGTCGGCTCCTTCAATCCGGTGATTCCAGTAAATTTCCTCGGCTTTGAACGGGGTCTCGCGGTCCATTTCGAATCCTAGGACCTGGTCGAGCTCGCGCTCCGCAGCCAGCGGCAAGGTCACCGTCTTCCCGAGTACGTCCTGCTCGCTGAGACGCAAGACGGTCGTCCGACCGGTCGCTCGGGGTAATTCCGCCAAATCGGTGGCGCCGAGGCCGAAGCGGCCGAGCGGCGTCTCCCTCCCACTTCGGCGCAGACCAATCGCGACGGCTTCGATGCCGCGGCCCAGCGGTCCGATCGGCTTGATCACCATTGCGTCTACAGCGGTCAGCGCAGTTCGGCGCAGCCCCTGAGGCAGCAGTTCCGCGAGCTGCCCAAACCACCAAGCAAAGAACTCGCGTATCATAACTAAAATCCAATCCTACCCGCTCGCTATGTTACAGAGAGCCTGGCAAGCTTGGAAGGTAGTTGGATCATCAGCCGGCTGGGGGGCGGGAAATTCACTGAATTTCGTCCGATCAAGGCGATTGCAACCACGCCGCTTCTCATGATGGGCAAGAATTGTTGTCCGATGTCTCGTCCTGCTCTCGCCACGCGAGCTCGATTCAATCGAAACGTGCGAATCGCGGTTAACATTTCAGGGCTGGGTCGCCGCAATCAGATCGGGCCAGCGGCGTCGGTCACCTTTAGCGAAGCCGAGGCGAACGCGGATAAGTTCGGGGACGTTATAACTGTCCCATTGCGCTTGCCAGCCCGCCGGCTGGTTTGCCGAGGACGAACCCCAATAGGCGAAGTCGAGGCGCTCGACCCCGCGAATCAGTTCGGTTTCAATTGGCTCGGGCACCGGCGCTGCAGACAGCTCGTGACGACGGGGGGTCCAGCGCAGCACGAGCCGGTCCTGGACGCGCTCGAGCGTGATGTTGGCACGACGGGTCGTGCCAAGCCCCGTCGGCAGATCGCCGACAAATATTAGACTGTCCGGGCGACCTTCGAGTTTCGTCGGGTGGGCACCGGGGACGATGCCGCCTGACGGTCGGGCCGAAATCCCGCTCAGCAGCATGCGCAGGACGCGCGCCCCCGCATCGAGCTCCCCGGTTTCGCCGAGGCGGCGCGTCTGGGCGCCCCACATCGTGAGACCCGCTCGCACGCCCTGAGTGAGCCCGACCACCAGGAGCCCGAGCACAACCAGGGCGACGAGCAGTTCCAGCAGAGTGAATCCGCTCTGCCGACCGAGCGTGCAGCGGCCGGGCGTCACGGCATCAATCGCCGCTCGCCGCGGTGCCGGGCCGCAGCGTCCGCAAGACCACTGATCGATCGCCGCTGCGTCCCGCCCACAAGATTGCGACCTCGACATCGAACAAAGTCTCGGTCGCGTTGGCGTTCCCGCCAACCGCCAGCACCTGTCGGGTCGCCACCGGGCGCACGCGAAGCCGCCAGCGATAACCGCCGCCGTCATCGTCGGTGAAATCGCCTTGGACTAGTGCGGCATCCCGCCCGACCGCGGCGAGGTGAGACTGCGCCCGCTGGACGGCTTCCTGGGCTCGCGCCGCCGTGTCCACAGCAAACAATCCCCCGCTGCCTGCCTGGAACAGCCCGACCAGGGCCACCGCGGCGATCGCGAGCGCCACGACGACCTCGAGCAGCGTGAACCCGCCCGACTTAGGCGCGCACTCAGTGTTCATCGGCGACGCTCACCCTTCCGGTCAACCAGTCGACGCCGACGCCAATTCGACGACGCCCGTCGGCCAGCGAGATTCGGCCGCCGGTCGAGCTGCCGTCGGGGTTGAAGCGAATGTCCCCCTCGCGGCCATTCAGCGCTTCGCCCGAGATCGTCAGCAACTCGAGCGAAAGATCGGGTGGCAAGCGACGCGGCGTCCCCGTACCGATGCGATAGCGGTGGCCGACCAGATCGATGTCGAACAAGACCGGGCGGTCGCTCAGGATCGCCTCCGATCGTGCCAGACGCAGCCCCGCAGCGAGTTCGGCGGCGGTCGCTTGGAGGCCGAGCCCCCGGCTCCAGGGGGGTTTGTAGCCGGCGATCAAGGCCAAGGCCAAGCCGAGTATGGCGAGCGACACGAGCAGCTCGATCAGGGTGAAGCCGCCAACGCGACCGGAGCACGGATTGGCCCAACCTACCGGCGGCCCTTGCTCCGGCTCACACCGCAAGGTCATTGAGACTCAGCATCGCGGTCAGCAGCGCGCTGACGATGCCGGCGACGGCAAGGCCCATCGTAATGGTGATCAGCGGAACGGCGAGCGCGACGAGCCGCTGCATCATCAGCCGCGCCTGCTCGTCGTGGATATCGGCGGCTTTGAGCGCCATGGCCGAGAGCTGTGCCGCCTCCTCGCCGAGTTGCAGGAGATGGATTGTCCGCGCCGGAAACAGCCCAGCGGCAGCCAAGGGCATGGCAAGGCCGGCGCCGCCCTTGGCGCCGACCGCCGCCGCTTCGACCGCCGCCGCGGCCGCGAGATTTCCGAGAGCATCCTGGGCGATGCCGAGTGCCGGGATCAGCGGCACGCCGTTCTGCAGCAGGCTACCGAGCGTGCGCGTCAGCCTCGCGGCGAGGGTCTCGCGCAAGAGGCTGCCGGCGATCGGCAGTCGCAGCAGCAGACGATCGAGCTTGAGCCGGTTGGCAGGCCGCGCGAGCAGCTGGCGCGCAACCAATCCCGCCGCCAGGGCGCCGACCAGCACCCACGGCGCTCCCGCTCCGACCACCGCGCCGAGTGCCATCAAGACGCGGGTCGAGGTGGGCAGCTCGGCGCCCGCCTGTTCGAAGATCGGCGTAAACTGCGGCAGCACGTAATCAAGCAGGAGCACGATCGAGCCGATCGCCGCGACGACCAGCAAGGCCGGATAGATCAGCGCCGACCGCAGGTTGGCGTTGAGGCTGCGTTCGCGTTCGAGCAGGGTGGCGAGGCGGTCGAGCGTCGCGGGCAAGGTGCCGCCCGCTTCGCCGGCGCGAACCAGACCGACGTACAGCTTGGAGAAGCTTCGCGGCTCGCCGGCGAGCGCCGCGGCGAGCGAGCTGCCGCCGCGCACCTTGTCGCGCACATTACCAAGGATGGCGCGGGCGCGGGCATTGCGGGTATTGTCGACGACGAAGCGCAGCGCGCGGTCGAGATCCTGCCCTGCCGCCAGCATGATGGCGAGTTCACGGGTCACCTCGCTGAGTGCCGACTTGTCGAGACCGCGGGCACCGCCGAATTCGATCTGCAGCAGATCGCGCAATCCCCGGCGCCGGTCGGCCGGGTCGGCGCGCAACACGAGGTGGCCCTGGCGTTGCAGCCGCTCGACCAGAACCCCCCGATCGGGCGCCTCCATCACCCCGCCTACGACATCTCCCCCGCCATTGATCGCCGACCAGCGAAACGAAGGCATGTCAGGTTTTCGACAGACGGCTCATACAGATCGGGCAGAACTGAAGAGCGGGTGCCATCGCGACTTGTTTGAGTGCCGCAGGAGCACCCGATCGCACCAAGCTTCTCCACATTCCCACTTTAAAACCGTGCTTACGGAAAGTAAGCCATTGTCCTTCAAGGGTCAACCGTGACCGGCGCATCCGAGGTGTAGCTGCCGAGCGGGCCCGACCTTGGTCGGACAGGAAGGTGAACGATCCTCCCGATACGGCTGTCAGGCCGCGATGTGCGCGCGGACCGGCCCAGGGAAAGTCGGACGAAAGCCCCCCGGCCATCATCCGTTGAAACCTGCATCGATCTCGGATGCGTCAGCCAAGGTCTGCACCCGCCGACCCCTCAAATACAACGAAAATCGCGTTTTTCGGTCCCAAATGGGCCCGAATCGGTGGAAAAGAGAACGCTTTTTCAGGCACTTGCGTGTCAAATTCGTTACTTGGCCGATCAATGAAATTTTTTGCCCGATCAACGAATTGAAGCTGCCATTACAACCGAATAACAGCGGAAATTTGGCAGCGTGGAGGAACAGCGAAAATGCGCGGGCGCGTCATCGCTCGATCGGCACGCCCGAGAGCGGCCGCCGGCTCACGGAGCGGCGGATCCCGCGGCGCTGGCGCTCCCATCGGCTCCGAGTAGACCTGCCGAGCATGTAGGCGCCGTAGCTCCCCGGGCCCGCTATCCCGGCTTCGTTGGCCTTGATGAGGATCGCCGCGACGGAGAGTTACGGGAGGTGCGGCGGGATCGAGCGTTGCCGGAGGCGAAAAGCTGCCGTCTGTGGTTGGCGGTGTGCTAGCTTAGCGTAGCCAGCTGACGAGCCCAATTTTGCCGATCGCCGCGAGCGTGCTGCCCGGTGCAGCGCGAAAGTTCCGTTATCTGTTTGGGTCCACGGCCCTCATCCGTCGAAACGAGCCCTAGCAGCGTGACAGGCCCGGGGATGTCGGAGATGCCGACAAATGGCACCTTTGCCTGGCCGGAGATGACGACCCCGTTTGCGAGTACGCGCCCCGCGAGAGTAAAGCTTGCATCGATGCTGGGATGCTGTATCTCTGTCCAATATGTGAGATTCGAGGAGGTTGACGCGCGGACTCCTGCTTCACCGTGGAAGTCGATGAAGGTCGGGTAGTTCGGCCGGTTCAACCGCACGTTCAGCGTGAGCACGATCGGGACAGCTTTGCTGTCGGAGAGAGGGCCCGTCAGGAAGTGGCCGGCGCCCTTGGCGCGGCGACATCGCCGGCCCGCCTGTCTTTTACTCGGAGAAATGTGTCTTTGGGGGTCTTAACGGAAGGGGCATGGGACGATTCGGCCGGCGCACGTTTTGGTGTGGATCGGATTGGGCTGCATACTGGTGCTTGCCGCGTGGTTGCGGATCGTTACCGTCGAGGAAACCGTTGTCGACCGCCCGGTTCGTGCCGACGTGGGGAAATACCGTTCCGCCTACAATCTAATGTTTCACGGCACATGCAGCCGATCGGCCGCTCGCCTCACCAGCCCCGCCGCGCCGCTGCGCGCCGATGTCTATCGTTATCCTGTGGTCTGTCGCTCGTCATTGCCGCCTTCATCTGGTCCAACTACAGGACAATCCTTCTCACCAGGCCGACGGTGGACGTCGCCGCCGTGCTTCGCGACGTGCAGATCGTGAACGTCGCCGCGGGCGTGGCTGCCGTCGCCTTGATATTTTTCGCCGCAAGCCAAGCTCTGCCCCCTTGGGCCGCGCTCGGCACCGCGCTGCTGACGTCGATTTCGCCCCACCTCGTTTCGTTCACCGTATATGTGCTGACCGAACCGATAGCGGCGATGCTGACGTGTGCGCTGTTGGCGGCCGCGGCAGTTGTCGCTCTAAAGCGCGAAACTGCCCCGGCTGGGGTCCGTTTGTCGGCATTGGGATCATCGTCGGCATGTTGGCGATGTTCCGGCCGATATACCTCCTCTTTGCCCCGGTCGTCGTCCTTGCCTTTTCAGGGCAATGTCGCTGGCGCCAGGCACTCGTCGGCGCCTTGATCGGAACCGTCCTAACCGTGTCGCCATGGTTGGTCCGCAACACCGTCTCGGTGACCGGCCGTGGAGATTTCGGCACCCTGGCGTCGAGAATGCTGCCGTTCCGGTTTTCCCGGCAATGTTCATGATGGCGATGGTACCGCCTGCTCTGTCGGTGCAGGCTGTGGCTCGGTGGCGACGGCGCTCGCTCGAGCCTGAGTTTCCCGGGTGACCGGGGCCCGAGGAAACCGACCCCGCTTCCTCGTGACCAACCTTCAGGGCGTCTCCCGGCGATTGTAACCAAAACGACCGAGTTATGCTTACCCTTTGAGACCACAGCCAATGAACCCACGCGTTTCTTCGCCGACGGTGGAAATGACGGTCGAGAAAGCGAACTTGCTATTACGGCAAGGGCGATCCGATGACGCAAGACGGCT
>Ga0209656_10000022_pt1 | contig 116297 bp, 101 predicted proteins | sample BogFormECP12_OM2_FD_188239 | JGI IMG/M metagenome (GOLD analysis project Ga0209656, IMG submission 188239) | Bog forest soil microbial communities from Calvert Island, British Columbia, Canada - ECP12_OM2 (SPAdes) (version 2) | ecosystem: Environmental > Aquatic > Freshwater > Wetlands > Bog ...
CTGCATCTCCACCTCGATCGCTTTCTCCAGTTGCGCGTCGCGCCCCTGCCTCCAGGCAGCGGGGTCAAGATCCACTTCCACATCTGGTGCGACGCCATGGTTTTCGACTTCCCATTCGCCGTTGAGGCCGTAGAGTGCGGCCCGCGGCGCGGTGACGTGACCACCGTCGATCAGTTCAGGATAGCCTCCGATTCCCACCAGTCCGCCCCAGGTTTTCTTGCCAATCAGCGGACCGATACCGACTTTGCGGAAGTACCACGGCAACGCGTCGCCACCGGAACCAGATTCCTCATTGATAAGCATGACCTTGGGCCCGTAGATAGCTTCCGACGGGCTGGACCAATCGTGGCCTTCGCGAGTCACAACTTTGCTCAGCATGGGACGGCGCAGGTAATCGACGATGTAGTCGGCGAGTTGTCCGCCTTCGTTGAAGCGCTCGTCGATGATCGCTCCTTCTTTGCCCACCTGTGAAAAAAAGTAGCGATTGAAACTCGTGTAACCACCACCCCCGGTGTTGGGCACGTGAACGTAAGCAACTTTGCCTCCGGTCGCTTGGTCGACGCGGCGGCGATTGCTCTCGATCCAGGCGAGATGCCGAAGGTGCTCTTCGCTCTCCACGGGAACTACCGTGACCTCGCGGGAATCCTTGCCGTCCGGGTTGGTGCCCACCTTGAGCACGACCTGCTTTCCCGCCGTCTCCTCGAAAAAGCTGTAGACGTTGTCGGAGGCGTGCAGATCGCGCCCGTTGACCGCGAGGATGTAGTCCCCTGCTTTGACGTTGACTCCGGGTTGGGTCAGCGGGGCTTCATTGCCGGGATTCCAGTTTTCGCCGTCGTAAACTTTGGCAATACGATAGCGCCCATTTTCCAGGCGGTAGTCGGCACCCAGCAGGCCGCCTTTCACTTTCTTCGGCTCGGGCTTTTCGCCCCCGCCGACGAACATGTGGCCGACTGTCATCTCGCCTAAACATTCCTGGAATAGATAAGTAAGTTCGTCGCGCGACGCGATGCCTTCCAGATAAGGCGCGTACTTTTTCTTGACCTTGTCGAGATCGAGGCCGTGATAGTGCGGATCGTAAAAGAAATCGCGCTCAATGCGCCAGGTTTCGTTGTAAATCTGTTTCCACATGGCGCGAGGCTCGACATAAACTTCCCATCCATCGAGCTTGAGTGGACCGAAACCTGGCTTGGGTGGGCCTCCGGCCGGTGGACCATCGTCGGTCGACACAGTCGTCCAGGCTTCACCTTTGCGGTAAAGAATCTTCTCGCCATCGAAGGAAACAGCAAAATCGTTCACCTCGTCCAGCAGTTTGTCGACCTTGCGCTTGCTCAGATCGAACTTCTGGACCGTCTGATTGACGTTGGGAAGGTCATCTTCAGTGACCACGAGCGGCGCCTCGGCCAGGAACAAGATTCCGGATTTACCAGAGAGCATGTTGCTGTAGTTCTTCGCCGGAATCGGCAGCGAGAGAATGCGCTGGCCAATTCCATCGATGTCGATTTTGACCACGACGGGTTCTTCCTTCTTATCTTTATCCCTATCCTTATCCTTGGCGTCCTTAGCTTTATCTCTATCTCTGTCTTTGGTGTCTTTGGCTTTGTCCTTATCTTTGTCGGCAGCCGGCTTGTCCTTATCCGCATCAGGTTTCTTTTCGTCTTTCGGCTTATTCTCTTCGTCGCTTTCCGGAGCGAGCGGTGACTTCGCATCTTTGCTGAGGACGGCAACGTAGACGCTGCGCGTCACGCGATGCTCGTCGCTCGACATGTCGAGCCCGAAAGTGGAGAGCCCCGTATTCGTCGAAGCCGTGAAGTAGAGATACTTTCCGTCCTTGTCGAAGCTGGGATAGAGCACGTCGCTCATGCCGTCGGTGACTTGCGAAGATTTCCCTTGCTCGAGGGAATATACAAACAGAGCATGCAATCCGCTGGGGAGTTGCTTGGTGTAAGCGGTCCACTTGCTGTCGGGCGACCAGGTCTGGCTGAACGTGGGGGCGAAGCCGCCGAAATAGTCGGCGTCGATCAGCTTGGGCGTGGTGTTGTCGAGATCGATGTACCACAACTGCAGCCGCTTGTCGCTGTATGCAATCTTCTTGCTATCGGGAGACCACGTCGGAGTGTAGAAAAAAGATGGCGGGTTACCCAGGTTGATGTGGCGCACCGGCCCCAGTCCATTCTGATCGCGGATGGCCAGTTCGTATTCTCCCGACTCGTCGGAGAAATACGCGATCGACTTTCCGTCGGGCGACCACGAGGGATCCCGGTCGGCGACGGCGGGAGTGCGCGTGATATTGCGAATGTCGCCCTTGTCGGTGGGAACCGTGAAAATCTCTCCCCAGGCTTCGAACAAAGCGCGCGCCCCAGTCGGCGAGAGGTTGAAACTCTGAATGCGCTTAGGTTCAACCTTGGCGAAATGCGGCCGCACCGCCTCAAGGTCGCCGGCAACATGGATCTTAATGTTCGTGGCCTGATGCGTATTCAGATCGTAGATTTTGATGGCGCCGAACTGTTCGATGACAATGGCGTCGGGACCGGCTGAAGCGGTCTTGAAATCCAGGCCGTCACTGTGCAGTGCTTCTGAAACTTGCTTGGTCTTCGTGTCGTAGACAAAGAGGCTGACCGGGCCGTTGCGGTCGGAAAGAAAATAAATCGTATCGCCCACCCACATGGGGTGGTCGTCGTTGGAATTGTCGCGGGGAATTTTCACGATGCTGGAGTCTTTGAGATCGGCGATCCAGATAGGCGTGGTCTGGCCGCCGTGGTAGCGCTTCCAGGCTTGCTGCCACTTGGGGTGCGGAACGTAGGCGACGTGCGTTCCATCGGGCGAGAAGGTCGCTGCCTCGACCACGGGAAGCGGCACCTGCGTGGGCAGGCCGCCTTCGACCGGGACCGTATAGAGCTGATCCTCGAAGTGGATGAAACTGTTGCCCCAGGAGTTGAACACGACCTTCTTGCCATCGGGAGTCCAGCCAGCCACGTCTTCATCGGCGGGGTGGTACGTCAGGCGACGCGGCACACCTCCCTCGGACGGAACAACGTAGACATCGCGGTTCCCGTCATATTCGCCGGTGAAGGCGACCATTGAGCCATCAGGGGAAAAGTGTGGGAGGGTCTCGATCCCGACGCCGGAGGTGAGGCGGCGCGCGTCGCCCCCGTCGCGGCCGACGGTCCAGAGATCGCCCGCGTAATTGAAAACAATTTGCGTCTTGCTGACGGTGGGGAAGCGCAGCAGAAGCGGTGGATCGGATTGCGCCGATGTGTTGTGCAGGAAGGTAAAGACAAAGACGAGCGAGAACCACAGCAGAGGAAGGACTTTACGCATGTTGGCTCCTGAACCGGCTCCTCATTAACTCTGGGCGAACGGGAATCTTAGTGCGGGCTGAGGATCGTGGTCAACTGCGCGGCTTCTTTTTCCCCGGCAGGCTCGCGGGATTCTCGTGAACCCGCTCACGGAAGTTTCCACGCATCCCCCCTGCCAGGCCCACGCTGGATTCGCCGAACTTGTCGCGCAAGCGGTCGGCGGCGGCCATGGCATCCTTCCAGCGCTGCTGGCGGTTGCCCTCGAGCAGGCTGATCTGATCGGGCTGTGATGTGAACGACGATGCCTGCACGCCCAGCAGGCGCACCTGCGCGCCTCGTTTCCAGTTCTTGCGAAACAGAGCACGAATCTGCTCGAAAATCTCTGTGTCGAGCTGGGTTGGCGCCGGGAGAGTGTGAGCGCGGGTGAGCGTGGTGAAATCTTTGTAGCGCAGTTTGAGTTGAATGGTGCGCGCGTGAAACTGCGATTCGCGCAGCCGGCGGCCGACCATCTCCGAGAGCCGCATCAGCGTCGCTTCGAGCTGGCTGACGTCGGCGGTGTCTTCGTTATAGGTGTGCTCGTGGCTGATGGACTTCGCTCCCATGTCGGCTCCGACTTCGGAGTCGAACCAGCCGCCGGCATCTTCCCCGCGGGCCTTGCCGGCCAGAGCCAGGCCCCACTTTCCAAAGCGGTCGCTGAGTTCCGATTCTTCGAGGCGCGCCAGATCCCCCACCTTCTTGATACCTAGTGCGTGCAGGTGCGTTTCCATCACTTTGCCGACGCCAGGAATCTCGCGCACGTCGAGCGGGGCGAGAAATTTGGCCTCCTCGCCGGGAACGATCCACAGCACGCCGTTGGGCTTGGCCTGCGCCGAGGAAACTTTCGCGATCAGCCGCGAGGTCCCGATCCCCACTGAGCAATTCAGTCCGGTATCGGCTTTCATGCGCTGGTGCAGAGTGTGCGCCGCTTTCAGCGGAGGACCGTGCAGGCGTTCGGTGCCGGTCATATCGAGATAGGCTTCGTCGATGGACGCCATTTCCACTTGCGGTGAAAATGTGCCGAGGACTTTGTGGACTTTTTCCGAACACTCGCGATAGCGCTCGGGATGGCCATTCACGAAGATCGCCTGTGGACACATCTTGGCCGCCGTGCGCAGCGGCATGGCCGAATGCACTCCGAATTTTCGCGCTGCATACGAAGCCGCGGAAACGACTCCGCGCTCGTCCCGCTGCCCGCCGACTACGACCGCCTTGCCTTTCAGGGACGGATCGAACAGTTCTTCCACGGACACAAAGAAGGCATCCATATCAACGTGGAAGATGATGCGGGTGAACGCGGGCTGGCGCGTGGCAGCCATGCTTCAAGGATTTTAGCAGCGGCGCTTCCACTCGTCCGGTCACCGCAATCCGGCGCTCAACCCGGCGCGACTGTTAGAATCCGCATCATGTCTGGACGCGCTATCAGGACTACATCTCGCATCGTTTTCTTTGTCTGCGGGTCGATTTCGCTTTTGACCGCCGCTCCTTACGTGATGCTGCGGGGCGCTGAACTGCCAGTGCAGAGCGAATGGGTCATATTTGTGATTGCCCTGGCGCTGGTGGGCATTTTCAGCGTGACGGTTGCGCTGCTGCCCCGCTCGTGGATTGCGAAAGCGTGCAAGAAAGATCGGGACGATGCACAGGTGTTTTCAGCGCCCGTCAAAATGCTCGGTGGCTTCGCGGCAATTTTCTATCTCGTAGCGGTAATCGCCTATTTCGCGCCCAGCAGATGGAACTTCGATCCCCAACTCATGCTTCCGCTGTGTCCGATGTATCTCGTAAAGATGATGTTCGATCCTTCGCCGGTAGCCATCTTTTTCCTGCTTGCTCCCATGAACGCGGCGGTATACGGCTCACTCGGACTCACCTTGGCATACGCATGGTTGGCATTCCGTAAACCAACATCAAGTTAAGATGCGGTTCTTGCACCCGTGAGGCTCGTTTATGAAAAGACTCGTCCTCCTTCTGCTCCTTTCGTCTTCAGTGGCATTCAGCCAAAGTCCGTTCGATGGCACCTGGTTGTTTACTCCTCAGCCTCCGCAGGAACCGGCAGTCTATCTCCTTGCCAAAGGAATATTCCGCTGCTCGGGTTGCCTGGCGAACATGGAAATCGCGGCCGACGGCGACGACCACCAGGTTGCGGAGTCGGCGTACTGGGACACGGCGAACGTTCAAACAGTGGACGCCCACACAGTTGTATTCATCGCCAAAAAGGCCGGGAAGACGATGTTCACGGAAGTCGACGCGGTTTCTCCGGACGGAGGTACGCTGACCCAACTGATAAAAGACACGACGGAAGCAGCGACCGTCACGATTGCGACTCGCAGTCGACGAATCGCCAAAGCACCTGCCGGCTCGCACGCCGTTTCCGGTTCCTGGCGTGCCTACGAAACCCATCGTTCCAGAAACGGCTCGATCACCCAATACAAGTGCACGGCTGATGGCTTCAGCGCGGAGACTCCCCTGGGCGAAAAGTTCAACGCAAAGTTCGATGGAAAGAACTATCCCGTCGAGGACGACCCTGGCGACACGATGGTCTCCGCGAAACGCTTAGGTCCAGACACAGTTGAGCTGACCTCCAAGCGCAACGGGAAAATGGTTTCGATCAAACAAATGTCCGTTGCGCCTGACGGAAAGTCGATTCATGTTGTGTTCAAGAACGCAGACGGCGAGACTGTTTCGATCTTTGACCTGCAGAAACAGGAACTTCAGAAACAGCCATAACTACACCAGCACTTTTTCCGGCGCGGCCGGCGTTGCCCCACGCATTTGCTTCACACGATCATAGATCTTCCCGTACTCGCGGGCCGACGCATTCCAGGAAAAATCTTTGTTCATGCCGTTGCGCATGAGCGCCTGCCAGCTTGTCTGGTCGCGATAGGCTTCGAGAGCCTGTTTGATCGTCAGCAAAAGCGACTCCCCGTTGTATTCGGTGAACTTGAAGCCAGTTCCCTTCCCAGTGCGGGCGTCCCAGGGTTCGATCGTATCGTCGAGGCCGCCGGTGGCCCTCACGATGGGCACCGTTCCGTACTTGAGGCTGTAAATCTGGTTCAGGCCGCAGGGCTCGTAGCGCGACGGCATCAGGAACATGTCGGCACCGGCTTCGATCTTATGCGCGATCGCGTTGTCGTAGGCGACCTTCACTGCAATCTTGTGGGGGAACTGTTTGTTGAGGCGCAGGAACATCTCTTCGTAGGTCTTGTCGCCGGCGCCGAGAGCGACGATGATCATTTCTTCGCGCGCCAGTCGATCCGCGATCTGCGCAATCAAATCAAAACCTTTCTGGGCGGCGAAGCGCGAGACGATTCCGATCACCGGCAGCTTCGGGTCGGCGTTGGTGACTCCGAAAGCCGCCAGCAGATCCTGCTTGCACTTCGCCTTCCCGGAAATATCCTGCGGCGAAAATTTGGCTGCCGTGAACTTGTCCGTCTGCGGACTCCACTCCTCGTAATCGACCCCGTTTAGAATTCCAGTCACGGTCGAGGCGCGGTCGTGCAGCACGCCTTCCAGTCCAAATCCGTATTCTGCCGTCTGAATCTCATGGCTGTATTTCTTGCTGACCGTGGTGATGAAATCTGAGTAAGTCAACGCGCCTTTGAGAAAGTTTACTTGGCCAAAAAATTCCATCTTCGACATCGTGAACAGATCCCAAGGCAGCATCAGCAGCGGGAGGATATCGGGCGGGAACAAACCCTGGTAGCCCATGTTGTGGATGGTGAACACCGTTCCCACGTTGCGGAAAGCAGGGTCTTCGGCATAGATCGTGCGAAGCAGAACCGGAACCAGCGCCGATTGCCAGTCGTGACAGTGAAAAACGTCGGGGACGCCCAGGATTTTCGAAGCTTCGAGCACAGTGCGCGAGAACAAAGCGAAGCGCTCTGCGTTGTCGGGATAGTCCCCCGCCGGCGTGCCGTACAGGGCGTCGCGGTCGAAGTATGGTGGGTACTCGACAAAATAAAAGCGAACTCCGCCCACGCTGCCCCCGCTCAACACCGATGCGAAACGGTACTCGTCGTCGAACGGCACGGTGACGCTCCGAACCACCGTCGCGGGATCGCTCAGCTTGGTCTGACGATAGCGGGGCAGATAGACGCTGACGTGATGGCCCAAGGCAGCAAGGGCGCGCGGCAGCGCTCCGACGACGTCGGCCAGCCCGCCGGTTTTTGAAAATGGAACACCTTCCGAAGCGACGAATGCGATATTCATGAGTGCTGAACCTCCAGACGCGCACGGTTTCTGCGGCGCAGGCTATTATGAATGAGTCTCGGGGCCCTGAGGGTCCGGCGGTTACGATGCTGGGACCAACCTCAAAGTCTACTTCCCGAGGCAGCGAGGGTCAACGTGCCAAAGGTTGCATCGACGCGCCGCCCGCAAAGCAAGCCTAAATTGGGACAGCACTTTCTGGCCAGCGAAGACCTTGCCGCGCGCGTGGTCGACGCGTTGGGCAACGTATCGCAGAGCACGGTGCTCGAAATCGGCCCCGGACGCGGCATTCTGACGTCGCCGCTGGCCAGGCGGGCGCGGCGTCTGATCGCCGTGGAACTCGATCGCGTGCTGGCGGCGCAGCTGCGGCTGAAGTTCGGCATGGCGAGAAACGTAGAGATCATTGAAGCCGACGTTTTGAACATCGACTTCGACTCCCTCTTCGGACCGAAGCCTGGCCTGAGCCGTCCCGGCATCGACCTCAAGCCCGAGCCTATGAAAGTGGTGGGAAATCTTCCTTATTACATTACCTCTGACATTTTGCTGCGGCTGTTTGAATTTTCGAAATACTTCGACCGCATCGTGATCATGGTGCAACGCGAGGTTGCGGATCGGATCGCCGCCGAGCCGGGCGGCAGCGATTACGGCATGCTTTCGGCCACAGCGCAGTTGTACGCCCGCGTGGAAAAGCTCTTCACCCTGCCGCCCGGGGCGTTTGTGCCTCCGCCCAAAGTGCACTCCACGGTGCTGCGCTTGACCATCGATCCGCAGCAGGAAAAGCTGGGAGTGGCCGGCGACGGCTTCATCGATTTTCTGCGCCTTTCGTTCGGACAAAAACGCAAGACTCTGTGGAACAATCTGAAAGAAAAGTACGAGGGAGCAGAGTTGAAGCGCGCTCTGGCTGAGGCCAAGGTGAAGGCCACGGCCCGCGCCGAGACGCTCAGTCTTGAAGAAAGCGCGGCGGTCTATCGGGCCTTGCGCAACGCACACACCGAGTCATAGCATTAGCAGTTGGTCCCAGCGGACGAGGAGGGGCCATGACCACTACCATTCTGCGTCATCCCGCTGTGGCAGGGCGTTTCTATCCTGCCGATCCTGACGAGCTGCGTACCGAAGCGCTCGGCTTTCTGTCGCAGTCCCTTTCCACGAAGCAGGCTCCGCTGGCAGCCCTGGGCTGCATCGCCCCGCATGCCGGATACATGTATTCCGGGCATGTGGCAGGCGCGGTCTTTGCCTGCATCAATGTGCCCAAGCGTTGCATCGTGCTCTGCCCGAACCATACCGGGATGGGCCGCCCGTTCGCCATGATGAGCGAAGGCGCCTGGCAGACGCCGCTGGGCGACGTTCCCCTCGATGCCGAACTCGCTGCAGCTTTGAAGGAACGCTTCCCTGCACTGCAGGAAGACTCGGCAGCGCATCGTGGCGAGCATGCGGCTGAAGTCGAGATTCCATTCTTGCTGCTGCGTCAGCCGGAACTCAGTTTCGTTCCCATTGCACTGGGAACGGGACAGTTCGAAGTTCTCGAACATCTGGGCAAGGCCATGGCAGATGTGATTGCCGCGCAGAGCGATCCTGTCCTGATCGTAGCTTCAAGTGACATGAATCATTACGAGTCGGACGCGGTGACGCGCGCCAAGGATCACCGTGCGATCGAACGCATCCTCTCGCTCGATCCGCGCGGACTCTTCGACGCGGTCACGCAACAGAACATCAGCATGTGCGGCTTCGGCCCCGCCGTGGCCATGCTCACGGCCGCTCGGCAGTTGGGCGCAAAGTCCGCCGAACTGGTGAAGTATGCCACTTCCGGCGACATTTCCGGCGACCGCAACATGGTTGTAGGATATGCCGGAGTGGTCGTCGCGTGAGTAGTCCAACCAGCCTTGTCATTTTGAGCGAAGCGAAGGACCTATGTAATCCCTGGCCAATTGCACAGGTCCTTCGCTTCGCTCAGGATGACAAGGTCTAGGAGTTCCTCTGCCGTTGCAGAATTGCCTTTCCAGAAAACCCGGGCTAAACCCGCAATTCCCGGCCAAAATCGGACGTTTGTTCAGTACGTCGGTAACTTTCTCCTCGACCTGGCGCCCATTAACCTAGCCTGAGAGCTTACTCGGGAGAGGTCTATGTCGGGCGAACGCTATTGGGTCTGGCTGGTGGTGCGTCTGGCGGTGGCCGTGGCCATTGTGGGCTGGGCGGCTAGCTATTTGTTCACTGGCAGCGGAGAAAAGGAATTCCAGAAAACTCTCGAGGCCATGAAGCAGGTGCACAGCTTCCGCGCTTCGGTTACCGCAAGCGCCGGAACTCGTCACAAGGAAATGCTGTGGGAAGTCGACTGCCCCCGCGACCTCTATCACTATCAATGGCACGAAACCGACACCGACATACCGGCGATGGATATGACCCGCGACGAAGTACACTTCGCGACCGAGGAGTATCACCGCGAAAGTGATGGTTCCTGGTCGAAACCTCGATTTGCCCGCGAGCACCCGCCCGCCTGGTTTTGCGGCGCCCTCGCCCAGGGCAACGACAACACCCTGATGCCGCGAATTGCCACCATGATCCAGCGCGGCATCCTGCAGAAGGGCGACAAGAAAACCGTGAACGGCGTGCGCTGCCGCGAGTGGCTGGTCACCATGAAGGGCGCGCCCAGCGGCCTGGAGCACGACACCGTCTGCCTCGGCCTCGAAGATCATCTTCCCTATGAGCTGACCGTCGATTGGCTGCAGTTGCGGTCTTCGTTCTCCGATTACAACGCGCCCATCACATTCGATGTACCGGACGCCGTCGTGCAGCCGACCAACACCCTGACCGGCTCGAACTGATTTCCAAGACGGAGATGCGAATGCATAGTACTTCACTGCTTTCAGTCGTCGCTCACAAGAAGATCTTTGGTCAGTCGGCGATGATTGTCGCCCTTTTTCTCCTTGTCGTGCCGGGCTTGCCCGCGCGGGGACAAGATGGCAGCTCTCTGGCCGACACAGCCCGGCAGGCGCGCGCCCAGAAGCAGGCCCAGCCCAAGGCAGAGGCCAGCCAGGCCCAGCAAATCGTCGATCAACTGGCCGAGGATCAGGAAGACAAGGATGCTCCAGCCGGGTTCAAGACCTACAACGCCGGCGCATACAAAATCTGGGCTCCGGCTCCTTTCACCATCGACGCGCATGACGTGGGCGGCGTGGTTTTGACCGGTCCCCAGGTGGGAAGCACCCGGCCAGTGGTGCTGGCGGGCAATCCCATTGTGCTGCACCTGGAAAACGACGACGCCTTCGCCGAGGCCGCCAGACAGTTCGCGCGCGGATACGCCGAGTCCGCGAACTGCACGAAATCGACAGTGGTGGGCCGCAGCGCTTATCAGTGCAGCCTGGCCGGCGCAAGGCTGCTTGGGCACTCGGTCAGCGGCAATGCCATGCTGGTCCGGGGAGCGAGCGGGGTCCTTCCGGTGCTTTGCGTCGCCAATACCGAGAGCCGGGCCCGCGACATCCTTAACAACCCTAACGCCTCCTACAAGGCGAAGAGATACGCGCGCGAGGTCATGCAGCGCGAGGACCAGGATGTGAGGACAGCCTGGCAGAAGTGCGATTCCGTGTTTCAGTCGATTCGCGTCAAGGAAGGATCCGCCGCACAGAAGGCGACTCTAACTGCATCGGACGCCGTCATGGACTCTCCCAAATCCGCGCCGAGTCCCGACGCAGCACTCGATTCAACAAAAGCGGCTGCACCCGCCGCCGGCGCCGTGCCGCCCGCAGACGCCGAAGGGCCTGTCTCTCTGGCCGACATAGCGCGCCAGTTGCACCAGCCCCCGGCTGCCCGAGCCGCAACCGCGCCCGCCCCTGCTGCGACTGCAGCCCCACAGAGCACGATTCCCGCCGGATTCAAAGTACAGGCTTTCACCTACTGCAAGAGCCACACCCAGCAGTGCTGGAATGCGTCAGTCTTGGTTCCCGTCGATGCCCAGCTGGTCAGTTCAGACTGCAAGCAATATGTGTTTGAGACCAAGGTTAAGGGAGCGTCGTTCCTTCTGCTGATGGGTCCGGCCGGCACCGAGAGCTGCCCGGGTCGCAACCCGAGCGATGGCAGCACGGTTCGCTGGAAGCAGCTGGTGGATCCCGAGCGCGAGCGGGACCCCGGAACATCTTCCACCATCAGCGCCGAGCAGACGAAGTTGGACGGAAAAATGGCCTTCATCACCCAGATGCGATTCAAAAAAGGCGCCGCCGACTGGATCGCCAAGCGGGCCGAGGTCGAGAACAACGACGCCCAGCTAGTAGTCGGCTGCATGGCGCCAAAAGATACCTTCGCCGATGGAGACGCGATTTGTTCCGGGTTGATTGCATCCTTGCGACTGCCATGAGACGCAGGTTTTTGATGCCGGCAATTGCCGTGTTGCTGGTATGCGTCGGCGCCTTTGCCTGGGGACAAGACTCTGAAACTCCCAGCAACCCGCTCGGCGACCTGGCCCGCCAAACCCGCGCCCAGCATGCTTCGGCCGCGGACGCTAAGTCCAGCAAGGCGCAGGAACTGGTCGACGACATGCAGCAGGAGCAGGAAGCCGCGGCAAACGCTCCCACCGGCTTCACCAATTACAACGCCGGCGACTACCGGCTGTTCGTTCCTTTTCCATTCAGCCTTGAGGGCCGCGACAATGGCGGAGCCGTGCTGCTCGGTTCTCGTCTTGGCATCACTAACACCGAAGTAGTTGCGGGAAATCCCATTCCGATTCCTGCCGATCTCAGCGACGTCGATCTCATGAATGTGGTGCGTCAACTCGCCGGCCTCCACGGTGCGCAAGCCTACTGCTCGCCTATCAAGCAAGGCTCGCATCGGGCTTTTCGGTGCGCGTGGCAGGGTAATCCCTATTTGCTGGGCCACGTGGTCTGGGGATCGATCGAATTCATCGTGGGTTCCAACAGCTTGGTTCCGGTCATGTGCGTCAGCCCGGATGACATGCATTCCTGCACAATTTACGACAACTACGGCCACAATACCTGCAGTGATCGCGATCGGCAGACGTACGGTACGGATCAGCGGAAGGTGCAGGCAGCTGCGAATGCGCGTATCCATGACGAGCAAACTACGTTCCAGATGTGCGATCAGATCATCTATCCTTCGATTCAGCTGAAGGAAGACATCGTCGTACATCCCGCCTCGATCTCGGAAAAACCGGCAAGCAAGACTCCTGCAGCTGCGCTTCCAGCTACGTCCGGGACAACTCCGGCGCAGGAGGCCGCGTCCGGCGAATCGGGATCGCAAGGCCCTTCCCTGGCGGAATTGGCGCGCCAGACGCGCCAAGCCCCGCATGACAAAGCACAGGCCAAGCTCGACAGCGCGGAAGGAACCACCCTGGCCCCCACGGGCTTCCAGCCTTTCGTTCTGCAATATTGCCAGAATCCGCAACAGTGCTCGGAAGCCTCGGTCGTGATCCCTGAAAAGGCCGAAGTGGTTTCGCGAACCAACGGACAATACATCTTCAAGGCCGCGCTCGATGGCGAATCAGTCATGCTCTATGCCGGGCCAGCCGATGTAAATGCTCCCTACCGCAGTCTGACCGATCCGGACTACATCCGCATGCGCGATCTGGCCAATGCCAACGGATGGTCCCGGGAAAAGCCGGACAGCGTCAGCACTCAAGACCTGACCATCGAGGGCAGGCCCGCCTTGATGACCCGCTTTCGCTACCAGAGAGACCAGAAACGGTGGTGGATCGGGGAACGAGTCTTGATCGAGAATCTAGGCAAGCAATTTCTGCTGGGATGCGCCGCGCCGGAAGAGCACTTTGCTGACGCGGAAGTTGTGTGTACGACGCTGGTGAATTCGTTGCGCTTGCCATGAAATTTTCGTCGAACCCAACTCGCACCTGCGTCCTGCTCACTGTGCTTATTTCCTGCACCGCCTTAACCGCCCCGGCGCAGGACAGTTCAGGGCAGTCGCTCGGCGACCTCGCCCGCAGGACACGCCAGGAACACTCGGCTCCAAACCACGTGTCCGGCAAGAAGCTTACCGACGAAGACGACGGGCCCGACGGCGGCGGCGTCTGGCGAATGCGGCTGTGTACACTCCAGCCTTGCTACGAATTCTCGATCACGCTCCCCAAGAGTCCGAAATGGAGTCGGGCCGAGCAGGAGCCCCGGCCGGTATCAATTCCGATGTCCGGCCACGAGGAGGACTCCAGCCGCGCCATCCGCGTCTATGCGGCCCAGTCAACCGACCTCAAGTACACGGCGGACAGCTTCAAGCGGGCGTTTCTGCAGGAATGGTTTGCCCGCCCGGAATACTTTGGCCGTGCGGCGCACATCGCACTCGATGAGCACGTTCGCATCGACTGGACCAACGGGCTGATTACTCACTTCACTATTACCGCAGGCGCGCTCAAATATCGTGGTGTGAGCACGGTCGCAGGTTCACCTTACGGCAACTTTGGCTTTGCCTGCGTCTATCGCGAAGAAGATTCCGCCGCGGGCGATAGCGTCTGCGACGCAATCATAAAATCGGCGCAGTACCAGGAATTGCAATCGTCCTCCATTCGCAAGACCTACGCTGATCCGAACGGCGATCCCCCAGAAGATGAGGATCCCTAAACGGAATGCCTATGCCGCGACTGCACTCCATTTTCGTGACCAGCCTCGCTCTGTTGCTCTGCGTGGGACCAACCGTGGCGCGCGCCCAATCCAGATCTGGACAGCACAAGCTGCTGTTGCAGGCTGATTTCAAACCGGGCGAGGTGCTGCGCTACGAACTCGAAGCGGCCGGTTCTTTCCTGCCCGTTGCCGATGCCAGCGGAGCAAACCTCTTCCCGGCACGCGGTCCGTGTGACTATGCCATGGCGGCGATTGTTACGCTGCGCCCGCTGCCCGCCGACAAAGATGGCAACATTCCGGTTGAAGCCCAATACAGTGAGACCCGCGTTACCAGCGTGCGCTGCGCGCTCTTCTCCGCCCCCGACTTCCAAAAGCGGCTGGCCGCCATGCAGTCCTCTCCCGTCATGTTCCGCGTGGGACCGCACGGCGAAACCGAGATGAGCCGCAGCATCGACGGCTATTTCAAGTATTGGGATGGCGGCGATCTGCTGCGAAGAGTAACCCAGGATCTCTTGCAGACCGAGTTCTCGCCGCAACCCGTGGCCGAAGGCGCGTCGTGGAAGCCCCGCGGACAGTTTGCCTATGCCCGCGACCGCGCTTTGAAGGATCTCGAACTGAGCGGGGCCGACCTGCGTTTCCGCAATCTGGTGCAAGTCGACGGGAAGTCGTGCGCTTGGGTCACGTCGCAGTACGTATTCTCGCCCATCGACCTTCCCGCCGTCGGCACCGCCAGCGGCGGACGCACCGTGCCGGGCGCGGGCAACAATGCCGTCGCAGCCGTTCTGCACATTTCGCTGCTGCTCGATCCCGCGACGCACCACGTCGCTTGGCTGCACCGCTCCCAAAACATCGACAACAAGCTGACTCTGGCTTCCCCTTACGACGACGGCGATTCGCCCGGCAACGACCCTGCCGACCCGGACGACGCCGACGACCCGGAGAACCCCATGCCGGATATGTCGAGCATGCGGTCCGACAATCCCGGCCGTTATCCCTTTATGACGTTTCATTTCCAGGAAGAGGCGCGGGCGCGACTGTTGCCCGATCAGCACTCTGTCGAGTGGCTGACGGCATTGAAGCGCTTCGAGTCAACTCCCGATCCTGAGTCTGGAACTACACCCGTCCCCATTACAAAAACGCTTCTTCCAAATCCGATGATTCTGGCGGCGAAGCCGGCCGTGGTGAAGAGAAGCACGCGGCTGGTCGTGGATTCTGAAACGCTGGTCGCAACTCCTGCCGGATTCACCCGCTACGAGAAGGGTTTGTGCCGCGACGCGTGGTTCTGCGCGACCGTTTCGGTGGCCTTGCCCGGAGACGTGCAGGTTTCCGACGACACCCCCCTGCGCACCGTGTATCTCGCCCACCGGGGCGACAAAGTCGTGAATATCTCCGTCGGGCCGGCGCTGGATCGCCGTTCGCAGGGTCTAACCGACGACGAAGAACTCAGGAAACAGGCCAAATATTATCTGGACAATTACGTCTGGCTGGCGGCGAAGCCGGGAATTGGGACCGACTTCATCAGCACCACGCTCGACGGATATCCCGGGCTGATTACCGATTTCAGCGCAACCCAGCGCGATCTGGCCAACATTCACGGCGTACTCGGGCTCATGCTTACCCCATGGGGAAAAGTTGTGCCGGTCAGCTGCAGCTGGGATCACGCCTCGTCGACGGACCTGCAATCGCTCTGCGAGAAAGTGATCACATCTGTAAGCCTGCGGCGGTAGACGCGGAATTCTCAGATCCAAACAAACAGGGCAGCCGATTAGGCTGCCCCGTTTGCGTTCACATTAAAAGCCCCAACTCTACCGATGCGTTCCAGCAGCAGCATGCCCAGCCGACGTGCTGTGTCCCACCGGCGCGGCCGTCCCGCTGCTGAGCGGGGCGCTAAAGCCGGAACTCGCCGCCGATCGCCCAGCGAACTGCGGCGTCGGCGACACCCTGGCAAATCCGTTCTTGGCAACTTCATGGTTCAGATGACGGAGATCCTCCAGCGAACCGCGCGCAATCCCCATGCCCGCCGAGCCAGATCTCACCGTAAGGAACGACGAAGGCAAAGCAGAAGTAGCTCCACCCCTCCCGACCGCAACCGTCCTTCCTGTCCCCTCAGCCGGCGCAACCAGCGGATGGAAATTAGCCGGCAACGTCCCGGCATAACTCGGCGCGGTGAGCCACGTACTATATCCCCCCGGCTGCCACATCCAGCCCATTCCCGGAACCATCATCCAGTTCCCGTAGCGATAGGGCATCCATCCCCACGGATACGCCGACGCAAACATGTAACCCATGCCAGGATAGAACGACCAGGCGCCGTCCATGAACGGATCCCATCCAACCCCGGTAAAGAACGGCTGCCACATCATCCCGTAGCCGGGAACGTTGCTGTACGCGCCGTAATAGTTCATGTCGCTGACTCCATAGCCATACGGCGACGAATTATTCTTCGCGTACTGCTCGTGGTAGGCGCTGGCCTCTCTGTCCCACGAATCGAGCGGAGCCTCCGCAATCTTGTCCGCCAGGGTGTACTTGTCGTCATCAGCCGCGTCAAAGGTCGCAGTCTTCTTTTTGTCGACCACTACTTTGCCGCCCGGACCTTCCACGTTGGCCTCGCCTCTGAACACGGCCAGCTGGGCCGATTTCGGCGAGCTTTCGACCCGGAAATGAGCCGCACGGTCGAGCGCAATCGTCTCCCGAGAGAAATTCATGCTGAATTCGTCTTTGCCCAGCCAGTTCACGTAGGCCATGCCCTCGACCAGATGGATCATCGAGATGCGCTTGCCCGAGTCGTCGACCCCGAGCGTGCTGAACTCCACGGTCGTGTTGGGAGTCAGGCGCAGCGCGCTGCCGTCCTCGAACTCGATTTCGGCGCGGCCGCGGTCGCGCGTCCTCACCTGTGTCCCCTGCGTGATGGGGAGGTTGAGAAATGCGCTTTCAAATCCCATGCCTGTGTTTTTATTGATCTGCACCGAACCTTGCACGTCGCTCAGGCGAACGATGCGCGCCTGCGAACCGGCCAGAGCGGGCAGCGCAAGAAGCACGCAGGCAGCGGCCGTCAGAAGAACCATGCTGATTCTGGAGAGCGATAGCTTGGACATAAGCAACCCCCAAAGGTCTTCGCTGCCTATTAGAGCACGGTTTGGCAAAAACAATTGTAAAAACTTATGCCCTGGGGGATATCGATTGGCGGCCCGTGGCCGGGGTGTCGCGATCCTGAACCCGTCAGCGAGCTGGAGCCGCTCCCGCGCCCATTTCCATGAGTCGCTGTGCCCGCGCCCGCACCACGTTGAGCACAGAACTGTCGTCGTAAATTTCCTGCAGAAACGGCTTTACGGCTTGCAGTTCCAAGAGGTCACCACGCTTGGCCTCGTCTTCCATGTGTTTCAACTCGTCGTCGAGGGCAAGCTTCTGGTAGCGATGGTAGTAGGCAAGACGGCGTCCGAACTCCAGCGTCGCGCCCACGCTCTGAAACAAAGTCGTCAGCTGCTGGACGGCCGGCAGGGAAGAAAAATTGTAAGCCGCGGCAGTTTCCTTCGGCCCATCTTTGTAGGTCAACTTCTTGTTGCCGGTGAAGGCCAGCTTGCGATTGCCAGAATCGACCTTGCCAGAAAAGTAATGGGCTTGCGCGGCCAGCTCGAAAATCCGGGCGCGCGTGGCGTCCGTGAAGCTGAATTCCGTCTGGTAGGTCTCGCGCTCGTTCGAGTCGGCAGAGATTTTCGCCACACATTCATAGCGGGCGTGGCCGTCGGACTGCACTGCAATGGCATAGTGTTCGGGTTCGGAGTCGGGAAAGTCCAGCGAGAAAGTAATCGTGGCGGGCTCGGCTGCACGAGTTGAAACGCTGCAGAGAAGAACGAAAGCTTCGGCGAAAAGGAAAAGCGACCGTCGCTGCCACGATCCTGCGCAATGCGATCCCGCTTTCCCGCTTCCGGTCATCAGCCTCAGAATCAGCCTCAGAATTCTTTCTTGCAATGGACTCAAACCCAGACCACACCACGCAATTATGCCAAATGTGCGATGGACGAGTGAACCCTACCGGGCCACGGCCCGCTGCCGGCTGAGCGTCCCCGCCGTGTGCAGATGGCAAATGGCAATAGCCAGCGCGTCGGAAGCGTCCATAGGCTCCGGCGGCGCGGAAAGTGCAAGCAACCGCGTGACCATGTGCTGCACCTGCTGCTTCTCGGCGCGCCCGTAGCCCACCACCGACGACTTAATGGTCAGCGGCGAGTATTCGGCGACTTCCAAGCCAGCCGCGGCGGCAGCCAGCATGGCCACTCCACGTACCTGCCCCAGCTTGAGGGCGGACTTCACATTGAGCGCATAGAAAACATCTTCAATCGCCACTTCATCGGGTTGGTGCTGGACAATAATTTCGCCGAGCCGGGTAAAAATGCGCGACAGCCTCCGCGGCAGCACTTCGCGCGGCGAAAGCTTGATGGCACCGCAAGTCAGGCAACAAAGCTTACCGCTCTCGTACATCTCGACCACGCCGTAGCCGGTGTACTCTCCGCCACAATCAATGCCCATGACTCGCATGTGCATGCAGTTTATCGCGGAACGGGCGGAGAACCTAACGGGGGAGATTCCAAGTGAACAATAACGGGGAAGGGCACGAGTTCTACTCGTGCCGACAGGATGTCGGTTGAAGGAAGGGCTTTAGCCGCTGAGGTGTGCTCCAAAAAGCGACCTCAGTGGCTAAAGCCGCACTCCTCAGCGTTCGTTACGGCCGACTGGAAGTCGTGCCCTTCCCGGGCCGGAATGCAAAGTCCATGGGAGGAATATCAGCGCAGACCCGCACGCAAGCCCGCACCTGATCGATTTTCTCCGGCGTCCCGCCCTTTGGCCTCTTCCCGTTTAGTGTTACTCTATCTGCTCCGACCGATCTTCACCCCAGCGTCTGGACCATTTTGTCGTACCCGCACTCGGGGTGTATTCGGAGGATTTCTTTCTGAACTCATACTCAAACGGGAGCTTAGGATGAAAATTGGCATGTTAACGGGCGGGGGCGATTGCCCGGGCTTGAACGCAGTCATCCGCGCCGTAGTACGCAAAGGCGTGTTCCACTATCACGACAAATTTGTGGGTTTCATGGAGGGCTGGCGCGGCCTGATCGAAGACCAGACCATGCCGCTCGACTTGGAGGCGGTGAGCGGAATTCTGCCCCGCGGCGGAACCATTCTGCGCACCTCGCGTACCAACCCATCCAAGCGTCCGGACGGCATTCAGCGCTGCACCGACACCATCGCAAAGCACAAGCTTGACGCGCTCATCGCCATCGGCGGCGACGACACCTTGTCGGTGGCGCAGAAGCTCCACGAAACTGGAATCAAAGTCGTGGGCGTGCCGAAAACCATCGACAACGACCTGGGTGGAACCGACTACACCTTCGGATTCGATACCGCCTGCAACATCGTCTGTGAATCCATCGACCGCGTGCATACCACCGCCGAAGCGCACAACCGTGTCATCGTCGTCGAGGTCATGGGCCGCGACGCCGGCTGGATCGCGCTCTACAGCGGCATTGCCGGCGGCGCCGATGTGATTCTGATTCCCGAACGGCCGTTCAACGTAGACAAAGTCGCCGAATCGATTCGCCAGCGCCACGAACGCGGCCTCTATTTCTCGATCGTGGTTGTGGCCGAGGGCGCAAAGTTTTCTGCCGACGCCAGCTCAGGCGCGCCCGTGATACAAGACATGGGCAAGGACGAATTTGGTCACGCCAAACTGGGCGGCATCGCCAACGTTCTCGCCCGCGAGATTGAAAAGCGTACAAAATTCGAAACCCGCGCGGTCGTGCTGGGACACATCCAGCGCGGCGGCTCTCCCAGCGCCTTTGACCGCGTTCTGGCGACGCGCTACGGCCTGGGCGCCATCGACATGGTGCATCGCGGCGAATTCGGCTGCATGGCGGCGCTGCGCTCCAACAAGATCGTCTCCATCCCCTTGAAAGAGGCGATCGCCAAGAACCGCGTCGTCGACAACGAAATGATTCAGATCGTGGACGGCCTTTTCGAAGAGATCGGCGTAAAGGAACCCGCAGGCAAGTAACTCAGCATCACCGGCCTCCCCCACGGTTGACGGGTGGAGGCCGTTTTTATTTTATTGTCGTTGTGGCTGAAGCAATGCCCTGTTGCGGGACGAATAGAGCACATGCGAAATTCGCTTTGGCTGGCACTGGCTGTCATGGCGGGCACCATCAGCTGGATTTACATGCACCGCGTCGTGCTCCCGTGGGAATACTACGTGAACGTGCAGCATGGCCGCCTGAAGGAGCAAATGGGCGACCTTTATCCGCGCTGGGTCGGCACCCGCGAACTCCTGCTCAACGGCCGCAATCCCTACGGCAAAGAAGTGAGCCATGAAATTCAGATGGCCTTCTATGGCCATCCCATCGAGCAGACTTACGACAAACCCGCGTCCGAGATCATCGACGAACAACGGTTCGCGTATCCCCTATACGTAGTGCTCGTGCTGGCTGCCACGGTTCACGCAGATTTCGCGACGCTGCAAACCTGGGCCCCTCTGGTCTTCGCCCTGTTCACGGCCATCAGCGTTTGGATTTGGCTAGAAGTGGCGCGCTGGCGTCCACCGCCGCTGGCCATCGCCGCGTTCGTTCTCTTCGTGTTGAGCAGTCCGCAGATCGCCCAGGGATTGCGCTTGCGCCAGTTTGGCTTGTTCGTTGCCTTCCTGCTCGCGCTTGCCAGTTGGTGCGCGACCCGCAGGCGCTATTTCATTGCCGGCGTTCTGCTTGCCCTTTCCACGATCAAGCCGCAGATGATGGCGCTGTGCCTGCTGTGGTTTCTGCTCTGGAGCACTGGTGAATGGAAAAAGAGATGGCCACTGCCCGCCGGATTCGGCATCGCTTTTGCCCTATTAGCCGGCGCCGCAGAACTCCTCCTGCCCGGCTGGCCGCGATACTTCATCGAAGGCCTCGAAGCCTACCGAAAATATTTTCCCACCACGTCGCCCCTCCGGCTGGTGCTGGGGGATTGGGTTGGATCCGCATTATCGGTCTTGCTCGTCGCCGCTCTCCTCGCGTTTGCCTGGCGGAACCGAAAGGCGACAGCGGATTCGCCCGAGTTTATTCAGACGCTGGCACTGTTTTTCATAGCTTCCACCCTGGTTATGCCCCTGCTGACGCCGTTCAACCACGTGCTCCTGTTACTCCCCGTGATGATATTGCTGCGCGACTGGAGCCAGTTGCCACGCCTCGGCCGGTCAGCATTTACCGCGCTCGCAGCTTGGCCATGGATCGCTTCGCTCGCGCTGCTAGCGCACCCCCCGCGGCTGGATTCGTTAAGCCGCCTTCCGCTTCTGCCATCGGCACTGGTGCTTCTGTTTCCTTTCCTGGTGTCGTGGTTGATGTTCGTCCGGCAACCACGAAGCGCATCGTCAGTCTCTGCAATGTAATGTTCTCGTAGGAATCGGCTCCTGCTTCGATATCATTAGGCCGCTGATGGCAACCCACACTGGACACTGGTTGACCTTAAAACGCCTGCGCGCTCATGGCGCGATCGTTGCCCTGTGTCTGTGGTCGCTCTACCTCTGGACGGTCGCCACTCCCGGCCTGCGCGACCGCAACGGAAATCTCAAGGGAACCGACTTTCTCCATTTCTACACACTGGGTTCGCTGGCGTCCGCCCATCGCGGAGCAGATTTGTATGACATCAATGCCGAGGCCGCGCTGGCGGCCCAGCGGGTGCCGGAAGCGGCGGGCATTCGGTACCTGCCCCTGTATCCCCCGCAAGTTTCGATTTGCTTCGCGCCGCTGGCTCATCTCTCCTACGGCTGGGCGCTGATTCTGTGGTGGGGTTGCAGTGTTGTGACCTACGCTCTTTGCGGCTACAGCATCTGGCGTACCTGCCCAAACTTGCACGAACACGCCGGAACCGTCGTTCTCCTTGCCGCCGCGTTTCCCGCTTTCTTTCATCTGATCGCCTGGGGTCAAACCTCCGCCATTGCGCTCGCCTGCTTCACGCTGATGTTTTTCCTGCTGCGCGACCGCCGCGAATTCCTAGCCGGCCTGGTTCTCGGCTGTCTGATTTTTAAGCCGCAGCTCGCATTCGCCGCGGTCATCGTGTTCGTATTCGTCGGCGCCTGGAAAACCTTGGCGGGAGCCGCTCTTTCGGCCGCGGGACAACTCTCGCTGGGAGCTCTTTACTACGGAACGGAACCACTCCGTCAGTGGATGCAGATGCTGCGGAACGTCCGCACCCTCTTGCCCCTGCTCGAGCCCAAGCCCTATCAGACTCACTCCCTTCGAACTTTCTGGTCGATGCTAGTGGATATGCTCGTGCCCTGGCCCGCACTCTCGCTTGCACTTTACGTTCTGAGCGCCGCCGCCGTGCTCGGTCTGACCATCGCCTGCTGGAAGCGCAGCACCGTCTCCCTGCCTCTGCGCTACTCTGCCCTCCTCCTCGCAAGTGTGCTGGTGGCACCACACCTCACGGTTTACGATCTGGTGATTTTGGCGCCAGCGTTTCTTCTGCTGGCCGACTGGCTCCTCGGTGAGCCATCCACGCCCTCGACTCGCCGGCTGGGAACTCTTCTTTACCTCGTATACATGCTTCCGCTGCTGGGTCCTCTCGCGCGGTGGACGCACGTCCAGCTTTCGGTCGTCGCGATGGCGGCTACCCTATCCTTGATCTGGAGCATCTCCCGCGGAAGCACGTCGTCCGCTGCGGCGAGTTCCGCGAGGATCGTGGAATCTTCGTGACAGAATCGGACGGTCGGCAGTGGCTATCCCCGCTTCCCGAACAGAAATGCCAGCGCCTCAGGAAACCGCCGTGCCCAGGCCGACTCGTGGTGCGTGGCGCTGTCGTCGACCACCAACTTCAGTCTCGAGTCGTCCAATCCCGCGCGGTGCATGATCCCCGCCAGTTCGCGAACATCGTCCACCACACTCTGATCCCTATCCTTCCTCCCGGCTTCAGCCGTTCCCGTTGCCAGAAAGACGCGTTCCGGCCAGCGTTTGACTCCGCGGCCCTGCCGGATAAACTGCCGGTTCGAGGCCCACAGCGACGGACTTTCCAGCAGCAACCGGCCAATCACTCCCGGACGCACCGCCACGGTGTAAAGCGCAATCAGAGCCCCCAGCGACGACCCGCCCAGCCCGGTATTCTCCGGCCCGTTCGCCACGCGGTAGTTGCCGGCTACAAACGGCATCACCTCTTTGAACAGAAACGCCGGATACCGCGTTCCGTGCGCCCGCAGCATTATCGGATGCAGCGAGCGGTGCGGCATATACTCGCGGATCCGCTCTCGACCCGCGTTGTCCATGCCCACAAAAATCATCGGCGGAATCACGCCTTCGCGGATCAACCGGTCGCCTGTCTCGTCCACTTGCCACTCGACTCCGGTAAACGAGGTCGCAGCCTCGAACAAATTCTGCCCATCATTCAGGTACAGCACCGGATATTTCCGCCCGGCGTTATCCGCATCATCGTATCCTGGAGGCAGCCATACCCGCAGAAATCGCGTGTTACGGAAAACGCGGCTGCGAAATTCGTGCAGCCGCAAATCTCCCGTCGCCGACTGGGCGCGGATCACGCCAGCCGAAGATCCGGCGCTGTAGTATTCCGTTTGCTGGAATTCTGCCATCAGAAAAAAGTTCTATCAGAATACAACGGTGGACCCGCCCTACGCGCTCGCACCTCTTACCCTCACTATGATGGCCAGAAGACAGATCAAAGAAATCAGCAGCAGCGAAATCAAACACAAAATACACCAGGTCATCAGTTCGTAAGCTTCGATGTAAGTCAGGTACAGGGCAAAAGTTAATCCCGCAATCGCCGCGGCCAGAAGGCGATTCGGCGTCTCCGCGCGAGACTTCCAGAATGTCGCAAGCACGAACAGCGCAGCATACCCGGCCACGCCGATCCCAGCAACCGGAATGCCCTCGACCGTCGAGTACTCGCTTCGGTTCACGATGTCGCAACTGAACTCCTGATTGAAGTCGCAGAGCGCGGTTGCCGACTTCGCATAGTGCCGCTGCAACGACACCGCCGACACGATCACACCCGCCAGCGACAGCACTGCAATGACTCCGAACAGAACCCGGCCCCTCGGCAACGCCGGAGTAGAAGATGGGCCTGGAGCCGAATCCGTCACGGCAGGCTGCACCCGGTCTTCTCACTCAAAGCTTCCAGCGACAAAACCCCTTCCTTCGGGGATTCGGTCCCAAACTGCCAACTCGGGAACAGCTTCAGTCCCGCGGCCTTGCATTCCGGCGCCATTTCCGACGAGCCCTTGATCGCGCACTCCACATACGGCACATAATGGAACGAGGCGCCAAACATCTCTTTCTGTTCGAGGCAGTGCGGACACCAGTAAAGTCCATACATCTTAGCCCGCTTCGTTGCCAGGCACTGCGCGAACGAATCGTACTTATGATTCTTGTGGTACCGCACCCCGATGTAGGCTCCCACCAGCAGAATTGCCACGACGCCGTAAATCATCGCGTTCTTCGTCTTTCCATCCCCTGATTTTTTAGCGTCGCGCTCTTCTTGCCGTTTCCGCCGCTCTTCAGACATGACCCATCCTTATATCACGATGATTTTCTCTGCCACTCATCACGCCACGACGTTAAGCGCTCCCGGAAGCACGTCCAATTCCTCACAGTGCAGCGTCAGCACTTCCCCGTCGACCATGACGTCGACAGGTGCGTCCAGATTGAACTCAACGCGCTTCACGGCATTGCGCTCGGCCAGCGGATGTTCGATATGCGTACCGTCGTACAGGCCCGGCAGATTGCGGATCAGCCCCAATCGCCCAATCGGCCCCCAACGCACATATTCCACCAGTCCATCATCGATCTCCGCTTTCGGAGCGATCATCATCGTTCCGCCCGTGAACTTGCTGTTGCTGAAAGTCAGGAACAGACAACTCCGGCGGTCAAAGCTCTCGCTGCCATCGATTCGAACCGGAAACGGCCGCCGGTTGAATCGCGCCAGTGTCAGAAAAATCGATGTAAAGTACCCGAACTCTCCCCAACCGCTGAAACTCCGCGCCCGCAAAGTTGCCACATCCGCCGAAAAGCCCATACTCAACAAATTAATGTAATGGATCACTCCGGTGCGGTGACGCAACCGCATCACGTCGCAAGCTCGGCTCCTCTGAGCGAGCAGAGATTCAATCCCGTACTCCACGCCCTCATGACTGAAATCGCGCAGAAAGGAATTGCCCGTGCCCAGCGGCAGGAATCCCAGCGTCGGAGGCTGACCCGTGAGGGCCTGCGGGTAGAGTCCATTCACGATTTCATACGAAGTGCCGTCCCCGCCGACCGCAATGAAGTTCCTTACGCCGCGCCCATACGCTTCACGCGCAATCTCCGTCGCTTCGCCGGGCGTGCGGGTCTCCGCTAGTCTTATATCGATGCCGCCAGCTCGCAGGCGCTCCAGCGCTGGGCCCAGCAGTTTGCGGCTTCGCCCACCTCCCGCCGCCGGATTCACAATCGCAAGATAGCTTCGCCCCAAGGTTCCAGGTCCATTTTCACAACACCGAGTGCAGTCAGCGCGGCAAGAACCTCGCGCGACAAATCGCGGTTTCAGCGGCGGCTCACAATCCCACGATTGCTTCCCGCCCTACCGATTCTCCGATCTCCTCAGCCAGCATTTGTCGCTTGATCTTCATCGAAGCAGTCCGGGGAAAGTCTTTCTCCCAGATCAAATATCCGCTCACGCGCTTGAAGTCCGGCAACCGACAATTTCGCGACACGATCTCTTCCAGCAGCTTGCCATCGAATCTTTGATTCTGCTCCAGTCGCAGCACCAGCACCAACTCTTCGCCCCCGAGTTCTTTCTTCAGCCAAACGTAGTTCACGGCAAACACCGCGTACTCCTTCACCGGCAGTCCGTCGAACACGGTTTCAATATCCTCTGGGTAGATGTTCTTTCCACCCTCGGTGACGATCATATTTTTCTTGCGCCCGAACAGTTGCAGATGGCCGCTGCCGTCAAACCGCCCCAGATCGCCCGTCAGAAGCCAGCCATCAACGATCGTATCCAATGTCAGTTCCGGATCGTCGAGATAGTGCGACATCACCGTCTTGCTCCGCACGGCCACTTCCCCCACGCCGTCGCCATCCGGATTCAGAATTCGCAGTTCCACTCCCGGCAGCGGTTTGCCCACCGTATCGGCGCGGAACGGCTTCAGATCGTTGAGCGTCAGCGCAGTTCCGGCTTCGGTAAGCCCGTAACCGTTCACCACCGGAATGCCAAGATCGTAAAAGAACTGCATGGTCGACGGCTCCATGAACGCCCCGCCTGTAATCAACGCCAGCACCTCGCCTCCGAACCCGCGATGCACACTCGAGAGCAGCATGCGGCTCAACTTCACGTTCGGCCTGCGGCGCGTCAACATCCGGTTCGTCGCAATCATCGCGTTCAGGTACGCCCGCTTCCACGACGGCAGTTCGTCGAACTTCGCGCACAGCCCGCGCTCCAGATTTTTCACGATCATCGGAACCAGCGCCACATAAGTAATCCGGTAGCGCACAAAGGCGTCGCGCACGAACTCCGGCCGCAGCGTGCGCAAATGCACTACGCAAGCACCGCAAACGAACGGCCCAATAAAACCCACCATGAAATCAATCGCATGATTGGTCGGCAGAATGCTCAAATACCGCACTCCCGGCCAAAACGGATACCACGCGGTCAGCGCCCGGCACTGTTCCAGGTAGTTTTCGTGGGTCAGCACGCAGCCCTTGGGCCGCCCGCCCGTTCCAGACGAATAAACAATGCAGGCCACGTCGTCCTTCTGCCGCATGACGAAATCCGGAGCGCCCTTGCGTTTGAAGTCTTCCCAGCGAAAGGCACCCGCCAACTCGACGCCCAGCGGGGCTTCTGTAACCAGAACAATCTTGGTCCCGATCTTCTGAAACTCAGGCGACTCCATGATCGCCCGCCACAAGTGGTACTCGACGATCAGCACCTTGGCCCTGGAATGCGCCAGCAACTGCAGATGCTCCGCCGCGGTCAGTTTGTAATCCAACGGCACGAGCACGCCCCCGCAGTAAAAAATCGCGTAGGCCGAAATCAGCCACTTCGACTGATTCGTCATGATGATGGCCGCGCGGTCGCCCGCATCGTAATCGGCGTCCTCGAGCGCGCGCGCCAGCGGCAGCGCAATTTCCTTGAAATCGGAGTACGTCAGGCGGACTTTCTCGCGATCGCGCTCTGCCTCGATCAGACAGACTTCGCCGGAGAAGCGGTCGAGCGCATCGCGCAGCGCCGCGCCCAGACAGGTATATTGGCGGAGATCGAGCATAAAAAATTGCTGATTGCTGATTGTAGATTGTTGATTGAATAACCGAAGACGGCGTCTGCGGCGACGTGCCTTGACAATCAACAATCAAAAATCAGCAATCAACAATTGGTTTCTCAAAGCCGCGCCTGAATCTTCGCCGCCAGCGTGCGAAAGTCCGTTACGCCCTGCAGTTCGTAATCCGGCAGTTCCACCCGGAAATGATTCTCCAGCTTGGTGAGCAAGTCGAGCGTCTGCAGGCTGTCGATGCCGAGCGCCTTGAAGAAGTCTTCGTCGGGAGAGAGTGTCGCGCGCGGCACTTTGAATTGTGCCGCGGCCAGCGTGAGTATCTCGTCAAGCGTCTTTTCGGCTGTTTCCATAGGCAGTTATTCTAATCCACTCTGCGCTACGGCAGATATGGCTGCGCATCCGTGCTCTCAACAAACTTCTTCAATCCCGCTTGTACCGCAGGCCGTGAAAACAGATCGCAGAAGATATCGATTTCCTTCCGCAATTCCTCGAGCGGAATCGGCTTGATGAACCGTTTCGCCGCTACCACCGTCTCCCGGTCGAATTTTCTGATCTGGACCGCGGTTGCCCGTGCCGCGCGCAAGGCCTCGCCTTCTGCCACGACCTGGCTCACCAGTCCGATCTGCTGCGCCTTAGTGGCGTTAAAACTGCGGCCGGTCAACAGCAGGTCGCGCACGACAGCGTTGCCCAAATCCCGTTTCAGGCGCGGAATTCCGCCGAATCCCGGAATCAGTCCCAGTCTCAGTTCCGGAAAACAAAAACGCGCCATCTTGTCGGCAATGATCAAGTCGCAGACCAACGCCAGTTCAAACCCTCCGCCAAACGTCACGCCATGAACGGCGGCAATGGTGACCAGCGACGCCGCATCGATGCGATTCAACACCCGGTGAATGCGTTCGAGAAAATCGCGCACGGCCCGGGCAGCCTGCGCTTTTTCCATCGTATGCGACTGCTCGTAAAGCTCGCGCAGATCAGCCCCTGCGCAGAACCCGGACTTCAACTCGCTGTAGACGATGAGAGCATGCGCCTCATTTTCCAGGTCTTCCAGCGCAGCCGCGAATTTTTCCAATTCCTTCAGCGACAGCGAGCCCAGTTCATTGCACGGACCGCGATGCAGCGCCAGTTCGATGATCCCATCCTCAACCTGCCACGACAGCGCCTGCCCTTTGAATTGCTTCACGCCCAATGCACTTCCTTTCGCAAGCCCCAAAACTAGACCGCCTGCCTGACCGCATACATTTCCTCAATCTCGCTCTTCATGCGCGCGGAAATCACGTCGCGCTTCAGCTTACCCAAAGCCGTCAGCATTCCGCTGTCGATGGAGAACGGCTCCGGCCGCAGGCAAAATGCCCGCACCTGCTTGTAGTGCGGCAACTGCGGATTCACAGCATCCAGCGCTGCCTGCACCTGCTCGCCAGTGACGCTCCCCGTGACAATCGCCGAAAGATATCCCCGCCCGTTTCCCACGATAACCACCTGCTGCGCGCCCGGCAGATGGCGCGCCAGTTCCTCCTCCACCGTTTCCGGCGCAATCTTGTGACCCGACCCGAGAACAATCAGATTCTTGATCCGCCCCACGATCCGCCACTTCCCCGACGCATCCATCTCACCCTGGTCGCCCGTATGAAACCATCCGTCGCGCAGCACATCCGCTGTCTGCTGCGGACGGTTCCAGTAGCCGGGAAACACATTCGGCCCCCGCACCACGATCTCATCGTTCTGGCCCAGCCTCATCTCAATGCCGGGGATCGCCGGCCCCACGCGCCCCGGCGCGACGTCGTTCGGATCGTCCATAGCGCAGATCCCCGTCGTCTCCGTCAGCCCATAAACCTGCAGCACGGGAATGCCCAGCATGTCGAAATAATCCTGCGTCTCGGGAGTGAGCGGCGCCGATCCGCAGATCAGCGCCTTCAGATTCTCACCCACCATTTTCTTGCGAATCGCGGGAAACACCAGAGTGTTGGCCAGCCAGAGCCAGATACCATCCCCAGCTTGCGCCCGCTTTTCTTTCTGCCGCGCCCGCGCGGCCTGGGCTCGCGAGTAAGCCGCTTGCGCCAAGCCGCCCTTCTGCGCAATCTGCTCATCGACTCCGCGCCGCATACGCTCGAGCAACTGCGGCACATTCAGAAAATAGTGCGGAGCCGTGGCCGGCATGTCGCTCGCAATCTTCGCCAGGTCGGTGTTCAATGTCACCCGACTCCCGCGCAACAGAAAAGTCAGCACGGCAATCCACGACGCACAAAAACTGAACGGCAGATAATGGAAAACCCGGTCCTGCCCCGCCCACCCTCGCATGAGAGAATCGAGCCGGGCCGAAGTGCAACCCAGCATGAACCCAACGTTGGCCGCGGTCAGCACCACGCCCTTGGCCTCACCGGATGTTCCCGAAGTGTAGATGATGGTGACGGGGTCAGCATCTTGCACCTGCGGCCGGTCGAGAGCCATTCCCTCGACGCCCGCAAAGAGTTCGTCAAACAAAAAGCTCGGCGGCGCATTCGCCCCCGCCCAGTTTTGCTGGATTCCATCGCGCAACGTCGCATCGCCACAGCAGACAAGCGAAGGCGTGCTGTCTTTGATCATTGCAACCAACTCCGCCGGGGCCTGACGGGAATAGAGTGGCACCACAATCAGCCCCTCGGCCATCGCCGCCATATCCAAGGCCATCCAGCGGATGCTGTTGGCCGCCAGCAGCCCGCAGCGGTCGCCTTTCTTCAGCCCTTTCGAAGCGAGAAACGTCCGTGCCCTGCGGACCAACTCAAGCAGCTCGCTGCCCGTCACCCCTGTGACCTGGCCGTCGCGGATTTCGAGCAGCACTTTCGTCTCCCCCGCCGCTTTTAGTTGCGCAAATATTTCCTCGACAAATGGCATGAGATTGTCCCGGAACCGTGCCGGATTCAGCTGTACGCGGCCACCAACTGCCGCAAAGAGGAAGAGGCGTTCATGGGCGGCAAGTAATCCTCCCAGCTCCACTCGCCGGTGCGGGTCGGAAACTCTGGATATCGCCGCTGCACTTCCTCTTCGAAGAAAACTCCCATCCGCGCCATCACTTTCAGATTTTTCACCACCGTCCGCGCAATCCCGTCGGCAATCCGTTCTCCCTGCGTGGCCAGCATCTCCAGCGCCGCCAGCAATTTCGGCTCAAGATCGGGATCATCCACCGTCATCAGCAACTCCTCATGGCCGCGCTCGCGCATCAGATTGCGAATGCGCTCATCCATGGTGATCCCCGCCGAAGGCACCAAGGCCGGCATCGAAGTCACGATCCCGTGATAGCGCGACGAGGCCATCATGTGGCAGGCCCGCAAAATGCTGACCAGTTCATACATGTTGTACTGGTCCGAGGTCAGAACCGGCACTCCGCCAAGCTTCTCCGAGATGCGGTTGGCCGGACGCGCATCCAGCCGCTCCGTCGCTGCCAGAATCACGAACACATTTCTCTGCTTGCGGAACGCGTCTACCGCGTTGGCAATCGAAGTCCAGTAATGGTCGTAGGCGCGATCGGCCGCCGGTCCGGAGTTATGAAAATACACGGTGCGGTAATGGCTGTCTTTGTATGCCCCGGTCAAACTGCGCAGCGCGTACTTGGCCACCGAGGCCTTCACCGGCCATTCAAACGGATTGATCGGGCATACCACTAGCACCGGCATCCGCCCGTCCCATCCCACCTGACGTAAAATGCTCTGGCCATACTCGGCCGGCCGCGGCTCAAACGTCCAGGCGGTATCCGTGCCCAGTTCCGTCGGCACGCCCAGCTCGCGCAATACCGTGCGCGACTCTTCATTCCGCGTAATCACCAGAGAATTCTTGCAGTAGCGTCCGCACATCTTGGCAACCAGCGGATCCATGTGCCCGGCTTCCGCCCCATATCCCACCGAGAGCTTGTTCTGCACCGCGGCGATGCCCAGCGAGCCAATCATCATCGTGGTCAGGGCGTTGGCGAACTTGCTCTTGAACATGGACCCTTCACAAGCCACGACCCCATGATGCCGGGGAACTTCATCCGACAAGAATGGCGGGAAAATATCCGGAAGATGCACCTGGCTCGTCCCCTCGAAATATCCCTTGGAGAATTCGAAGTTCTGACTCATCACACTGAACTCGACTCGCTCCGCGCCCAGGATATGCCGGATCTGCCGCAGCATTTCATCGACTCGCACGTCCGAGCCCATGTTGCGCGTGCCGTTGTATCCGGCAAAGAGTAAGCGCAATTTCTCTCCCGCCCGCCACGGCTGCCCCCCTCCCAGCATCCATCGGACTTTCGCGCGCTCGATGTTACTGCTGACCCATCCCTCTAGAATGATGTCCATCATGCGGCAGTCCCTCCTGCAGCCGCGGGCCAGGGCTTGTAGCGATACTGGAAATTATTCTCGCGGCTGAATTTCAGCAAAGGAAAACTGTACTCGGAAAACGGCACCGGCTTGCGCTTCAACTCCGACGTCACTCGCGTATTGTCGAACACCGTGTTCCACACCAGATAGGGCATAAACACTTTCAGCAGAGAAGCGCCCTTGCCCATCGCTCCCTTGCGATTCGAAAGAAAATTGACCGACCCGGAAAACGGCTTCTCCGCAAACGGCAGAAACACCGGGCCGCGCTTCTGCTGTGCGGCCGCCAGCGCAGTCGTCAACTCGCGAAACGTCTGTGAGCCCGTCCCCGACGACAGATGGTAGATGTCGAACTCCGGCTGATCTTTTTGATGCAACGTCGCAATCGCATCCGCCACAAAATCCACATTCACAATGTCGATCTTATCCGTGGCACGAAACGGCAGAACCGGCAATCCGGCCAGAAATACGAACGCCTTCACCATGTCGAACTGCGTCGTTTCCGCATGCCGGCTGTCGCCCAGCACAATGCTCGGACGGAAAACCGTCTTGGGAGTATCCGGCAGCAGCACGCGCGTCATGTGCTCACAAAACTTCTTGGTGCGCGCGTACGGATCATAGTCAGATCGATCCCACTCGATCGAGCGATCCTCGGTCACAACTTCGTTACTCCGCTTGCCCGCCACCGCGACCGTGCTCACTTCGCTGAACCGCCGCAGCCCGTGATAGTGCTCGGCGTGCCGCGCCAGGGTCAGCACCTCGAGCGTGCCCCGCAGGTTCACGTTCAGACAACTCTTCTCCGATTTGCGGTTCAGCGACGCCGCGCAATGGATCACCGAATCCGTCGTGTGCACCAGCCGATCGTATTCGTCGCGGCCCAGGCCAAATCCCGGAGAAGTCAGGTCTCCGCAAAAGATCCGCACCTTCGTTTGCAGGAATTCGTAGAAGCGCGGAAACTCCAGATGCAACTGCAGGGCGCGCCATAACCGCAACTGCGCTTCCTGCGCATCGCGCGCCCGCACCAGCAAGTTCAACGAGGCGCCGTGGCCTTCCAGCAGATTCGCGGCAACGTGTGCGCCGATGTATCCGGTCGACCCGGTCAGGAATATCGCCACGTGGCTCCGTTGGTCCCAGTCTTCAAGGCGTCGCCGCCGGCGGGCGCAAGGCGAAAGCTGCGCGCCGGCCGAGCCTCCAGAGGTCTGCCTTCAATCAGGGGATACGTCCAGCGGCGCAGCGCCGGGATGTGAATATTGATCCAGTACTCCCACCAGTCCAGCGAGCGCGTGTCGTACCCGAAAATACCCTGCTCTTCCGGGACGAGCGCGAACGAAAGTTTCTCGACGTTCTCCGCTATAAAATCATGCTCGTTCAACAGAATGAACGGCTCAAACAGCTCAATCAGTTTTTCCAGCCGCTCCAGACTTCTTTCAGTCTTCACGAGCGGCGCCTTCTTCAGCGGCAGCGGCGACATAATCCGCTGAATCGACTTCACTATCGCCTTCTGCGCCGGCGCCGACATCCGGTTGTACCGCTCCTTCGAAACCGGAATCGCATCGAACCGCAGCCGCAGCCACGATTCCAGCCCTTCCTGGGCCCGGTAATGCTTGCGGTGCGCCAGCGACGTCAACTCGATCGACCGTCCCATATCGCACGGGTTGGTCACCGAAGTCGCCAGCTGGTAGAGCGGGTCATGCCGTCGTTCCATGATCGCGGCCGCAATCAGCGTCATCCCGCTGCACACCGCGTCCACTGGAATAATGTCCAGCCGCTTTTTTTCGTTCGTCGGCAATTGACGGAAGTATGTCCCCAGCAGATACGACAGCGACGCCGAAGTATTGATGCCCTCATTCCACCCCAGGAACGGCTTGGCCACCGAGGTTTCCACAATCGCCGGACGCACCACCGCGATCGGCAACCCCGCGCCATGTTTCGCGATCAGCGACTCAGCCAGACTCTTGGTCAGCGTGTACGTATTCGGCCATCCCAGTTCCTTGGCGCGCCGCGTTCCGGCCTCGGTCAGATAAGTCTTCAGCCAGCGGACCCGGTTCTTGCGAATCTGATTTTCCAGCGCCGCGCCCTGCAAGTTTTTCGCCGCATGTTCCCTGGACTGCGCCTGCATGCGCAAGCCCGACGTAACCTCGTCGCTCTCCGCCTGCGCCTCGGCCTGCTTCACCAACTCTTGCAGTGAACGCCATTCCTGCTCGGCATCGAACCCGGCTAGCCCACGCGGATTGTAATTCGGAGTCAGCTTCTCGCCGACTCGCCCATCCTGCTCGCCGGCCACGTAGCACGTGGAAAGATGCAGCAGCCCCGCATGATCCGCCGATCGAACGAACCCGAGAATATTGACGACAGCATCGGTATTCGTAGCCAGCGCGTCCCTCAGGTCGGGATTAAAGTCCGTCAGTCCCGAGCTGTTGATAATCAGGTCCAGATTCTTCTGCAGACGGCGAGCCGTCTCGGGATTCAGTCCGAGTCCCGGTTGGGTCACGTCGCCTTCGACCACTTCGATTTTCTCCCGCAGAAATTCGGGGAGTCCGTCCCCATGCCGCTCAAACAGCGGATCGAACACCGGAGATTCTTCCACCATCTTCTCGAGGCGCCGCTCCGCCGGATTCGACTTCTGCCGCCGGATCAGCAAGTAAATCCGTTTCACGTCCGGCAAATCCAGCAGCGTGTTCGCCAGCCAGACCTTGCCGATGAATCCCGTGACCCCGATCAGCATCACATGCTTTCCCGCAAACGCCCGGCGCACCGAAAATCCCTGCGCCTGCCGCTGACCGTCGAAATGCACGATCGGCCGCGCCAACACCACCTGCCGCCGCTCCGCCGGAATCGCCGCCGCCCGCAGCTCTTCCACGGAAATATCCAGATGCCGCGCCAGGGTTTTTGGCGCCCTGCGCCCGTCCGGATTCTCTTCCCGAAATTTCGCAAACACCCCACGCGGCCGAATCACTGGATTCAGCAACCGGCCCGTAGCCATGCCATCGCGAAACTCCAGCCGATTGGCCACAATCCGCTTAACCCCCAAATGCTGCGCCAGCGGCCGCATCACGTGCTCCAGTCCCTGGCTCACCAGCACCACGTCCGCGCCAGACTGAACCAGTTCCTGCACCTTGCCCACACCTCGTTCTTTTAGGCGCGGCTTCAACTTGTATTGAAAGAATTCCTCGCCCAGCAGATCGAGCCGGTCGCGACTCACCCCGCGCAGCACGGCATGCACCACTCGTGTAGCAAACTTGCGGTTCGTGGAATAAAGAAACGGCCGCAACAGCGCCATCAGAAATATCAGCCCACGCCGCCGGAAGCGCTCGGCGAACGTCTGCGCATTCCAGGTAAAGAACGCCACCGGTTCGACCACGGTCAGGTCGAGCAGGCTACCCTCGACCCGCCAGTAGACGGTCGGGGCCGCGCCGGAATTGTGGTTTGTCGATTCCAAATTTGCCGTTCGTCCCTCTACGGGGCTCCCGTACGAATAGCCAGACGAAACCTCTATTGTAAACAACTTAGGGGGATGGAGCGAAGCAAAACCAGTGCCTTCCGGGCATCTCGCCCCCCGGAAATGCTCATGTGGGGACAGCCGCCCTCGGCTGTCCAGTCGAGCGAAGCTCGACACTCTCGGCGGCCGGAACCAGCAACCAACGAAAGGCCAAAATGCGCCCTACGACCCCGCAGCCCGCTCCCGCCCCACAATCAGCGCGATCACCCCGCTGAGCGCCAACGTGGCCCCGATCGCCAGCAGCCCTCCCCGAAACCCGCCATTCAGCTTCCGGAAGAATCCAATAATGTCCGGACCGTAATACCCTCCCAGATTCGCCAGCGAGTTGATCACCGCAATCCCCGCCGCCGCCGAAAGCCCTGCCATCCGCGAAGTTGCCATCGCCCAGAAGGGCCCCACCATCGACTCCGCGCACACCAGCCCCAGTCCGATACAGGCCACTACCACAACGGTAGAACTCCCGTAGCCCGCGGCCACCAGCGCGCCCGCTCCCACAAAAGCAGGAATCGCCGTGTGCCAGCGCCGCTCTCCCGTACGATCCGAGCGCATTCCCACTAACACCATCGCAACCGCCGTCGCCACGAAAGGAAGCGCTGACACCATCCCCGTTATGAAATAGCTAAGCCCCGACAGCGACCGGATCATGCTCGGCAGCCACAGCGTGACCCCATACATAGTTGTCGCGACCCCAAAATAAACCAGCGAAAGCAGCCATATTCGGGGCGCAATCAGCACCTCCCAAAAACTGCCCTTCGCTACCGCCGACTCCGCCCGTTGTTCCCGAGCCAGCCGCTCCAGCAGCCAGCTTCGCTCCTCGCCCTTCAGCCAGCTCGCCTCTTTCGGACTATCCGACAACGCCCAATAAACCGTCGTGCCCAGCAGGATGGCCGGCATCCCCTCCATCAGAAACATCCACTGCCATCCCGACAACCCCTTCCCGCTCAGCCCCAGCAACGCCCCCGAAACGGGACTGCCCACGATGCCCGCGATGGGATTCGCCATCATGAACCACGCCACCGCCCGCGCCCGCGCGTTGGCCGGGAACCAGCGCTTCATGTAGAGGATCATGCCGGGAAAAAACCCGGCCTCGGCCGCGCCCAGCAGGAACCGCATTCCGTAGAAACTGAACGGCCCGCGGATGAAAATCATTAAACACGAGATCACGCCCCACGTAACCATCAGGCCCGAAATCCACCGCCGCACGCCGAACTTCTCCATCACCAGATTGCTGGGCAGCTGAAAGAAAAAATACCCGGCGAAAAACATCCCCGCGGCACGGCCATAGACGCGGTCGCTCAACCCCAGTTGCCCGCTCATCTGCAGTACCGCGAAACTCACATTGATCCGGTCAAGGTAGGCAACAATGTAGAGCAGAAAGAGAAATGGCATCAGCCGCCACATCAGTCGGGAAACTACGGCGGATTCCAGGCGGTCGGGAGCAGTTTCCAAGAATAGGTTCCGGGTTTTCAGTAGAGATGGTTACGTCAGAGCCGATCTTTATAGACCGAGCTTTGGGGTCGCGAGGATTCTACGCCAACCCCAGCTTCTCCCGAATCTCGCTAACAATCTCCTGCGGCGTCGCTGCAATTCCGACAGTCACCGCGTCCTCCGGTTCTTCCAGGTCGGCAAACTGGCTGGCCAGAATCTCTTCGCCGGCGAAGTGTCCGTGCCGGGAGCGCAGCCGCTCCGAAATCAGCTCCGCACTTCCCTTCAGATACACAAACCGGACTTCCAGCCCAACTTCCAGTTCCCGCCGGTAGCTGCGTTTCAGCGCGGAGCAGGCCAGCACAAAATTGCGTTTCTCGGCGATCCATTGAGTGATGGCCGCCCGAAGACTCTCCAGCCAAGGCCGACGATCATCGTCGTCGAGCGCGATGCCCCTCCGGATCTTCTCCACATTCGACGCCGAATGAAAATCGTCCGCATCCGCGAATCCCCAGCCAAGTTGCTCGGCCAGCAACCGCCCCACGGTCGTCTTCCCCGAGCCGACAACTCCCATCACAATCACGATCATGGTCGAGGATTAGTCTGCCGTTGCTCGGCGGCTCTTCGAAGCAGTCTCTTCGCCGCTGGCTCTTGAGAGAATCAAGAAGATCCGCTCCAGTCCTTGCGTTTTGAAAGGGCGCGGCTTCAAGCCGCGCCGCCAGGTGCCGAAGAATCGAACGCGGCTTTAGCCGCTGAGGCCGGAATGAGCTACTTCTTAGCGTAAGTCTTCTGCTCGCCAGTCCGCCCGTTGCTGACCGTGAACGCGCCGTCGGCCTCCGCTTCAACCTTGATGTACTTCCCTTCGCAGTTCTCTTTCACGTTGGCAATGCGGTTCTCACCGACATTGTGGTCCTTATCCGATTCCTCTGCGTAATGCAGTTGCCACAAATCTTCCAGCCCGGGCGAATCGTGAACAATCTGCCAGGCCGCCGGACTCGATCCTTTCCGCGGCCCGTTGTCAATCACCGCCACTCGCGGATGCAGCGCCCACACCAGCGCCTTCGGATTCGACAAGTCCGCCCCGTGATGCGTCACCAGAAAAAGATCCACCGTGCCCAGCATGTTATTCGGGCAAGCCAGCTCAAGCTCCTTCTTCTTGGTCAGATCGCCGAGATCGAGAAAGCGAAAGTGCCCATAAGTGATCAGAACCCCCACGGAGCGGGCGTTCTCGCTCGCGTCTGCCGCCGCCGCAGGCTCTGCCTTACAGTAAGAATTCACTTCCCCGGCTCCCGGCAAGGGATGCGCAATGCGATCTCCGGCCGCGGCCAGCACCTGCACCTGCAGGCCCTTAATGGGAAGTCCCCACCCCGGCTTGACCACCACGTGGGCATGCCCCGCGATCGCCTTCTCATAGGCGGCATAATCGGTGCGCGTCACTTCGGAGTCTTCCAGATTCGGCCCGTGATCGAGGAACGTGCCCACCTTAATCCCGTCCACCAGCTGCGGCACACCGCCCACGTGATCGCGATGATAGTGAGTGATCAGGACGTAATCGAGTTGCGTAATGCCGGCCTGGTGGGCAGCGGCCACGATGCGATCCGCGTCGCGGCCCTCATATCCCGGCCAGCCCGTGTCGATCAGCAGCGACTGCCCCGACGGGGTCACCACCAGCGTCGCCTGCCCGCCCTCCACATCGATGAAGTAAATCTGCAGGGACTTCGGGCTCGCGGCAGCCGCGCATGGCAAACTCACACCTAGGATACAGAGGCAAAGAATGAGAACGGCAGTCAGCACTGGACGCATCGGCTAGCACCTGATCGGGATGTTGCCGAAGATTATGCCACGCCGCCGCGGACAACGGCAGGCTTGTTTTCCACCTGCCGGATGCGCTCATCGCGACCGGAAAGACCCCGCTCATCGTAAAATGCTGCGAGGCCCACCTTTGAAACTCACCGAAGATCCTCACCGCCGATTCAATCCCCTGACCAACGAGTGGGTGCTGGTTTCGCCCCATCGCGCGACCCGTCCCTGGCAGGGAGAAGTAGCCCAACTGCCGACCGCGAAAGAACCGGCCTACGATCCGACTTGCTACCTCTGTCCCGGCAACACCCGCGCCGGCGGCATCCAGAATCCTGCCTACGCCACAACTTTTGTCTTCGACAACGACTTCGCCGCATTGAAACTCGATACTCCGCGCGAACGCCTCGATGTCGACGGCAAGGGTTTGATCGTCGCCCAGGGCGAACCCGGCATCTGCCGCGTGATTTGCTTCTCCCCGCGTCACGACCTCACGCTGGCCACGATGGGCGTGGACGCGATCGAACGGGTCGTCCGAACCTGGATGGAACAATTTCGCGAGTTGGGTGAAATGGCGAGCATCAACCACGTGCAGATCTTCGAGAACCGCGGGGCCATGATGGGCGCCAGCAATCCGCATCCCCATTGCCAGATCTGGGCGAGCGCTTCAATTCCGGATGCACCTTCGAAAGAACTGACTTCGCAGCAGGCATATTCCATCGGCGGCGGCCGCTGCCTGCTCTGCGATTACATTGAATTAGAGCGGCGGCTGAGAGTTCGCGTGGTCGCGGAGAACGCGCGATTTATAGCGCTCGTACCTTTTTGGGCGGTCTGGCCGTTTGAAGTTCTGCTGTGCAGCCGCAACCACCTCGGCAGCATGAACGATTTCGCCACCGACGACGCGCCGCAACTGAGCGCGATGCTCAAGCAGGTAACTTCCACGTACGACAAAGTTTTCGGCGTTCCCTTCCCTTACTCGATGGGATTCCACCAGTCGCCGACCGACCGCCTCGATCATCCCGAATGTCACTTTCACGCCCATTTCTATCCGCCGCTTCTGCGCTCGGCGACCATCCGCAAATTCATGGTCGGCTTCGAAATGCTGGCGACCCCGCAACGCGATATCACTCCCGAGAGCGCAGCCGAACGATTGCGCGAACTCGCCGGCGCCTAGTTCGCCGGAGCTAGTCGCGTGGAATTGTTTGGAGCGAAGGACGAAAGTTGCAGCCGTTTGGATTCGGCGGCTCGCGCTCTAAGCAGGAAACTCCCAACCTTCTTCTCTCATCTTCCGGTTGGTCCAATGCTGGAGTTGCTCGAACAGCGCAGGTTCGATCACGGCAAAGCGGATGCCCACCCGGCCTTCTTCGCCGACCCACATCAACCGAGCCTTGGCCCGGAACAGAACTTCGCTTTCGGGCAGCACAAAGCTCACATCCAGCAATCCGGAGAATCGCAGCGGCTCTTTGATGCCGTCCAGACCCATGCCGCCAGTGCTGAGGTTCACGCCCTGCACGCTGATTTCTTCGCCGTGAGAATTCTTGACCGTCACCGGAATCTGGACCCGGGTGCGGAAGAATTTCTGTTGCTCGTTGCTGATGACGCCGAGCGAGGCCGTGCTCTCGCCGGGCGCGAAGTTGATGTTGTATTCCTTCAGCTTGCGGCTCAGAGTGCGCCGGGAGATGCCAAGTTGCTCCGCCGCCAGCGTGCGCTGCCCGCCCGTACGCTCCAGAGCCTTGATGATCATCTGCTCTTCCATGCTGTCCAGATTGCCCACGGGAATGGAGGCGGTTTGGCGGAGCGCGGCAGGTTCTCCGGTCAGCGCGGGGCTGAGCCGGGAGAAATCGATGTCCGGGCCCGAAGTCTCCATCGCCATCTTCGCCACCAGGTTGCGCAGTTCCCGAATATTGCCCGGCCAGGGATGCGACAGCAGTGCGGAAATCGCCAGCGTGGAAAAACTCTTGCCCGGGGCTTTCAGCCGCAGGAAATGTTCCGCGAGAGCGACGATATCCTCGGGACGCTCCCGCAGCGGCGGCACGCGCAGCTGAAATTGCCCGAGCCGATGGAACAGATCCTGTCGGAACCGGCCCTCCCGGACCGCAGCCTCCAGATCCTGGTTGGTGGCCGCCACAATGCGCACATCGACCCTGATCTTGCGGTGGCCGCCCAAACGGTAGAAGGGCTGGCCATCCAGCACGCGCAGCAGTTTCACTTGAGTCTGCAGTTGCAGTTCGCCGATTTCGTCAAGGAACAGAGTTCCCTTGTCGGCCAGTTCGAACAGTCCGGGCTTGGAGCCGTCGGCGCCGCTGAACGCGCCTTTCTCATATCCAAAGAGTTCGCTTTCGACCAGGTTCTCAGGCAGCGCGGCGCAGTTGATGTCGACCCACGGGCGGCTGCGGCGCTTTGAGGACTCGTGAATGGTACGCGCGATCAGTTCTTTGCCGGTCCCAGTCTCGCCCGTGATCAGGGCGGTTTCCGTGTGGCCTGCGACCCGATCCACTAGGGTCATGAACTTGTGCATCACCGGGCTGGCCAGGATGAATACCGTGTCATCGATCTTGCGCGAAATCGCACCCCGCCCCGCGGTCGCCTGCGCTTGGTCCTGGTCTTGGTCTTGGCCTTGGCCTTGGGCCTGGGCCCGGATGGCGCTCAGCACCCCTTCGGCCAGCGGCACGACCACCGCGACCAGGGCTACCGGCTTGTCCGAAGAGTCCCGCAGCAGGGTCGAATAGAACTGCACCGGAAAACAGTTCCCGGTTTTCGGAATCGCGAACAGATTGCCGCGATAGTCCCCCTGCGTGGAGGTAACGGCCAGAACCATCCTGCGCAAGGGATTGTGGTCCACGCCGTCTGTTTTTTCCGTCAGCGCAAAGAACGAGGCGAAGTCCTGCCCCAGCACTTCCCCCAGCGAATAGCCGAACAGCGCGGTAAACGCCGGGTTACAGGCCGTGAACTCCCCTTTCAGATCAGTTTGGAAGACAGCCATCTGCGACTGGGTCGACGCCGGGTTGTCGTCGCCGGTCGGGGAAATGGTAAGCAGATCTTGCGTGTCCGAACTGCGCTGCGGAATCGGCATATGGCGTTTGGGATGATGGTGACACAGGCAGTGCGGTTCAACGAGAAGCGTGTTACGGAAGGGGTAACGAAGGTAATAGCCTCCTTCTGGCTCGCGCCCGCCCCTGCGCCGATGGTTACCTAAGTAAGCTTTAGTAGACCTATTCCTTGCAATACGATTCGGGCAGGCTCGAACCGGGAGAAGTGTGTCTCGCACGGGCCCGACGCGGGCTGAACACACCCGCGCCGTAAATACTTGTGTGCTCGCGGGAGGACGGCGAGGGGGCCCCTGCAACAAACTGTTCGCACAGAGTTAGTCAGGTTGTACATGAAACCAGAGGCGGAAGGATTATCGCTTCAGACGAAGGCATTCGTCGGCGCCACCGCGTCGTTAGGCGTGGTCGTGCTGGCCTATGCCTTTGCACATTGGCAGTCGCAGGATCTGATGCGATTCTTCTGCTACCTGGCCGTAGCCGTCCTGGCCTCGGGACTGAAAGTGCAACTGCCCGGCATCGACGGCACCATGTCGGTGAATTTCCTGTTCATTCTGCTGGGCGTGCTGGAACTGAGCCTGCCTGAGACGCTGCTGATTGGCTGCACCGCGAGCCTGGTCCAGAGCGTCTGGCAGACGCGCAAGCGGCTCGATCCCATCAAAGTCCTGTTCAACGTCGCCGGCATGATGGCCAATGCCAGCGCGCTCACCTACTTGAGTTATCACTGGCTGGCCGCCCGCTTCGGATCGAGCAAGCCAATCCTGCTGATGGTGGCGGCCCTGGTCTTTTTCTTCGCCAACACGCTCCCTATCTCCGTCGTAATTGCTCTGACTGAGGGCAAATCGAGCCGCAAGGTCTGGTCGGAGTGCTACTTCTGGTCGTTCCCGTATTACCTGGTCGGCGCTGCCGCAGTGGGACTGGTCGGCATCGTGAACCGCTCGGCGGGATGGGAAACGTCCCTGATGGTTCTGCCCCTGATCTACTGGGTGTATCGCTCCTACCGCCTGTACCTGGGCCGCCTGGAGGCTGAAAAGGACCGGGTGGAAGTCGAAAAGCGGCACGTGGAACAAATCGCGTCGCTGAACATGCGCACCATCGAGGCCCTCGCGCTGGCCATCGAGGCCAAGGACCAGACCACGCACACTCACCTGCAGCGCGTGCGCACTTATGCCGTAGCCGTGGCCAAAGAATTGAAGCTGTCGGAAGGCGAGATCGAAGCTCTGCGGGCGGCCGCCTTGCTGCACGATATCGGGAAACTCGCCGTCCCGGAACAAATCATCAACAAGCCGGGAAAACTCACGCCGGAAGAGTTCGAAAAGATGAAGGTGCATCCCCTGGTGGGCGCGGAGATTCTGGAGCGCGTCGCGTTTCCCTATCCCGTGGCGCCGATTGTCCGCTCGCATCACGAGCGCTGGGATGGCACTGGATACCCCGAGGGCTTGAGCGGAGAACAAATTCCGATCGGCGCGCGAATTCTCGCTGCCGTGGATTGTCTGGACGCGCTGGCCTCTCACCGACAATATCGCCCCGCGCTGCCGCTGGTTGAGGCGATGGCGAAAGTGAAGGAAATGTCGGGCGCGTGGTTCGATCCGCAAGTTGTCGAAATCCTTGAGGCTCGTTATGTGGAACTGGAGCGCATGGCGCAGATGTCGGAGGACACCGCCGCAGCCAAAGGTCTTTCCAAGGGCGTGCGAGTCTCGCGAGGACTCGCCCCGGCCACTGGTTTCGAACTAACCAACACCGCGCACGGATCCGGCGACAGCGCAGACTTCCTGACCTCGATTGCCTCGGCGCGCCAGGAAGCTCAGACCATGTTCGAGCTCAGTCAGGATCTCGGCGTGTCCCTGAGTTTGAGCGAGACTCTGTCGGTGCTGTCGATGCGCCTGCGCCGCATGATTCCCTACGATTCGATTGCCGTGTTCGTGAACCGCAACGGCTGGCTGCTTCCGGAACTGGTGAGCGGCGAGAACTTCCGCATGCTGTCTTCGCTGAAAATCAAGGTGGGCGAAGGTTTGTGCGGATGGGTGGCGGCCAACTGCAAGCCCATCGTGAACGGCAATCCCCAGGTCGAAGAGGGCTACGTGGTCGATCCCACAAAGCACGCCACGCTGCAATCGGCGCTGGCCGTGCCTCTCGAGGGTTTGAACGGAGTGGTCGGCGTGCTGGCCATGTACCAGGCCAATCGCGATGCCTTCACCCCCGATCATTTGCGAATCCTGCTGGCTGTGGCTTCCAAAGTCGCCATGTCGGTGGAGAACGCGTTGAAATATCAGCAGGCTGAGAGTTCCGCGACTACCGACTATCTGACCGGCCTGCCCAATGCGCGCTCGCTCTTTGTGCACCTGGCGCAGGAAGTGGCGCGCTGCCGCCGCATGAAGACTCCGCTGGCCGTGCTGGTCTGCGACATCGACGGCTTCAAGCAGATCAACGATTCGTTCGGTCACCTCGAGGGCGACAAACTCCTGCGCGAGTTTGCCACGCGGCTCAAAGACGTCTGCCGCGGCTACGACTATGTGGCCCGCATGGGCGGAGATGAATTTGTCATCACCGCTCCCGGCCTCACCGAGGGCCCGGCCAAGGAAAAGGCCGAACGGCTGAATCAGGCGGCCATCGAGTCGGCGCGCCATGTCTGCGGCCGCGACCTGATCACTCTCAGCGTCGGTATGGCCTTCTGTCCGGACGACGGCTTCGATGTCGAGCGGCTCCTGGCCGAGGCCGATCGCCGGATGTATGGCATGAAGCAGATCCATCACGGCTCCGGCGTGGGCGAGCCGGACGGCAAAACTCTCAGAGCCACGGCGGAATAGGAGGGCCTTCCACCATGCTCAATCGAAAAATTGCGCGGCATGGTCTCGCCATCGTCGCCACCGTGCTGTTGGGAGGACTGCTCTCAGCGACGCTGGTTCGGCTGGCACCGGGCTTCGATTCGGACGAAGCGCAGCTCGATCCGCATCTGAATTCCGCAAGCGTGCAAGCCTTGCGGCAGACACGCCTCGAACAGCACAACATCTTCCGTTTCTATTTTCATTCCTTGCAGCGGGCAGCCCATGGCGACCTGGGAACTTCGCTCTCGCTCGGCCAGCCCGTGAGTCTGCTGCTGCGCGAGCGCGCTCCGCTGACTCTTCGCTTGGTGGGGATCGGCCTTCTGCTGAGTTGGGCCGTCGCCATGGCGATGGCCCTCAGCGCCGCCTGGCTGCGAGTCTCGGCCTATGACGCCCTAACCACCGCGATCAGCGGAGCTTTCCTTTGCCTGCCAGCGGCGGTTCTGGCTCTGTTGTCGGTGTTGTGGAATGTCCCCGGAGCGCTGGCCATCGGCCTGATCGTGTTTCCCACCGTGTATCGCTATGCTCGCAACCTGCTGGCCAAGGCATACGCCATGCCTCACATCGTTATGGCGCGGGCCAAGGGCCTGAGCGAGCTCCGAATTCTCTTCTGGCACGTCGTTCCCCTCGCCGGGCCGCAGTTGCTGGCGGTAGCGGGAGTGTCGGTGAGCATAGCGATAGGAGCGGCCATCCCCGTGGAAGCTTTGTGCGGCCTGGCCGGAGTTGGGCAGCTGGCATGGCAGGCGGCTCTGGCGCGCGATCTTCCCTTGCTGACCAATTTGACCATCCTGGTGACGATCGTAACCTTGCTGGCAAACTCCAGCGCCGATCTAATCGGACATGTACTTCGAGGCCGAGAAGCATGAGGATGCCGCCCATAAACCTGTGGCGCACAAATCTCTGGCGAAACCTGGCGTGTGCGATTTTGCTGCTCGTGGTCGGCATATCGCTGGCCGCGAATTGGCTGGCTCCGGCAGGCTACGCCCGGCAATATCGCGAGGCGACCGATGCGGCTCCGTCGCGGGCGCACTGGCTGGGCACCGATGAGATTGGCCGCGACCGTTTCGCGCGCGTGCTCTACGGAACACGCATTTCGCTGCTCCTGGCCCCGGCCGCCGCGCTGCTCTCGACTCTGATGGCAGCCCTCGTCGGCGGGCTTGCGGGATATCTGGGCGGCGCCTGGGCGCGAGCCGCGATGGCGGTCACAGATTTATTTCTATCGCTGCCCTGGCTGTTCCTGCTGATTACGGTCCGGGCGTTGATGCCCCTAAATGTGTCGCCCCTGGTTTCGGTGCTGGTGACATTTCTGATGTTGGGTCTTTTAGGTTGGACCAGCGCGGCGCGCGTGTTGTGCTCGACCGCTGGCTCGTTGCGCGAATCGGATTTCGTGCGCCAGGCGCGAGCCTCCGGCGTGCGCGGCGCGCGCCTGTTCTGGATTCACGTGCTGCCCAATCTGAAGCCGGTGTTGTTAGCGCAGTTTTGGATTTCGATTCCGGTCTTCATTTTGAGCGAGGCCAATCTGGGCATTCTCGGGCTGGGCGTGGCCGAGCCCATGCCTTCCTGGGGCAGTTTGTTGCGGGAACTGGAAGGCCTGGTGTCAGTGGGCGAAGAACCGTGGAAATTCGTTCCCCTGATTTTGCTGGTGGTGGTGGTGACGTCATTTCAACTCGTGCTTTCGAAACAGGAACAGGTCGCTGCGTAACAGACGACCGGCGTCCAGAAAACAGTGATGGTGATGGCAAGGGCAAAGACAACAGCGTGCAGGAAAGCAATCTTGGCTGCGGCAATCGCGTCGACGGCCTGCCTGGGAATTCTGACCGGCTCGACCTGGGCCCAAGGCGAACTGCGTTTTTGCTTGCGCGCGGAACCGAAGACATTCGATCCGTTAAAGGTCGAAGACGATTCCTCCATCGCCATCCGCTACCTGACCGGGGGCGTGCTGCTGCGCATGAACCGCCAAACCCAGGCTCTGGAGCCGGAACTGGCAAAGTCCTGGAAAGTATCGAAAGACGGCCGGCAGATCACGTTCCAGTTGCGCAGCGGAATCATGTTCTCCGATGGCACGCCGTTCTCCGCAGAGGACGTGGCATACACCGTGCAACAACTAATGGATCCTGCGCTGCATTCGCCGACGGGAGACGCGTTCCGTTCCGGCCCCGGCAACGTAGAAACCAAGATCATTTCCCCCACCCAGATTTCGATTACGTTTCCCGCGCCCGTGGCCGGACTCGACCGCCAGTTCGATCAAGTCGCGATTATCTCCGCGCACTCCGCCAAGAGGGAGATGGCTGTCCTGGGGCCGTTCATGGTGGCGGACTATAAGCCCGGTGCAACCGTGCAACTGAAGCGCAATCCGAACTATTGGAAGTCCGATGCCCAGGGGCGCAAGCTGCCCTACCTGGATTCGATCCGCCTCGATATTCAGCCCAACCGCGACGTCGAAATGCTGCGCTTCAAGCGCTCGGAAATCGACTTGATCAATTCGCTCGACAGCGAGTACTTCGACAAGCTGGCGTCCACTTCTCCTCAGCTCGTTCACGATGCCGGCCCCTCGCTCGACAGCGAGCAGATGTGGTTCAACGAAGTAGCCAAGGCCCCGCTGCCGGGGTACAAGAAAAACTGGTTTCGCTCCGCGAATTTCCGCCGCGCGATTTCTCAAGCCATCAATCGTGACGACCTGGCTCGCGTCGTGTTTCGCGGCCACGCCCAGGCCGCCATCGGTCCAGTCTCGCCCGCCAACAAGTTCTGGTTCAACGCTCGCCTGAAGCCCGAAACCTATATGCCCGATGCCGCCCTGAAAGCCTTGCAGGGCGAGGGTTTCCGCATGGAGAACGGGGCGCTTAAAGACAAGGATGGAAACGAGGTCGTGTTTTCCATCATCACCAATTCCGGCAACAAATATCGCGAGCGCATGGCGACCATGATTCAGGAAGACCTGCAGAAACTTGGCATCCATGTAAACGTCGTCACCCTCGACTTCCCTTCGCTCATCGAGCGCATGACGCAAACCTTCGACTATGAGGCGATTCTGCTCGGACTCACCAACGTCGGACTCGATCCCAACGAGCAGATGAACGTGTGGCTGAGTTCGTCGGAAAATCACCAATGGAATCCCTCGGAAAAATCTCCGGAAACCCCGTGGGAAGCCGAGATCGACCGCCTGATGCGGGCGCAAGCTTCATCCGCCGACGCCCAGAAACGAAAAGAAAGTTTCGACCGCGTGCAGGAGATTGCGGTCGAGCAGGCCCCGTTTATATATCTGGTGAACCGAAACGCACTGTCGGCGGTCGCCGCCACCGTGCAAGGCGCAAGCCCGGTGATTCTGGTGCCACAAACCTACTGGAACGTCGAGCGCCTCGCGGTGAAGTAGGCGCGGCCACGGATTTGCACGCATTCATACGGATCGAAAAACTGAGCCAAAGATGGACCACCGCACTCAACCCGACGTTCTTCTCGCCGCGCACCTTTCCGTGCGCTATGGCGAGAAGCCCGCCGTGTTGCGTGATGTGGAATTCGAAATCCGGCGCGGCGAAGTGCTCGGACTGGTAGGACAAAGCGGGTCCGGCAAGAGCACGCTGGCCATGTCGATCCTCGGCCTGCTCGATCGCAAGCATACGAAAATCGAAGGCACGATCAAGTTCGACGGCCTTGATCTGTTGACGCTTCGCGAGCACGAGCTGCGCAGCCTGCGCGGCAGAAAGATTGCCCTGGTCCTGCAGAGTCCGCTCTCATCTCTGAATCCCGCCCTGAAGATTCGCACTCAACTCAAGGAAGCCTGGCGGGCGCACGCCTCGGGCCCGGCTGCCGACTGTGACGCCGCCATCCGCGCCGCGCTGCAAAGCGTGAGCCTGCCCTCGAGCGAAGAATTCCTGCGAAAGTATCCCTCGCAAATGAGCGTCGGCCAGGCCCAGCGCGTGCTGATTGCCATGGCCGTCATGCACCGTCCCGCGCTGCTGATAGCCGACGAAGCGACCAGCGCCCTCGACGTGATTACCCAATCCGAAATTCTGGCGCTGTTTCGCGAATTGAACCGCACCTCAGGAATGGCCATCCTTTACATCTCGCACGATCTCGCCTCGGTGGCCGGAATCTGTGACCGCATCGCCATCCTGCACGAAGGCCAGATCGTGGAAGCCGGACCTATCGAACAGGTCTTGCTCAGTCCCCGCCATGAATACACGCAGCGCCTGATGGCCGCGATGCCAAAAATGCCGCAGCGGCCAGCCGCCGCCAAAGCAGCCGCCGTCTAGGCCCATAATCAAACGCACACTCCGGTACCCACGTCCTGAAAAACTGAGGTCACTCCCGCCAAACCTAGGATTGGGACAGCCTGTCCCGCGCCCACCGAAGCAGGACAGAGTGTCCCATTCAGGCCGGCCAAAGCCCATCGATCTCACGTAAAACCAACAACTTACAGGCACTCCGATGGTGGTTCCCTTGCAACAGCAGCAGTGGGCAGAAGTTTGATCTGCCCGCGAATGAAAGGGTGAGACTCATGGTGCGCACACGAAAATCACAGAAACCTGCGGGGCGCGGCGAACGCCACAGCGCCGCCTGGGGCAAGCGGCTGAGCATGGTGCTGCTCCTGGCGACCGGAATGGCGTTCGGACAGAGCGGCGAAAACAGCCGCATCGCTCCCGAACTCTCCGGCTTCCTCGCCCAAGCCCAGCTGGGATCTGCGCACAGCCAGACCGTTCGAGTCATCGTGCAGTACCGGCAGGTCCCGACGGCGGCGCACTATGCCATGATGCAAGACCGGGGCGGAATCCTGATGGCGAAGCTGCACATGATTCAAGGTGCAGCATTCACGATTCCGGTCAGCGCCCTCGCCTCTCTGGCCAATGACCCGGAAGTCGCCCAGGTAAGTCTCGATCGTCCGGTCAAGGGATTGGACGACTATACCAATGCCGCCATGAACGTCGCCTCCGTCTCGAACGCCGGCTATGACGGCACCGGAATCGGCGTCGCCGTCATCGACAGTGGCATCAACGACAACCACCCTGATCTCTGGGATTCAACCGAGTCCTACTCGCGCGTCGTCTATCACCAGGATTTCACCGGGACCACCGTCTACAACATCATGAACCATCTGGTGTACGACACTTACGGTCACGGCACCCACGTGGCGGGCATCATTGGTGGCAACGGCTACCGCTCCAGCGGACTTTATGCCGGCGTCGCGCCCAACGTGAACCTGGTTGACCTTCGCGTTCTCGACGTGAACGGCAACGGCAGCGACAGCAATGTCATTGCCGCCATTCAGCAGGCCATCTCGCTCAAGTCTACCTACAATATTCGAGTCATCAACCTCTCGCTGGGCCGCGGGATCTCCGTCAGCTATACGCAGGATCCTCTCTGCCAGGCGGTCGAGTCCGCGTGGAAGGCCGGCATCGTCGTCGTAGCGGCCGCCGGCAACTATGGCCGCATCAGTATCAACGGCAGCAATGGCTACGGAACCGTCGCCGCTCCCGGTAACGATCCCTTTGTATTGACCGTGGGCGCCATGAAGTCGATGAATACCTTCCCCCGCACCGACGACCTGATCGCCAGCTACAGTTCGAAAGGGCCGACCACCTATGACCATGTGGTGAAGCCGGACGTCGTCGCTCCCGGCAACCTGGTGGTTTCGCTCGGTGACCACCTCGCCACTCTCGAGGGCTTGTACCCGTCCAACCTCGTCGCCGGCAACGTTACCAATCACGACTATTTCATCCTGAGCGGCACCAGCATGGCTACCCCGGCAGTCGCTGGCGGCGTGGCCTTGCTGCTGCAACAGCATCCGTCGCTGACTCCGGACCAGCTCAAGGCGCGTCTGATGAAGACGGCTTACAAGACCTTCCCGACTTCATCGACGGCCACCGATCCGACAACAGGACAAACCTACACTTCCAACTATGACCTCTTCACCGTGGGCGCGGGCTATGTCGATCTGAACGCGGCCATGAACAACAACGATCTGGCACCGTCGAATTTGGGGGCGGCCATGTCACCCACCGCGGTCTATAACGCTTCGACCGGTAAGGTCACCCTCTCCACCGGAAACGCTGCCACCGCGTCGGGAGTAGCGGGCGCGTCGGTGGTCTGGGGCTCATCCGTAGTCTGGGGTTCGTCCGTGGTGTGGGGCTCGTCCGTGGTTTGGGGCGCCAACGTATCCGGCAGTTCCGTGGTTTGGGGCAGTTCCGTGGTATGGGGCGCCAGCACTTCGACGGGCTTTAGCGTGGTCTGGGGTTCGACGACGACTGCCGCCGACAGCGTAGTTTGGGGCACTGCCGTTAGCAGTATCGACGCCGCAGAAGTGACCTTCGTGGGAGAACAATAGTCAGCGTAAGCCTTCCGACACGAGTTGAATTAAGAAAGGGGTGGCACCGAGGGCTGCGGCCCGCATGCCACCTTTTTTTGTGTCTCCAGGATGAAGCATCCATTCCACCGACCACTCTTACGCAAAATCACTTTCATTTTCCTCTAGCTTTGGGCTCTTCTTCGGTATAAACTTCCGCCCGCTTACTTCCAGCTAGAGGCGAGGGGGGCACGATGGGATTCACCGATGACGCGGATGACTGGCAGGTACTTTGCATCGACAGCGTAGGCGCAGGGTTCGGTTTGGCGGTGATGGCTTTCATTTTCGACTTCTTCAGCGAAAAAGCTGACATTACTGCGCGCTTCCGTTTGGTTGCTTTTGGCAGCGGCATCGGCGGCGGTTCGGCGGGATGGGCTGTCCCGGGACTCAGCGACTGGTCCGAAATCGATTGCAAGCGGCCCTTCAGCGCCCAGAAACTTCACCAGTGCGCTGCCACGGTCGCGACCGCAACGGTTGGCGTGGGAGCCAACATCGGGCCCTGCCTCATCTCCGCCATCATGCCCACCGGCGTGTCGCTCTTTGAGGATCAGGACGCGGGCGGACTTTCGGGCGGGCTCAGCGCCGGAGCTTACGCGCTTGCGGGAACGTGGAAATTCTTGAGAGTCGTTTCCAATCGACCGGCCATACCGATAGTTGCTTAGACCGATCTGATCTGGTGCGGATTACCCTCGACGACCGACTTTGCGAAGAATAATAGCGCCTAGAGACTGCCAGGTCCCGTTAGGCCGCTCGCGGGCCGCCTTACAAACCGGGCGAAGGCCTTGTTCAAGGTACTGTTACAGTTCTCAAACCATAACAGTCAGCCGCCCGTGAGGGTTCGCAAGCCCCTAGGCTGGGCGTACAATGGTGCCCTCTTCGAGGTCACGAAGGAGATTTCCGTTCCATAGGAGGTTCCGTGTTTCGTGTGAAGAACAGTCCGCGTTTCTGCTGGATCGCCGTTGCCGCCATGCTGTCCATTCTGTGTGGTGCATGCGGAAGTTCCAGCAGCAATACCCTTTCGCAGGCCCAGGCCCAGGCCGTAACCGAACAACTCTCACACGCTCTCGATCAAGCCCTGACGACCGCCATCACCTCGAACGCGCTTGCAGAAAAAGCGGTTCATCCCAGTCTCGCAACCGTCGTGAAAGATATCCACTCGGACCAGTCGTCTCCCTGCACCACCACCGCGACCGGAGAAAACTGCAATTTCCCAGTCTCCGACAACGTCGCCTGCCCCGGTGGTGGGACGATCGCCGTCACGGGGGACGTCGACGGCGCCTTGAACAACAACGGCGGCGGGTCCATCCAGACCGCACTAACGATTACCCCGACAGGCTGCTCGGTTTCCAATCTCGTGATCAGCGGCGACCCCAGTGTCTCGGTCGCGGGCCAAATCAACTTCACCCAGTCCGCCCCCGTCTTTCCCATCACCCTCACCGAAACTGGAGGCGTTTCTTACGGGCCAAAGCCCTCCGGAAGCTGTCAGCTCAATGTGACGTACACGATCAGCTCTGAAACCAGTTGTACGATCAGCGGAACGGCGTGCGGCCGATCTGTCAGCGGAAGTTGCTAGCGAAATTAAACAAGCAGATTGACTCTCGAACCAGAATTTCACCAGAGGTTTTCCGAAATCTCCGGAACCGTATTTACTGGTGACGTAAATTCGGTTGTGTAAAAAGCAAGAGGGTGTAAGTTGGCTTTGGCCTCGCAAGCTAAAGCCATTCCAAAAAAGGAGACCTACACCCATGGCGAAGATAATCCCAATCACCGAGCATTTCCAACATTTTGTGGCGGAGTTGCAAGAAAGTTTTTGGGGCGATTTGCAGACCCGAACGCAACTTGCGGCGCAGAACTTTTTCGATGCGCTGAGCGAGCGCCAGCGCGACCTGTACATGGTGAGCCGGCGCTACCAGCGGTCGGAGCAGCGCCAGGACTACCGCAACGGGTATTACCCCAGAGATTTCGTGACCAAGTTCGGCACCCTGCGGCTGCGGGTGGCGCGGACCCGGAAGCGGGGTTTTCTGCCCGCGGTGGTGCGGAAGTTTCAACGCCGCGCCGACGACGTGACGCTGCTGATCCGGGAGGCGTTTCTGCGCGGCATCTCGACCCGGCAAGTGGGCCGGGTGGTGGCCACTCTGACCGGCGAGGCGGTGAGTCCGCAGACCGTGTCGCGTATCACTCGGTCGCTGGACGAAGTGGTGGAGCAATTTCATCGGGCGCGGCTGGCGGACGATTACGCCTATTTGTTTTTGGACGGAGTGAGCCTGCACATGCGGCGAGCGGCGGGGCGCAAGCGGGTGCACATGCTGGTGGCCTACGGGGTGCGCCAGGACGGCACGCGGCATCTGCTGGCCTTTCTGCGCAGCCGCGGCGAGAGCCAGGCTGACTGGGAAGGCCTGCTCGAAGATCTCTACCGCCGAGGGCTGGAAGGAAAGAAGTTGCTGCTGATCGTCACCGACGGCTGTGCCGGACTGGCGGCCGCGATCCAGACGGTGTACCCGCGCGTGGGGCATCAGCGCTGCTGGGTGCACAAGATGCGGAACATTTTAGAGCATGTGCGCAAACGCGACTACGACGAAGTGAAGCGGGGCGCGCAGGCGATTTATGGGGCCGACAGCCGGACCCAGGCGCACACCGCGTTTCGCCGCTTCCGGGCGCGCTGGTCGCGGGATTACGGCCCCATGGTGCGGCGCCTGGAACGCGATCTGCCGGAACTGCTGTCGTTTTTCGCCCTGCCCCGGCACTTGTGGAAGAAGGTGCGCACCACCAATGTCATCGAACGCTGTTTCGTCGAAGTACGAAGAAGAACCCGGCCCATGGTCTGCTTCGTCAACGTGGCCAGCGTGGACCGCATCATCTACTCCATCTTCCAGAGATTTAACCTGGAATGGAAAAATCGCACCCTCAACCTATTTACACAAGCGGCTTGACATCACCTATTTACTATTTCTCTTTTCAACCCTCTCCACAGAGCGTATTGTTTTGTGTTTTCTTCAATTTTGTAGTTGGGAGCCCCTTTATGTTCCTGCGGTTCGACTTGCTCCGTGAAATAGACCCTCGTCCTCTTCTGTCGCTGCGCCGGAACCGGCCAGTCCGCCGCCTTTGCTCTCTGTCCTCTGCGCTGCTTTTAGGGATGATCCTCTCGACCGCCGCGCCCGTCCTCGCTCAACTGAAGACCACGGTGCACGTCGACCCAGCCAAGGGGCAAGCCGTCCTCTACACCAGTTCGATTGGCGTAGCCGGCGACCGTTGGGACGCTAAGGCCTTCGATGCGGCAACCGTGAAACTGCTGCAGGACGCCGGCGTCACCAGTCTGCGCTTTCCCGGCAACAACGGCATCGATGCGTTATATCACTGGTCCACCGGCGCGATTACCAATCCCTACACCAGCGACCGCGCCCCGGCCTTTGCGACCGAGAGAAAATTTCCCACCATCGCCCCCGTGATCGACAAGCTGGGTACGGCGCTGATCACGGTCAACTACGGCAGCAACCTCGATGGCACCGGCCCCGGCGAACCGGCAGAAGCCGCAGCCTGGGTGGCCTACACCAACGGCAAGCCCGCCAATACGCAAGCCATCGGAAAAGACTCCAAGGGCAACGACTGGAAGACGGTCGGCTACTGGGCCAGCCTGCGCGCCGCCACCCCCCTACCCACCGACGACGGCTTCAACGCGCTGCGCATCGGCCATCCCGAGCCCATGGGCATTCTGCTCTGGACCGTCGGCTTCGAGACCTGGAACAACGGCTACTACGGCCAGGCGCACACCCTTGGCTCCGACGCGGATAACTCCGGTAAATACCATGAGAGCGGCTCTCCTGAACCCGACCTTCACCTCGGCCCGGTGGCCACGTCGAAAGATTGGGGCCATCATTCCGAGAACTCCAAGGTCGGCCCGCAAGTGTATGGAGCGGCCGTCGTCGAATTTGCCAAAGCGATGAAGGCCGTCGATCCCACCATCCTCATCGGCGCCTCGCTGACCCTGCCTATCACCACCACGGGCGACAACAATCCTAACCCGATGGGAAAAAACTGGAACGCCGGGGTGTTGAAGGCCGCCTGCGCCAGCATGGATTTCGGCGCCCTCACTCTGTTCGAGGGCAAAGGCGCTCCGCCGGACTACAACCTCAACATCGAGGAGGACGACCTGCTGAGAACTGGAAGGGATCCGTTGCAAAACCAGCAGCATTTCAGCGTGTCTGCTCTGAACCAGGACTACGCCTTCCTGGCGGTGGATCTGCGCGAGAAGTACAAGAAATTCTGCCCTGCCGGGCACGCCCCGCCGTTGGCCATCACCAACATCGGCATTACGCCCTGGCTGCCCCCCAAGAACCCCGTAGTCCATGGACTCTATGTCGCCGACGCCACCGCCACCATGGTGGAAAACGGCGTCTACGCCGTGGAGTGGGCGCCCATCCACGCCCTGAGCCCGCTCTTGCTGGATAACAACAACCAACCCCAACCGGCCTACTTCGGCCTCAAGCTCCTTCACCAGGTAGCGCACGTTGGAGATACTTTCGTCGCTGCCAGCACCCCCCTGGACCGCTTGTCGGTCCACGCGGTGAAGCGCCGCGACGGCGGACTGGGCCTCATGTTCATTAACAAGGACTCCGTTCAGTCCATCACCGCCACCGTCACAGTAGACGGCTACAGCTTCGCCACCAAGGGAACGCGCTACGACTGGGGAAAGCCAGGCAGCGATGCTGGCACGTCCATTACCGAAGCGCCGGTTGACGGCCTGGGTGGCACCTTCACAGTGGTCGTGCCGCGTTACAGCATCACGGGCCTCGTGATTCCTAAACCGTAATGATGGTGAATGTTTGCTGGCTTTTCAGGAAAGTAGAAGGCTGCGAAGACAGGCTTACCGCTGACTTTGCGCGGCGCTCCTGGCTAAGGCGGGCAGCAACAATTCGAAATCTTCCAGCGGCACCGGACCGCTCACCAGGAAGCCCTGGAACGAATGGCAGCCCAGGCGAGCCAGAAACTCTCTTTGTCCTTCTGTTTCCACGCCCTCGGCGATGACCGACAAGCCCATCGCCTTGCTCAACGAAATAATGCTTTGAGCAATGGCCGCGCTGCTCGGATCCACCAGAATCTCCCGCACAAATTCCTGGTCGATCTTCAACTGGTCCAGAGGCAAACGCCTCAGGTAGGCCAGCGAGGAATAGCCCATGCCAAAATCGTCCAGAGCGAATCTCAACCCGTGAGACTTGAGTTCCGTCATTTTGGCGACGACGTCCTCCAGATCGTTCACGAACATACTCTCGGTCAGTTCCAGCTTCAAGGACTTCGGATTCGCTCCGGTACGTTCCAGCGTGGTCAGGACTTTTTGCACAAAGTCAGGGCTGAGCAACTGCCGGGCGCTGATATTCACGGCCACCGTCAGATGCGCCGTATTCTTCCCCGCCGCCCATGCCGCCATTTGTTGGCAAGCCGTTTCCAGCACCCAGTCTCCCAGCGTCAGGATCAGCCCGGTTTGCTCGGCCAGCGGAATGAACTCGTCGGGCGGTAAATAGCCGCGCTTGGGGTGCTTCCAGCGCAGCAGCGCCTCGGCGCCAGTCAAGGTACCGCCTTCCACCTGAGCCTGATAATAGAGCCGGAAGTCGCGCGTTTTTATCGCCTGGCGAAGGTCCTCTTCCATCGCAGCCCGGGCGTTCACGGCGGCCTGCAAGGCCGGGGCAAAGAAGTGCAGCGTATTGCGGCCCGCCGCCTTCGCCCGGTACATCGCAATATCCGCCTGCTGCAAAACTTCGTTGGTGTTGTCCTGTGGCCTTCCAAATACCGTGATGCCAATGCTCGAGCTGCTGCGGCATTCGCGTCCATCGAGCATGTAGGGCTCGTGAATTGTCGCAAGAATCTTCTCAGCGACGGTCTTGGCCTGAGCCGCGGCATCCTCGGCCAGCTCGCTGAGGTCCTGCAGCAACACCACAAACTCATCTCCTCCCAATCGCGCCACCGTATCGGTTTCGCGGATGCTGGCCACAATCCGGCGGGCAACCTCCTGCAACAGCAGGTCGCCAATGTGATGACCCAGAGTGTCGTTCAACGTCTTGAAATCATCCAGGTCGACGAACAGCAGCGCTCGCTTGCGATTATTCCGGATGCTGGCGGCCAGAGTTTGCCGCAACCGGTCCAACAGGAGGCGGCGGTTGGGCAGCCCGGTCAACGGGTCATAGAACGCGAGATTCGTGATCTCGTCATGCGCCGCCTTCAGTTGCTGCAGTTCGCGCTCCCGTCTTCGCCCGCTTCGTATTCGCAACCGCACCACGGTTCCCGCGATCAGCACCGGAGCCAGCCCGCACATGCCGAAAAACCACCACGACGCATACCACGGCGTCAGAATGCTGAACCCGAACTCCGCCTTCCGCTCGCTCCAGACTCCGTCGCCGCCTTGGGCTTCTACCTCCAGGTGATAAACTCCGGGCGCCAGCTCCGCAAACTGTAGTTCTCTCTGCGTCGTTTCGGTCCAGCTGGAATTCGCGCCCTTGAGCTGGTAGCGAAACAGAATCCGATTGTCATTGGAAACATTCAGCGCCGCGTAGTGCGCGATGAGAGAGTTGGCATGGACGTTGAACGATGGATTACTCTGCCCCGAAACATCCCTTCCTCCCATTACCAGCTTGGTGAAAACAACTTCGATCGGCACTTCCGGCAAGGAGTGCGGACGCGGTTTGAATTGCGACAGTCCGCCGCTGGTTCCGATCCAGACGGTCCCGTCGGACTCTTCGGCGAACCCGTTCAGGTCGCAGTCATTCCAAGCCAGGCCGTCGCTCGTGTCGTAATGGCTCCAGCGCGAACCATTCCACATGTCCACGCCTCGCTCCGTCCCCGCCCACAAGCGCCCCGCTGCATCAAATTCCAGGAAGTACACCAGCCCATCCGTGCCCGGTCTCTGGACGCCCTTCTCCACGATCAGATTGCCCGCCTGCAAATGCACCCGGTCAATTCCGCCCCCGAAACGATACCCAACCCAGATCTCTCCATTCGCCCCGGCGCCCAGCGCCAGCACTTCCTGATTGCTTAAGCCGTTGTCGTGGGTGAAATTCGTCCAGCGGCCGTTCGCAAAAACAAAAAGCCCGTCGGCTCCGCCCACCCAGATGCTGCCATCGCTGCCCTCTGCAACCGCCCAAACCTGATTGGACGGCACCTCGGCCACGCGGGAAAATTTTTGATACGGGGCCGTGGACAAAAACAACCCGGCCTCCGTCGCGGCCCACAGCCTTTGCTGATGATCGAAGCGCAAGACGTACGGTGATTGGCCCGCGAGGCCCTGGGCCTCACCAAACCGCTCAAACTTGCCGGTGTCTTTACGCAGACGAACTACACCATGCGCCTCGGTGCCGATCCATAGATCCCCGTCAGGCGCTAATCGAACCCCGTGCACCGGGAACCCATCCAATCCCGCGACCTTCTTCCACCGAATGCCCGACGCCCCGCGCTCCCCTCGCAGCAACCCTCCCTCGGTGCCAACCCAGAGTGTCCCATCGGCCTGCGGCTGGATCTCGTACACGATATCGCTCGCCAACCCGCTGGCGGTCGAGTAGGTTTTCCACTCGTGGTAGCCTCGCCACTGCGCCAGTCCCCGCCCCGCCAACCCGATCCACAGCGAGTGTTGCCGGTCTTCGAAAACCGAATAGACGGCTCCGCGCAGGCCCGCAGACCGGTCGATCTTCTGCCAACCTTTCCCTTCCCGGATGAGCAACCCATCCGGCGACGGCAGCAGAATCCGCCCGTCGGCATCGACAGCGGGAATTCCGATCACGATCGGACTCAGCTCAGGGGGCCTTCGGAACTTGGTCTGGCCTGCAGACCGCACAAACACCCCAGCACTCTTCGCCCGCACCCAAAGATTGCCCTCGTGATCTTTGCGGATCACCATCAACGAGTAGCCCGGAAGTCCGCTCTCTTTTCCGAAGACTCGGGTCCCATCCGCGTCCATGCGGCAGAGTTCCTGTCCACATCCGTACCAGAGGATATCGCCATCCACCAGAACTCCATCCGCGCTCGTCCCCGACGATCCCGGCGCCTGCGGAAACTGGTGCACTCCAAAACCATCGTGTCCAGCTTCAGAATGGAGTTCCATCAGACCGGAATCAGTTCCGACGAAAGTGTGCCCCTTACCATCCGACTGGATGCCTTGCGCCCAACTGACCACCTTGAATGGGACTGGAAGTTTCTCGAAGCTGTTGCCCCGCAGGCGGTACAGCCCAAAGGCTCCGCCAGCCAGTAAAGAGCCGTCTGGGGCTTCGCCAAAGGCCGCAACCGAGGAGATCGGAATCCCCTGCGCCGGTCCGAAAGATTCGAAGCGATCCCCGTCGTACCGGAAGATGCCGTTTTCCGTGCTCACCCAGATGAAGCCGCCGCGGTCCTGGTAGACTTGCCGCACCGCGAGGTTGTTGAGCCCTTCGGCGGTCCCCAGAGTTCGGAAACCGTATTCCTGTGCCCAGACGGACCCCGTCGCCAGCAAGAGCCAAGCCAGCGCGCGCGCGATTTTTGGGCACTCCACCCTTGGATGATATCGTCTATCTCATTCAATCCCTTAGCCTAATCCAGATTAGGCCGAACTAACGTAACCGGTATTCAGTGCCAGCCGAGGTTACCACCGCAAACCCGACCCGGCATGGAATAATGCGGAAAGCTGGAGTTACTTGTAACGGGGACACCCAGCAGTCTGTGACTTCAAACAGAGAGGGCTGCGGCAAACCTTGCCTATCCCGACCCCGTGCGGAATGCTTGGGATCGCTGCAAAATACAGTGGCTTGAACCTACATCGCGCTCGGCTCTATCCCCGCAAGTCTATCCTCTGCAACAAATTGCGGCACCGCTCCCGTTTGCCCTTCGCGTGCATTAACTAAAGATGCAAGCGGGCGCGAGAAGCCGCCCGGCAACCCGCCACGACGGGATCGAGCCGAGAGGAGGATCTATGTCCATTCTGTTTGCCCTGCTGATGTTCCTGCTAATCGTCAGCGTCAGATATCTCATTGAGCCCAAAGATCAACCCGAGGTGCTCGAACCCGTCATGGTAGCTCGCCCGCAACCTCCGCTTGTCAAGCGCGAGTACGGCTTCGAGATCCCGCAAGACTACTGCTTTCATCTGGGCCACATGTGGGTCATGAAACAGAGCGCCGACGATGCCCGAGTCGGCGTGGATCAGTTCGTCACCAATCTGATGGGCAAGATCGATCACATCGAAATCCGCAAACCCGACCGCTGGGTTCGTCAGGGACAGAAACTCATCACCCTGACCGCCGAGGGCACTACTATCGACCTCCTGTCCCCAGTGGAAGGAGTTGTCACCGCCGTCAACAACGACGCCCTGCGAGATCCCAGCCTGGTCACCAAAGACCCTTACAACAACGGCTGGATTGCGATCGTCAAGTCACCTGATCTCACCGTCAATCAGCGAAACCTGATTCAGGGCCCCATGGTCGCCCCCTGGATGCAAAACAACCTGTCCCATCTGAAGTCGTTGATCGCGCCGTCGCCGGCGCTGGCTCAGGATGGCGGCGTCCCCATTAATGGTTTGCTTCCGCGGCTTGCGCCCGAGTTGCGGCAGAAAGTAGTGCAAGAGTTCTTCTTGTCGTAATCGAACTCGGGCCAAGAAAGGAGTGACAAATCATGGCAAACACTGCAGCCATCCTGGTCGACATCACCAAGTGCATCGGATGCCGGAGTTGCGAGCAAGCTTGCAAACAGCTCCACGGATTCCCCATGACTTCCGAACCCAAGCTTTCCCCCACCGCGCTCACGGTCGTCGAGGATCACAGCGAAGAGCACAGCGATCGTTTCGTGCGGCGCATGTGTATGCACTGCCAGGACCCGGCTTGCGCTTCCGCCTGCCTGGTCGGCGCGCTCAAAAAGACGCCTGCCGGCCCGGTTACTTACGACGGCTCGAAATGCATCGGATGCCGCTACTGTCTGGTGGCGTGTCCGTTCAGCGTCCCGCGCTACGAGTGGACCAAACTCGTCCCCTTCGTGAAGAAATGCGACTTGTGCGCCGCGCGCATTGCGAAGAGCCAGCCGCCCGCCTGCGTCGAAGCTTGCCCCGTGCAGGCTTCCATCTACGGCAATCGCGACGCCATCCTCGAAGAGGCGCAGCGCCGCATTCTGAACGATCCGAAATACGTGAAGCACATTTACGGCAGCGAAGAAGCCGGCGGTACCTCAGTCTTCTTCATCTCCGATGTGCCTTTCGAGAAGCTGGGCTTTGCCGCTCCTCCCAATCAGCCGCTGCCGCTGTTGACCGCGAGCGCGTTGGGCGACGGACCGACCGTGATCCTGGTTGGCGGGGCCATGCTTTCCGGCCTCTATTGGATCACGCAACGCCGGGCCCTCGTCGCGCAAGCCGAAGCCCGCGAGAAATCTCTGAAAGAAAGGAACTGAGCCATGTCTGCCCTGGGAAAGACTGCCGCACGACTTCCAAAAATCAGTTTCTGGCGCACCATCGTAGCGCTGATTTTCGCTGCCGGAGCCTACGCGCTCTACGCCCGCTTCGCGCTGGGCTTCCAAGCCTCGACCCACCTTACCGATCCCCAGCCTTGGGGCTTATGGGTGGGCCTCGGCACACTCTGCGGCGTAGGCCTATCGGCCGGAGGCTTCGCCATCGCGGCCTCCGTCTACCTGCTGGGCTTTGAACGCTATCGCCCGATTCTGCGCACCTCTGTGCTCATCTCCTTCCTGGGATATAGCACCGTGTGCGTGGGGATGCTCTATGAACTGGGCCTTCCCTGGAGAATCTGGCATCCCATCGTAATGTGGAACCGGCACTCTGTTTTGTTCGAAGTGTCCTGGTGCGTCATGCTCTATACCACGGTGCTGGCGCTGGAGTTTTCTCCCGCGCTGGTAGAAAAGATTCCGTGGGCCGGGTTGCGCGAGTTTTATCTGCGCTGGCACCACAGCATCCTGATCGCGCTGGTGCTGGTGGGCACGCTGCTCTCGTCCATGCACCAGTCGTTTCTGGGCGGACTGTATCTGATCACCAAGGGCCGGCTCGATCCGCTCTGGTACACACCGTACCTCACCACGCTGTTTTATCTTTCCGCCATCCCCGCCGGATTGGCCGTCACCATCATGGCGATTTTCCTCTGCGTGCGCTCGCTCAATGTTCGAGTCAACATGAACATCCTCAGCGACGTGAGCCGCGTCATCGCTCCCCTGCTCGCCATTTACGGCATCCTCCGGGCCGTGGATCTGGTCAACCGCGGCGCAACTCAATACCTGTGGATGTGGCGCGAGGAAACGGGTTTATTCTGGCTTGAGATCGCGCTGCTGGTAGTCGCGCCTCTGGTCCTGCTCAATCTGGAGAAAGTCCGCAATACTCCGCAACTTTTGTATTGGACCTGCGCCCTGATCGTCATGGGCTTCATGACCAATCGCCTGAACGTTTCCATCACCGCCTTGCAGGCCAGTTCCGGCATCTACTACACGCCCAAGTGGACCGAGTTTGCCGCCTCGCTGGCCACCATCACCGCGGCCGTCGTGGCTTTCCGCTTCGCCGTCATCTACTTAGACATCTTGCCCAAGAATCCGCCTCAGCAGCAGCGGGCGATGGTCCTAACCGCTCCCGCTCACGCGTGAGTCTTCAGCGTCAACAACTCGGCGGGTGCCCCATTTCTCGCGTTCTTTGCGAGAAGTGGGGATTCTCGCTCTGTTTGCGAGAGGGCAGGATTCTCGAGAGAACCCCTACTCCACCGTCATCGCCTTCAACCGCCGCAGCAGCGAAGTAGGATGGATGCCGAGCACCCGGGCCGCCTGCGTCTTATTGTTCCCCGTAGCCGCCAGGACCTGCTCGATGTAGTGATCTTCCATCTCCCGCAAACTCAGGAACTGGTCTCCTGTCGGAGAAATGTCGGCCTCAGAAAACGGCTGGCTGATTCTCTTCTCTCCCTGCCGGTCGCGAATCTCCTCCGGAAGATGGTTCACGTCAATTTCGCCTTCCGGCGTCAGAATCATGGTCCGCTCAATCACATTCCGCAACTCGCGGATGTTCCCGGGCCAGGAATACTGTTCCAGCAATTCCGCCGCCCCCGGACTGTATCCGGTAAAACTCTTCCTCAGCTCCTTGTTCAGGGACTGCAGAATTTCGAGCGCCAGCGGCACGATATCCTCCCGACGCTCCCGCAGCGGAGGAATGTAAAGCTGCACCACATTCATGCGGTAGTAAAGGTCTTCCCGGAACCGCCCCTGGCTGATGGCATTTTTCAAATTCTCATTCGTGGCCGCAATTAATCGGATGTTCACCGTGATGGTGTTCGTCCCGCCCAGCCGCATGAACGTCCCTTCCTCGAGCACCCGCAGCATCTTGGCCTGCACGCTCGCCGACATGTTGGCGATTTCGTCCATGAACACCGTGCCGCCGCTGGCGCGCTCCAGCAGTCCCTCCTTGCGCCGCCGCGCGTCGGTGAACGCCCCCGGCTCGTAGCCGAACAGCTCGCTCTCCAGCAAAGCATCGGGCAGGGCCGCGCAATTCAACTCCAGCAACGGCATCGAGGTGCGAGGACTGGCGTAGTGAATCGCTCTGGCCAGCACGCCTTTGCCCGTGCCACTCTCTCCCAGAATCAGGATCGTAGTGCGGTCGGCGTCGGCGGCTTTGCGGGCCATCTCCAGCATCTGGATGTGCACGGGATTGTGTGTGATCACGCGTCCAAAGTTGTAGCGCCCTTTTTCCGATTCAACCGAATCTCGCACCCGCACTCGCAGCGCCAGCACCTCGGCCGCGCGATGCAGCGTGGTCATCATGTCGTCCAGCTGGAATGGCTTGATCAGGTAATCAAACGCCCCCAGCTTCATGGCCTCGACGGCGCGCTCCACAAAATGGTAAGCGCTCATCATGATCACGATCGCATTCGCATTCGCTTGCTTGATCTGCCGTAACACCTCAACCCCGCCCATGCCGGGCAGTACGACATCGAGCAGGATCAGATCAGGCGCTTGTTCCTGAAACGCCTTCAGGCCGTCTTCGCCCGAAAGCGCAGTGAATACCTCAAATCCTTCCTGCCGCAAGCTCCGGGAAAGCGTCCTGAGCGTCAGCTCTTCGTCATCGATGATGAGGGCGGAATAGGGCATGTGGGATAGTAATGTTAAGCCACGACCTCAGCGTGCTCTTGCGTTTTGTGCGACTCCTCCTGCCGTATCGGCAACGTGATCGTTACTGTGGTTCCCTGTTTCAGCACGCTATCGACGCGAATCTCGCCTTTATTTCGCCGCACATAGGTGGCGCTGATGCTGAGGCCCAGCCCGGTGCCTTTCCCGCCCTTAGTCGTGAAAAAGGGTTCAAAGACGTGCGGCAGAACCTCCGGAGGGATGCCGCAACCGGTGTCGCTGACCCGAATCTCAATGCTGTCCGCCGACGCTACACGGCTGGCGGAAATCGTGATTCGTCCGCCGTCCGGTGTCGCCTCCGCCGCATTGATCAGCAGATTCATCAGAACCTGCGAAAGCTGATTGGAATCCACCAGGATGCGCGGCAAGTCCTCGGGAACCAGGTTCTCCGCCTTTTTCCCGCGCAGCGCAGGCTGCCCTTCCAGAAAGCCCAGCGCATCGCTCACCAGCCGCCGCAGGCTGAGGTTGCTCAACACCAACGGCCCCGGGCGCGCATAGTTCACCAACCCGCGCAATGTGGCGGCGATGCGCTCGGTTCCGGCGATGCATTGTTCGATTTCCCAGCGCTGCTCGGGATCGGTAGCCGCCTTCAACTCCAGTTCCAGGTGCGACATAATGCCCAGCAGCGGATTATTAATCCCGTGGGCCGCCCCCAGCGCCAACTGCGCCAGAGTCGAATATTTCTCGTACTCAGCCAGCTGCGCCTGAAATTGGAATTTCTCCTGGCTATACTCGCGGTCTTCGTTCAGGCGGTGAAACAGTTCTTCCCGCGTCCGCTGGAGCTCACGTTCCGACTGCCGCTTCATTTCTGTCGCTTGCTTCAGCGCTTCACAAGCCCGTTGCCATTCCCGCCGCTGCAGCCGCCAGACAATGAACACCACTACCAGGGCGGCAAACGTAAACGGCAGAAGGTAGGCGGCGATTTGCCAGTCGAGGATGTCTCCCTGCCCCCGCAACAGCGGAAAAACGCAACCGGGCACGCCCCAAAGCCCTTGCGCTTCTGCCCAATACGGATGCATCCTCATCCAATATCGAACCGATTATTCCCACCCGCAGTGATCCAAATCACTGCCCCAGGTGCGGGAACCGCGAGCGTCCTATGGTCCCATCCCATCCCGTTTCTGCCAATGATCCCTATAATCTGCAGCGCTTCGTGGACGCACAGCAGGAAGACTACCAAGACGTATGCGCAGAACTGCGGGCCGGACGCAAGCGAACGCATTGGATGTGGTACATCTTTCCCCAGATCAAAGGTTTGGGCCGCAGTGCGACCGCAGACTGGTTCGCAATTTCTTCCCTGGACGAAGCCCAATCGTACTTGCAGCATCCAGTCCTTGGTCCCCGGCTGAGAGAGTGCACTCAACTCGTAAACCTCATCGAAGGCCGCTCGCTCCATGAAATCTTCAGCTCACCCGACCACCTGAAGTTCCGTTCTTGTATGACTCTGTTCGCCCACGCCACGGCGGAAAATCGCGTATTTCTTGACGCTCTGCAGAAGTATTGTGGTGGCGAATTTGATCCTGTAACTCTCGGCCTGCTGAAAAAACACGACCCCTGACATCCTCCGAAACTCAGGTGCAAGGGCGTGCCAACGTGGCCGGCTGGCGTCGATGCGTGCACATCGATTGCCCCATGGCACTGGTTCTTTCGAAGAATGATGATTCGTAGCCGATCGGATATTCAATGCCTTCTTTACCACCAAACCGCAGGGCTCCGGCATGGGCTTGGCCATCAGCCGCTCCATTGTCGAGTCGCACGGCGGTCGCTTGTGGGCCACAGCCAACTCCACGCAGGGCGCGACGTTTCATTTCACTTTGCCGACCTCAGCCTAGGAGATACGCGAGTAGTCGAGGTGAACGAGACTGTCCCCGAGATGGTCCTGCTGCTGCGGGGTCAGATCAACCGGTTGCCTTGAAATCCGGACGGCTAGGCTTGACCAATCCTCATGGATTCTTCTCGGCCTGCTGCATCTAGTGTTTGATCGCAGGACTCAATGTTCCTGCGATCGTTAGTCATTCCTTTATCTGCCGCGTCCTGGAGGGAAGTCCTTCAGCAGTTTTTGCGCTCCCTTATTGAGCCTTTCCTGGTTCTTCTCCTGTTTTTTGCTGGGTTCAATCGCATGTTGGGCAGCACCTATCCAAACGAGCTTCTTTGCAGCAGGGTCGTACATACCAACGACGAAAGTCCCGATGTTAATGGTTGAAGTAGTCGCCGAAAATGACTCGAGGCCGCCCCCCCACGGACCCCAACCGCCGCCCCATCCGCCGCCCCAGCCGGACCCGAAGCCGTTGATCTGCTTCTCCCGATCGATCGCGAGCTGGTAGCCGAGGAGTAAATCGGGCTTACCGTCCACCACTTTGGTGAGGCCCTTGGCTGTCATCTGTGAATCGATTGCCTGCTTGACCTGGGCGTCCAGAATCTGGTCGGGGTGGCCACCTACCGCGGGTACGCCTTGTACCTCGTCGACCCATGCATAGGTGTGGTATTTTGAAAAATCAGTTCCCGGCATATAGTTGGTTCTCACATCCTGTGCATAGGTCGCGGAGCACGCGACGAGCGCCAGGACCAATGCAGGACCAAACTTTGCCATCGCTTGAACAATAATTGACTTTGTAAATTTCACTCCACTCTCCTTGTTTTCTGTGTTCTTTGTGACGCGTCCTCTTTTACGCTTTCTCTGGGATTGGACACGGCCTTACGTTCCAGATTTCTGCTGCGTATTGCGCGATAGTGCGGTCGCTGGAGAACTTCCCCGAACCCGCCACATTCAGGATGGCCTTGCGCGCCCACTGGTCGGAATCGGCATATGCCGCTGTCAGCTGCGCGTCTGCCGTGAGGTATGAGTTCAGGTCCGCCAAATGCATGTAGTAATCGCCGTGGTTCAGCAACATGTCCCGCAACGGCTCGAACACACCCGGCTCATAGCGACTGAAATAATCCGAGAAAATCAAGTCCAGGGCCTGGCGAGTCTCCGGATCGTGTTCGTAGTGCCAGCGCGGGTTGTACCATCCTCGACTGCCAATCACCTGCTCAGCCGTCAAACCGAACAGGAAGAAGTTCTCTTCGCCCGCCTCTTGTCGTAAGGACACGCCACTCCCAGCTGCTAATCCCTCAGTTTACAGCGTGAACGCTCCAGCATTGCTTCCCGCCTCTACGTTGTAACTCGCGTTGAATTTGTTCGATTTCTACTGCATCGTTAGCATTGATTGCGGAGTCACCGGCGAGGATTATGTACAGCATGTCAATAAGTGTGTCAGTCGGGATGTTTATTAGTTCTCCAAGCACAGCCTATCCCCTGAAGCAATTTCACGATCGCATGTTGTATTCGCAATCCGGCTGCCAGAAGTGGCCGCTTGTAAGTGGATGAAAATAACTGTCTACCAATTCGATCGGCCGTTACTGCAGAGACATCGAATGACCTGTCACGGTCACTGACCACACTTGGGCAGCGAGCCGGAGAGTTAGTCCCAGCCGCTGGCCTGTACTTGGAATGGATACAATTAATCTGGGATCGCTTTATTATGGCTTTTCGGCAGGGGTTTGCTGAACCTGAATCGTGGGGATTCGATCCGCCTTCGTCGTATCCACCGAGACTATTCCAACATTCCCGTTCGAGTCGCGCGCTCGAATTGTTACCGTGGACTGTTCTCCCGAAGGTCCGGGAACCATCCTGCCATCGACCAATACGACACTCGGAGACCGGCGCCAGGATCGCACGTGGAGAGGTGACTTATAGATCGAACTCGATCCGGTCGTGCGCATCGGGCAGATCCGCACTCGCCACTTGTCTTTCAACAGCTTGCGAGCGCTCGAAACTAGTGCTTACCCCTGCTCGTGAGTTTGTCCAGGACAAACTCTTGCAGTAAACCGCCACCAACATGCAGGCCCATTCCGATTCCAAAGGTTCCGAATACATGCCGAGCATTGCGCTCCGAACTTGGGTAGTACGCGAGCGAAATAGAAGAAGCAATCAGACCGCCCCCCCATGTGGAGTAATTCGGCTGCGTTTTTCCGTTGTCTCCCTTACAGATAAATGCAGCTAAGACCGCGTGGAGCGCCCGGGACTTCTTTGTGCCGTCGCCTTGATAAAAATAGCGAGGGTCTTGATGCAGCAGCGATGGCAGAATAGCATTGCCGATCAAGTCTTCGGTAACACCGTCGGCAAGGCCGGTCCCTAACCGCTGTCCATATCCTTTCACGTTTTGGGGGTAGTTGTTTCGACTCGCGGCCTGCTCGACTCCCGCCCACGCAGCCGTGCGGGCGAAGAAAACTGGATGGGTGAGATCTCTGTACGCTAACTCGAATTTCATCCGCGTAGTAAGAGGCTCTGGGTGGGGGTCGTAGACCACATATACGTTCGGTATAAAGCGTAAAACGCGCTGCTGTTCTTCAGCTTTGAGCTGTTGGACAGCAATTTCCTTCGACGAATAACTCACGGTAATTGCCCGCTGCACAGCCAGAATGCGGAGTTTGATGTCGGTTAGCGTCTTGTCTTGTCCGGGTTCGACTGTAATGGACGAACTCCAGTCGGCAAATCCTTCCGCAGTGACAGCGACCTGATAAGGGATTCCCGCCGGAGCCTGGTCGAATACAAAGGCTCCATCGTCCTTTGTGACAACTGTGAGCCGATCACCGGCCGGCCCTTGAAGGACCACGGCGGCACCGGGAATCGGATCGTCGCTCGTATCGACCACGGTACCGAGAATCTTTCCTGTTCTTGCATTCGGCGTTTCCGCAGACTGGGCCGACATGGGTACTGCAACGATCACCCCGCCCAGGGCGAGCAGTACCAACATTTGTGTTAGTTTCAGGAGCCGGTCCCAGAACCTGTTAGACAAGGGATGTGTGTTGTTTTGCATCGTCGATCCTAGCTGGCGGAAAGGGTGAAGTTAATTGTGATCCGGGAGTCAACTTCCACCGGTTCTCCGTCGATCATGTAAGGCTTGTAACGCCATTGCTTCACTGCATCGATAGCGGCTTGCGCGAGCATTGGTAAACCGCTCTCGACTCGCACATCCTTTACGCTGCCATCGGCGCCGATCACGGCCATAAGCACTACTGTTCCTTCAATTCGCGCCCGGCCAGCCTCCGGCGGATACTGCGGCGGAACGTCGTGGATCAGGTTCGCCTCCGCTACCCGGGAGGCGATACGCATCCTCTTAACCGGCGTCGGCACAGTCGATTTCGCGAGGACTGGAACGCTGGGCGCGCTCTTCAGCATTTCGTTAAACACTTCTCCGGCAGCGCCGCCGGCCACTCCGCCAGCGACTCCCCCGACCACACCAACCGTTGTGCCGACCGGAGGTGGTGGCGCTTCTTGCGTCTTTTGCGCAGGGGTGGGAATGGCGATGCTGGTCGGCGTGTACGCAGACGGTGGCGAGGGTGCTCTAAGCTTCGTGGCATTAACCCCCGCGGCCGGTGGCGGCTGTAGATATAACATCGTCAGCGCCTCTCTCTTGGGCAGCGGAATTGTGCGATACAGCGGCGCGACAACTAGCGTCACGAGGACAAGCAGTTCGAAGCCCAGCGCTCCAGTTGTCGCCCACGGATTTCGCCGTCCTGACTTCCCCGATGCAATTAGACTTTCGCGGAATATGTCGCCAGCTTCTGCTCGTTCCAGGCTGGAAGAGGCAGAAGACCGTTCTTCTTCCTCGGGCGGCAATGCCGGACGCCGCAAGTCAGTTCGCGATCCTGGTCTCCCGAGAGACGGGTATGCAATGCCATGAGCTAAGTCGGAAGGGTGGTCAAAGGTTGCCATAGCGCATTTGATAAAGCATTTCGAGGGCCAAGCGGAACTTCTTGTGGGGGAAGGACATAAACCATTGAAATCGCATTGCATGTGCCCACATGAGGGCAGCTGCCTTCAAAGGGTCATAACCGGATGCAGTCTGGGCACGTGATTGGTACGCGAATTCGTTTTGTCATGTGTCAAAGTGGAAACATCAAAGGTCAACAGGTCGACAGCCGTGGACCAGATGCCTAGCGCCCTGGATCGGTTGCGCTATTTCTGCTTTGATTCCGGTGCTGTCAACTGTGTTCAGGAAAGAAATATGGAGGATAGTCGGCGCATTCTTTGCGGGTTCTGTTCCCCAGGAATCGCTGAAGGGTCCCCATCTGCGCCGGCCCACGCGAGTTTGCAAGAACGCTCGGCGGGGTGCTTTACGCTAGCGGGAATGCCGTAGCGATCAGAAGGAGCGCTGAGCTTCAAATGCAGCGCCGCGTCGATGTTCTTTCTAAAACTCTTCGGCTACTGTAGGTGCTAGTGCTTCGCTGTAGGACGAGGCTACGGTCGCGCTTCCAGCCTGCGTGATCTGGTAATCGCGATATTCAATACTCAGAACCGCTGTGCCAAAAACCCTCACCTTGGTTTCGCTCTCGTTGGATTCCGGCAACCAGAAGTTGCCGATTTTCTGGTAGCGACGTTGGAAGTCAGTTTTGACAGTCCACCAGGAAGGGTTGACAGCCGGCTCGCCCTCGACTCGAGTAATCGCGAAGTCTTTTGCATTCACCCAAATGTGGCCTCGAAACAGAAACTTGTTCTCGCTTCGCGGCTGCGCATCGAGCACATAGAATTCGTCCGTTTCGGTCTTCTCGTAATCAGACACCTGGAAGGTATAGTTCTCGGATGTGATCGCCGAACGCTGCTGATTCTCATCCCGCATCGACTCCTGTTCCGCCTCCAGGAGTTTCTTGAACACACGGTCCCGCACCGTGCCCGAGCCGCTCTCTGACACGATGGTGAACTCTTTTTTATTCGGTGCCTGGTAGTCAGTGCGTACCACCATGTCGGCCTTCTTATGTGACACACAGTGGCACTCCAGGTGATACGTGCGAACACTGGAGTAGCTTTCCAGTGCTTTGGCACGCACTTCGCTCATCTGCGCAACGCGTCCCATCACCTCATCAGCGCTCAGAGGTGCAGATACATTTGCCTGCTGTGCGACGGCCGGGAAGCCGATGATCAAAAAAGTGATTGCGCTCACAAGCCAGCGCACTTCGGATTTCCTCGCGTGGTAAAGCGGAGTCATTGTATGAGTCTCCTGGTGAGATCTAAGAATCCAAACCTGCTCGTGTTTGTCGATGCGCGTTCTTGAGCATCGTTGTCGAACCGAGGTGGCGCGCCCCGCAACTGAGTTATCGTCAACTCTTCTTTACCGCTTTTTGGTCCTGGCACTGAGGAGTCGAAGAGATAAATCGTGCTCGCCAAAACCGGTCCGACGCGGATTTCACTGTGGGGCATCCCAGAGTTTCCCAAAACATCGAAGAATCTCTGCGTCTCAAAGAAACGGCGCGAAGGCTCGAGCACGATCAGATCTCCGTCTCGCGGCGCATAATGCGTGTCGTAAAGCGGCACAATGTGAAGGTCCGCGCGCCCGCAGGCCTGCAGGTAATAGGCCATGCTCGCCGGTCTTGCGGTTGCTACCGTCGCCGCAGCGGGCGCGAACGGACACACCTCTTGCGCTACCTCGCGCGTGTCAAACTCGGACACTTCATCCATTGCAAAGTAGCGTGTGATGTTCTGTTTCTCTCCGCCAATTGAGTTCAGGTAGAACGAATAGTAGGGCGCCCAAGACTGCAATTCCAGGAGCGGCCATCCCAGCAAAATGACGGCGGCAGGACCCACAAGGGCCGGGCCCAGGACTTTTCCTTTTGCGGCCTTCAGGGTTTGTTGAACCGCGTATCCGCCTGCCAGGTACAGGAAGGGCAGGAGCGGAAGTGAATATCGGATCCACTTGGCTCCACTGACAGACAACCCGGCTAGTTGAACCACCCCGAGCGATAGAAAAAAACACGACGCGAGTGTCCGGCGATCTCGCAAAAGCAAGATGCTGCCGACCATAAGGGCCACCAGGATTGGAATCGGTGTCTTTACCAGCACCAGCCAGAGATAGTAGAACCACGGCACTCCCGCCAGCAGGCGCGAGGGGAAGTTCATATACAGCCTGCCGTCGAAATCGTAGCCACTGTGCGTGACCCCGTCATGATGGAGCCAATGCAAGATGGCATTGAAGTTGGCCGGAGAGAGAATGACCGGGTTCACCACAACAAAGGCAAGGAACATCACGAGGAAAAAACGTCTGTAGCTGAATTGAGACGTCTTGCGGTTCAGCCCCATTTTTCCGGCAATAACCCAGGCAAGCGCGTTCAGACCGAGAAGGTGAAGAATGTACTGCGAGGCAAGAGCCAGGCCAAACCCGATTGCACTCAGGTCGTACCATCGCCGTGCAGTCGGGCCCGAATCTGCCTGTTGGGCGCGACAGTAGAAGTAACAAGCCAATAGGGTGAAGAACGTGAGCGGCGTTTCCTCCTTCGTAAGCCGATTCAACGCCACAGGCAAGGGCGCAACTGCCCAGAAAAAACTCGCCGCAAAAGACCCGGCAACACCCATCATTCGTCGGCAAAACAAAAATAGGATGGCCGTCGTCGCTGCACCGAATAGCACATTGGGCAGACGAAGCCAGCCCTCAGGGTTTAGCGAGGGCCAGCCATGCCTCGCGGCCACTCCGCCCCATCGTTCACCGGTTGTCAGGCTGGCCCAAGCCAGCATCTTCGGCAGCATCGGATGCTCGCTGTTGACGCCGACAAAGTGTCCGTGTCGATACTCTTGAATGGCCGCATATTTGGCCACCTCATCCTCGGACAGACTGTTAAAGTCGACCCGGTAGAGGCGAACTGAAAATGCCAGGACAGTCAACAGGAGTACCATCACGGCCTCCCGATACCGGCCAGCGCGACGATTTTGAACCTCACTCAGCACAGGTGCTCCGGTTTGCGGCGCCCACCTCGGACGCAAGGTGAACCTTCAGATTGGCGTGCAGATCACGCACCTCAGACACGGCGTAAGGTCTCCGCGCAGATGGATTGAAGTACTGCCACACTTCCAACTCCCCGAGAAGTCCGAGCGCCACCAGTTGGAGCCCCACCAGGATCAGCACGGCCGCAAGGACCAGCAGCAACCCGTGTTGCTGCAGGACGTCGGTCCGTGTAAGGACCTTCCATACCAGCAGCCAGAGTGCAATCGCCGATCCGACACCCATGTTCATGACGCCCAGCCGGCCGAAGAAGTGAAGCGGGCGCGACATGTAGCGCAGAAGAAATCGAATTGTCATGAGATCGAAAAACACCCGGAACGTACGGGAAATGTTGTAGTGCGATTCGCCGTGCTTCCGATGGTTGTTTTGAATGGGTATTTCACAGATCGAGGCTCCGTAAGCCGAAGCTATAGCCGGAATGAAACGGTGCATTTCGCCATAGAGCGGCAGTTGCCGCAGCAGGTCGCCCCGGTAGGCCTTGAAGGTTGTCCCAAAGTCGTGGATGTTGACCCCGCTGAGCTTGGCCATCAGCCAATTGGCACAGCGGGAAGGGATCTTCCGGAGCAACAGATTGTCGATGCGGTGGCTGCGCCACCCACTCACGATGTCGTAGCCCTCTTCGATCTTTGCCAGAAAGACCGGGATCTCTGCGGGATCATGCTGAAGATCGCCATCCATAGCGATCACATATTCGCCAGTGCTGTGGGCGAACCCGGCAGCCAGCGCTGCGGTCTGGCCGAAGTTTCGACGCAGCCGAACCGCGACTACATGAGGGTCGATTTCGGCGAGTTCCTTCAGCAACTTGTAAGTCAGATCCCTGCTGCCATCATCGACAAAGACGAACTGGTAACTGCGACCAAGCTCCTCCATGACGCCTTGCAGGCGGCTATACAGTTCGATGACATTAGGTTCCTCGTTGTGAAAAGGAACAACGATTGAAATCTTGGGGGCTGTCTTGATATCAGGCATGCTGTACCGTCCTTCTGAAGGGGCTATCGATCGCCTTGAGCCACTCCCAGTCCTGCTCGTTCAGCAACAATTCGGACTTGCTGCCTAGTTCGTTGAGCAGCGCGCATAGCCAGTTTGCAAACTCCCAATCTTGGTCGCAGACACTCAGCACACTTTGTCCATCGCGCTGGATCGCGGGGACGCCATTGACTGTTTTTGTGGCGTACATATCGGCTCCTTCGTTCCTACTTGACTCTCTGATGCCGCGGTAGCTCTGCCCGAATTGCCGCTCGAAGCAGTTCAGCCATCGATGCATCGCCCGTATTCAGGCATTTAGCTCGCCAAATGCGTCGCAACGGCAAATCACTGAATTGCCGGGAGTATGAACGAGCAGCGGCTGGAGATTGGTGCCCACATTGCGGCACTGCCCTCGAACGGTCATGACAGCCGGCGGGCGGAATGAGGAACTAGAGTTGTGCTTTTCTGTGGAACTATCCCATGTGCAGTGGACAGTAATTGCGGGATCGAGGGGGGGGCAGCCGGCGGCGGTTCTTAGACATGGGGTGCAAATACCATCACATTTCTAACGCCAGCCTTGGGAAATGTGAATCAAGGCATGGACTCGACCGGAGGCCCTCTGCCCGTATCCGGACAATGACCGCATTGCGGCAATTCGGACGAACCAGTCTTCACCACCAGGCAATTACATCAATCACATAGCACCAGCAGCATTGGCACGAAACGTGCGCTCCAACGCGTATGGGAGAGCAGGACAAAGCGTTTCGAGAATCAATCCAATGTTTCGTGCAGAAATCCAGTGGTTAGCGAGTGGTCCGACCCTGAAGCTGGAAGGCAGACTCGTCGCTGATTGGGCAGAGCAGGCCAGGTGCCTAGTCACAAAGGACGTTCTGCCCAAGGGGCTGATCGTCGACCTCACCGAGGTGAGCTATGTCGATTCAGTGGGCGAACAGTTGCTGAAGTGGTTGGCTAGCGTTGGCGCAGTGTTTGTCGCTGGCAGTGTCTACGCATTTGCGGTATGCGACCGGCTCCGTCTATCGCCCATGCAGCGGATAGCCGAGCGACGCAAGCGGCAGCATGGGAGTAGCGGAAAGAGGTCCTCAATTAAGCACACCCATCCAGTTGAGGCCGTTTGAGGGCGTGACCAAGTGGAGAATAATGTCCTGGTTTCACTCAAGTACATCGGCAGTCGATGCCCGTAAACACGGGCACCGGAGCAAAGTAGACGATCATAGTTTAGTTCTTCTTGGTTTGGAAGCGCGATTGCACTGGCCCAGCTGGTTCATGGCGAGGATCTCATGATTGTCGAACTCAACGACGACGAAACTCGGTTGTTGTACAACGTCCTTCTCGAACAAGCGCAGGAGCACTTTAGCTATGCGAGTACGTCCGAAGTAGCCGAGAGACTCTACAAACTGGCGATCAGATTCGGGCGCCCGGTTAGAGAACTATCAAACACAACGATTGCATGAGTGCGAAATTGACGACCGACCAATTGACGATCGACCAATTGACGACCGACCAAGATGATGTTGCCATCAATGGTGACCTAACAAGATACCGCGCGCTCCTAAAGGTTTCTGGCACCGTCGGAGCGCAGCCCACGGTCGATGCAGTCCTCCACAGCCTCGCTAACCTGTTGTCCAACGTAGTTTCATTCGACGACATCGCGCTGCTCTTGTTTGATCGTTCTGGCGAACGCCTGGCACTGCGTGCCTTCGAGCGCAGTCACGACGATGCGGCGATTGAGGTCGGTACAGAAATCATGTACGCGGGCACGGGGCTCGGACGCGCGCTTAAAGACCAGGTCCCGGTATTCGTTCCCGACGTAAAGCAGGAACTTGCAGTCTATCCCGAACTCGCCTCCCGGGTTGATCAAGCGGAGAGCGCATACATATTTCCAATTTCAACCCCGCGGTCAAAACTCGGGGCTTTGGTTTTCGTCAGGCAAGAAAGACTTGAGTTTAGTCCCGCCGATGTCGAACTCATGCGTTCTATTGCCGGACATGTTGCGGTTGCCCTGGAGAACGCCCTTGCCATAAGTACGGTGGAAGCATATCAGCGTGATCTGACACGCGAGCGCGATCGTCTTCGTCTTCTGTTGGAGATCAACAACCACGTTGTAACGATTCTCGATATCAACGATCTCTTCCGGGCCGCATCGGCATCCATTCGCAAGCACTTCGCAAATGATTTCACCAGCTTCATGCTATTCGATGGCCGTTCTGATCGTCTGAACGTTGTAGTCCTGGATTTTCCTGCCAACCGCGGCTTCATGAGCGATATCCCGGTGTCCGTCGCGCAGGAAGACCTGGAGCGGTTGCGAGGCCGCCAGCCGAGGCTGCTGACACCGGCCGACAAGATGCCACCGGTGATCGCACAGATGCTCCGAGCGGAGTCCATCGCTTCAGTTACCGCACTGCCACTGGTTGGCGCAAGTGGCCCGATCGGGGCTATGGTGCTCGGGAGCCGGAAAGAGAACAGCTTCACCCAGGCAGATCTGGATTTGCTCTCTCAGGTCAGTAGTCAGATATCTCTGGCGATCGACAATGCACTGGCCTACGGGCGGCTCAGCGCATCGCGAGATCATCTGGAAGACCAACGCGTCTATCTGGAATCGGAAATCAGCTCCGAATACAACTTCGAGGATATTGTAGGCAGAAGTTCGGCCTTTAAGAAAGTACTCGAGCAAGTGAGCATCGTTGCGCCCACGGATTCAACAGTGTTGCTTCACGGGGAAACTGGAACCGGCAAGGAACTCATTGCACGTGCCATTCACAATCTCAGTTCCCGGCGCCAGCGTACGTTTGTGAGACTAAACTGCGCGGCCATTCCGTCGGGCTTGCTGGAGAGCGAACTTTTCGGACACGAAAAGGGAGCCTTCACGGGAGCTCTGACGCAAAGAAAGGGTCGATTCGAGTTGGCCGACGGAGGCTCGCTGTTTCTGGACGAGATTGGCGACATTAATCTCGACTTGCAGCCAAAATTGCTGCGCGCTATACAGGAGCGGGAATTCGAAAGGCTGGGCAGCACTCGTACGATGCAGGTTGACGTGCGACTGATCGCCGCGTCCCATCGGGACCTCCCTGAGATGATTCGACAGGGCAGTTTTCGCGAAGATCTCTTTTATCGACTCAGCGTCTTCCCCATTGAGATCCCACCACTGCGGGCGCGGCCTGAAGATATTCCACTGCTGGTCAATTATTTTGTGTCGAAGCTATCCAAGAGAATGCGGAAAGAGATCAGGTCCATCCCCAAGCAAGCGATGGAGGTCCTGACGAACGCTCCCTGGAAAGGCAACGTCAGGGAATTGGCCAACTTCATCGAGCGCGCAGTCATACTTTCGCACGGCGAAGAACTGGAAGTGCCAATCGCTGAGCTTCAAGTCTCTCATTTTCACGACGTTTCTAGTCGGGCCTCTACCTTCCATGAAGCCGAGCGGAGAGTCATCCTCGAGGCACTGAAGGCAGCGTCCGGGCAAATCGCGGGTCACGGCGGAGCGGCCGAACGCCTGGGCCTTAAACGTACCACCCTACAAAACAAAATGAGACGCCTCGGAATCTGTAAGGGGGACTATCATACGCGCCGTTGAGACGGTCTGTTTTGCACTTCCCTTTGCCTGCACAATTCCCGGACATGCGCTGAGTGAACCCGAACACACACTACTGCGCGGCATTGCCCCTCCTGATTGAGAAATGCCAGAGCCTGTTCTCGGGCCACAGAGTGCCCTGCGGAGACATGAAAGCACCTAATAGCCGTAGGCCGCCTTTGCGATTCCCAAGCGACGAATCTTGTTTTGTAGCGTCGTACGCTTCAATCCCAGACGTTCGGCGGCTCCCCCCTTGCCTGCTATTCGTCCTGCGGAGGCTCTCAGAGCGTTGATGATTACAGAGGATTCCGCTTGTCGAAGTGTAGAGGGCTTTTCAAAGGCAACCATGGTCTCGGGTGAAGTACACAGCTCGTTGACCGGCACTTCTAGCTCCTCACCACGTGTGAGAATGACCGCGCGTTCGATAAAGTTCGCCAGCTCCCGAACATTCCCCCTCCATGAGTGGTTCGTTAGAATTTCCATGGTCTGCCTTGATACAGATGTGATATGTTTTCGCATCCGTTGTGACAGCTTTGAAACAAAATAGTTCACCAGCAGCGGAATGTCTTCGCGCCGTTCGCGAAGCGGCGGGATCTCTATCGGAAATACGTTGAGGCGATAAAACAGATCCTCGCGGAATTTTCCTTCCTCAATCATGGCCGGAAGATCGCGGTGGGTCGCGGCGATCATCCGCACCTCGACGTGGATCGTCCTGGCGCTTCCCAGACGTTCGAACTCCTGCTCCTGCACAGCCCGCAATAACTTCGGCTGTAGTTCCAGACTGATATCACCGATCTCATCCAGGAACAGCGAGCCCCCATCCGCCAATTCGAATCTACCTTTTCTTTGCATCAGGGCTCCGGTGAAGGCTCCCTTCTCATGCCCGAACAGTTCGCTTTCCAGCAGGCCCGAGGGAATCGCCGCGCAGTTCATGCGCACGAACGTGCGCTCGCGGCGGGAACTGAGATTGTGAATCGCGCGCGCGATCAACTCTTTACCAGTTCCAGTCTCGCCATGGAGCAAGACAGTCGAATCGGTCGGCGCAACGATCGCGGCTTGTTCCAGAACCTTCCGGACGGCTGGACTTTTCCCGACGATGTCTTCGAAGCCGTGCTCAGAGCTGATTTCTGGTTCGAGATAGAACCGGTCCGCCTCGATCCCGCTCACGCCGGGAAAACTTGTGCCTGCGAGGCTTTCAGGATTTATCAAAGGAACGGTTGCGCCCATAGTCTCCTCCTAAATACTCTTGCACTAGCAGTGCATTGCGAGCGTTTATGCGAAGAAATTAAGTAGCCGAAAGTTTTTCTCTCAGCGTCGCCGCAGACTTACTACCGTCGCGGCCTTGAGATGCGAGGCGGTTGTTTTCGACGTTCATAGCCACCAGAATGAGGATTTCTGCGAGTGTGAACGCATGGCAGGTTTCGGCAGTGATGCGAAACATGGCTAATTGCTCCGATCCAGCCTGCGCTGGACAATCGCTTCCAGATCTGGTGCGGCATGGCACGGCTCCAGGCTGGGGTAGTTTGGGAAAATGGCGCGTAACAGCTTTTCAGAATCTTCCAGACGCATAAAGCCGTTTTGGGTGGGAATGAACGTCATAACTTCCTCCCGAAGTTCACGCTTCGATCACGACTGTCTTTCATGATCGAAGTCTGCGCTGAGTGTGCAATGGGGCTGCCTCCGACCACAACGGTAGATCGGCGGATCATGGTCTGGGTATATAGGAGGGCTCCGGTTGGTACTCTCGGAGGGAGAGATGGTTCATCCTTCTGGAAGATCGGGGCTTGTTTACTTCGTCAAGTGCGGTGTATTTCCTGCCGTGGTGCCGGACATTAATCGACCACCACCCACGAGCCGAACACTGCCACGGGACACTCAAACCAGGAGCATGGACTAGCACGTTAGGAGTGAGGAGTGAACCGCGTCTATTTCCGGACAATCTCAACGTGCTTTCGCCCGAAGAACCAAGCATCCATCGACCAGGCACCCGGTCCAATCATTGCCAAGCTGGCGCCTAAGCCGCAAAGTACGATGGCGGTCCAGGGATCGGCCGACCCGGAGAATACGGCCCATAACTGCGTGGTTGCGACTAGAAGTCCGATGTATGGTGTGCCCAGACCTACGATAAGAAGAAGCGATGCGATCAATTGCACTGCGAACGATGCCCAATGAGGGCCCGTCCCCACTTGCTGGAATGTCCCGCGCAGGAGAATGGTGCCAATGAGCAGCCGTTGCAGGAGCAGGCCGGCACCGGGCCACCCGTCTGCGAAAGTCGAGAATAACCTTTGCACAATTAAGGGTAGGATAATTCGCGACGAGGGCGCTACGGCTAAAGGAAGAGGGGGGCTCTCCCCCATTCGGGGGATCTATAGCTCGATAATTCCGCGCTTCAGGCCGATGCTTACGGCATGCGCCCGGTCGTTGGCGCCAAGCTTGGAGAGTATGCTCGCAACGTGGCTCTTGACGCTCGCTTCCCCAATGGATAGTTGATCGGCAATCTGTTTGTTGGCATTGCCAGCAGCGATCAGGCGCAGAACATCGACCTCGCGTGGGGTCAAGCGCTCATCCGTCAGATGTTCGGCCACCTCGGCAGCAATTTCCGGCGGGATTCGCCTTTGTCCGGCATAAATAGCGCGGATGATTTCCGGTAGTTCCCGATGCACGTGCGCTTTCAGCAAGTAGGCCCGAGCACCCGCCTTTAGCGCACCAATTACCTGGGAGTCGGTTGCATAGGTCGTCAGCACGATGATTCGGGCGTCAGGAAATTCGCTGCGAATGCGACTGATTGCGTCGATGCCGCTCAACCCTGGCATCTGCAGATCCATGAGCGTGACATCCGGATGGTGTGTCCGGAATTTTTCGACTGCTTCCTCGCCCGTGGATGCCTCTGCAACCAACGTCATGTCGTGTTCGGCACTAAGTAGTGCGGCAATACCCTGGCGCAGGAGACCATGATCGTCCGCCATCAGAATTCGAATGGTTTTAGTTCCGGTGACCATAACCCCTTACTCTGCGAAGCAGTCTGAATGGAAGGCTATCACCAGACCCGACGTAAGCGATGCGGGCAGGAACGGTTAACTGAAATTCTGTGCCAGCTCCAGCTTCGCTCCAGACATCCAACCGTGCTCCGATGCGCTCGGCGCGCTCTCGGACGCCGCGGAGCCCCCAATGTCCGCTGCTGCCTCCCTGTAAGATCTTGAGGTCCACGCCTTTCCCGTCATCACGAATACGCACCCGAAGCATGGCATCATCATATCGAATCTCGGCTTCAATGCGACGAGCACTGGCATGCCGGAAGGCGTTTCGCAACAGTTCCAGTGCAATTCGATACGTCTCTTCCAGAATGATTGGCGATACTGTCTTCCGCTCGCCCTCCACGGTTACTCCGAATCTAGGCACATCCTGGTCCGCCTGCGATTCTGCCAGCTCACTTCCCGCTCTTGTCAACAACTCCGGCAAAGCACTCTGGGCAACCATGTCGGAACGGATGTCCTGAATAGCGTCACGGCTCTCGGCGATGGCCTGCTCGGTCCGGTCAAGCGTGGCATCGAGGACCTGCATCGCGCGTTCCGAGCCGCTGGCAAAAAGATTACGCGCCGCCTGGTACTGAAACAACAGCGCCTGCAGACTTTGGAGCAAAGTATCGTGGAGTTCGCGCGCGATACGCGTTCGTTCACTCACCCGTGCTTCGATAGCCGTGTTGAATTCCCGATGAAGCTGCCGGACGCGCAACTGATACGCCGCCCACAGCAATGCCATAAAACCGGCTATACACAAAGCACGAAACCAACCCGTCTGGTAGTACGCCGGAGCCACCGAGAACTCAAGCGTATCGCCCAGCTCGTTCCACACCCCGCTGTTATTGCTCGCGATCACGCGAAACCGGTAGGAGCGCGGAGGAAGGTTCGTGTAGTGCGAGTGGCGCGGGTTGACCGGCACTCTCCAGTCGCTGTCCTGGCCCTCCAGTTTGACGCGGAACTGCATCTTCTCCGGCGAGACCAGACTGAGAGCGGTGTAATCGATCTCCACATCGTGTGTCCGCGCTGGCAGACGCAAATTCGAAGCTGCCCTTCCAGGCAAGTTCTGCCATTGAAGCTGGTTGTCCGCGACAATTTGCTCGATGTGCACCGGTGGCGGGAGTTTGTTGGCAGAAAGATGATGGGGATCGACGACTTGAATCGCTTCTCCCGGCATGATCCACAGTTTGCCATCGGTGGACTTCGTGACCGGCGGACCGAAGTAGGCAGGCGAAACCGAGTGGAGTCCGAGGCCGTCGGCCGCATTCCAAATCGTCGTTTCAATTCGATGCATCGGCTCGGCGATCCAGGTATCGAGTTCGCTTCGCGTGATGCGCACCAGGCCGCAGGCCGTGTACAACCATAGCGAACGATCGTCATCCTCCATGGACCAGTGAATTGCGTCGCAGGGCAAACCATTCTTCGTGGTGAGCGTAGCGACGTGGCCGTCTTTGATCCGGCTAAGGCCGCCCTCTTGCGTTGCCGCCCATAACGCCCCGTCGCCATCGAGTCGCAGACCGGCGACCGGGCCCTTACCCAGCCCATCCGCAGCCGTGTACGACGCGCGAACCTGACCATCCTTGAAATACAAAACGCCCCCGTCGACCCAGAATGCGAGCCACACTCCGCCTTCGTCTGGGACCACAACCTTGGCTTGTTGGTGACGTCCCATGACCGACCAGGGGAAATTTTCGACCAAACGCCCATCCCGCATGTGCGAGAGACCCTTGTTCCCGGAAAGCCAGAGGTTGCCCGCCTTGTCCCCCGCGATGGAATACACTTCTTGGCTGGGTACCCCATTTACGGCAACAAACTTGCCGTCCATGAAATAAGCCAGCCCGTGGTTCGTGAACACCCAGATTCGGCCACGATCATCCTGGAATAGAGACTGTATCGAGTCATCTGGCAGTCCATTTGGTTTGCGGAAAATTGTGGTTAATCCATTTTTCCACCTAGTCAACCCGTCGTGAGCGGCCACCCAGATGCTCCCATCTGTGGCTGCGAGCACAGACGTAGTACGGTCACTGGACAGACCTTGTTTTGCAGAAACAGTTGTCACGGGGAGCTGTCGAAACCGGTCGAGTCCCCCAGAGGTGGAGACCCAGATATTGCCTTCACGATCCTCGAAAAGGCTGCAGATAATGTCTCCTGAGAGGCCATCTGATTTCTTGAATACGTCTGTCCGGCCGTGATGCACATGGATAAGCCCCCGCTCATGGGTTCCGATCCAGACGCCTCCATCGCGATCCCGGAGCAGTTTATTCGAATCGACCTCGCGGTCCGGGAGCGGCGCATTCGGATTGATCGCGCTTTGAACAGGATATGGTTGGAGTTTGTCTGCCACGAGCCGCTTCAGTCCCGCGCCACTGATGCCAAATATTAGCTGGCCGTCGTCGGAGACTGCCATGTCACCAACTCGCGCTCCTGGTGTCGCGTAGCGCTTTGGAGGACCGGGCTTCCACCGCCAGAGACCAGATTCTGCACCGGCCCAGAGAGTGCCTGAGCTGTCCTCCCCCAAACTCCACACGAAATGGCCGAACGCGCCGCCCTGCAGGTAGCATTGCGCGCGGCCGCTTCGGATGGCGCACAGCTGGCCTGTGGGAGTATCCGTTGTGCTGCCCATTATGCCGGCCCACACCGTTCCCTCGCGATCTTCGAGCAGCGATGTCACGAAGTGTTCGCCAACCTCCGGGTACCGGGTCAGCTTTCCGCCACTCCAGCTCACGAGGCCAGAAAACGTTCCAATCCAGAGAGTGCCGTCGCGCGTGACGAGCAGACTGTAAGGAGCGCTCGTGAGGTGCTGACCCGCAGGAGGTTGCAAGGGGATACTTCGAACGCCATCGAAGCGAAACAAACCGTTTTCCGAGCCTAGCCACAGATACCCATCGGGCGTCTGCGCCATGGCGAAGATGGCGCCTAGCGAGAACCCGTCCCGGACGCTCCAGGTGGTGTGCGCGTACTGGCTAACCTCCAGCGAGGGGTCCAGCGCAAGCACGGGGGCAGCCCCGAGCAGAAGACTGACAATGCTAATCGTAATGAGCGCCAGCGCAGCTTTCATTTACGACCTCGTGCCACGTCACAGCAAGAGCGCCGAACAGGCACACCGGGGGACTGTTGAAGAGCAAAGAGTATGCCACCCCGTAGCGACCTAATGTAGCATTCACGGCCGCGCAGGCCGCAAGCTACAAAATCTCACCGATGACTACGGCCGCGTCAGGAAGATGGGCAGACCGAGCTTGTGATCGTACCTGGGGCGGTAGCGCTCCGTGTTGTACATCGATGCGATGTCTACCTTGCGCGGGCCTAACTTCGGATCAGGAATCGACACCATCGCGTAGCGGCCCTCGTTGATGGCAGTCATCAGGCCAGATTTGCCTTCTACGAGGGCATCCATGGCCATGCCTGCAAAGGTAAAGGCCACCAGGCGATCGACGAAGTCGGGGCTGCCGGAGCGCAGGTCGTAAGTCAGGTCGCTTACCACCGTTTCTTCACCTGTGGCGCGCTTGATCTCATCACTCAGGTCTTCGGCCACGCTCATCTTCTTGCGATGTCCGAATGCATCGGCTTCGCCGTATTCCTTTACCGCGTACCCCTGCCACTCTGCGCCCTCCGAGAGAATGACCAGCGAGTAGTTGCTCGGGTTGTTGCGCTTATCTTCGATGAGCAACTCAATTAAGTGCTTGAGATCGACTTTGTACTCAGGAATGCAGCAGCGCACCGCGGTTACGTACGCGGTGTAAAGTGCTGTGTAGCCGGCATCGCGGCCGAATACGCGAAAGATCCCAATGCGCTCGTGCGATCCCACGGTCGTGCGCTGGCGGTCGATGGCGTCCATGGCACGCGTAATCGCCGTCGAGAATCCGATGCAGTATTCTGTGTTTCGCACATCGTTGTCCATGGTCTTCGGCACTGCGAGTACCTTCATGCCTTTACGATCGAGTTCCGCAGCATAACTGAGAGTATCGTCACCACCGATCGCGATCAGGTACTCGAGACCCAACGTCTCGATGTTCTTCAGCACGGCCGGCGTCACATCGAAGACGGTGCTGGTGACGCCCTTCTTGGTCGACTCTTTAGCTTCGAAGTTTTGTCCCTGCAGAACGGGAGGCAGCTTCTTCATCTTCGAGGGATTGGTGCGCGAACTGTGGATGAATGTCCCGCCCGTTCGATCGATGGTGCGCGTGTTATCGCGGTTCAGAGGCAGGATGTACCGCGTCTTGCTCGCCGGATCACTCAGATCGACGTGGGTCAATCCTTCCCAGCCGCGGCGGATGCCGACAACTTCGCATCCGATCTCGGCCCCGCGATAAACCACCGACTTGATCACTGAGTTCAGTCCCGGAACGTCGCCCCCGCCAGTCAGTATGCCAATGCGCTTTTTTGCCATGTATGACTCCTTATTTAGAACGAATTAGGACAACAATGGATCGTGGAGCTACTTGATAGATCGACTGCTGCACCGGCAAACCGCATCCTGAGAAGTCTTCTGGACTCGGCAGGTCGGTATTCACGATTCTAAACCAATCTTGCGGAGTACCTTCCTTACCAAATCGGTGGGGGAATAGAGAAACAGCTTCACACTTTCGGCATGTTCAGCACACACCGCAAAATTGAAGGCCTGGTCTTCCTCGATCCAGGTAACCCCCAGCGGCAGTGGAAGCCCTCGGCGTGTACCCACGTGAGGCGTTTTTGTGGCGCCCCTGCTGAGACGGAAGCTGCGACAGATGCACAGTCGGCGACCGCAATGGATTGGGGAAGTGTGGTTCTCACGCGTTAAGAGCCTAATGACACGCCGGATCGTCCTGGAAAGTACCGCCGGCGAACATCTGCGCCAGGAATTGACCGCAACGAATGATCTTCTGGGCGTCCTCATCATCCTTGAGCGGGTTTTCCGAAGTCGACAGGTCGGCCGCTCTCAACGAATTCCGAGCGTCAACAAAGCTCTCCGCCCAGGCCTGCAGATTGTTGAACTCATTCCTCAGCAATTCGAGCCCGCGGTGGTCATCCTCTGTCGATGCAGCGGCTGAGGCTAATGCGACGCTGTCGGCAGCTCGACCTTGGTATGCGCGAATCGTGTTTCCTGCCATGGCCTTCCCCACGGGATATCCATTTTGAACGATCACCTGCAGCATCCCGCCCCATTCTCTTGTCGAGGCCATCGCCTCTATCGCGGCCCTCATGAACGCGGGTGAAAATCCCGACTTCGTGGCGGTGTCGCGGGCCGGCTCCGAAGCGTCGCTCGGAGTGAGTGCCAGAATGGCTCGGTCCTCTTCAAAGCTCAGCGAGCCTTTTGTGATTCGCGCCAGGTCCTGCACATCCACGAACATACGTCCATGGTTTCGAATGACTGTCGCCTGGCCTTGGTAGCCTTGCACCGAGAGCGTTTCTCTCTGGACCTGCGTTTGCGCCAGTGCCATGACTGCTGACATTAGCATTGCCCCGACTATCACGGGCCGCTTCATAATGCTGAACATCGAGTGCTCCCTGGATGAGAATTGCGGTCGAAGGGCAGCGTGCCTCATTGCTGAGGCGGTTCTGCCACGCTATTTCCCGGCACGGTGTATTGTGCCTGCGTGAGAGGAGGAAGTGAGGACTCGACTTGCATATCCATCATCAAGTCGACGCGACGCTCCAACTGGAAGAACTTTGCCACGGTAAGAGCTGGAAGCACTTTGTAGAACTTCTTGTAGTACTTCTTCTTCAACTCAGCCAGACGAGAGTCGCACTCCAACATTTTTTCGGCCATCGCTTTGGCCTCGGCGTCGGTCAGCGCTGGGTATTTCTGGGTGTACTCCTTGATGACGGCAACGCGATCATCATCCAGCCGGGATCGTTCGTGCTCGTATTGCTTATAGATCGGCCAGAATGCCGCTCCATCTTTGTCGTTGAAATTCATTCCTGTTGTGATGAGGGTAGTCCTGTCTGCCTGCATATTGGCCCTCACTACCGCGATGGTGGAGTCAATAGTCGGCTCCTGATCTTGAGCACGGCCCAGAGGGCCAAATGCGAGCATCGCGAACGTAACCATGAGTAATGCACAATTCTTCATCATTGACTGAACTCCTAAGGCGTTTGCTTCGATGAACCTGGTACCGGACGACAACACCGTGCCCGGCAATAGGCACGCGGACCTCTTCTGGTCACGCACGGGGCGATTCGAAGATCGTCTGTTCCCATGCAAAAGAGTATTCGCGAGCCTTATTCGCCGTGGGACGGCTCTGCTGCCGAATCAAGCTTCGCCGCTATTGTCTTCGGCGCCTCGGCCTTCTTCATCACGATCATGCACATGGCTCCAACCCCTGCCCAGAAGACGGTGCGCGCACGCCGGCACAGTGCCAGCGTCAATCCAGCGGTGCCCGCCACGCCAAAGATCTTGGCTATCAGCATATTTCCGCCTTCATAGGTCCCGAAGTTGCCCGGATTGAACGCGCCCACGAGGTTGATGACCTTGGTCAGCGCTTCTACGATGAAAGCGCCGCCTAGGGCGACTCTTGCTCCCATAAACCGCAGAATGATGTAGACCTCCAGGATTGCCAGCATGTGCCATAGGAAATTGAAGATCAACGTTGCCCAGAATGCAGCCGGCGCTTCATCACGAAAGCTGAGGAGGTTGTTTTCCGCCGAGTCAATGATCGGCTGTTTGCCGCTGACCCAAGTATGGAGGCGAGGCAATCGGCCAATCGCCCGGGTTGCGTGGCCCACCAACTGCCACCGGTTTCTAACAGACACAGCCGCGAGGATCGCCGCTGATATGAGCACAGCAACGAGCAGCACTGCGTAGACTCGCCACGTGCCAGAAATCGGGGCAAACAGTAAGGTGGCTGAGATTCCTGAAACCGTGACGAGCACGGCGGTGAAGGTATGCAGAGCGCCGTCAATCGCACCGGCCGATAATGCATTCGACAGGGGCACTGCGCGACCCAGCAGCGAGATCCGCATTCCCTCGCCAACCACTTTTCCAGCGACACCAAATTGTCCGATCGCGTCCGAGATCAATTGCGCGACGAAGCTACGGGACCAGGAAAGGCCCCTGATATCGCAGGTAAACGCCTGCCTCCAGGCGCATGTCTTGGCCAATTGTGAGAGCCCTCCCAGAAGGATCACGAGAGCGAAACCCCACCCGACTGTCTGCAGTTGTTTCCAAACGGTCCCCGGGCCGCTTCGGAAAACCAGATAGCCCAGTAGGCCAAGGCCCAGCAGAGCTGCGAAAGATCGGAGAGAGAGCTGAATGAGAGACCGTAGTCTGGGTGCGGTACCGCTCTTGCCTGCCTGCTTGAAGATCCCTCTCCATCTGCTTCCCTTCTTCGGTTCGTGCGTCTGCTGAATCTCCACCAGCGCACATTCAATGACTGAGTCACCGGCTCCCATGTAGCTCTCCCCATTTCCAGTCGATTTACGCACCTGGACATTTGAGGAATAGCAGATGGATTACCAATCAGGATGTCGGCCTAAAGCCCTTATTTGTGCCTATTTCCCAGGAGTCGCCCTGCATTCGGCAGGCACTGCCCTAGGGCAGTGCCTCAATGTGGGCATTGATGGAAGGACTAACACGACGAAAGCTTATGGTATCCACGGAGAACGCTGTGCTTCCGGTTTGGCCCATTTAGTGCAACCTGCAGAAGGTCCATGGCGCGCCCAAGAATTCAAATCAACTCAGTAGCGGCAACCTACCAGGGTCGAAGGTGAACAGATGAAAGTGGGGATAGCCGCCGATCATGGCGGATACGAGATGAAACAGAAGATCTACATCTTGCTCTGCGCAGGAGGCCATCAGGTTGTCGACTTCGGCAATTTGTTGTACGACAGCGACGACGACTATCCAGACTTTGCCATTCCGCTTGCCCGCGCCGTGTCCGCGGGAGTCGTCGAACGTGGTCTCCTGCTCTGTAGCAGTGGCATCGGGGCGTCCATTGCTGCCAATAAGATTGAAGGGGTGTGCGCGGCAGTCTGTCACGATGATTTTTCAGCTCGCCAGGGCGTGGAGGATGACGACATGAACGTCCTGTGTCTCGGGGGGCGAACGACAGGTATTGCGGTTGCCTGGGATTGCGTGAAGAGTTTTCTTGACGCAAGGTTCAGTGGAGAGGAACGGCACCGTCGTCGCCTCGCCAAAGTCAGTGCGATTCACGCCAATCCGACTGTTGTCTGCGGCGTTCCCGCCCTTCCCATCGCAGGCGAGGCCTCGGGTCCAACTACAAAGGAACAGTAAAGCGAAAGAGTAGAAGCCAGCAGTGCCGTTACTTCGGGTGTGAGCGGACCTCATTATTATGGGGCTCCCTGATTCGGCCTACACCCGAGTGATCTCGCACCTGGATCTTGCCACTACTATGACGTGGTTTGCCAGCTTCCAGTCCCGTACTTACAGTTAACGTTTTTTGGGATATGACGTTGGACCGCGACCGACCAAAGTAACAGCGTCGCCTTTTATCGGGGGCCGAGGGGATCCGCAGTCACCGGTTCGGAGCGAAGTGGTAGAGGAGAGCGTGACTCGCCCTCGACAAGATGGGCGATCACCGCGAACAGAAGCCCCACGGAGATTCCGGACATCAGCATGCCTACCATACTCTCGAGCGGGCCCAACAGGCGCCATTTCGACGGCAGGACGACATCGCCGTATCCGACCGTGGTATAACTGCTCGCCGAGAAGTAGAATGCGGATTCCCAGGATGTGAAGTAAAGCCCGCGATAGCAACTCGCCCACAGCAGAATAACGATTCCGTGCAGAATGATGACGGCTACCGCAGTTTGCATGACCAGCGCGGCAGCGTGGAACATCCGAAGGTCGTGACGGTCCCTTGTGGCAACACTTCTTAACCAGGTGATAAGCGCGGCGACGCCAGCACACTGCAGAGATAGCGTAATCAATACGAGAAGAACGGCAGCACCAGATTGTTGAAGTAAAGTCATCGTTCGCGATCGCTCCTCTCCATTGAATACTGGCCGCCGTCCTGGGTTAACTTGCTGGTTTAACTCCCTGGTTTAAGTCGCTGGGTTAACTCGTTTTCGAGTGGTTGTAAGCGACGCCGCCTTTTTCAGTACCGGCACCTAGTCGGCGGGTACGGCGTGCACCAGTGGTTCAGACTCTACCGGAGCCACCGTTTCCCACTTAATCAGCTTCAAGTCCAACACAAAGATGGAATAGATCACCGGGACAAGCAGCAGCGTCACAAACGTCGCGATAGAAAGACCACCGATCTGGGCGTAGCAGAGAGGCTCCCAGAGGGGTCCCCCGTGAATGGCCAAGGGTATGAGCCCAAGCACAGTCGCACCGACCGTGATCATCACCGGGCGCAATCGCACGATGCCGGCATCGAGCAGCGCTTCCCGCAAGGGCTCTCCTCGCTCGTGTGCTTCTTCGATGAAGTCGAAAAGAACAATGACGTGGCTGACGATTACGCCGACCAGGCTGGCGACTCCCAGGAATCCCATAAATCCGAAGGGCTGTCCCATGATCACCAGGCCGGCGAGGGCTCCTGTCATTCCGTAGGGGATTGCCGCGAACACGAGAAGCGGCTTGACCGCGCTTCGGAACTGCACAACTAATGCTATGTAGATCAGCGTCACGGAAATCGACATCACGACGCTGAGTTCCTTGAAGCCTTTCTGCTGTTCGTCGTATTCGCCTCCGATCTCGAGGAAATAGCCGGGAGGCAGGTTCGTCTGGAACTCCTTGATTTTCGGCAGCAGCGGCGTGAGCACTTGAGACGGTAAAACACCCGGGATCGGGAACGCGGATACCGTAACCGTGCGGAACTGATTGCGGCGCTTGATTTTCGATACCTCCATCTCCGTTGTGATGTTCGATACCTGCCTCAGAGGTACACGCTGATTGCTGGACGAAGAGTAGACGTACGCATTTTGGATGTCAGACAGTCCAACGCGGTCCTCCATCCTCAAACGAACGGCGATGGGAATTTGCTTGTCCGCTTCCCGGTAAGTCGAAACTGATAATCCGCTCATTGCCGCGGCAGAGGAGAGGGCTATGTCCAGATTGGTGATGCCGGAAAGGTTGGCGCGATCCGGGTCAACCTTCAGCCGGACATTCATGGCAGGCTCGCCCCAGTCGTCTCGTACCCGGGTCGCATTGGGCTGGGCGCGAAAGATAGCCTGGAGATCGCCAGAGAGACGGTGCAGAACATCCATCTCAGGACCTGAAATTCGAATAGAGACGGGAATGCCAACCGGCTTGCCGGTCTCGAGCTGCCGCACATCGACTCGGGCTCCAGGGACTTCGCGGCTCAGCGCCGTCTGAAGCGGGCCCACGAACTGGTTGGTGAAGTGCTTGTCGGAAACCTCGACGAGGATCTGCGCATAGTTGAGCTGTTGTCGCTCGGGGTCGACCGAGAACCAGAATCTCGGGCCGCCGCCGCCGATGAATGTGGTCAGCGACTTTAGAACATCTTTGTCATGATGTTCATTTCCAAATCGTTCCGCCTCCTGCCGAATGACAGTTTCTGCTCGTTGTGCGACCGCGTCCGTTGCACCCAGCGGGGCGTCGGGGGGAAGCCAGACATCCACGTAAGACAGATAGGAAAGGTCCTTGGGGAAGAACTGCGGCTTCAGCATTCGGAAAAACACTCCGCCCAACACCAGAACGATGAGCGAGCAGGCGAACGTAGGCCAACGATGCCTGAGCAAGAAGTCACCCACCCGATAGTAAAGCGCCGGAAATCCGTGCTGCCGCCGCTCCGACATGGGCGGCTCCAGGTGCTTGGGCGGTCTAATCATGTAATACGCAATCAACGGCATAAAGGTGAAAGAAACAATGACGGAAGCGATCAGCGTGCACGTCATCACAACCGGCAGGCTATAGAGGAAAAAGCCTGTATCGCCGGTCAGCATCAGGAACGGAAGATAGGCGACGATATTTGTGATGGTGGCAAATACGATCGCCTTCGCCAGCTTGGTCGGCCCAATCCATGACGCAAGGTCGCGCGGGGAGCCGGAGCCCAACTCGCGCTTGATCGCGTCCCCTGCCACAACCGGCATATCTACTAACAAGCCGAGCGCAATGATCAACGTCGCGATGGAAACTTGCTGAATGTCAATCCCCAGAACGTGAACGATACCGAAGCTCATCGCCAGAGTCAGGGGGATGGAGGCCGCCATTAGCATGGCGGCACGCCAGTCCCAGAATCCAATCAGGGCGACAATCACGACGAGAACAATGGCCTCATAGAGACTACCCATCAACAGACTGACAAGCTCCTTCACTTGCCGCGGCTGGTCCGACGTGCGAGCCACAATAAGGTCAGCAGGCAGTTGCGGGCGCACGTAGGCTAGAGCCTTGTCTACCGCGGCGCCGAATTTGAAGATCTGTTCCCCCGATCGCATTTGCACCGCCAATGTGATGGCACGGTTGCGATGCCAATTTCCGTTCGGCTCGCGAGAGACCATGTAGTTCAGGTACCGGGTGGGCGTCTGATAGGCACGTGATATGTCGACCAGATCGCGCAAGTAAAGCGGCGCCCCGTTCGTCGACGACGCCAGGAGCACGTTGCCAATATCCTTCGTGCTTTTGAACTCGGCGGTTGCGTCAACCAGGATATTTCGCGATTGGGTTTGGACGATTCCACCGGGAGCCGTCACATTCCTCGCGTTGAGGATGTCTTTGATTTTCGTCGGCTGCAATTTCAAGGCTGCCAGCCGCGCGTCCGAGTACTCCAGATAGATCTCTTCGGGCAGAACGCCCACGCGCTGGACCTTCGCTACCTCGGGTACACGTTGCAGCGTGCGCTGGATCAGATCGGTGAAGTCATCCATCTGCCGATACGAATACCGGTTATTGGCTATTTCGGCGATGCGTTCCTTGGTGGCTTGAGGATCGCGAATGATAATCGGACCCCACGCGTCGGGATGCATGTCATACTCTTGCAGATTCTTCTCAATGAACTGCCGCGCATAAGCACGGATTTCGTCATCCGACTTTTGCGTCGCAAAATCGATTCCGGAGCAACTTCCTACCGATAACGGGTGAATATCTCGCGCTACGCCGTCTCGTTCTGCCTGCATAGCAAATATCCGAAAAGGGCGTTCGACGACGGCAGGTGGTACAGAGGCTGGATAACAGTTGAGAGCTGTGGCGCGTCCTGTTGTCTGTCCTCGACGCTCTTTCTCAATCGCATCCCGCACCCCGCGGGCGCGCAACGCGATTTCGAGGTCCGGCACCGTCGGACTGGCGACAGTCAGCATCAGCGCTGCCGTGTCTCCAAAGTCGCTAATCCAGGTGATCGGTCCCGCACCGTCGGGTAGGTCCGTGATCTGATTCAGTCGTTGTCCGATGTCCTGGAATTCCTGCTGGGTGTTCTTGATGTTGTCCAACAGCCTGACTTGCACGACAGAAATGTTGTCCTGGGTGGTGGACTCCACACGGTCCACCTTGCTGTTTCCCGTGGCGGCTTGCTCGACCTTTCGCGTGACCAACTGCTCGACCTTGTCTGCGGAAATACCCGGCCAGGGGGTTATGGCCAGTGCGATGCGCACAGGTATGTCGGGATCCTTCCGCTTGGGCATATTCATGTATCCAAATACGCCCCAGGCAAGCGTGGCGAACAAGGCGACCCAGGCAATCTGCCGGTTGTTGACAAAGAATCGTGCGATGTTGCGGTTGTTATTGGGGTTCTCGGCTTTCATTGAAGGACCTCTACGCGTTGCCCATCCTTAAGCAGATTGGCGCCGATGGTGATGATGCGTTCTCCTGCTTCCAGCCCATTGACTACGCTGATTTCTGTTCCATTGACGGCGCCGACCTCTACGCTGTGAAGGCGGGCGGTTTCTCCCGCACCTGACTCTGAGATCACGAACACGCCATATTTTCCGTCCCTCGCTTGCACGATTGCGGAAAGCGGAACCTGCAGCGCGAACGCCCGGGTTGCGCCATCGGCGTTGGCAAGTTGCAAAGAGCCGATCATTCCGACTTTCAGTAAATGATCGCGGTTTGGAATCGCGACCTCGACCTCGAAGTTACGAGTAACCGTGTCGGCTGCCGATGACATGCGGCTGACGCGCGCATGAAAAGTGCGTGTGGGGAATGCGTCGATGCCGACCTCGACGGGCTGGCCAACCTTTACCGAACGGACGACCGTGTCGGGCACGCCCACCACGATTTTCACCGTATCGGTTTTAGCGAGTGCGAATGCGGGAACCCCAGGACCGACGAACGCGCCCAGCTCCACGGATTTCTTCACGATGTCACCGTCACAGGGCGCAATCAGAGAAGTATCGCGCAGAGAGATTTCTGCCTCGCTCGTAAGAGCACGCGCCGATTTCAGCTGCTCCTCGCTGGCGTCATATTGCGCGCGAGCGGAATCGAAATCAGGTTTCGTAAGGCTCTGACTGTCATACAGGTGCGTGGCGCGATCGAAGTCGAGCTTCGCCTTTAGTGCGACCGCTTCGGCGGCCGCAGCCTGCGATGACGCCTGATGTACCTTGTCCTCGTATTCCGACGACCGGATGCGGACGAGCACGGCGCCCCGGCTGACCCGATCGCCTTCCGCCAGGTCGCGCATTCTGCCATCCTGGCCGCGTACTTGCTTGAGCGAAATGACGTATCCCGGAATTCTGAATGCCAGGGGAACTTCCGAGTCGGGCGTGACTACCGCCGAGAAGCGCAAGCCGTCGGCGCTGACCCCCACCTGGCTCTTAATGGCTTGAGCCTGTACTCCCTGCGGGGGCTGCTCCATCGGCTTGTTCGAGCCGCAGGCGGCCATGACTAGCGCTAATGCAAGGGTTGCAATTGTGGTTCTCACGTTTATTCCTCTCCCATCGCGCGGCGCAAATCTGCAAGGGAACTCCAATAAGAAGAAAGCGCCTGCTGATACTGAAATGATGTTTCCGAACTTCGAGCCTGAGCTTGCAGAAGATCTTTTATGAGTGTGGCTTGTTCTTTGTATTTATTGCTGGTGACGCGGAATTCCTCGGCTGCGGCTTCATGACCGGTGCGAGTGGCCTTCAGCAACAACGCAGCCTCTTTCCACTTCCGGTATTTCGCAGCGACTTCAACTCCGATCTGCGATTCTGTCTCCTGTGCGCCGTTGTGCGCTTGCGCCAGGGTGTTGGATTCTTCGCGTACACGGTTGTGCTTTCGTCCCCAATCGAATGGTTCCCAAGTCAACGCAAAGCCGGCCACACCGACATTCGTCGGCAGGACCTGCACGTTCTGAACTCCCATGTAGCTAACGGCAATACCCAGGTCGGGTATGTATTCGGCCTTCGCAATGCGGCGGTCGTACTCCGCTTGTCTTTCCTTGAGATGAGCCTGGTGGATCTCGGGCCGATTCTCCGACGCCTGGTGGCGCGCTTCCTCCAGAGTCAGAGTTGTCGTGTCCTCCTCGGGCATGAAATCAACCCGAAAGGGAGTTTCAAGATCGCGTGCCAAGAGTTGATTCAGGCGCTCGTGCTGTGTGGCAAGTCCGTTCTCGGCAACCGACAAGTCGTATTGCGCCTTGGTTAAGCGCGCATCGACCTCCAACGAATCTCCTCTCAGCACGGTCTTCTCTGCGACGTAACGCAGCGTAACTCGCTGCGTCTCTTGCAGCGTCTTCACTGCTTCCCCTGCCGCATCCACGGCGGCTTGAGTCGCTACCAGCTCGACGTATGCGCTTCGTACTTCGGCCGCGATCTTCTGCCTTTCGGCGCGAACGTCTTCTTTAGAGATCTCGCGGCCAAGTTCGGTCGCGCGAATTCCCAATCCGATCTTGTACTGCTGTGTCAGCGGCTGATCGATGCTGCCGTTCAAAAAGGCGGTTAACTGTGCTGGCGTGTGAACCTTGGCATTGGTTGACGGAATCGGTCCAGTTCCTGGATACGTCCCGAAGACTCCCTTCGCGAATGTGAAATCAACCGGCTGCAGCAGTTCGCCGCCAATTGCGGAAAACTGAAAATGTGGCAGCCGCTTGCTGCGCATCGTGCTCACCTGGAAGTCATACTTTTGCGCTTCCAACGCTGAGTTTTTCACGAGCCGATTGTTCGACAGTGCAATGGAGACCGCGTCGTCAAGCGTAAGGAGCGGGACGTCCTGCGCAGTTTGTTGAGCAAGCGACGCGATCGGTGACGCAAAGACAAGAATTGTCAGAACCAGTGCGAGATGTTTCGATTTCATCATTCTTCTACCTGGAAGTTCGGCCGGAACCTGACGGCGCTTTGAACTTGAGCGAATCGTGTCGTCGCTCGTATGCACCAAGATTGCAGGTGCCATGCCAACCTGGACTTCCTTGCAAGTTCTTGAATCGAAAGTGCGTGCGTACAAGAATGCTGAAGAATGCCCATATCTGGTCGACAGGCGCTGCCCTCATGCGGGCAATCGACAGCATTGGCTGGCGTTCCGGATGCTCCGAGAATGTTGACGGCTTTATTGCGGGTGACGGCCAAAGATAGCTTCAGGCGCGGAGCGGAACCTCCGCTGGTCAGCTGCCGAGTTAGAGATTATCGGACCTCACCATCGCGTAGTGATCTGTCTGGATCGCGCCCGTGACGGTTGCTGCTGTGCGTTGAACGATTTTCTCGGATAGTGGAGAAACTGCCGAAGACACAAATGTCCGCGAACGCACCATTCAAGCTCACCAATGTTGCCTTGCTGGCGAGAATGAAAGTGTTCGCGGACATCATAGGCACGGGGAGCTGGTTGACTCCGAAATGCCAAAACTCCTTATGCATCCAGGCGGCCCGCAACCACGCAACGGTGATTGCGGCTAACGTTCAGTTGTACACGGCTGCCAAGTTGTTCTGCCGCTGGAACTGCTCGCAGCCGATCACTTCCAGGGATTTAATCGCGGCGCAATATGCTGCTTCCACACTAATCCGATCGATACCAAGCAGAACCGCAGCCTGCTGGGTGGAACGCCTCTGCAGGCCGCAAATCACCAGGACAAAGCGCGAGAGTACATCCAGCCTGAAGATCAGGGCGCTCGACTCCTCCACCAGAACGTCACGCCAGTCGGAAGACAGTGCTGTGTGTCCTCCGTGAATACAGCCTCGCCGCTCATACGCTGCGGCGAGTTGAGTTATGCGTCGCTGCTGCATTTGCACCGCTGATTGGATCATTGTCAGGCACGCCCATTTCAGAAGCCAATCCTGAACACCGGGACTTACCGATTCTGCCAGTGCACATGCATCCACAACGCATGCCGCTGCTATCTTTTCGTCTCCGAGCAGGAAGTTCGCCAGCCACTCCAGCTCCTCGCGATGCTGGGTAATAACGCCGCCAACGTTTTCATTAATTGCAGATTCAGTAAAACTCGTGTTGGCCGCGCTAATCATGGGTGAACTTCCTTGGTGGTCTCAATCACCTTCTGGCTTAGGCAAGGCCGATGCCAAACTCATCCTCTGCACAAGTTGCTGACTTTAAAGACATATATCTGTTGCCTACGATGAGGACGGAGTGAACGGTGACCGGATATGGGCACTGTGTTATTTCAGGGGCAAGTGTAAGCTGTGGACAAAGACGACACTTGAAAATGCAAAAAGACTATTTGCGGGCAGAACCAGGCAATGGTGGGGCGCCTCAAGTGCCCAGATCCTGTCGTGCGACTGGCAGTGTACTCGATGGCTTCTCAGGTGCACTCGATCATCGGCAACGACGCTCAGTGGCCGAATGATTGCCCTTTCCGTTCGAATTACCCGGCACTTGCATGTTCGGTTTATTGCGGACCATCGGAAGATCAAGACGTTCGCAAACATCGCGGGAATATGAAGTCTCGGCAACGAACTGAGCTCCGAGCCTCTTGAACAGCGACAGCACCTCTTCGCCGACAGCATCAATGAATAGCACTTCCGTCAGATCCACAATTAGTTTCAGTTTGGAGTCGCAGCGCGTCGTAACCGTGCGAACCTGTTCAGCTCCGGCCCCGGTCAATCGGCCTTCGAGCCTGCACATCAGTGCACCGTCTGATTCTTGCGTTTCCACACGTAGCATGATTGGTCCCTCTGCCATTTACTGGCAGCTCAAAGGGCTGCCTAGACTGAGCTGTGCAGATGGTTTGCCAAGATTGCTCAGCGTAACTTATTGACAGTAAAGGGCGTCTCGATCAGGTGCCGCCGTCTAGGACGGGCAGCGACAGCATGCGGGCACCCCCCTCGAGCAAAAGAATCAAGGCGGCTGATTCAGCCGCCTTGAAGGGTTGAAGAATCCGAGGACGCCGGCGCCTTTGACTTGCCCCGCATGTTGTTGCGGGACCACATGCGGTCAGGCCGAATAATCAGCGCGAGTGATACTTAGCCGGCGCATCTTGTTCTGCAGCGTAGTTCTCTTAAGGCCGAGGCGCTCTGCCGCTCCACATTTGCCTGCTATCCGTCCAGACGCAGTTTTCAAAGCGTCGATGATCGCCTGCCGTTCAGCTTGCTCGAAGGTCGACGCCGCCGCAATAACAGTGCGGCCAGCGGATCGGTTCAGCTCGGCTCGTGGCACATTCAATTCGTCCCCTGGCGTGAGAATCACGCAGCGCTCAATGAAGTTCTCCAGCTCGCGAATGTTTCCCGGCCAATCGGCATTCACCAGAGCCTCCATCGCGGTTCTCGGGACAGACCGGATACGCTTTTGCATACGGCGGGAAAGGCGCGACACAAAAAAGTGGACCAGGAGCTGAATGTCCTCGCGCCGTTCGCGCAGCGGCGGGATTTCGATGGGAAACACCCTCAACCTGTAAAAAAGGTCTTCGCGAAACTGATTATTGCGAATCATGCTTTCCAAATCGCGATGCGTGGCCGCAATCAGACGAACATCAACCTTGATCGTCTTCGTGCTTCCGAGGCGTTCAAACTCTTGTTCCTGCAGAGCGCGCAGAAGTTTCGGCTGCAAATCCATGGTGATGTCGCCGATCTCGTCGAGAAAAAGACTGCCGTGATCCGCCAGCTCGAACCGGCCTCGCTTCTGCATGAGGGCACCCGTGAAAGCACCCTTTTCGTGGCCGAAGAGTTCGCTTTCCACCAAGCCCGAAGGGATCGCCGCGCAGTTCAGACGAACAAATGTGCGCTCCCGCCGCGGGCTGAGATTATGAAGCGCTCGGGCCACCAGCTCCTTGCCCGTACCGGTCTCGCCGTGCAGTAACACGGTGGAGCTGGTTGGCGCAACGATCGCGACCTGCTCCAGCACCTTGCGTAGAGCGGCACTCTTGCCAACGATGTCTTCGAAGTTGAATTCAGATTCGATTTCCGATTCAAGGTAGAGGCGCTGCTCTTCCAGATCGTCGCGCGAAGCGCGGAGCCGTCCGTAGGCCAGAGCATTCTCCAGTACCAAAGAGATTTGGGTGCCAATCTGCGACAGCAGGTCGCGGTCCGCTTCGTTGAACCCATTCGCCTTGCGACTGCACATGGTCAACAGGCCCAGGGGGCCGTCGGCGCCCATCAGTGGCACCAGGACGGCCGAGAGGAGGGATTCAGCTCGGGACGCCTCACGGAGAGCCGGAGGTATATCTGTTTCCAACGGTGAGTAATACTGTGGCGTGCGGAGGCGCGACCATTCGCTCCAGAGCTTCGTGGGCTCGGCGACAACGACCTTCTCTAGAAAGCCCTTCCCCGTCGGGAAATCGAGAAATCTGCGTTCCAAACTGCCCGACTGCTTGTTGAAGAGCCACAATGACGTGAGATCGTTGCCCAGGTGCTTGCGCATCGACGCCGCCACCGCCTGAAACAGTTCCTCCGCTTCCAGCTTGCTCACAATGTGATTGTTGATCTCCAGCAACAAGCTGAGCCGATCCCGCTGCTTCACGACCTCTCGGTGGTAAAGCTCCGCGGTGTCTCTTGTCAGTGCGATTTCGAGCGCGACCGCAACGTGGGCCGCCAGGGCACTGAGCATCTCGATGTCTTCGGGAGCAAATTGCTGGCCCGGCAATTTTGGCGTGGACAGAATTCCGTAGCGTTTTTGCGCGGTCGATACTGGGAACAAGTAGGTGCTTCGTCCGGCCACCTCGGCTGCAAAAGGAGCCATGTCAGGGTGTTCCAACATTGTCAGCGACAGGTCCGGGACAAACACCGGTTTCTGCTCGTCCAACGCTTGCGCCACCGGACCAACGCGTAACAATTTGGCTCCACGTTTAATTGCGGGAGCGTCCGCGTCTCGATCGAACTCGAAGCTGAATAAGCTCTCGCCATCATCGCTCAGCACGTAGAGTTCGGCCCCGTGCAATCGGGAAGTGCTGGACAGAACGTGACGCAAGCTCTGCAGGACAGCTTTTACCGTGGGCTGATCGGCTAGGGCTGTGGACGCACCCAGCAGCATTCGATATCGATCTTCGGCGATGGTCATGACAGGGGCGCTCTCCACAATTCCCGGTTTACAGATCCGAACACCCGGGTTCGCACTGGAATGCAGTCTATAGGCTCGGACGATCTAGCTAACCGACCTTCGGTCAAGGTGCGGCACCGGATAGACAAATCCGACGTATAGTGGCTTTCGCGGACGCTGGAAAGATTCGCCGCTTTGCTGCGCCCGGTGTTGCGCTTTCAAGTATCTGCCAACCAAGTTCCCGCTGCAATCACATCCGGATGGTTCGGGACGACCCTCTGGCATCGGCGTGCCCAGGTTCGGCTTGAAATTCCTATCGTTCACTCCCCAGCGACGCTGGAACCGTAGAAAGGAGTTTGGTGATGGCTAAGTCCACAGTCCGATTCATCTGGGAGACGACGCCGTGTACATTTCGTCGGGACACCGGTCCAGTTTCGGAAACAGCATTGCTCCAGACCGTTGCACCCGTCGCGACTCGGGTGATCTCTGCGGAGAATGCAACCTCCACCTTGACCCCGTCCTGATCGTCCACTTCTTCCAACTTTTCCAATTTGCCGCTGAAAATGTAGTCGTTGTCGGGACGGCCATCATACGTCGAGACCATGGAGAACTGGCCACTGGCGCGCAGATGATCGATGACCGCGCTGGTCACAAGAGTGCGCGGATCTGCCGCCCAGCGGTGGTATTCGTAGAAACCGATTTGCTCGGGCGTGCTTCGGTAGACAATGGGCCCTTGCCGCAAATAACCCGGCGACTTGAATTCTCGTACTGCGATTGAGGTTCGGACATTTTCAGGGGCGGGCGGATCCGGCGGAGCCGGCAAATTGAGCGTGTAATATGCGGGATATTTCACTCTACCGCAGCTGGCCAGAACGGGTAGGAATGCCAGCATCAATACAAGAGCTGTCGGAAGTTTCTTCATGTCGTCGATCCTCCTCTGGTGACCGCTGCTTATTTCGGAACCCGGCGGTCCCCGGGTTGCTTGGTGCGGATCAGGCTCCAGGGCCGCTGCTTCAACGAATTCGTAAACTGGTTGAGGTTGTCGGTCGCATCGCGAAGATTATCGACCGTGTCGTCGATCTTGTCGTCGTTGGCTCGTACAATCGTTTGCATGGACTGCAGCAAGCCTTGGGCTTCTTCCAGGGTTGTCTGTAATTCAGCCAGGTCTTTCCGCACGGGAGCGCGCAAATCCGTCACCGTGCCATTGACATTCTGAATGGTGTCATCCGCATGCTCGCTAACCCTGGACAGTTGGTCGGTGAGGCGGTCAATCTTTGGGCGTTCTTCGGCGACCAATCTGTCAACATTCTCAAGAATGGCCTGAACCTTTTTCTGATTCCGCGGTCCGGTCATCGTGTCCAGGTTGCCAAGTAGATGGTTCACGTTGCCGGTGATACCGTTCAGTTCTCCCTGCGCCTGAGTAATCAGCGTATTCGCGCTGTCCGCAACGGTTGCCAGTTTCCCGGCGATCTCATCCAGGCTGGCCGCTTCTTGCGAGGCGACGGTTGAGCCTGGTGGAAGGCGCTTGGCATCAATGGTGCCGGTTGTGATCGACAAGGCAGCGTTGTTCATGACGCTGACGAATCCCAGCTTGGCCACTGATTTCTCATTCAGCGGGGTATCTTTCTTAACATCCAGGAGAATCTCGATTCGGGTTGGATCCTGCGCCCAGGGCCGCACCGCTGTAACTTTGCCCACATCGATTCCTCCATACAGCACGGAAGCCCCGGGCTCAAGTCCGCCGGCGTACCGCAGGTAAGTGCGATAGTGTGCCGCCCCGCCGCTGTATTGTGCGTTCAGCAGGTAGATCACGGTGAACGTGAGTACCGCAAAGCAACTGAGGACGAAGGCACCGACTTTTGCTTCTGTGGTCATGGTTTTGCTCCCTGACTGTGCACGTACCGTTCCAAATAGGAGGCCACTGCCGGCGCATGCCCCGGGTTATCCGGCACGGCGTTGAGAAACTGCTTCACCCGCGGATGTTGGCTTGCCCGTATCTCATCTTTTGTGCCGACCGCGAGGAGCTTTCCATTGAACAGCATCGCGATCCGGTCGGCGATTCGGAAAGCGCTGCGCATCTCATGGGTGACAACCAGCGCCGTAATCTGAAAAGTGTCCTTGAGAAATAAGATCAGTTCGTCCAGTTCCGCCGCCACAATCGGGTCAAGGCCTGCGGAGGGCTCGTCCAGCACTAAGATCTCCGGATCGAGTGCAAGAGCGCGCGCCACCGCCGCACGCTTCTTCATGCCTCCCGAGAGTTCCTGGGGGTGCAGTTTGCCGAAATCCGCCATGCCCACTACCGCCAACTTCATCCAAACGATCAGGTCGATGATTGAGGGAGCGAGTGCAGTGTGCTCCCGCAAGGTGAGCGCGACATTGTCTTCCAGCGACAGCGAATTGAACAACGCCGCGCTTTGGAAGGCCACTCCGATCGAGCGCCGGATTTTGTTCAAATCCGCCGGTGAGCAGCGCGTGATGTCGGTGCCTTTGATCGAGACGCTGCCCGACTTCGGATGCTCGAGACCAAGAATTTGCCGCAACAGTGTGCTCTTTCCTGAACCGCTGCCACCAAGCAGGACCGTGATCTGGCCTGGTTCGATGTCAAGGTTCAACCCCTCGAGCACATGCCGGCCGTCGTATTCCACTACCAGATCGCGCACGGAAATTATGGACATTTAGGTTCTTCCCATGAAGTAAAAGATGGTAGTGAATACCGCATCGGCGACAATGACCAGGAACGTTGATCGCACGACCGCCGAAGTTGTCGAGCGACCCACTGCGTCGGGCCCCCCGCGCACACGAAGTCCTTCCAGGCATCCCACAGACGCAATGATGGTGGCGAATGCCACACTCTTGATCAACCCGGCAATCACATCCCGTAACTGGATCGAGATCAGCACATATCTGAAATAGACCAGCAGACCAAGGTGCGTGCTGAAGAACATGAACAGGCCCCCGGCGAGAATCCCGAAGAGGTTCGCGCCGATACTGAGGCACGGAACAACCACCAGTGCGGCCAAATACTTTGGCACCAGGACGAACTCCACAGGTTCGAAGGCCATAACCTTGAGAGCGTCGATCTCTTCCGTCACCTTCATGGTGCCGATCTCGGCGGCAAATGCAGATCCCGAGCGTCCGCTGACGGCGATGGCCGTCAGCAGCGGACCAAGTTCGCGGGTGAAGCCGACTGCGACCAGATCGATGACGAAATGCAAAGCTCCGAACCGCCGCAGCTCAGATGCTCCCTGCATGGCCAGGATGAAACCGCTGCACATGGCCATCAGGGCAACCATCGGCAGCGCGTCAACCCCGATCTCTAGCATTTGGTGAACGGCTGCATGCCAACGATGTCGATTTCCAATCAGGGGCAAAGCTCTGCGCATCCCGCGCAAGGTTGCCCACAATTGAATGTTTAAGCTTCCGACGTAGTCGAGTTGACTCAGGGTCTCTTTGCCGGCACTTTCGAAAAGGTTCGTCATTAGACCGCCTCGCGCCCAGACTGGCTCATCTTGGGGCTTCCATTGAAGAGGGCTAGAATTCCCGTAGATTCAAACAGGCTAACTAACCGATCGTGCAGGCCCTGCAACCTCAGCTCGGTGCTATTGTCTCGCGCGATCTTTAGCGCTTCGATCAGGGTGGCCACGCCGGAACTGTCGATATGGGTGACGCCGGACAGGTCAATGCTCACTGTCCTCGGATGTGGCGAGTTCAAGAGGGCGATGAGCTGGTCGCGCATGGCCGGGGAGGAATCGAAGTCAATGCTTCCCTTCAAAGACGCCAAAGCGCCATCTTCGCTGGCCACGATGTTGATTTCCGCCTTATCGATCCTGTTGGTGTCGTCACTCACGGAGTCGTTTCCCCTCCGGCAAAATGTCCCAAACTTTCCTGAGGGACCATTGCCAAGATTCACTACGAAACTGTTCATGGCACGCGCAAGGCCATTGGCGGGTAGTCGTAATATCAGGCACGTCAACGATTTGCGCATGGGATGCTCTGATGATGCGAACGATCTGGACAGTATCCGGGCAGGCGCGCCCGAATGCGGGCAGACCCGGTCAGCTGCGCTCGGGTCGTGACCCTATTGGGTCATCGAGCGGATCGGATTGGTTGCTTTTCGCGTCCAGAACCGAGGATCACAGGGCCGAGTTCGACATTGTGTCTTAGGAAATTGCGTTCGGTCTTCCACTGAGCTTTTGCATTCTGGGCTCAGCTTACGCAATGCGGCCTGCGCCGAGCGATTGGACCTGCGGATTGGCTCATGTGAAGAAGATTGTGTCCGACAACTTCAGCGCGGGTATGGAATGCTGGTGCTAGCGGCGGCATCCACGAGAACGAGATCCCGTGTGGAGTACTCCTCATACTAACTTCTGCAATTTAGCCTTTGCCCGCGCTGTTTGCGCTTTCACGGTTCCGGTGGGAGCCCCGAAACTTACGAGGCCGCTCGAAAAGGGACCGTCACCCTCACTCTCGCCCCTCGCCCTGGTTGGCTATCGAACTCGAACGTTCCGTTCAGCCGGAGCGCGCGTTCTCGCATATTGATTACCCCCAGCCCTCCTGATTTTGCGATCTGTTCGGGCGCGCAACCAACGCCATCATCGGACACAGCCAGGCAAACGCTTCCGTCGCATCTGGTAAGCCGAACCTCGACTCTCTTTGCATCCGAATGCTTGGCGGCATTGCCGAGCGCTTCCTGTGCGATGCGGTAGAGGCACAGCGCGGCCCCAGGCGACAACTGCTTCGCGCCTTCGTCCGTGTCACATGCCACAAGAAGACCGCGCACTTTGCTGAACTCATCGCAGTATGCCGAGAGTGCCGCGGGCAGTCCTGCCTCTTGCAGCACTGCAGGGTGAAGCTCATGCGATAAATGGCGGATCTCTGTTCCAATTTGAATGAGTTCTTGCTGCAAACCACTGATCGTTGCTTTCGCTTTAGAATCGGGTGGCACCTGATATTTCACTATGCCCAGCCTGAGAGTGAGAGAAGTGATCTGCTGTAGAACTCCGTCGTGCAGTTCTCCGGAGATACGCATCCGCTCCTCCTCCTGCGCTTTGATCAACAGTTCGTTCAGCGCGCCGATCTCGGCCTGATGCCGGCACTGTTTCAGACTAGGATTGAGGTCAGGGGTTACTGACTTGTGCTCAAGGCGACCGAACCATCCTTGAATTCGCCCAATAGCCCACGAAATTTTGCCTTGACTACGCAGTGTTCCGTCAATCGTGTCGACTTCGGCCACGCTCGTCATATGTCCTCGCTAGTCAGTTCCTTTCGAGTCTTTCTGCTCTGTAGCGGTAGCGGGTCTTTGGCTTTCTATGGGCACCTGCAGCGACCGGCCCAACATGTCGTTGTAGGTAATTGTGTTCTTTCCAACTAGTACCAGCAGTTCATGCCCTCTTGCGTACTTCGGCGGCAGTTCGCCCAATGGCGGCGTGTACAGTACCACATAAATCGTGTCGCCCACCTTGACGGAAACGTCATAGCTGGTGCTATCAGATGCACTATTGCCTGCAACCTGACGAGCCTTGACCTCAGTAATGATGGCTACTCGATACTTCGATGTAGCCTGGCCGAAAGCCGCCAACGTCAGTAAACACAATGTGACTGCAACCATTAGCTTCTGCATCCTTCACTCCTCGCGCTCCTGCTCGTCCAATCAGGATGACTGTTAACCAAGTCAGGAGCTTGTTCTTAACATCCACGTTGGAGCGCAATCGACATGCCAATGCTCGAAGCGCTTATAAAGTCTTCAACGAGGCTGTCGTTTCAGTTCTTTGCCGCGCGCCGTGTTGCGCGTGGTCACCGCTCGACGCTCAAGTTACGCCCACATCTGGGCACACATGCCTAATGCCTGGCAACAAGGTTTGGCTAGCGGTCCCTGCCCGCACTTGCGAACCGCCTGTTATCGGCTCTTATTCGTTTGATCGTGCAAAGACATAGTCAAAGTGCTCTCCGGCAGCCAGAACAAGATTCCGTAGCGCCGGTTCGCTGTTTCGGTTGAGACCTGGCACTCGGCATCTTGAAAGGCGCATTCTCGGTTGTAGGTTGAGTCAGAATAGCCAAAACAGTCGAACGGCAGCACGGAACTTGCGAAGAGCTGGAGGCGCAGAGAGTGTGATTATGAAGATCGGAGGCTGGAAAACGCGGAGCGTATTCGAGCGCTATGCCATCGTTTCACAGTCTGACATTGCAGAGGCAATCGGCAGGCTGGAACCCCGCGACGGGCATAGTGAAGAAACGAAGGAAACTCCTACCTCAAATACCACCAATTGATAACGCACTCAGTCGCAAGCCTTTGCGACTGGTGCCGGGAGGGGGAATCGAACCCCCACAGTCCTTTCGGACCTGCGGATTTTAAGTCCGCTGCGTCTGCCAATTTCGCCATCCCGGCTCGCGCTTATTCTAGCCCAGGGATGCCGCTCAACGACTCTCTTATCGAAGACTCGCTTATCGAAGGAATGCGGGCTGCCAGGTTAGCTGCGCGCGGCCACCGAGGAATTGCTCGCGGACGAGGCCGCCCGCTGCTGGTGCAACACTTCGCGGAATTGTTCCGCCGTGAGCGCCTCGCCGTAGAACAGTTGTAGTAATGGATCGTCCGCATCCGCTGGCGGTTTGGTTGGGCTCGGTTCCGATTCGAGTCCTTCCGGTTCCACCAGCAACTCCGGCATCAGCGTGCGATTTTCGTTGAGGACTCCCAGAAATCTCTCCACCGCCGCGCGATGTTCCGGCGTCGCTTGCGTGAATTCCACGCCCATCCCTTTGTCGGGATGCATGACCCGCACCACGCCCTGCGCCCGCATTTCCACTCCGGCGGCGCGCATCGACAGCGTCACTCGGCTCGACGCCGGAAACGGCGACGCCATCTCCAGATAACATGCCCCCAGGCTCAGATCGGTGAGCTGGCAGCGAATCGGCGGATCGTCCTGCTCAGCGTCGGGAGAATTCTTCTTCAGCCACTCCCGCAACTGCTGCGTCGCTTCCGGCGGGATTTGCTGGAAGCGCAGACCCGCCTGCTCCTTTTCCCCTTCCCAGGCAAACTCGGCAGGAAGTTCGAGGGCGGCATCCGATCCCGGCAAAGTGAATACGGCCTGCCACCGCCCGGTAGGCCGCCGCCGCTTCGGGACGTTCACCGCCATCCCACCTTCGCTCAGGTCGATGGTCGTCACCTTCATGTTGCTGCCCGCTTCGGGGCTGCGCATGACCACGGGAATCTCCACCGTGACTCGCGCGTTGCGCCGGCGCTCGCTCTTCATCAGCGCCCGCGCCGCCCGGAAACTCGACTTGGCCCGCTCGCTCGATACCGGCTTGTACAGCACGAAGTGGGCTCCCAGCTCGAACACCGCCTTCAACCCAATGATGGGATCCACAATGGCGACCGCAACCGCCTGCCGGTTACACGGAGCGCTGCGCGCGCTGCGCAGCACATCTGACGCCCCGTCGTCGGTGACGTCCACAATGATCGCCTCAAACCGTTGCCGAGTCAGCTTGCGCAAAGCGCTGTCGGAATCCACGCACAACTCCACTCCAATGTCCAAATCGCCCAGCACGCGGCGCAAGACTCGTACGATTTTTTCGTCCGCACACAGCACCAACGATTTCAGACTCATGCCGGACCCATTCCCAAACAGCTCAGAGAGCTGATTGCCACACAAATATCGGGGCGCTGGACAACCGCCCGGGCACCGCACTAACGGGATTTCCCTCTCTGCACTCTAAGTCCATCGTCGTTGTCAATCAACGTCTCTCCCGGCCAGGTGTGTTACCGTCGTAACCTGCAAATCCTTGCACGGTCATTGGCGGGCAGCCAGTCCTGCCCAAGACAACGCCTAAGTATCTTGATTTGCATGTACTTGCATGCCATCTCCTCACAATTTTGTGAGGCAATTTCTCGTTGACTTTCACGCCAATTTGACTGTAAGATCATGAGTCTCCGATTTAGTTTGGGTTCGAATCAGTCGTAGATCTAGCTTTGTCTGCAATCAGGCTCGGTGTTCCATTTTCGATCCCCGCCGATGAATCCTGCAGACGAGTCGGAGAATCATATAGTTAGACGAGTTGCAGTTTCATCCCCCTGAGTGGAAAGGCACTTTTCATGGCCAAGCGACGCGGAAATCCGAACTGGGGCAAGCCCGAGCCGATCGGTCCCATCACCCCGACCATCACTGAATTCGAGCAGGTTGTACGCGAGTACAAGCTCTCCCCAGACCAGTACCTGCGGTCGACCCGCCTGCGCGAGTGGGCACGCCGCAATAAGAATTCCAAGTACATCCCCGAGCCTCTTCTGGAAGCCTGGGGCTTCGAGATCGAGTCCACGCTGTAACCAAGTCCGCAAGAGTTTTTGGGGCCGCTCCCACGGGGCGGCCCTTTTCTGTTTCAGTTAAATGCGGGAGGCTTGCAAAACCCGCTGCGTAGTGTTGTCATTCCGAACCGATCTGTAAGGACCGGTGAGGAACCTGCTTCCCGCTGTGTAGCGTGATCGCCTTCCCGTGATACTCTCGTCCCCAACGCATGCTCAACGTCCTCGAAATCCCGCCCCCGGAACTGTTCGCCCTGCTGGCCGCCATCGGATTCGCCGCCGGACTGAACCTCTACGCCACCGTCGCCGTCCTCGGCCTGCTGGCCCGCTTCGGCCATCTCCCGCTGCCTCCGGGACTGCAACTGCTCCACGGATGGCCGGTCATCATCGCCAGCACCACGCTCTTCGTCATCGAGTTCTTCGCCGACAAAATCCCCGCCTTCGACCTCATCTGGAACGCCCTGCACACTTTCATCCGCGTCCCCGTCGCCGGACTCCTCGCCTACCAGGCCACCGCCCAACTTTCCCCCGAGCACCAACTCCTGGCCACGCTCCTCGGAGCCGCCGTAGCCCTGATTGCCCACAGCGGCAAAACCGCCGCCCGCGCCGCCGTCACGCCCTCGCCCGAACCGTTCTCGAACATCAGTCTGAGCATGGGCGAAGATATTCTAGCGATAGGCTTGACCTGGCTAGCCACGCGCCATCCCTACGTAGCCGGCACACTAGCCACCATCTTCGTCGTGATCATCGTCCTCATGATCCGCTGGGTAATCCGCGCCATGCGCGCCCTGTTCCGCGGCGCTGAACACGAGCTCGCGGGATAGTGCGGGCAGGCAAGACTGACACTCCGCAGGTGCAGGAAAGAGGTTGCGTCGCTTCAGGCGGGAGGAAACAAAATCGGAACTATGCTCTGGCGCAGGCGGCTAAGCTCACCGGCATTATGTTTCAGGAGATCGTCCCCCCAAATCCCCTTATTTCCTTCACGGCAGTCCTTGGCCATTGCGGAGCCGATAGCTTCGTATGAACCGAGACCGGACTTACGGAGTGCCTCAGGTTCGCTCAAAGAGCCGAGAACAAACACCCTCTCCTCCAAGTGCGCGGGAATCCGCGCCCTGACCTTGTGCAGGCGGGCTTCGAAAACGTTGTCGAAGTCAATTACCAAAACCATCAATCGATGTGGCCAACGATCCATCTGCGATGCGTGCTCGGAAGTGAAAAGGTTCAAAACATCAGTCCAGCCGTTCGCTGGCGGAAGCACCCGCAGCCACCGCTGTCGACTCCAATCCACTTGGAGGTGAAACCCGTTCGCTAACTGCCGGTTAGCGTCGTCTTCCGGAAGCACAACGACGTGTGGCTGCTCCCGGTTCACGACTGCGGTTCCACATCGCCCCGAATCAATGCGCCGACAAGGTCACCGGTGACCTGAAGTTCGCTTAGCGGACGCGCGATAGTCGGCTCAAGATGACTCTTCCTGTATAGAAGGAGCGTGTTCTCGTCGGAAAAGCGGCGGATCGCCTCGGGGTTATGCGAGGTTGCGATGAACTGACCGCCGGACTGGAATGCTTGGCGCAGCGCCAAGACGAAGTGACCAACTTCGTCCAAGGCCAGATAGTTGTCGGGTTCGTCCCAGAAACAAAACAGCGGTCCCTGAGCGTCATTCGCGGCAAGCACGAGAGCGCATATCATGAAGCACTTCTCGCCATCGGACAAATCGGCAAAAGGAAGGGTTAGGCTTTTTCGATCCTTGAAAAACTGGACGACTATGCTTCGAGATTCTGTCCCGACCATCGGGTTCTTTATGTCCTTTAGGTCGGGCATCACCTGTTTCAGATAGTCAGCTATCTTGGCGTACGCGGACGGCGCGTCAGCAAGCAGACCAGAGAACCACGCTCCAAAGTTGGTGACTTGCGGATTTGGCCGCAGCGTGTCTTGTTCGGAGTCACCCAGGATCAAGCTGGGTATCGGACGGAGGATGAGCATGCTACCCAGCCAGCGCTTGAAAACGAACAAAGGGTCGTCTGTCGGCTTTAGGTGAACGATTGGAAGCGCCACCAGGTGCCAGTCAATCAGAAAGTCCGCGTCCTGTCCCGCTCTCGTTAGATGTACTTGCGCCACTTCCCGGCTGTAAACTGGGTTGCCGTCAACCGTGAACTTCTCCTCGAACACGCGGAGTTCCTTGAATCCCTCGGGAAACTCAAAAGCGATAATGTACTCGTAGATTTTGCCTTCTAACTCGACCTCGATTTCAAATCGCATCGGGACGTCGGCGCGGCTGCGAACGAGATCCTTCGGCTTCACCAGATCCCCCACCCGGTTTGTATCTTGTGCGATCTTCTGTAGAATCTGCAGGGCAAGGCTGACCGTTGTCTTGCCAGCACCGTTCTTCCCGATCAGCAGGGCGGACGACCGGCCAGAGATTGGCAGTTCGAAGTTTTCTAGACATCGGAAGTTGTTGACGTAGAGTCGACGAATCACAGAAGTGATGATACACAAATCGGAGGGCACCGAGCGACCCCGCTGGCGCCCAGTTGCTACAATCGCCTCAATATGAGCCCCCAGCACCCATTCACCGACGTCCCCGACGCGATTGAGGAAATCCGCGCCGGCCGCATGATCGTCGTGGTCGACGACGAAGACCGCGAGAACGAAGGCGACCTCACCCTCGCCGCCGAAAAAGTCTCTCCCGAAGCCATCAACTTCATGGCCAAGTTCGGACGCGGCCTGGTTTGCCTCGCCATGACCGAAGAGCGGCTCGATCACCTCAACATCGGCCCCATGACCTCGGAGAACACTTCGCAGTTCGGCACTGCATTTTGCGAAGCCATCGATGCGCGTCAGGGCGTAACGACTGGCATCTCCGCTTATGACCGCGCCCGCACCATTCAAGTTGCGATCGATCCCGCGACCAAGCCGAGCGACCTGGCGCGTCCCGGCCACGTCTTCCCGCTGCGCGCCCGCAAGGGCGGAGTGCTCGTCCGCGCCGGCCAGACCGAAGCTTCGGTCGATCTCGCGCGCCTTGCCGGTCTGATCCCCGCTGGAATCATCTGCGAAATTATGAAGGACGACGGCAGCATGGCCCGCGTGCCGGACCTGATCGAATTCTGCCGCACCCACCAGATGAAGATGCTCACCGTCGCCGAGCTTATCCGCTACCGCATGGCGCACGAGCGCTACGTGCATCGCGTCGGCGAGGCCCTGATCGACACCCGCTTCGGCGAGTTCCGCCTCATCGCCTACGCCAGCGAAGTCGACGGCGGCGAGTCGCACGTGGCGTTAGTCAGAGGAGATATCGAACACAGCGCCGAGCCGGTGCTGGTCCGCATGCACGCCCACTGCCTGATGGGCGACGTCTTCGGCGCCACGGGCTGCGAGTGCCACGCCACGCTGGAAGGCTCACTCCGCCACATTTCCCAGGAGGGCCGCGGCGCTCTGATCTACCTGCACCAGACTTCGCAGGGATTCTCCGTCGAACGCGTCGGGGACCGCACCGCGCTCAGTTTCCACCGCGGCCGCAAACTCCCCGCCCTCCTCGACAACGAAAAGCAGACGCAGCGCGAAGTCGGCATCGGCGCCCAGATTCTGTCAGATCTGAACCTGCACCGCATCCGTCTACTTACGAATCGTCCAAAGAAAGTAGCAGCGCTGGAGGGATTTGGAATTGAGATTGTGGAGCAGGTCCCGGTGGATTTGCAGGAAGTAAAAGCAGGAAAAAACTGAGGGCCGCAGGCCGCGGCCCGGTTTCATGGAGTCAACTAGAACGGTTTGCGCACCACCACTTCGCTCTCGCGGATGAAGAACTGCGCCGAGCAGTGCTCCGATCCGCAGATCACGGGAATGAAGCCGTTAATCTGTTTGCGCGTGATCAGCCCGAGCATGCCGCACGAAGGACAAGCCAACACGGCCCAGTAAGGATCTTCCTTCTCGCCGATCTCGCCGGCGTTTTCCAGCACGAAAACGGTACCGGGCTGCATCTGTTCCGGAATCCACTCGTTGAGAAGGTCCAGTTCACCGACCATGTCTTCCTCCTGTGTCCCTATGCCGCATCGTGTAATGTCCTTGACTCCGAAGTTCTGGTTCGTGCTGTGATCCCCATCCCCACTGTCTACGAAGCCTTTTTAGCACGCTTGCGGTGATCGGGCGAAGTTACTGAAGTATTCGTCTTCCCGGAGATGACCCCGGCTCGCACCTGCCGCACCGCGTCACTCAGGCACACCGCCATAATCGGCTGGTCGGAATTCTTCAGAATGTCGACGATCTGGCTGGCGGAAGTCTCCAGATAAAGATGAGTGCCGTCACTCAGCAGGTGATAGTCGGAGCCGTGGCTGACAATCTCCGCCAACCCCTTGCCAATCTCGCGCTCGAGAAAGCGCATGACCTTGCGCACGCTCTGCAGCGAAAACCCCTTACGCCGCAGTTCGCAAATCACCGCCACTTCGGTCAGATGATTCATCGAGTACAGGCGGTGATGCCCTTCGCGCTCGGGCTTCACCACGCCGCGCTCGTCCCACCACTGGAGCTGGCGGGGCGTGATCCCCGTCAGAGCGATTACGTCGTGCGATGTGAAGCGGTCTTGCATGATCCCTCAGGTTTGTTTGAAACAATCCTCAAGCCGAATGTTTCAAACATTTTAGGCATGGATGGGCGAAGGTCAAGCAGAGAATCGGTGGAAAAGAGGTGACTAAGAGAGTTCCTGGAGGAAGTCGCAGCCCAAGCCACCGCCGACGAAGTGGACGATCTCCAGCCGGTCGCCTTCGTTCAGCGCAGTCGCGGCCCAGCGGTCGCGGGGCACGATATCGCGGTTTAGTTCCACGGCCACGCGGTCGGCCTTCATGCCGAGGATTTCCACAAGCGCCGCGAGGGTAAAAGGAGCCGACGAGCCGCTGAAATCGCGCTCTTCCCCGTTGAGATGAAGTTTCATTCGATTATGCTGCCAAGAAATTCCGATGGTACCCGCGAGATTCATCTCTCCGCCTGAAAGACGGCTCCGGCCGGGATGACGCCTAGGAACTATCCGTTACCCCCCCGCTTTGCGCAGCACGAACTTGCGGGTGGCTGTCCGGCCTTCGCAGTTGATTTGCACCAGCAGCGTCGAATCCGGTAGATCCGCTTCGTCGACTTCAAGCTTGATCTCGGCCGCTCCGCCCGAGTCAGCCACCGTCTGGGTATAGAAGGGCGCTGCCCCGGGCCGGGCCAGGCGGAAGGTCAGACGCGCCCCGGACGCCGCCGCTCCCCCTTCGGTCACGCGCAGCTGCATGGTCAGGTTGCGGTCGAAGTGAATCGACTCCGCGTTCAGCCACTGCACGTCCAGCTCCTTCACCGCCGCCAGCGCTTCGGCTTCGGGATGGTCCAGAACGTTGTCCAGCTTGCCTTCCCGGATCGCGTCCAGCACCAGGCGGTGCTGCTCGCGGAGGCGCTGCTCTTTTTGGGCGTCGCCGATGGGTGCCTCGCTGGGCTTGCTGGCGTAAGAAGTCGCCCGCTTGCCGATGCAGCGGCCGCGCACGAAGACCTGGGTCTGCAGAAGGAGTTCGCTTTCACGCGCTTCGCTCTGCACGTGGTAAATCGTGTCGCCATGCTTGACGTCGGTGTTGAAGCCAAAAATCATAGGGATTTCGCAATCGGTGAATTGTGTAATTGGAAAATTGAAAACCTCGGCAACTGCGGGCAAAAAGCTGCCCACTCGCTTCCTTTTTCAATTACTCAATTACCAAATTACACAATTTCGAAATTCGCTCCTCGTTCGCTTGACACTCTGAGTGTAAGCCCATAATCTAGAACGTTTACCAACGCTTGGCGCGAATTATATCCACCTCATCCTATGCCCGACAATTACTTCGCACGCTACCTCCCGTTTTTGATCCATATTCTTATGGCGGGCGCTATTGCGGCTGGGATGGTGGTGCTTTCCTGGCTGCTTGGGCAGCGTAAGCCGACCCGCGCCAAGCTGTCACCTTACGAATGTGGCATGACCCCGGTGGGCGACTCCCGGCAGCGTTTCTCGGTGAAGTTCTACCTGGTCGCTATGCTGTTCATTCTGTTCGATGTTGAGGCCGTCTTTATCTATCCCTGGGCGGTCATTCTGCGGACGCTCAAAGAACAGGGTCAGGGTCATTTCGGTCTCTGGGAGATGCTGCTGTACATCGGGATTTTCCTTGTCGGATTCTTCTATATCTGGAAGAAGGGCGCGCTGGACTGGGGCGAGACCTCTCCCAAGCGGGGAAACTTCTAATGCCGCTGGTCCCTGCCATTACCGATATCGAGCAATTGAAGAACCATCCGGCCGTGGCCCGCCTGCTCGCCTGGAACGCGGCGGCCGTGACCCGCGTGAAATTCGATCGCGAGGAAATGACGATTTATGTCGATCGAGCCTTCATCCGCGAGGCTTGCTCGATTCTCAAAGACGATCCCGCTTGCCCGTACAATTTCCTTTCCGACGTCACTTGCGTCGACTGGTATCCGGCCGAACCCAGGTTTGAGGTTGTCTATCACCTGCTGTCGATCCCGAAAAAAGAACGCATCCGGCTGAAAGTTCACCTGAACAGCGACAGCCCGGCCGTCGAGTCGCTCACTTCCGTATGGCCCGGCGCCAATTATTTCGAGCGCGAAGTGTTCGATCTTTTCGGCGTTCGTTTCACCGGCCATCCATATTTGCGGCGCATTCTGATGCCCGAGGACTGGGAAGGCCACCCCCTGCGCAAAGATTATCCCGTGGAGGGGTACCGCTAGGAAATCAACGATGGCCCATTTGACGCCCACTCCCGTGCTCGAACCCGGCCAGGATCGCACCATGATCCTGAACATGGGCCCGCAACATCCGTCGACCCACGGGGTGCTGCGTGTGCTGCTTGAGATCGACGGCGAGACCGTCGTGCGCATGATGCCCGACATCGGCTTCCTGCACACCGGAATCGAAAAGACCTGCGAGGCCAAGTTCTACCAGCAAGTTGTGCCGCTGACCGACCGCATCGACTACCTCTGCCCCATGACCAACAACCTCTGCTACGTGCTCGCGGTAGAGAAACTGCTGGGGCTGGAGATTCCGCCGAAAGCGCAGTGGCTGCGCGTGTTGCTCAACGAACTGACGCGCATCAATTCGCATCTCGTCTGGCTGGGAACGCATGCGCTCGACATCGGCGCGATGACGGTCTTCTTATATTGCTTCCGCGAGCGCGAAGAAGTTCTGCGCATGTTCGAGATGGTAAGCGGGCAGCGCATGATGACCTCGTATTTCAGAGTAGGCGGAGTCGCCCTCGAACCGCCGCTCGGTTTCTTCGATCGCGTGCGCGATTTCGCTGGATATTTTCCCGAGCGAATCGATCAGTACGAGAACTTGCTCACCGGAAACCCCATCTGGATGATGCGAACCAAAGGCGTCGCCCGCATGACCGCCGAAGACGCGATCGCGCTGGGCGCGACCGGCCCGACCCTGCGCGGCAGCGGCGTCGACTTCGATCTGCGCCGCGACATGCCGTATTCGAGCTACGACAAGTTCCAGTTCAAAGTCCCCGTATCCATGGAAGGCGACGTGTTCGCTCGTTACATGTGCCGCGTGCAGGAACTGCGGGAATCGATCGGCATCGTGCGGCAGGCACTCGACGGCATGCCGGAAGGCCCCGTCAAAGCGGATGCTCCCGGAGTGGTGCTCCCCGACCGCGAGAAAATGAAGACGCAGATGGAGTCGCTCATCTACCACTTCAAAATCATCACCGAAGGATTTGCGGTGCCGGTGGGCGAGGTGTATCAGGCAGTGGAATCGCCGCGCGGAGAAATGGGCTACTACATCGTCAGCGATGGCACGGCGAAGCCTTATCGCGTGCACATGCGGTCTGCGTGTTTTGCGAACCTGCAAACGCTGCCGACCATGTGCGAGGGACGGCTGCTCGCGGACGTAGTGGCGGCAATTGGGAGCATTGACATTGTGCTGGGAGAAATTGACCGGTGAAATTCTCCGACGAATTCGAAACGCGCTTTGCGGAGATGGTCCCGCACTACCCGACCAAGCGCTCGGCGCTGGTCCCGACGCTGCTTTACGCGCAGGATGAAGCTGGATACTTGTCGGACGAAGTGATCGCGGAAATTGCCACTCGTCTCGACCTGACCGAACTCGAAGTGCGCAACGTGATCAGCTACTACTCGATGCTGACCACCAAGCCGCGCGGCAAGTTTAACGTGCAGGTCTGCACCAACATCAGCTGCATGGTGCGCGGCGGCGAAGAGATCCTGCATCACTGCGCGAAAAAGCTGGGCATCGGCCACAAGCAGACGACGCCCGACGGCCTTTTCACGCTGGAGGAAGTGGAATGCGTTGGCGCCTGCAGCTGGGCCCCGGCCGCGCAAGTGAACTACGATTTTCACGAGAACCTGACGCCGGAAAAGATGGACGGGATTCTCGACGAGTATAAGAAGAAGGGAACGCAGTAAAAGCAATTTCTGATTGTTGAGTTTTTGATTGATGATTGAAAAACTTCCACGGGAACGGTTTTCAATCAACAATCGAAAATCATCAATCAACAATTTCTACCATGGCTGATCTGGTCTCCCATCCCGACGAGGTAAAAGTCGTCTCCCGGCGCTTCGGCCAGGGTGCGGCTAATATCGACCGCTACCTCGAACTGGACGGCTACAAGGCCGTGCAGAAGGCGCTCGCCATGGAGCCCGACTCCATTATTAATGAAGTCAAGAA